>Ga0182007_10002109_pt1 | contig 10175 bp, 7 predicted proteins | sample Sormic07211113_1_FD_123023 | JGI IMG/M metagenome (GOLD analysis project Ga0182007, IMG submission 123023) | Rhizosphere microbial communities from Sorghum bicolor, Mead, Nebraska, USA - 072115-113_1 MetaG | ecosystem: Host-associated > Plants > Roots > Rhizosphere | place: USA: Nebraska... | reverse complement strand
CCCCGCCCCCCGCCCCCTTCGTCCCCACCGCCCCCCTCGCCCCCCTCTAGAGTCAAACTCATGGAACTCCGCCAGCTCAGCTACTTCGTCACCGTCGCCGAGGAGCTGCACTTCGGGCGGGCGGCCGAGCGGCTGCATATCGTGCAGTCGGCGGTGAGTATGCAGATCCAGCGCCTGGAGCGGGAGTTGGGTGCCGAGCTGTTCGACCGTACGCCGAGGAGGGTGCGGCTGACGGCCGCGGGGGAGCGGCTGCTGCCCGAGGCGCGGGCGGTGCTCGCGGCCGCCGACCGGGCACGTGCCGCCGTCGCTCCGCCGCCCGGACTCAGGATCGGCACCAGCACCGGGATGGGCGCCCATCTGGACCGCGTGCTCGCCGCGTTCGCGCGCCGGGCGCCCGACATCCCCGTGGAACTGTTCTCGCTGCCCGTCGCCGAGCGCCTGGATCGGGTCGCCGACGGGCGGCTCGACGCCGCGTTCGTACGGTCCGTCGAGCCGGTGCGCGGCGTGCGCGTGCTGCCGTTGTGGCCCGACCCCCTGGTCGCCGCCCTCCCGGCCGGCCACCCGCTCGCGGGCCGCGACGAGATCGAGGTGGCGGAGCTGGCCGGACTGCCCCTCGCGCTCACCGACCGGCGCCACAACCCCGCCCTCGTCGACCTGGTCGTCGGCGCCTGTCACGAGGCGGGCTTCACGCCCCTGCCCGGACCGGCGGGCGGCTCCCTGCAGGACACCCTCGCCACCATCGGCACCCGCCCCCTGTGGACGGTCGTCTACGCGTCCCACGCACGCGTGCTGCACAGCTCCCGCGTGGCCTTCGTCCCCTTCCGCGCGCCCGGCCTCGCCCTGTCGACGGGGCTCGCCGTGTCCGACTCGGCGACCCCCGCGCACCTGGACACCCTGCTCCTGGCCTGCGGTGATCACGAGAACTGATCGCTGCGGTCGCGATCTGCCTCTTGGTCACGGACGTCGGGCGCGATGGACTGAGGCCACCGGAAAGGGAGCCGAACAGGCCACCGCTCAAGGGAGTTCAGTCATGCCGATCGTCACCATCCAGCAGGGCCCCCGCGACATCGAGCTCAAGCGGGATCTCGTCAAGCGGGTCACCGACGCCTTCGTGGACGCCTACCGGATTCCGGCCGAGACCGTACAGGTCTGGATCCACGAGGTCCCGGCGGACAGCTGGGGCGCGGCGGGCAGGCTGGTCGCCGACAAGTAGCCGCCCCGATGTCCGCGGGCCAGGGGACCCGCGCATGGAAAGGGGGCGCTGCGGGCTGCTCGTGGTAGCCCGCAACGCCCCCTTGTCTCTCACCTGAGGAATACTCAGGAGATCTTCTGGGGCTAGGAGTTGACCTGCGCGGTCACCAGGCTGGAGAAGGTGGTCAGCCGGGTGTAGACACCCGGGTAACCGGCTTCCGCGCAGCCTTCGCCCCAAGAAGTGATCCCTGCCAGGACGCCCCCGATGAGCAGGGGACCGCCGCTGTCGCCCTGGCAGGTGTCTGTGCCGCCGGAGGTGTATCCGGCGCAAACCATGTCGGACTTGACGTAGTCCGAACCGTAGGAGCTCGTACAGCTGGAGTCGGACACGATCGGGACGGTCGCGGTCCGCAGCTGGTTGGAGGAGCTGCCGTTCTCCGAGGTGGTGCCCCAGCCGAGGATGCGGGCCGTGGTGCCGGCCGCGTACACACCGGTCTGGGACGGGGAGACGTACGACGCCGGGGTGTACGACATCGACGTGGAGAGCGTGAGCACGGCGACGTCGTCGCCGTTGGTGGCGTCGGTGTAGTCGGGGTTGATCCAGATCTTGCTGACCCTGCTGACCGTGCCGTTGGTGCCGTTGAGGTAGGTGCGGCCGCCGACGACCCGCACGCTGCTGGTGGTCTCGCCGACCATGCAGTGCGCCGCCGTGACGACCTTGGTGGCCGATACGAGCGTGCCGCCGCAGAACTGGTTCTGCGAGGCGTCGGTGATCTGCATCATGAACGGGTACGCGGTCGTCGTGGTCGTCGTGCCGCCCACGATGGGTTGCGGGGCGGCGCCAGCGGTGGGGGCGCTGAGCAGTACGGTCGCTGCGGTGGCAGCGGTCGCCGCGACGACGGCGGCGGTTCTCCTTGCGCGGTCGATCCCGAACATGCGTCTCCTCGTGGGGGATTGCCGGTGGGGGTCGCGCGGGTGTGGGGGTTGTGCACGGGGGTCGCGGGACCGACCCCCGTATGCCCGGGCGAGCGGCACGTTCATAAGCTAGAAGGGGGAAGTTCCCGTTCCCAATGAGGGAACCCCCTAGGGGGAACGGGGCAGGGAAAACCCTCGGTCGCCGGCTAGTTAACCCGGACAAACCTCACTTTGTGCGACGCCCCGCCGCCAGTCGGACGATATCCACCCGAGAGCGGATGCCGAGCTTGCGGTAGACCCGCGTGAGGGTCGCCTCGACCGTCTTGACGCTGATGAACAGGCGTGCCGCGATCTCGCGGTTGGTCGCGCCCTCCATGACGAGCGCGGCGACCTGACGCTCCATCGAGGCGAGACCCTCCAGGCCTTCCAGGCCCTCTGACGCGGGGGTGGGGGGATTCGGTTCCACCCGGCTGGCGACGGCGGCCGCCTCGACCTGCCGCAGCCACGGCAGGGCCCGGCAGCGGCGGAAGAGCCGGGCGGCCTCGTCGTACGACGCCGAGCCCGGCCGCCCGGTGTGCAGCGCGGCCTGCGCGAAGGCGGCGCGGGCCGCCTCCAGGCCGTATCCCAGCTTGGCGAGGCGGTCCTGAGCGGACGTCAGCTGGGCGAGGGCCGCGTCGTGTTCGCCGTGCGCGGCCCGCACCAGCGCCTCGGCGCGGTCGAGCACGGCGAGCATGCTCTCGCGGCCCAGCCGCAGCGCGTGGGCGCGGGTCTCGTCGACGACCTGCTGCGCCTCGTCGAGCTCCCCGGTGCGTACGAGGGCCTCGGCGAGGTCGCCGTGCCAGCGGCCACGGGCCGGGTCGGTGATGCCGAAACCGTTCTCCAGCTCGCGGACGCGGCGCAGCGAGCCCGCCGCCCCCTCCGCGTCGCCCGCGACCAGCTGGGCGTGGCCGAGGGCGGTCAGGCCCCGGGAGATGTACATCTGGTCCCCGGCCCGTTCGGCGAGCTCCACCGCCTCCCGGCTCAGCTCCAGCGCCCGCTCCGGTGCCCCGCCGGCCGCCTCCGCGAGGGAGGCGAGCACGGCGGAGGCGATCTCGCCGATCCCGGAGTCCCGCGCCAGCCGCATGCTCTCGCGGGCGAGGTCGAGGGCGCGTCCGCAGTGCCCGGTGCGCAGTTCGGTCTCGGCGAGCAGACGCACGAAGTGCACCTCGCTCTCGACCATGCCGCGCCGCCGCACCTCGCGCAGCAGCGCGCTGACCGTGGAGCGGGCCTCGGGGAGCTCGTCGCTCATGATCAGCCAGCGGTAGCGGGCCATGCCCGCGCCGTTGTGATGGCAGGCCACCTGCGGGTCCTGAGGCTCCTTCAGCGCCCGAAGAATCGTCGTCGGGGCGTCGGGGTGGCCCATCAGGGTCTCGGTCTGCGCCTGGAAGGAGAGCGCGAGGAGCTCGGTGCGCCGGTCACCGGCCTTCGCCGCCAGCTCCGCCGCGTGCGCGGCCTCCTCCCGGCCCTTGGCGAAGTCGCCCTCGACGACCAGGCCGCGCCAGGCCAGCTGGTAGTGGACCAGGGCGAGCAGCCTGGGGTCGTCGCCGGCGTCGGCGAGCACCTGCGGGTAGACGGTGTCGACCTCGCCGAGCGCCTGCCCGGCCGCCTCGATCACCACCATCCAGGCGCGCACCCGCTGGCCCGGGTCGGTGGCCCGGGTCAGCACCTCGCGTGCGATGTCCCGGGCGAGGTCCACCTCGCCGGCGGTGATCGCGTCCTCGGCGGCCTGCAGCCGCCGCTCGTCCGGGCCGGGGTCGCCGTCGGCCGGCGTGTGCAGCGCGGCGAGCAGTCCGAGCGAGGCGGCCGCCGACGGCGCCCCGCGGTCTCGGGCCACGGCGGCCGCCTCGGAGAGCCGGGCCGCGGCCTCCGGGTCGGTGCCGGTGGTGGCCAGGGCGAGGTGCCGGGCCCGCTCGATCGGGTCGGAGGCGGCCGTGGACAGCGCGGCGTGCGCGGCCCGCCGCTCCTGCGCGGGTGCCTCCGCGTAGAGCGCGGCCGAGATCATCGGGTGCGCGAACCGTACGGCGGGACCCTCGGGGTCGGTGGCCAGCAGCCCGAGTTCGGCGGCCCGCGCGGTCTCCGCCTCGGCGTTCTCGCGCCCCGCCGCGTGCAGCAGGGCGAGGGTGGGGCGGGCGCCGGCGCTGGCGACGAGGAGGGTGCGGCGGGCCTCGTCGGACAGCGCCTCCAGGCGGTTGAGGACCAGGGCGCGCAGCGAGGTCGGCACGGGCAGGGGCTCGCCCGGTCTCGGCGGGGTCGGGTTCTCGGCGAGGGCGCGGCCGAGCTCCAGGGCGAAGAGCGGGTTGCCGGCGCTGGTGCGGTGGATGTCGCGGACCGTGGAGCGGGGCAGTCCGGTGTAGCCGCGGTGGTCGAGCAGCGCGGAGACCTGGGCGCGGGAGAGCGCGCCGAGCCGGGCGGCGAGGGTGTCGGGCGGCGACGCGCGTAGGTGGCGGTCGTACTCCTGGCCCTCCGTGCGGACCGCGCACAGCAGTTGGACGGGTGTGTCGCCGAGGCGGCGGGCGGCGAAGCCGAGGAGCTCGGCGCTCGCGGAGTCCAGCCACTGGAGGTCGTCGGCGACGACGAGCACGGGTCCCTTCGCGGCGAGGGCGCGCAGGGTGGAGAGCACGGCGAGACGCAGGGCGAGCCCGTCCTGCTGCAGGGTGGACTCGCCGCGGCCGGTGAGCGCCGACTCCAGGGCCGTGCGCTGGGCCGCGGGCAGCTGTTCGGAGACCTCGTCGAGGACCAGGCCGAGCAGGTCGGCCAGGGCCAGGAAGGGAAGATGCGATTCGGACTCGGTCGCCGAGCAGCGCAACACGGTGTGGTCGGCTGTCCCGTATTCGGATGCCAATGCCCGCAGGACGGTCGACTTTCCTATTCCGGCGGGGCCGTGGAGCAGCACACTGCCGCCGCGGGCGAGCTGCTCACGCGCCGCGCCGAACAGCTCCTCCCGGCCGATGACCTGGTCGGGGCGGCCTCTGGCAGGCTCCTTGAAGTCCCGTCGCACGGTCACCGCTCCCCTCCGTGTGTCGTGTTCTGGCCAAATCCTAGGCAATGTTTCTTTGTAATTCGGACGGACGGCGTGGTGAGGGACATAACAATGACGCAGCGGAACCAAATTCAAAGCGCGCCTGAATGAATAACCGCTCGTCGAACCGGTCGCCGAGGGCTACGGCAGCAGCCCCGAACGGCGCGCCGCGGCGACCGCCTCACCCCGGGTGTGCGCACCCAGTTTCCGCATCGCCGAGCGCAGATAGCTCTTGACCGTCTCCGGCCGCAGCGCAAGACGCTCCGACGCCACGGCGTTCGTCGCACCGGCCGCGAGACAGGCCAGGACGTCCAGCTCGCGGGGCGTCAGACGGACCCCGGCCGGGGGCGTCCCCGGTGTCAGCAGCTCGCACGCGTCGAGCAGTTCCGCCCGCAGCGCCGGGTCGGTGATCCGCGGGGCCAGCGACCGCAGCGCCGCGTGCGCCTCCCGGACCTGCTCCCAGGCGGCGCCCGCCGCCTGCCGCGCCGGCTCGCACCGGGCGACCTCCGCCAGCAGCCCGCGCACCTGGTCCTGCACCACCAGCGCCTGCTCCACGTCCCGCGCGGCCTCCATCGCCGCGTCCAGCACGCGGTCGCCCAGCGGCCGGGGAGTGCGCAGGGCGCCGTAGAGGACACCGCGCACCCGGCGGCGTACCACCACCGGGACCGCGAGGATGGAACGCAGTCCCTCCCGCGCCACCGGGACGTCGTACTCGTGGCTGATCTGCCGCGACGAGGAGTAGTCCGTCACGGCGCACGGGCGGGCGAACGCGACCGCCCGGCCGCCGAGGCCGTTGCCGGAACTCACCGGGAGTCCGCTGAGCGCGGAGGTCGTGTTGCCGTTCAGTTCGCTGATGCGCACATGCTGCCGCCCCGGCTCCACCAGGCCGCCGAAGGCGACCGGCAGCCCGGTCGTGCGCCGCAGCCGCACCAGTGCGCCCCGTATCTCCACGGCTCCGGCCGTGTCTGCTGTCACCCGCTCGCCCTTTCCCGCAGTGTGGGCCCTGTCCCGGGGCCCGTTTCCCACGACGCACCCCCGTTCGGGGGTGGTGAGACCTGCATCACGGATTACACGATGGCAGAGAGCCGCCCGGCAATGGTCCGGTACTGCGGGAGTGAGCCGTAGGGGCGCCCCGGAGGCGAACGACCGAGGAAAGCGAGGACGAACGATGACCACGGCGACGGAAGGCTTCCGGAGCGCGCGGGACTTCCTGCTGGAGCACCGCGAGGACTACGTGGGGGCGTACGAGGGATTCGACTGGCCCCGGCCCGAGCGCTTCAACTGGGCGCTCGACTGGTTCGACGTCATCGCCGAGGGCAACGACCGCACCGCCCTGCACATCGTCGAGGAGGACGGCACCGAGGTCCGGGTCTCCTTCGCGCAGATGTCCGAGCGCTCGGACCGCGTGGCGAACTGGCTGAAGGACCGGGGCGTCGCCGCCGAGGAGCGGATCCTCGTCATGCTCGGCAACCAGGTCGAGCTGTGGGAGACCGCCCTGGCCGCGATGAAGCTGCGCGCGGTCGTCATCCCGGCCACCCCGTTGCTGGGCCCCGCCGACCTGCGCGACCGTGTCGACCGGGGCCGGGTGAAGCACGTGATCGTCCGGGCCGAGGACACCGCCAAGTTCGACGACGTGCCCGGCGCCTACACCCGCATCTCCGTCGGCGGGCTGCCCGAGGAGGGCTGGGAGCCGTACGAGGACGCGTACGCCGCCCCCGCCGAGTTCCTCCCGGACGGCCCCACCCTCGCCGACGACCCGCTGATGCTGTACTTCACCTCGGGTACGACGGCCCGCCCCAAGCTGGTCGAGCACACCCACACCTCGTACCCGATCGGGCATCTGGCGACGATGTACTGGATCGGCCTCGAACCCGGTGACGTGCACCTGAACATCTCCTCGCCCGGCTGGGCCAAGCACGCCTGGTCCAACCTCTTCGCACCGTGGAACGCCGAGGCCACCGTCTTCATCCACAACTACACGCGTTTCGACGCGGGCCGCCTGATGGCCGAGATGGACCGGGCCGGCGTCACCACCTTCTGCGCCCCGCCCACCGTGTGGCGCATGCTCATCCAGGCCGACCTGACCCAGCTGCGGAACAAGCCGCGCGAGGCGGTGGCCGCCGGGGAGCCGCTCAACCCCGAGGTCATCGAGCAGGTGCGGCGCGCCTGGGGCGTGACCATCCGGGACGGTTTCGGGCAGACGGAGACGGCGGTGCAGGTCGCCAACAGCCCCGGCCAGCGCCTGAAGACGGGCTCGATGGGACGGCCGAGCCCGGGCTACAAGGTCGAGCTCCTGGACCCGGTGACCGGCGCGCCCGGCGCCACCGAGGGCGAGATCGCCCTCGACCTCTCGGCGCGGCCCGTCGGTCTCATGACCGGTTACCACGGCGATCCGGACCGTACGGCGGAGGCGATGGCCGGCGGCTACTACCGCACCGGCGACATCGGCTCGCGCGACGAGGACGGCTACATCACCTACGTGGGCCGCGCGGACGACGTCTTCAAGGCGAGCGACTACAAGATCTCCCCGTTCGAGCTGGAGAGCGCCCTGCTGGAGCACGAGGCGGTGGCCGAGGCCGCCGTCGTCCCGGCCCCGGACGAACTGCGTCTCGCCGTGCCGAAGGCGTACATCGTGCTGGCCGAGGGCTGGCAGCCGGGCCCCGACACCGCCAAGGTGCTCTTCGAGCACTCCCGTGAGGTCCTCGCGCCCTACAAGCGCATCCGCCGCCTGGAGTTCGGCGCCCTGCCCAAGACCGTCTCCGGCAAGATCCGCCGCATCGAGCTGCGGGAGGCCACGGAGGTCGGCTCGGAGGCCGAGTACCGCGAGGAGGACTTCCGATGACGGAACTGTCGTACACCCACGGGACCGGCACCGCACCACTGCTCGGCGACACGATCGGCGCCAACCTGGACCGGGCCGTCGCCGCCTGGCCGGACCGCGAGGCGCTCGTCGACGTGCCGTCGGGGCGGCGCTGGACGTACGCCCGATTCGCCGCCGACGTCGACGAGTTGGCGTACGCGCTGCTCGCGAGCGGGGTGGCCAAGGGCGACCGGGTGGGCATCTGGGCGGTCAACTGCCCCGAGTGGGTGCTGGTCCAGTACGCGACCGCCCGCATCGGCGCGATCATGGTGAACATCAACCCCGCCTACCGGACGCACGAGGTGGAGTACGTCCTGCGGCAGGCAGGCGTCTCGGTGCTGTTCGCCTCGCTCAGCCACAAGTCGAGCGACTACCGGGCGATGGTCGAGCAAGTGCGCGGGAAATGCCCGCAGTTGAGGGAGGCCGTCTACATCGGCGACCCGAGCTGGGACGCGCTGACCGCCCGCGGGACCCCGGCGCCGTACCCGGAGCTGTCCTGCGACGACCCGATCAACATCCAGTACACCTCGGGCACGACGGGCTTCCCCAAGGGGGCGACCCTCTCCCACCACAACATCCTCAACAACGGTTACTTCGTCGGGGAGATGATCGCCTACACCGAGCAGGACCGGATCTGCATCCCGGTGCCCTTCTACCACTGCTTCGGCATGGTGATGGGCAACCTGGCGGCCACCTCGCACGGCGCCTGCATGGTCATCCCGGCCCCGTCCTTCGAGCCGAGAGCCACCCTCGAAGCCGTCCAGCACGAGCGCTGCACCTCGCTGTACGGCGTACCGACCATGTTCATCGCGGAGTTGAACCTCCCCGACTTCGCGACGTACGACCTCACCTCGCTGCGCACCGGCATCATGGCGGGCTCGCCCTGCCCGGTGGAGGTGATGAAGCGGGTGGTCGCCGAGATGAACATGGCCGAGGTGTCGATCTGCTACGGCATGACGGAGACCTCGCCGGTCTCCACCCAGACCCGCCGCGACGACGACCTCGAACACCGCACCGGCACGGTCGGCCGCGTCCTGCCGCACATCGAGGTCAAGGTCGTGGACCCGGCCACCGGAGTGACCCGACCGCGGGGCGCGGCGGGCGAGTTGTGCACCCGCGGGTACAGCGTGATGCTCGGTTACTGGGACGAGCCGGAGAAGACCGCGGAGGCGGTCGACCCCGCCCGCTGGATGCACACCGGCGACCTCGCCCTGATGCGGGATGACGGTTACGTCGAGATCGTCGGCCGCATCAAGGACATGATCATCCGCGGCGGCGAGAACATCTACCCGCGCGAGATCGAGGAGTTCCTCTACGGCCACCCGAAGATCCAGGACGTCCAGGTGGTGGGGGTCCCGGACGAGCGGTACGGCGAGGAGGTGCTGGCCTGTGTGATCCCACGGGACCCGGCCGACCCGCCCACCCTGGAGGAGGTGCGGGGCTTCTGCCAGGGACGCCTCGCGCACTACAAGGTGCCGAGCAGGCTGAGCATCCTGGAGGCCTTCCCGATGACGGTGTCGGGGAAGGTACGGAAGGTGGAGCTGAGGGAGAAGTACGGGGTCTGAGGACACCGCTGTACGGACGCCGCCGGGGTTCACGGCCCGGCCGCGTCCATCTCGTCGGCCACGCTGTTCACCGGCTGCGGTGTCCCCGTCGGATCCAGGACGAACAACGGGATGCCCAGGTCGTCCGCCCGGGCCCGGGCCTCCCCCGCGTATCCGGCGAGCGAGAAGTAGACACACCCGGCCGACTCCGTCATGGCCGTCAGCCACAGACACTCCACGTCCCGCACCGAGGCGGGCCGTACGGTCGGATCGACCTGCGCCAGCAGCCCGCGGGCCGCTATGCCGATACCGGACGGCGGCCGCTGATCGGCCCGGCGGATGTCCTCGTAACCGAGCCGGCGCAGATAGATCGCGGCGGCGGTGACCGCGTCACGGGCCGTGCGGATGGTGACGGGTTGGAAGCGGGGGCGCCGCCGACCGGGGTGCTCCCGGGCCGGGCCGTGCTCGACGCCGGCGTCCATCACGTCGCCGTCCTGCGCGTCGGGGTCCATCACGTCGGCGTCCTGCGCGTCGGGGTCCGTCGCGTCGGCGTCCTGCGCGTCGGGGTCCGTCGCGTCGGCGTCCTGCGCGTCGGGGTCGCCCGCTT
>Ga0182007_10002106_pt1 | contig 10191 bp, 10 predicted proteins | sample Sormic07211113_1_FD_123023 | JGI IMG/M metagenome (GOLD analysis project Ga0182007, IMG submission 123023) | Rhizosphere microbial communities from Sorghum bicolor, Mead, Nebraska, USA - 072115-113_1 MetaG | ecosystem: Host-associated > Plants > Roots > Rhizosphere | place: USA: Nebraska... | reverse complement strand
GCGGCAGCAATTTCCTGCATGCGTGCGTTCCCGGGGTCCTGCTTCAATATCCAGCTGCGCGAGACTAGCCCATAGATGACGGCAATGATGCCGCAAGCGACGGCAAACCATAGACTTGATGCCATGTTTACTCCTCCAGTTTTTTTTGGTACGGCTTCACGACAAAGTAAGACAACTACACCATTTCACCTGCATCCATGGATCCCAAATGGGTGGAGTACCGGCCAATACTGCGTAATGCATTTCTTTTCGCTGCCCTTTTTTATTCTTGGAGAAGTATCCGGGCTGGTTTGCTGCTTAGTTGTTTCTTCTGATGAATTCTAAATTAGTTTGCTGACTAAATTTTCATTAACAAAAAGAAAAAGCGGACCGAAGTCCGCTTTTTTTATGCTTCCAGCGCCGCAAACGCGCTATCGCGTATTTGCTCGACCGGACCGACGCCGGCGATCTTGCGATACTTGGGCGCGCCTGGCAAGCCGGCTTTGGCCCAGTCGCCGTAGTAATTGACCAGCACTTCGGTCTGCTCGTGATATACCGACAGACGCTTCTTGACGGTTTCTTCCTTGTCATCGTCGCGCTGGATCAGGTCTTCACCGGTGATGTCGTCCTTGCCTTCTACCTTTGGCGGATTGTACTTGGCATGATAAGTACGGCCTGACGACAAATGCACGCGGCGACCGCTCATGCGTTCGACAATGGCGCTGTCGGGAACGTCGATTTCCAGCACGTAATCGATCATCACACCGGCTTCCTTCATGGCGTCTGCCTGCGGAATGGTACGTGGAAAGCCGTCGAACAAATAACCATTGGCGCAATCCGCCTGCGTCAGCCGGTCTTTGACCAGGCCGATGATGATGTCGTCCGATACCAGGCCGCCTGCATCCATTACCTTCTTAGCCTCGATGCCGAGCGGAGTGCCAGCCTTGACTGCTGCGCGCAACATGTCGCCGGTGGAAATCTGCGGGATGTTGAATTTCTCTTTAATGAAAGTCGCTTGCGTGCCTTTACCGGCACCAGGCGCTCCTAAAAGGATGAGGCGCATGTTAATTCCTAAGGTGAGTTTGAATTGATTGTGGCGATGGCGCGCAGTGGCTGCACCGTCTCCCGATATGCTTTTGCAATTAATCTTGCATGTGATTTTATTTATATCACGCTATCTTTGCATGAAACTTACCATACAATTTTACCAAACAGCCAGCCTGCGACACTATTTCTGTTGGTTCAACGCTAATTTTCCAACATTTGCGTGACGCTTTTGCATTTTCTTTGCATTTTATTCTGTATTAAAGAAACGTCTCACCCGCTCCAGATCTTCTGGCGTATCGACGCCTGCCGCGGGCGCAGCCGGCGCGATATGCACCGCAATCGGGTAGCCATGCCAAAGCACGCGCAATTGCTCCAGCGCTTCGATCTGTTCCAGCGGCGACACCGCCAGGGTCGGATAGGTTTGCAAAAAACCATTGCTGTATGCATACAGGCCGATATGCCGCAACGGCAAGTAGGCAGCCGGCAAGTCTTCTCTTGACTGGGCAAAACCGTCCCTATGCCAGGGAATTGTCGCCCGTGAAAAATACAGGGCGCGCCCGGCCTGGTTCAAGACCACCTTGACCACATTCGGATTAAAGGCGTCGGCCGCAGAACCTATCGCATGCGCCGCGGTCGCCATCGGCACTTCGCCGGTGATCTGCGCCGCGGTAGCTGCGATCAGCGCCGGATCGATCATGGGTTCGTCGCCCTGGACGTTGACCACCACCGCATCGGCGGCCAGTCCCAACGCTGCCGCCACTTCGGCGATGCGATCGGTGCCGGACGGATGATCGGCGCGTGTCAGCCGCACGGCGATGCCATGCCGGGCGCACACCGCCAGGATTTCCGCATGATCGGTAGCCACGATCACCTGCGCGGCTCCCGATTGCGCAGCGCGCTCGGCGGTGCGCACGATCATCGGTTTGCCGCCGATATCGGCCAGCGGTTTATTCGGCAGCCGAGTCGACGCCAGCCGCGCCGGAATGATGACGGTAAAAGGTCTGGTCGGATTCACAATATCTACAATATCCACAATACGCGGCGCCTAGGCTGCCGGCGCCGCATCTGCAGCCGGACTGGTCAGGTCACGTGCCTGATCGGCCCACATGATAGGGATGCCATCGCGAATCGGATAGGCCAGCTTGTCGGCGTTGCAAATCAGTTCCTGGGCTTTCTTGTCGTAATGCAGCGGCCCTTTGCAGATCGGGCAAACCAGGATGTCAAGCAGTTGGGTGTCCACGGAGTTTCTCCAGAATTTGATGTATTTGATGAGACAGCGCGGCGTCAATCTGCGCCGTCACTGGAACGACCCAGATCCTCGGATCGTTCCTGATCGTCTCTATTTGCCGACATTTTACTGCATCCTTTTCCGTAATCAGGATGAGCTCTGCCTGCAGCGCCGCAAATGGGTTGTCGGAAAAATCATGATGATCGGGCAAGACCAGTGTCTCAAATGCCAATCCGGCCTCAGTCAGCATCGAAAAAAACCGTTGCGGATTGCCGATGCCGGCAGCGGCGGCAATCCGCAATGCAGGGTCGCGCAAGCTGGCCAGCGCCCTCACCCGGTTCGCATCGCCAAGCTGTACCGCTTGCTCGCCGGCCAGCTGCATGCGGACGGTCGAAGCCGGCATCGATGCTGGAATGGTAGCCGCATTCACCACGGTAAAATCACGCCGGCGCGAAGGCGGTTCACGCAACGGCCCGGCCGGCAGCAGCCAGCCGTTGCCGACACCGCGCGCATCGAACAGAACGATTTCGATATCTCGTTGCAGACGATAATGTTGCAATCCATCGTCCGACAGAATCAGATTGACCTCGGGGTGCGCCTGCAACAAGGCCTCGGCGGCGGCCACCCGATCGCGGCCCACCACCACCGGACACTGCGCGCGGCCGGCAATCAACAAAGGCTCGTCGCCCACTTCGGCCGCCAGCGATGTTGCGCTCACATGGCGCACAGCGGATTGTCCGGCGCCGGACTGCGCAGCATAACCGCGCGAAATCACGCCGGGCACATGGCCCGCTTCCCGCAACGCTTGCACCAGCCAGATCGTCAGCGGTGTCTTGCCGGTGCCGCCGACAAAAATATTGCCGACCACGATCACCGGTACCGGCAAGCGGGTACTGGCTTGCCAGCCGGCTGCATACAAATGGCGCCGCAGTGTCGCCACCAGGCCGAACAAGAGTGACAACGGCCACAACAGACATGCCAGCAGGCCGCGCCGTTGCCAGGCAGCGCTCAACGTCGATTCAAGCGAAGATTTATTTGTGGCCACTAGTCTGCGCAGCAAACGTGATCTTGTCGAAACCGGCCAGACGCGCAGCTTCCAGTACATTGATCACGGTCTGGTGGGTCGCCATGGCGTCGGCATTGATGATTACCACCGGGTCGCCCGGGTTGCCTTTCCCCTGGCCGGACTCACCACCGGCCTGTGCTGCATTCTTCAGATCCAGCGCCAATGACGCTGCATCTTTCGATGACACCCGCACATTGTTGACTGCGTACTGGCCCTGCGGATTGACCGCCACGTTGATTTCCAGCGGCTGCACCATGGCCTTGTCGGCATCGGCAGTCGGCAAGGTAATTTGCAACGCTGTGAATTTGCTGTAACTGGTGGTGACCATCAGGAAAATCACGATCACCAGCAGCACATCGATAAACGGAATCAGATTGATTTCGGGATCTTCGCGACCCTTGCCTTTACGAAAATTCATTATTTGCGCGCGCCGTGAACAGTATCGACAAATTTTACAGCCTGCTGCTCCATATCGACGACGAAGCTATCCACCAGCGCCCGGAAATGGCGATAGAAAATCAATGCAGGCATGGCAATCGCCAGGCCGAAACCGGTGTTGTACAAGGAAACGGAAATGCCGTGCCCCAGTTGTGCAGGATCGGCGCCGGCGCCATTGGTTGCACCAAAAATTTCGATCATGCCGACCACAGTGCCGAACAAACCCATCAACGGCGCCAGCGACGCAATGGTACCGAGCGTGGTCAGGAAACGCGCCAATTCATGTGCGGTGGCCTGGCCTGCTTCTTCAATCGACTCTTTCATCAGGTCGCGCGGTGCGTCGACGTTACGCAGGCCGGCAGCCAGCACCCGTCCCAGCGGCGAATTGGTTTCCAGATTGGTAAGAACTTCATTATTGATCTTGCCGTTGTGATAAACCCGTATCACTTCTTGCAATAACTGCGGCGGCAAAATGCGCGGCCGGCGCAGGTAAACCAGACGTTCGATAATCAATGCGGTGGCAATGACGGAGGCAATTAACAAAAACCAGATCGGCCAGCCCGCAGCTTGAATAATGGCAAACAAAAGAAACTCCTTGGTGAAATCGCATTCAATATCGACAAATACGGATGAGGGTTCATCAGCATGGATGCAGAATGTAACTTGTTGAAGGCTTGTGAGCAAGCGCGAGTAGCGTTGCGCGATGGAAATTTTTTACCGTTGATTTCACTACAGGCAAATGCGATGCGGAGTTCCACACATATTATGTGAACAAGATTGTGGACAACTACTTAACTCGGTTGTGAAGTCCATGATTTCAAAGGTTTTTTTCGTATTGCATCAAAAACGTGCAGGCTATGCCGGCGACAGGAGGCCAAAGTTCTCCACAGATTTTGGGGATAACTTTGTGTACAAGCACACTTGAATCACACGAAGTCCTTGATTGGAAACACCTTTTCGCTACTGTTGCGAATCGCTTCAAATGCGCATGAAACCGCATATTACGGATGGCGACGACAATTCTTCTCATCTTTCATGGTCGTTTTATCATGACCTGGCTTGCCGATATCCACAAACCCGCGCAATGCCAGAGTTACCCACAGATTATGTGGATAAGCTTGTGTGCAAGCACACTGCAATCAGGACAAGTCCTTGATTTGTTTCGCTTTTCCATTGATGTTCAGCGACCGTGCTTTACAATGTCGGCAGGCCGCCGAATCAGCCGCGAATAATCACGCGCAAATAAGCACACGCAAATAAGCACATGCAAATCAAGACTCCCAGAAAGCCCGTATGAATTTTTCCAGCACCACCGACAACCATTCCAGCGGACCGCCAGTACTCACGGTGTCCGCATTGAATCAAGCTGTTGCGCGCATGCTGGAACGCAGTTTTCCACTGGCCTGGGTCGCGGGCGAAATATCGAATTTCAAAAGCTACGCCTCCGGCCACTGGTACTTCACGCTGAAGGACGACGCGGCACAAGTGCGTGGCGTGATGTTCAAGGGCCGTGCCCAGCATGCCGGCTTCACCCCGCGCGACGGCGACAAGGTTGAAGTGCGGGCGCTGGTAACGCTGTATGCCGCGCGTGGCGACTACCAGCTCAATGTCGAAGCGATCCGGCGCGCGGGGGTCGGTAATCTGTATGAAGCGTTCTTACGCCTGAAAGAAAAGCTGAATGCGGAAGGCTTGTTCGATCCGGCCCGCAAACGGCCGCTGCCGCAATTCGCACGCTGTATCGGCATCGTCACCAGCCTGCAGGCAGCGGCGCTGCGCGACATCCTGAGTGCGCTGGCACGGCGTGCGCCGCATGTACGTGTAATTCTGTATCCAACCCCGGTGCAAGGCGACGGCGCCGCAGAAAAGATCGCGCGCGCTATCAATACCGCTGCCGCACGCGCCGAATGCGAGCTGCTGCTGGTGTGCCGCGGCGGCGGCAGTATCGAAGACCTGTGGTCGTTCAACGATGAGGCGGTAGCACGCGCCATCGTCGCCGCGCCGATGCCGGTGATATCCGGCGTCGGCCACGAAACCGATTTCACGATTGCCGATTTTGCCGCCGACTTGCGTGCCGCTACCCCTACCGCTGCCGCCGAACTGGCAACGGTGCCGCATGCCGACTGGCTGGCATTGCTGGAGACCCATGCCGATGACCTGACTCGGGCCTTGCGGCGCCAGCTCGGCGAAGCCAGCCAGACCCTGGACTGGCTGAGCCGTCGCTTGACCAGCCCGGCGACCACCATCGCCCATGAACGCCTCAAGCTGCACAGCCTGCAAGCCAGGTTGCTACACGCCACCCGCATCCCGCTGACGCAATCGCGCTACGCGTTGCTCAACCTGCGCACGCGCCTGGCCGGACAAATCCCCAGCACCGTGGCGCCACGCAATGCATTACTGGAACAAAGCCGACGCCTCAGCGGCGCCATGGCGATGCAAAGCCGGCATGGCCGCCAGGCGCTGGCAGCGCTGAATGCGCAGCTGGAACTGCTCAATCCGCAACGCACGCTGGAGCGTGGCTACGCCATTATCTCGGACGCCAAGGGCCATGTGATCCGTGCGCCGCAGGCATTGCAGCCACGCCATGTCGTCACGGTGCAATTGGCTGAAGGCAGCGCCAAGGTCGGCATCGACAGTGTGCAGGCTACGCTCGATTAAGATCGATTTGTAATAAGTAAAGACAAGAAGAATTCGTAAGCATGCTGCATGGATCTGCTAAGCGCTTTACAATAGCCGTTCCCTGGAAACTGTTTATTTTCACTAGATGTATAGGCAACAGCTTCTTTGTTATCCCAATAAAACTATAGGACACAATATGGCACACACACTCCCGCCCCTCCCGTACGCTCTGGATGCATTGGCTCCGCACATCTCCAGGGAAACCCTGGAATTCCACCATGGCAAACATCACCAGACCTATGTGACCAACCTGAACAATCTGGTTCCCGGCACAGAATTCGAAAATGCAACTCTGGAAGAGATCGTCAAGAAATCTTCCGGCGGCATTTTCAACAATGCAGCGCAAGTCTGGAACCACACTTTCTACTGGAACAGCCTGTCGCCACAAGGCGGCGGCGCACCTACCGGCGCATTGGCAGATGCAATCAACGCCAAGTGGGGTTCGTTCGACAAATTCAAGGAAGAACTGACCAAGACTGCAGTCGGCACTTTCGGTTCCGGCTGGGCCTGGCTGGTAAAGAATGCCGACGGTTCGCTCGGCCTGGTGTCGACTTCCAACGCAGCCACACCGCTGACCACCGATGCCAAGCCTTTGATCACAGTCGACGTATGGGAACATGCTTACTACATCGACTACCGCAATGCCCGTCCAAAATACCTGGAAGCATTCTGGGCATTGGCGAACTGGGAATTTGCTTCGAAGAACTTTGCTTAAGACAAATTTGTTACCGTTGACGTCGATTAAGAACTGATCGACGTCATATATAAAAATAGCGCCAGCTTTACAGCCGGCGCTATTTTTTTATCCGCGAACCGGATTTTCTCAAACCTGCTCCGGCCTGGCGATTGCCCGCCACAGCATCTTGAACAGGGCATTCGCCTGCAACGCCAGCGGCTCCTTTTCGCCGCGCATCGTATGCATATGCACCAGACGCTCCAGGATGCCTATGAAATAATCCAGCAGGATTTTTTCATCCACCTCGTCGGTCAACACACCTTGCGCGCGGCCGTCGGTCAAGGTCTTCATCAATACTTCCATCATTTCCGGCTGCCGGAAAGTACGGTCACGCCCCCATGCACTGATCTGCAGCGAATTCGTGATGAGCTGGCTGACCTTGGGATTACGGTCAAAAAAATCCAGCACGACCCAGAACACCTTGCGCAATTTGTCCTGGCAACTCTCAATGCCCTGCAAGTGATCGAGCATGCGCGAAGCCAATATGCCCAGCCAGGTTTCCAGACAGGCGAACAACAGCGCCTCCTTGCTGCCGTAGTATTTATAAATTGTCTGCAGGGAGACGCTGGCGGCGCTGGCGATCTCGCCGAAACTGACGCTGTGGAATTCGCGCTCTGAAAATAAATCCAGCACTGCGCTCTCGATCTTCTCTCTGATCAGAGGCTTGAGCAAGGCGCGGTCCAGCACGATTTTCTGTTTTTCCGATGACATAGGCTTATTGCAATTATGTTACACATGTAATTATTATTACACTTCTGTCATACGCAATTCGACAGGCCGATTTAGAGTGAGTTACCAATTGACGCTGGCCATGGCTTTAATTACAGTGGGTAACCAGTATGCACCAGACACCAAGCAAGTGTAATTTCAATTACCAGAACATACAAGCCGGAGACGCTATGACTGAAGCCTATATTTTCGATTCCGTACGGACCCCGCGCGGCAAGGGCAAGAAAGACGGCAGCCTGCACCAGGTAACACCGGTCAATCTGCTGGCCCAACTGCTGCAAGCGCTGGAACAACGCAACCGCCTTGATACCTCGCAGGTCGATGACGTGGTGCTCGGCTGCGTGACGCCGGTCGGCGAACAAGGTGCGGACATTGCCCGTACCGCGGTGCTGTATGCCGGCTGGGACCAGTCGGTGCCAGGGGTGACGCAATCGCGGTTTTGCGCCTCGGGCCTGGAGTCCGTCAACCTGGCGGCGATGAAGGTCATGTCGGGCCAGGAACAGCTGGTGTTGGCGGGCGGAGTTGAAAGCATGTCGCGCTGGGCCATGGGTTCGGACGGGGGCGCCTGGTTCAGGGACCCGCGGGTCAACCAGATCACCGGCTTTGCACCGCAAGGCATAGGCGCGGACCTGATCGCGACACTGGAAAATTTTTCACGCAGCGATGTCGATAATTTTGCCCTGCAATCGCAACAGAAAGCTGCGCGTGCCCGCGCCGAAGGCCGTTTCAATAAATCCCTGATTGCGGTCAAGGATTTGAATGGCATGGTGATACTAGATCAAGACGAATACATCCGTGCGCAAACCACGATAGAAAACCTGGCGGCTCTGAAACCGGCCTTCGAACAAATCGGCCAGATGGGTTTCGATGCGACGGCGCTGCGTAAATACACCACTGTCGAAAAGATCAACCATGTCCATCACGCCGGTAATTCTTCCGGCATTGTCGATGGCGCTGCGCTGGTATTGGTCGGCAGCAAAGAGATCGGCCAGAAACTGGGATTGAAGCCACGTGCCAGGATCGTCGCCACCGCCGTCACCGGTTCGGAGCCGACCATCATGCTGACCGGCATCGCTCCGGCCGCGCGCAAAGCGCTAGCCAAGGCCAAGATGGCGGCCAAGGATATCGATCTGTTTGAAATCAATGAAGCGTTTGCCGCGGTTGTCATGCGCGCTGTCCGCGATCTCGAGATTGATCCATCCCGGGTCAACGTCAACGGCGGCTCCATCGCCATGGGCCATCCGCTGGGTGCGACCGGCGCCATGATCCTCGGCACCGCGCTCGACGAACTGGAACGCAGCGGCAAGGCGACAGCCTTGATCTCGCTGTGCGTCGGCGGCGGCATGGGCATCGCCACCATCATCGAACGAATTTAACGAGAGCCAGATCATGAGTGTAAATTTCCAAAAAGATGCGGACAATATAGTCACGCTGACCCTCGACATGCCTGGACGTTCGATGAATGTCTTGAACGAAGCGTTGACCAAACCGTTCATGGACGCGATAGCCGGTATTGAAGCAGATCCCGCCATCGCCGGCGTCATCGTCACCTCGGGCAAGGCGGATTTCGTCGCCGGCGCCGACATTGAAAAACTGTTTCAAATCACTGAAGCGGAAACTGCTTTCGGCATGGTGCAGGAATTCAAAGGTTTCCTGCGTCGCCTTGAATTGTGCGGCCGGCCAGTGGTGGCGGCACTCAACGGCACCGCGCTGGGCGGTGGCCTGGAGCTGGCGTTGGCTTGCCACTACCGCATCGCCATCAACAATCCGAAAGCCAAATTCGGCCTGCCCGAAGTAAAACTTGGCCTGCTGCCAGGAGGCGGCGGCACGCAGCGCTTGCCACGCATGATCGGCATCCAGAACGCATTGCAGCTGATATTGGAAGGCAAGGAGCTACGCGCCGAAGAAGCGCTGCAACAAGGAATCGTGCAAGAACTGGCGAACGACAAAGAGGACTTGCTGGCGAAAGCCAAAGCCTGGTGCCTTGCCAATCCAAAGGCCAGGCAGCCGTGGGACGACACGAAATTCCGCTGGCCGGGCGGCGATTCAAGAAGCCCGGGCAACGGCCAGCTGTGGGCTATCGCGCCATCGATGGCAAATGCCAAGACCTACGGCAACTATCCAGCTGCCACCAACATCATGAGCTGCGTGTTTGAAGGCGGTATTGTCGATTTCGATACCGGCTGCGAAATCGAATCGCGCTACTTCGTCAACTGCGCCTTGTCGCCGGTCGCCAAGAACATGATCGGCACGCTGTGGTTCCAGCTCAACGCCATCAACAAGGGCAAGTCG
>Ga0182007_10002104_pt1 | contig 10192 bp, 5 predicted proteins | sample Sormic07211113_1_FD_123023 | JGI IMG/M metagenome (GOLD analysis project Ga0182007, IMG submission 123023) | Rhizosphere microbial communities from Sorghum bicolor, Mead, Nebraska, USA - 072115-113_1 MetaG | ecosystem: Host-associated > Plants > Roots > Rhizosphere | place: USA: Nebraska... | reverse complement strand
TCCAGGACCAGGTCGTGGAAGCGGAGCAGGACGGCGGCGCGCTGCCGTACCGGCGTCCGCTCCCACACCGCCTGGGCCCGGCGGGCCGCCTGGAAGGCCTTCTCCACGTCCGCGGGCGTGGACTCGGGCAGGTCGGCCAGCTTCTCGCCGGTGAACGGCGTGTGGTTGGCGGTGCGGCCGGAGCCCACCACGCCCTTGGTCAGCTGGGCGATCAGTTCGGGGGTGACCACGTCCGCGGCGGTACGGGCGCCCTCGGGGGCCGGGGCGAGGGGGTTGGTGCCGGTCTTGGCCTGGGCATGCGCTTCCGTCATGAGGCGCAGGGTATGCCGGAGCGGAGCCTTTGGGTACCCGCCGGTAACGCGGCTTCACCGACCGCACACACACCGCCAGTGGTCACTGGCATGGTTTGCGCTGATCAGGGGGTCGGGCGGGGCGGCAAGGGGATGGTTCGGCCCTCTCCGCATGTGTCTCAGAGCTTTTCGATCACCAGGCGCTCCCGCGCGCCCTTGAAGAGAGCGGTGCCCCGCTTCTCGTCGGGGGTGCCCTTGGGCATGTCGACGCGCAGTTCGTACATCCGGTCGTCGGTGGTGCGGACGATGAGCTGGAGCACCCGGACCGGTTTGCCGTCCGGATCGTAGGTGACGTCGGACAGGGCCGCCTGGTCGCCGTGGAAGGTGGTGGCGGTGTACTGGCCGCCGGTCCGCTTGTGCCCCTCCATACCGATCACGGTCTGCTTCGCCTCGGCCAACGGGGCGGCAAGGGCCTTCGGCCACTCGGCGAAGTAGACCGAGACGACCTCGTCGGCGCCGTCGTCGTAGACGTTCGTCCGGGAGCCGTCGCCGTCCTTGTCCGTCCAGTAGAGCCTCCGATACCGCTCGGGCAGATAGAGCACGGCGTCCGCCGCCGCATCCCGGTGCGCGGTCCAGACCCCGGCCCCGGCGGTCGCCCGCGCCGGCGCCTCCGTGAGCGTGGCGGTCTGCCCGGCGACCGCGCTGTCCTCGACGCCGCCGAAGTAGGAGGAGGCGAACCAGGTGCCGCCGACGAGAAGGACGGCGGCCCCGGCGAGGGCGGCACGTCGGCGCAGAGAAACACGGCGGCGGGGAGCGGGGTGCTCCGGAGCCGCGTGGGGCACATGGGTGGTGGCGGGTTCGGCCGGCGGCTCCGGGTCGGATTCCGGTACGACGTCCGCGTCCGCGATGTCGGACGACGGCGCCGGTGCGGCCCCCAGCCGCACGGTCCCCGAGTCGTCCCCGAACTCCCGTAGGGATGAAGGGTTCTGAGGTTCCGTCACACTCGTGCCGGCGGCGATCTCCGGCACCGGCCGTCCCTCGGCCACCGCCTCCAGTACGGCCCCCACCTCCTCGGCGCCGGGCCGCCGTTCGGGATCCTTGACCAGCAGGGCGGCTGTCAACGGCCCGAGGGGGCCCGCCTGTCGGGGCTCGGGCGGGTCGGCGGCGATGACCGCGGCGAGGGTGGACTCCACCGTCGTACGGCGAAACGGCGATGCCCCTTCCACGGCCGCGTACAGCAGCACGCCCAGGGACCACAGGTCGGAGGGCGGCCCGGCGCCCCGCCCCGACATCCGCTCGGGTGCCACGAACTCCAGCGAGCCGACGAACTCCCCGCTCATGGTGAGGGATTCCTCGCCCTGGACGTGGGCGATGCCGAAGTCGGTGAGGACGACGCGGTCGTGGGCGCCGAGCAGGACGTTGGCGGGCTTGACGTCCCGGTGGACGATTCCGACGGCGTGGGCGGCGCGCAGGGCGCCGAGGACGGCGTGGCCGATACGGGCGGCCTCCCGGGCGGCCAGCGGACCGCGCCGCAGCACCTCGTGCAGGGACTCGCCGCGGATCAACTCCATGACGATCCAGGGGAGTCCGTCCTCCTCCACCACCACGTCATGGATGGAGACGGCCGCCGGGTGGTCGACGCGGGCCGCGGCGCGGGCCTCGCGGTAGAGGCGGTGGGCGGCCCGTCGGCGGTGCTCGTCCTCCGGATCGCCGGGCAGCCGGGGCTCCTTGACGGCGACGTCCCGCTCCACGAGCTCGTCGTGGGCCTGCCACACGGTGCCCATGCCGCCGGAGCCGATGCGCTCCGTCAGCCGGTAGCGCCCGCCGAGCAACCGACCTGTGCGCGTATGTTCGCCGCCAGCACTCATGACCCATGACTACCGTGCGGGACGTCGCCTTGTCGACGCGGAGCGGGTGATACGAGGGTTACGGCGTCCAGTGCGCGAAGGCGTACGCAGGTCCGTGCCGCCGCACCTCCACCACCCCCGAGCCGCCGAAGTGCGCGGGCACCACCAACTCGCCTTCCGCCACCGCCCGTTCCAGCACTCGCCGTCGGCTCGCGGCGGCCTGCCCGGGGTCCAGGCAGAAGCAGCTGCTGTGCCCGGGGTGCAGGATCTGGACGGGGCTGTGCAGCAGGTCGCCGACGAAGACGGCGTGTTCGCCTCGGGAGGCGACGCGCAGGACGGACGAGCCGGGGGTGTGTCCCGGGGCCGCTTCGAGGGTGAGGTTCTCGTCGATCCGGTGCTCCCCGTCCCACAGCACGGCCTGCCCCGCCTTGTGCACGGGCGCGACGCTGTCCTCGTAGATGAACCGGTCGTCGGGGCGCAGACCGCCGCCGTAGCCGCCGTCGGGCCCGAAGTGGTGGTCGTCGGGGGCGGGGAGGAGGTAGGTGGCGTCGGGGAAGGTGGGGACCCAGGTGCCGTCGGCGTCACGGGTGTTCCAGCCGACGTGATCGCCGTGCACATGGGTGTTGACGACCACGTCCACGTCCTCGGGCCGGACCCCCGCCCGCGCCAGTCGCGCCGGCAGCCCCTCCCCCTGCTGCCGGTGGAAGGCCGGATTGCCGGGCCGCTCCCGTCCGTGCCCGACCCCGGTGTCCACCAGCACGGTCCGCCCGCCGCTGCGCAGCACCCAGGTCTGCAGGGCGACCACGGCACGGTCGGTGCCGGGATCCCAGTGATCCGGGACCAGCGCCTCCCGGTTGTCGTTCCACACCTCGGCGCCGAGGCCCGGGACGAGATCGAGGGCGGGGGCGTACGGCACCTGCCACTCGACGACCCGGCGGACCTCGACGTCACCGATCAGGAAAGCCCGTGCGTTGTCATCAGCCATGCCCATCACGCTAGAAGCGCTGTGGTGAGTGTTCCAATGCCCTTCTGCCTCAGGTCGATACGCTTACGTCTCATGGACGTGGTGAGTGACGCGATCGCGGCGGTGCGCATCGGACAGCCCTCCTCGAACCGGCTGCGGGTGGCCGGGAGCTGGCGCACCCGGCTCGCTCCGACACGCCCCTGGCCTCGGTCGCCCGCGAGACGGGGTACAGCAGCCCGTACGCCCTCTCACACGCGTTCAGCCGGGAGTTCGGGGTGACGCCCGGGAGGTACCGGGCCCAGGTGCGCGAGCGGTGACTCAGACCTTGTTCGGGCCTTGTTCGGGCCTTGTTCGGGCCTTGTTCAGGCCTTGTTCAGGCCTTGTCGAGCCGCAGGTTCCCGATCGTCACCCTCGCCACCTCGCGCCCGCGCGCAGTGAAGTCCCCCTTGCCCGGATAGACGACCGTCAGCTTGTACATGTCGCCGGCCGTGGACTTGTAGTAGAAGATCTTCGCCTCGCGCGGGAGGGGGTTCTGGGAGTCGTCGATGCGGTAGGTGAGCGTGTTCTCCGCGGCCTTCCTGCCGTGGTAGGTGAGGGACGGCTGCGTGTCGGTCTTCGGGCCCGCCGGCATCTGGAGGTCGTAGTCACCGGAGGAGTTGAACGTGCCGTCGTCGTCGTACATCTGCGCTGCGGCCGAGTCCTTGATGGTGTTCGAGCCGTCCTCCGACCTGCGCGTCACGGTCAGGTTGATGACGATGCTGCCGCTCGGGTCGCTGTAGACCACCCAGTGGGTCTTGTCCGTCTTCCGGTCCGGAGTGGTTCTGCGGTACTCGGCCGGGACGGCGAGGGTCGCGGTGACGTCCTTCTCGTGCTTCTTCTGCCAGCCGTCGGGCAACGGGCCCGCGAACGGGTTCGCGATCAGGACGTACGCCAGCGCGGCCGTGACCACCGCCGCCACGCCCGCGCCGAACAGCGTCCTGCGGCCCAGTCCGATCGTGACGCCGCGGGCCTTGGCACCGCCGTTGGCATACCGCATGGGCTGCGTCGGCTCCGGGACGGGCGGGTCGGCGGCCGCCTCCAGCAGGGCGCGGACCCTCGCCGCGTTCGGCCGGCGCGCCGGGTCCTTCTCCAGCAGGCCCGTGATCAGCTCCGCCAGCGGACCGGACGCCGTGGCCGGGGCGGCCGGGGTCGCGTTCAGGACCGACTGGAGCGTGGCCGGGGTGTTGCTGCGGCGGAACGGGGAGACGCCCTCGGTCGCCGCGTACAGCACCACGCCCAGTGACCAGAGGTCCGAGGCGGGGCCCGGACGCTGGCCCAACACCCGCTCCGGCGCGATGTATTCGGGCGAACCGACGAATCCGCCGGTGTCCGTCAGATTGGTCTCGCCCTCGATCTGGGCGATGCCGAAGTCGGTGAGGACGACCCGGTCGTAGCGGCCGAGCAGGACGTTGTCCGGTTTCACGTCTCGGTGCAGGATGCCGGCCGCGTGCGCGGCCTCCAGCGCGCCGAGCACCTCCAGGCCGATCCGCGCCGCCTCGCGCGCGTCGAGCGTGCCCTCCTGCAGTGCGCTGCCCAGCGAACGGCCCCGCACCAGCTCCATCACGATCCACGGCCGGCCGTCCACGACGGCGACATCGTGCACGGTGACCACGGCCGGGTGGTCGAGGCGGGCCGCGGCGCGCGCCTCCCGCCGCATCCGCTCGAAGGCGTTGGCGCGTTCGCGTTCGGGAAGGTGGTCGGGGACTCGGGGTTCCTTGACGGCGACCTCCCGGTCGACCGTCTCGTCCTTGGCCCGCCACACCGTGCCCATACCGCCGTGCCCGAGCTTGCCCAACAGCCGGTAGCGACCGACGATCAGCCGTCCGATGCCGGTGTCCTCGGCCGGGGTCGCCGGGGCGGGCACCGCATAGGGGTTGCCCGGCACCGGGCCGACCGCAGGCGGGCTCGGCGGTTGCAGAACGAAACTCGTCGGCTCGTCGGACCCGTGTGGGACTCCCCCGTTGTTGCTCATGCGTCCATCCATATCGCGCCGACCGCTCCCGCATCCACAGGGAACGCTTTCCGGTCACACACCCGTGACCAAGCCGGGCGCCCTCCCCGGCCACGAACCGGGCGCCCTACCCGGCCACGAGCCAGGCGCCCCTACCCGGCGACGAAGGTGTCCAGTGCCACGTCGAAGTACTCCTTCGCCTCGCGCACCTTCCCGACCGGCGCCGACACCCACACGTCGTACATCCGCCCGCCCTCGTCCCAGCACAGGTCGTAGGTGTGCCGCGGGCCCTCGGCCGTGGAGAAGCCGTTCCAGGTGAACTCCCAGAGGGCGGCGGGGTGTCCGTCGTGCGTGGTGGAGGTGACCTTGCCGTCGTGGTAGCCGGGGTTGGTGTCCGGGCCCGCGGCGGCCGAGCGCCTCATCACCGCGAGCGGTCCGTCCGGATCCGGGTCGACGACCTTGATGCCGAGGCGGAACGTCCCGCCCGGCGACAGGTAGAAGACGCGCTCGCCCTGGGGCTTGCGGGTGAAGTCCTGCGGTACGGCGAGGGAGAAGCCGCCGGGGTCCTCGGCGACCCGGTAGCCGGAGGGCGCGGAGGGGCCGGTCGGGGCGGAGTCGGGCGGCGCCGAGGTCGCCGTACCGGATGGGCTGGAGGGTTGGGCGGAGCCGGACGTTCCCGATGTGCCGGAGGTTCCGGAGGTACCCGATGTTCCGGATGCCGAGGCGCTCGCCGACGTCCGCGGCCCCGAACTCCCCGGTGTACGGCCGCCGCCCCCCTGGTCCTGGTTCATCAGCAGCGCCGCCGCCGACACGCCCGCACCGGCCATCGCGGCGACCAGCAGCGCGGACACCAGGACGCCTCGGGTGGAGCGCCGGGTCTCGACGGTCGGAGCCGGGGCGGGGGGCGGGGCCGGGGCCGGCGGAGGGGGCGGGCGGGGTGCGTTCCGCTGGGTCGGTGTGTAGCCGGACGGCGGCTCCTGGGGGGTGACACCGGTCTCACGGAAGGAGCGCAGCATCCGTTCGGCCTGCTCCGCGGTCAGCCGCCGGTCCGGGTCGCGCTCCAACAGGCCCCGTACGACCGGCAGCAGGGGCTCGGCCTGGGCGGGCGGCCGGATCTCGTCGAAGACGACGGCGTGCAGGATGCCGCCCAACGAGTCGCGGCGGAACGGCGATTCCCCGCTGAGGACCGTGCACAGCAGCGCGCCGAGCGACCACAGGTCGGACTCCGGGCCGGTCCTGGCGCCGGACATGCGCTCCGGGGCGGTGTACTCGGGCGAGCCGACGAAGGACCCGGTCTCGGTGAGCGTCGTGGCCCCGGCGACCTGTGCGATGCCGAAGTCGGTGAGGACGACCCGGTCGGTGCCGGCCTCCAGCAGGACGTTGGCGGGCTTGATGTCCCGGTGCAGCACGCCGGCCGCGTGGGCGGTGCGCAGCGCGCTCAGCAGGCCCACGCCGATCCGTGCGCTCTCGCGCGCGTCGAGCGGGCCGCGCGTGGAGATTCGGTCGGCGAGCGAGCCGCCGTCGATCAACTCCATGACGATGTACGGGCGTTCGTCGTGCTCGACCACGTCGTGGACGACGATGATGTGCGGGTGGCGCAGCTGGGCCACGGCACGCGCCTCACGCAGGGTGCGGTCGCGCTGGCGCCGGGCCTCCTCCTCGGAGAGCGTTTCGTCGAGGTCGAGCGGTATCTCCTTGACGGCGACCTGACGGCCGAGCAGCTCGTCGGTCGCCCGCCACACCACACCCATACCACCGCGCCCGAGCCGCGCCTCGAGCCGATACCGGCCCGCGATGACACGGACGCCTGCCCCCTCGGTCCCCATACGCCCCATCATGCCGCACCGGACGACCCGGCTCCGGGGCGGCGACCGGCCAACCCGGCCGGAACGCGCCCCGCTACCGCGAGGTCTTCTCCTGGAAGCTCCGCAGGATCAGGTCGAACTGCTTCCTGGTGGTCGCCCAGTCGTCGGCCGGCGAGGCCGCGTAGAGGGCGTACTCGGTGCCTTCGCCGTTGATGTAGGCGACGTCGATCGCGCGGTAGGGGCCCGGGAAGTAGTGCGGCGGGTCCTTGGCGAGCGCGTTCCAGGTGTACTCCCAGCGGACGCCCGGCAGGTCGCGGAAGACCTGCTTCGTGAGGCTGAGCCGCCGGTACTCCCGCAGCCGCCCCGAGACCTGCCGGTCCAGGTTGCTCATGTGCTCGTACGCGGTGGTGAAGTCCGGCGCGGTGTCGACGGCGACCCGCACGAGGTGCTTGCGGTTGTCGGGCGAGTAGTCGATCTGCCGGAGACCGTCCTGGTCGATGGAGACGGACCGCTTCCACCCCTTGGGCAGGGAGATGCTGAAGCCCACCGGGTCGGCACGCCGTTCCCAGCCCGCGGGAAGGGTTCCCTGGGGGCTCCCGGTCGCCGTGCTACTGGCCGACGGGCTCTGGGACGCGGAGGCGCCGCCGGCGGCGCCGTCCGACCGGAAGACGTCGGCCCACTGGCGCAGCGACACGACCACACCGCCGCTGATGATCACCGCGAGCACGACCAGGAGGACGGCGGTGCGCACGCGGTGGCGCTTGCGGGCGGGCGGGCCGGTGACGGGCCCGGTGGCTCCCGGCTGCCCGGGGCCCATACCGGTCGGACCGATCGACGTCGGCCCGGTGAACGGCGGGTACGGGGTGTTGCCGTACGTCTGCGGGCCCGTGCCGGTGGCCCCCGTGCCGTATCCGGGGGCGCCCCCGTGCCGGGTGGGCACATACGCCTGGGCCGCGTGCGGGCGCCGTCCCTCCATCGCCTCGGCGAGCATCTGCTCGGCCTCGGCCGCGGAGGGCCGTGCCGCGGGGTCCTTGGCGAGCAGCGCGGCCATGACGGGGCCGAGCGCACCGGCGTACCGCGGCTCGGCGGCGTCCTCCTCGACGACCGCCTGCATGGTGCCGAGCGGCGAGGTGCGGCGGAACGGCGACCTGCCCTCCACCGCCGTGTACAGGGTGGCGCCGAGCGCCCACAGGTCGGAGGCGGGGCCCGGGTCGTGGCCGCGGACGCGTTCGGGGGCGAGGTAGTCGACGGAGCCGACGACCTCTCCGGTGCGGGTGATCGTCGTATCGCCCTCGATCTGGGCGATGCCGAAGTCGGTGAGCAGGACACGGCCGTCATGCCCGACGAGCACGTTGCCCGGCTTCACATCGCGGTGCAGGACGCCGGCGGAGTGCGCGGCGCGCAGCGCCCGCAGCACCCACAGTCCGATCCGCGCCGCCTCGGCGGGCTCCACCCGGCCGCGCTCCTTCACCGCGTCGGCGAGCGAGAACCCCTCGACGAGCTCCATGACGATCCACGGCCGGCCGTCGTGTTCGAGCACGTCGTGGACGGTGACGACGGCGGAGTGGTTGATCCGGGCGGCCGCCCGCGCCTCGGCGCGGGTACGCGCCAGCAACCGCTCCTGATCGCTCTCGGACACATAGAGCGCGGCGGTCAACTCCTTGATCGCGACGGCCCGGTGCAGCACTTCGTCATGCGCTCGCCATACCCGCCCCATGCCGCCGCTGCCGATGGACTCGGCGAGCCGATAGCGGCCCGCGAGGAGCTGGCCCTGCATTTGATTCACGTTGCCCCGCAATGCTCTTGACAGGGTCAGACTAAGGACTGGACCACCCGCAGGGAACAGGCGGGGCCCCAAGAGACAGCACTGTGACGGTTGTCGCTTCGCCCGCCGACCGGGAACCGTTCGTCGTCACCCGGTGTACGTGTAGGTCGAGGACGCCTGATCGTAGAGCTTGGTCACCTCGTCCCGCTGGGACTCCGGCCCTCGTACCTGTACGACGTGGTAGCGCCCGTTGATGAGGATCGCGAGGTTGCGGACGTACAGGTCGCGCCCGCTGCCGTCGGTCCAGGTGAACTGCCCCTCGGCCATGACCCGCGTCCCCACGGTGATGGTCCGCAGCCCGGTCGCGGTGGCCCAGCTGGAGCTGCGGTACGGCTGCAACTCGTGCTCCTCGTCGCGCTGGTACGCCATGGGGTCGCTGCCGTAGGTGACGGCGCCGTCCCGTCCGGCGACGACGATCAGCTGGTAGTCGCCCTTCGAGTAGACGACCTGGTTCCAGGCGTTCTTGCCGGTCCGCGTCCACCCCTTGGCCACCGCGACCTGGAACCCCTCGGGGTCCTTGCGCAGGGTGAACCCGGCGGCGACACCGGGGTCGGTGGTCTGCGTCTCGGTGGCACCGGCGGAGGAGGAGGCACTCGGAGTACCGGTCGGACCGGACGGGGACTGCCCCTGAGACGGCCCGCTGCCGGGACCCCCCTTGTCGGACTGCACGGGCGCGGGGCTGATGGCCCCGTCGGCGCCGGTCCGCTCGCTGCCGCCGGACGCGCCGTGCTGGCCCGCCTTCGGCATGAACAGCATGGCGTAGGCGATCGCGCCGGCCAGCAGAAGCAGGATCAGCAGAAGCAGGGTCCGGCCGAGCCGGCGCGGTGAACCCGCCTGCTCCTTGGCCCGTTTGTGCCGCCCGTGCGGGGAGGTCGCGGGCAGCCCGGCGCGCCTGCGGCGCACCAGTTCCCCGCGCCGCCGCACGATCGGCAGCCGGCTGGGGTCGGCGGGCGGCGCGGCGACGACATGCGTGCCGGCCTCCGGCTCGGGCGCGGACCGCACGAGGGAGCGCAGCCAGCCCCTGAGTTCCTCGAAGTCGAGCCGCTCGGTGGGGTCCTGACGCAGCAGGGACTCGACGACGGGCCTCAGCGGCCCGCACTCCTCGGCGAAGGCGGGTGGCTCGGCGCACACCATCTGCACGAGCTCGGCCGTCGACTCCTCCGGATACGGCGCATGCCCCTGCACGGCCCGGAACAGCAGCGCCCCCAGCGCCCACAGATCCGTCGCGGGCCCGATCGGCGCGGCCAACTGCCAGTTCTCATGCACCGGCCCGGCCTGCTCGGGCGCCCACCGCTCGGTCACGGGCCCCACCACAGCCATACGCGCCTGCCGGGCCCGCTCCGCGGCAAGCGCGGTGGCGGGACCCCGGGGCGGCGCGGGCGCGGGGGAACCGGCGACCAAGTCGGTCCAACGGGTGGGAGGTTGGGGGGCGTCGGGGTGGGTGGCGTCGGGGTGGGCGGAGGCGTTGGGG
>Ga0182007_10002103_pt1 | contig 10193 bp, 11 predicted proteins | sample Sormic07211113_1_FD_123023 | JGI IMG/M metagenome (GOLD analysis project Ga0182007, IMG submission 123023) | Rhizosphere microbial communities from Sorghum bicolor, Mead, Nebraska, USA - 072115-113_1 MetaG | ecosystem: Host-associated > Plants > Roots > Rhizosphere | place: USA: Nebraska... | reverse complement strand
GACGGCAGGGGAGGCCGTCCGCGGGCCGCGGGGCCCGGCGGACGGCCTCAGACGTCACGCCTGACGCGTCACGAACTCATGTGAGTCAGGAGGTCACTGCTGGTCGGGCCGGTCGCGGTCCATGCCGAGCCGGTCCTCGACCTGCTGCTGGGCCTGGTCGACCTGGCTCTCGTACTTGCTGCCGGTCCTCTCGTTGACCTTCTTCTCCGCGGCGTCGGACATGTCCCTGGCCTTGTCCTGCGCCATGCGGTTGCTCTTGAACCTGTCGAAGATGCCCATCCAGAGCTCCTTCCAGAAGTGACTCAGCATCGACCATACGGCCGATATGTGTGAAGTGCCCACTTATGGGGCGCAGGGCGCCCGGGCGTCCGCGGTCCGGACCTCCCCGTTGCCCCCGTGCGCCCTGCCACTACGGTGTGCGCGAAGTCGTACCGGGAAGACGCTCCGTGCGGGGGCGACCGGGGTTGGCAGAGGTTGGCAGGGGAGGGACGCGTCGTGAGGCGTCTGAGGGGCGGGGCCGCGGCTGCCGTCGTGCTGGTGTTCGCCGTTGCGGGATGCAATGCCGAGACGAGGACCGGGTCCGCCGGGCCGGGGGAGACGGGCGGTGGCGGCGCCGCCCTCACCGCCGCCGAATCGCTGACCGTGAAGGGGCGGGCACCGAAGACCGGTTACTCGCGGGAACGGTTCGGCACCGCCTGGGCGGACACCGACTCCAACTCCTGCGACACCCGCGTTATCTCTATGCTTCGGCGGGTGATTGAGGTATTTGCGCAGCCCACGAGGGGAGTGGTGAGCTGTGCTTACTGAGAGGGACGTGAGCCACAAGGCTGTTGAGCGTGCGCGCTTCTTCCGTGCTGTGACAATGTTGGCAGCTGCCGTGCTCGTCGTTGCGGGATGCGAGGGTCTCGGCGAAGACAACTCGTCGACGGGCTCCGGGCCGACTGCGTCGCACGGACGGGCGGTCAGTCCGCTCAAGAACCCAGACGGTACGAAGCCGGGGCTCGCGCCCCTGACGACGGATGCGGACAAGGCCACGGCCCGCAAGCTCATCGAGGAGCTGTCCACGAAGGGGCGGGGGCCGAAGACGGGCTATGACCGCGACAAGTTCGGCTACGCGTGGATGGACCCGGCCGACGGGGTGCCGCTCGCGAGGAACGGGTGCGACACTCGAAATGATCTTATTCGTCGTGATGGTCAGAACCTTCGTTTCCGACCCGGCTCCGATTGCGTGGTCATCGCTATGACCCTGGACGACCCGTACACCGGAACGATCATCGAGTGGCGCAAGCAAAAGGCCACCGAAGTGCAGATAGACCACGTGGTGCCGTTGTCCTACAGCTGGCAGATGGGCTCCTCGCGCTGGCCGGAGGCCAAGCGAAAGCAGCTCGCGAACGACGTGCTCAATTTGATTCCCGTCCAGGGGCGGGCCAATTCAGCCAAGGGCGACTCCGGCCCTGCCTCCTGGCTCCCGCCGAACAAGCCGATCCGCTGTGCGTACGCGGTCCGCTTCGCCCAGGTCGCCATCAAGTACGAGATGCCGGTGACGGCTGCGGACAAACAGATGATGCTGCGGCAGTGCGGTGGTTGAGAGGGCGGCTGTGATGGTCTTCCGGGGTGCCCGCGCTGGTCGTGGACGGCGGTCTGAGGAGTAGATCCTTTGCCAGCGGTTGGCTTCGGGTTCGTCAGAACAAGCAGGGCGCGCAGGAGGTGGATGCCGCCGTCGGAGCCGGCTTGACCTTGACGCTGGGGCAACCCCCCATCCTTCCGGCAGGGGTGTCCACGCAGACGCGTGGAACAGCTCCGCAAAGGAGGCAGATGACCATGACGACCCAAACGATCGCCGGTCCGGCGATGCGCGTGCGGGGTCTGGAGAAGTCGTACGGGAAGCTCGAAGTGCTGCGCGGTGTGGACTTCGACGTGGCGCGGGGCAGCATCTTCGCCCTGCTCGGCTCCAACGGGGCGGGCAAGACCACGACCGTGAGGATCCTCGCCACGCTCCTGAAGGTCGACGCGGGGACGGCGAGCGTCAATGGCTTCGACGTCGCCACTCAACCGGCGAACGTGCGGGAGTCCATCAGTCTCACCGGACAGTTCGCGGCCGTCGACGAGATCCTCAGCGGTCGGGAGAACCTCGCCCTCGTCGCCAGGCTGCGCCACCTCAAGGACCCGGGCGTGATCGCGGATGACCTGCTGAGGCGCTTTTCACTGAACGAGGCGGGCGCGCGGCGAGTGTCCACGTACTCAGGTGGGATGCGCCGCCGACTGGACATCGCGATGAGCCTCATCGGGAATTCGCCGGTGATTTTCCTGGACGAGCCGACGGCCGGACTCGACCCCGAGGCGCGCATCGAGGTGTGGGAAGCGGTCAAGGAGCTCGCCGGCCACGGAACGACGGTGCTGCTCACCACGCAGTATCTGGACGAGGCCGAGCAGCTGGCCGACCGGATCGCGATCCTCCACCAGGGTCGGATCATCGTGAACGGCACCCTTGCCGAGCTCAAGCAACTCTTCCCGCCCACCAAGGTCGAGTACGTCGAGAAGCAGCCGACTCTGGAGGAGATCTTCCTCGCGGTCATCGGCGGCGGCGACAAGAGCGACGCCACCGGCATGACAACTGGGGGACAAGGATGACCGCGTACTTCTTCAGCGACACTGCCGCGCTCACGGGGCGGACCCTGCGCCATGTCACACGCAGCATGGACACCATCATCACGACCGCCATCACGCCGGTCGCCATGATGCTGATGTTCGTCTACGTGTTCGGCGGCGCCATTGATACCGGGTCGGTTTCGTACGTGAACTACATGCTGCCCGGCATCCTGCTCATGACCATCGCATCGGGCATCTCCTACACGGCGTACCGGCTGTTCACCGATGTGAAGAGCGGGATCTTCGAGCGATTCCAGTCCATGCCGATCGCGCGGTCGGGTGTGCTGTGGGCCCATGTCGTCACCTCGCTGGTCGCCAACCTGATCGCGCTCGTGCTCGTCGTGGGCGTCGCTCTGCTCATGGGCTTCCGCTCGGGGGCAGGAGTGTCGGCATGGCTCGCGGTCGCCGGCATCTTGCTCCTGTTCACCCTGGCGCTCACCTGGCTCGCCGTGATCCCCGGACTCTCCGCGTCGTCGGTCGAGGGGGCGGGCGCGTTCGCCTACCCGCTCATCTTCCTGCCGTTCGTCAGCTCGGCGTTCGTGCCCACAACGACGATGCCCGGCCCGGTGCGCTGGTTCGCCGAGCATCAGCCGGTGACGTCGATCGTTAACACGATCCGTGCTCTGTTCACGGGGCAGCCGGTCGGCGACGACATCTGGATCGCGCTCGCGTGGTGTGTGGGCATCCTCGCCGTGGCGTACGTCTTCGCGATGACCGCCTATCGCCGGAAGGTCGCCTGAGGCAGGCTGAGACCCATGCTCACCATCAGCCAGCTGGCGGCGTACGCCGGGGTGACGGTACGGGCGGTACGCCACTACCACAAGATCGGGCTGCTGGCCGAGCCCGAGCGCGACCGATCGGGGTACCGGACCTACGATGCTGCCGCGGTCGTGCGACTGATCCGGATCCGCACCCTGGCCGACGCCGGCGTGCCGCTGGCCAGGGTGCAGGAACTCCTCGACGCCAACCCGGAGGAGTTCGCCGGCGGCGTCCAGGAGATCGACAAAGATCTGCGCGCCGAGATCCGGCGGCTGCAGGACACCCGCAGCCGACTCGCCCGGCTCGCCGCCGGAGAGCACTTGGCGCTCCCGCAGAGCGTCGTGGACTACCTCGACCGGTTGCGTGGTCTCGGCGTCGGGGAGCGGTATATCGAGCTGGAGCGGGATGCCTGGATCATGATCGCCGCGCAGGTGCCGGACCTGATCGACTCCGTGATCGCCAAGAAGCACGAGGAGCTGGACGACCCCGACATGGTGAGGCTCTACAGCTTCTTCACCGGGGAGCCCGACTGGCGGGCCGGCGATCCACGGATCGTCGAGGTCGCCGACATCCTGGAGCGTCTGATGATTCGCGCCGTGGAGGCCGGCGAGGTGGGTGACGACGGCTTCGACGATCAGTTCGTCGCCCTGATGGACTCAACCATGCTTGAGTCCGCACCGGGCGCCGAACTGGTGCTGGCGATTCTGAAGGAGCGTGGCTGGCGGGGCTGGACCCGCATTGAGCGGGTGCCTGCCGACAGGCTCAACACTGAGCCGCCGTCATCTTGAAGGCAAGGCAGGCACCATGCCAGATCCCTGGCCAGCTATTTCAGATGGTGCATGTTCACCGCGGGGGCACCGATCGCATGGCGCGTCGGAGCCCAGCTCTGGCGGCGGCGAGTTCATCCTCGGCTTCCTGTAGTCGCCCCTTCAGAGCGTTCAACTGATCCTGAGCTGCGGGTAGTTGGCTTCTCAGGTCGGCGTTCTCGCGTTCCAGTTGCTGAACGCGCTCCACCAGGCGGTTGCGGTCGACCTCTTCGATCTCGGCTCCCAGCGACAGGCGGACGCGCTCTCGGAGCCGGTCCCGTTCCCGCTTGAGGTCCTTGATCTCCTCTCGTGCCAGAGCAAGCTCCGTCTGCAACGCAGCAGGTGATGCAGGCTGCGTGCCTGGCGCTGAACGCCCTCGCAGGCCCTGTTTGCGCTGGGTGGCCATACCGGCCCGGACGGCGTCGTGCACCTTGGGCTGGTTGTAAATGAACCAGGTAGACACCGATGCCTCGCGGGCGACCTGGGCGACGCTGATCCGGCGCCCGGAGCTGAGCAGGTCGCTCACCGCTTCCAGCGCGCGTGCCGTCTTGGCTTCGCTGTCACGGGTGCGACTGGCATGCAAGCGCTCGATACGCGCGTCCCGGCCGTTGCCGCCGGCCGGGATGGTCGGCTTCACTCAGGGCTCCGCGTGTGCAGCGCCTGGAGCGGGAAGAACGCTGCGGCGGAGCGGGCCTTGCGCAGTTCGCGTGATGCCGACTCGACCGCAGCCCGTTCCTCCGGCGGCATGTCCTCGAGTTTCCGCCGCATCTCGTCAGCCGACTTCGAGTAGGCGCGGATCTGGTCGTCGAGGTTGCGTACGACCCAGTCGGCGGCGTCCATGGCCAGGGCGGACTCTTTGTCGGCCCGCAGGTCCGCGATCTGCTGTTCCAGGGCCGGGAGGTAGGAGGGGTCGGGCCGGTAGAAATCGCAGCCGGCGCACTGGAAGCGGATGCGGCAATGTCCGCCGCCGGCCTTGACGTTGCTCGGCTCGGTGCAGCCCCCATAGGGGACCGCGACGCTCTCGACCTCGTAGGCAAGGGCGTCCTCGAAACCGCGTGGAGCGCCATGCCGGTCGACGGCGAGTTTCGCCACCGTCTTGACCGCCTCCTGTTTCCTGGTCAGGGAGACCTTGTAGTAACCCATGGTGACGTCCAGGGACCGGTGGTCCATGAGCTCCCGGAGGACGTCCGGACGGGTTCCGGCGTCAGCATGACGCTGGGCGTACGCGTGGCGGAATCCGTACGGGACGATCTGCGTGCGGTCGTAAGCGAGCGGTTCGCCGTTGTCGTCCAAGCGGTCGTCCACAAGGTCCGGGATCAGCTCGTCCACCCAGTCGCGGAAGATCCTGTTGCAGAACTGCGAGGTGGTCAGATGACCGCGACGTGGACGATTGCGCTGACCCGGCGAGGGGAACAGCCACTGCTCGCAGGCGGGTACGGCCGGCAGCCGGTCGAGTTCCTTCTGCCATGCCTCGATGGCCTGGGCCGTGCTCTCGGAGACGGGGAGCCTACGTCCGTGACGGCGGCGTTTGTGGTTGTCGTAGAGGAGGGTGGGCTTGTCGTCGACCCACTCAAGGCACTCGCGGTGCAGGCTGATCACCTCGCCGGGGCGGCGGCCGGTGTCGCGGAGGACCGTGTAGACCACCTGGTACATCCGCGCGAAGTCTGCGGATGACCAACCGCCGCTCTCGTACGAGGTCGAGGTGCCCAATAGGGCGATATGCGGATCGAGTTGGGCGATGACGTGCTCCGGTACGGCCCGGCCGATGTCGTCCTCGGTCGCCTCGACGGCGGCGATGGTGTGGAAGCGGGGGTTCAATGCGAACCCCCCGGGCACGTGGTCCATCGTCCCGGCCTGGCGGGCGAACTCAAGGAACGCGCGCCAGTAACGCAGTAGCGTCCGGCGGTGACTGGTTGAGTAGTCGTGCCCGTCCTCGGGACGCTTGGTGATGCGGAACATGTCCACCACGGCATTCATGTCCGCCATCGACAGCCGCTCCGGCGCCTCGCCGTCCGCGCGGTTCACCAGGGCGGATGAGACGATGCTCGCTGCGTACACCGTCTGGCGCAGGTCCAGAACGCAGGGCCGGACGGTACGGCCGTACTCCTTCACCAACTCCCGCAGCCACTGCTGACGCACGGGTCGGAAGTCGATGTCACCGTGGACGGCGATGTACTTCCTGCCGCGCCCGGCGGTCAGCCCGACCAGGGCACACTCCCAGACATCACCAACGGTCGGGTCGACGCCCTCGAACTCGACGCGAGCGCGTCGGACATGGAGCAGCACACCGTTCAGCACTCCGGCCGTGGCGGCCGGGAGCCCGGAGACGAAGTCTTCGCCCAGCTTCAACAGCGACCCGAGCCCTGAGGGGAGCCCGGCCACGATACGGCGGACGCGCTGAGGAACGAGGCTGATCCCTGCTGCGTCGCGCTGCTGGAGCCCGTACAGCATTTCGCGGCACACAGCCGGGGATACCCCTGACAGAGAGAACTGGGACACTCCTGGCAGCGCTCCATCCGAGACGTTGGGCCTGCGTCGGGACACCACAGGGACGTACGTCGCGTCGAAGTCAGCCGGGTTGCCCTGGAGAAGTCGGGCCTTGCGACAGGCGTCACAGCGGGCCCCATTGCTCACCACGTGAGTGGAGCAGGCGGTAACGACGCAGCTGAACACCTTGGTGGAAGGATTGCTCGGGTCCGCCGTGAACAGCGCTCTGTCCTGGTCCCACTCTCCTGTTCGCCACCAGGAGCGAGGCGTCCGGAGAGCCAGTCCGACCACTCGGGCTCACTGTCGCCGGGTGGTACGGCGACGGCGAGGCTGACGGCGCGCGTCATCGGGCGGCCTCCTGCGACAGCCGGTCGACGGCGGCCCGGAGGTCCTCGTCGTGGGCGTGCACATAGACGGCTGTGCTCGCCGACGATGCGTGTCCCAGCAGGGACTGCACCACATCTGGCGCGACTCCGCTACGAATCCACTGGGTCGCCGCCGTATGCCGCATCATGTGCGGGCGTGCACGGAGACCGCAGCGCTTCCCGATCCGTTCGATGACCTGTTTGGCGTTGGAATACGTCACAGGGCGGCCCACGGCGCCACCGACGAGGTTGACGAACACGTAGTCACAGTCGGCGGCAGCGGCGATCTTCTCGCGTTCGGCGAGATGGTCGCGGTAACGATGGACTGCCCTCTGCGTCAGCGGGACCATTCGAGGACGGCCGGCCTTTGCGCGTGCGCCGTTCTCGTTGTCCTGGCGAGGCCAGACGTGCAGGTGGGCGCCGCGGGTTCGGCAGCCGAGATGCGTGGAGTCGGGCAGCAGATGCATGTCTTCCCGCCGCAGCCCAAGAGCTTCACCGATCCGCAGACCGCCTTCGACGAGCACGGTCAGGAGCAGTCGGTCGCGAGCTGTGCGGGCCGCCTCAAGTACCTGAGCGACTTGGGGAGCCGTGAGCGTCGCCGGCGCCTTCTCGATCTCGGGTGCCTTCAGGACACGGGCCTTGATCATGAGATGTTGGCCACCCTCGCCCGGATCGAAGCCACTGGGCGGCGAGGTGAGGAAGCGAGGCTCGCTCAGCCGTGCGGCGACCTCATGGACCACATGCCCCTGAACGGCGCAGAATCGGAGGAACTCGCATACGGCGGTGAGGACCGCGTTGACGGTCTTTCCTGTCGGCAACTGCCTCTGCCTGGTCGGTGTCTGCTCGACGTGGAACTTGAATCGGGTCACGTCGCCCAGTCCTGCGGTCTTCCAGTCCGTGCCGCGCCCCGTGCACCAGTTGAGGAAGCGGCCGATCCGAGGAATGTAGGCGCGCTGGGTCTGCGGTGAGCGTCCGGCGCCCCGCAGGTAGAGCGAGAACTCCCGAGCCTCGGGGTGAGGCCGGTATGTCTCCTCGTCGACGAGTAACCAGGTGACCTCTCCCGTGGTGGGCGAGATGGCCTTCTCCGTACGTAACACCAATGATCCCTCTCCTGTCTGAGCATGTCGCTCATGTGCCTCTTGGTATGACTGATAACGGCGAGGCACAACGGCAGGACACGGCTGTCACTCACGTAAATCGCAGGAAACAGGGAGATGGAGATAACCCGCGACGACATCCTCAAACGGGACCTGGAGGACGTGAGGTTCAGCCGCGGCAGGTGCAAGGTGTCGTACGGGGTTCTGGAGTCGGACCCGTACTCCGGCAAGAAGGTCACCTACCGGCGCGGGGCCAGCCTGGTCGACATCGACCACATCGTGCCGCTCTCCGACGCCTGGCAGAAGGGTGCCAAGTACTGGGACGCCGGCAAGCGCATAGCCCTCGCCAACGACCCGCTCAACCTCATAGCGGTCGACTCCAGCACCAACCGCTCGAAGGGCGACGGCGACGCGGCGACCTGGCTGCCGCCGAACAAGTCGTACCGCTGCACGTATGTGGCCGGTCAGGTCGCGGTGAAGCGGAAGTACCAGCTGTGGGTGACCGCCGCCGAGAAGGCCGCCATGGAGAAGGTCCTGCGGACGTGCCCGGGGCAGAAACTGCCCTCCGGCGGGAACCCCACGGACGCGCCGGCGCGGTTCCGGGCGGACTGAAATCCGGTTTCCGAGGCAGCCGCTCCGGCCTACCGTGACCGTATGGAACTGAAGGTGGCGAGTCTCGCCGACCGGCCGGAGATGCTGCGTGCGGTGCTCGACATGCCCGACACCTGGACCGAGTTCACGACCCAGGACCCCGTGGGCACCTCCCACTACGGGCGCATCGCCACCGAGTTTCCCGAGTACGTCCTCTTCGCCGAGACCGAGCGCGGAGAGGTCCTCGCCCACGCCCACAGCGTGCCCTTCCGCCTCGCCGCCGAGGGGCGGGGCCGGCTCCCCGACCGGGGCTGGGACCAGATCCTCGTCTGGGCCTTCGCCGATCTGCGCCGCGCGGTGCGGCCCGACACCGTCAGCGCGATCTCGATCGTGGTCCATCCGCGGGCCCAGGGCCTCGGCCTCTCCGGCCGGATGCTGGACGCCATGCGGGCGGCCGCCCGCGCCCGGGGCTTCACCGAGGTCGTCGCCCCGGTCCGCCCCAGCGCCAAGCACCTCGAACCGCACACCCCCATCGAGGAGTACGCCCGCCGGGTGCGCGAGGACGGGCTGCCGTACGACCCCTGGCTGCGCGTCCACGCCCGCGCCGGCGCCGTCATCGAGCGGATCGCCCCCGCCTCCATGACCGTCGCCGCCTCCCTGGAGGAGTGGCGCGCCTGGACCGGACTGCCCTTCGACACCCACGGCGACATCGAGGTGCCGGGCGCGCTGGTGCCGGTGCGGTGCGAGCCGGAGCGGGGGTACGCGGTGTATGTCGAGCCGAACGTGTGGATGCGGCATCGCCTCTGACACGCGCCCCTCACCCGCTCCCCCGACCGCCCCCCAACCGCTCCCTCTCCCGGTCCGCCACACCCTCCCCGAACCGCCCCGCACCTGAACGCTTGATGCGCCCCTGCCAATAAAAACGGTTCCATCGCGGACGCGGCGTTCTACCACACGGCGCTCACCGCCGCCGACGTCGCCGCGCACGTGTTCCCGGTGCAACTCGCCCAGGAGCTTCCGTTCCTCGTCCGTCGGGCCGGGCGCGTGCTCGCGGGCCCACGCGGAAGCCAGAACCTGCCGATAGCGGTGGATGTCCGCCGGACGTCGACCACGCCCACGGCCGTGAGCCTCACCGCACACCGGCCACGGCTCGTCCGCTGGCCACAACATGGGACCGCCCACGGAACTGACCGAAGGGTCGGGTCGGCCCGGCCGCGGGTGGAGTCGAGTTGTCGTCCCCCGGACGGCGGCGAGTTCCGGGAAGAGCGCCTCGACATCGAGAGGGCGCGGGGGCGTGGTCCTCGTCATGGGCGCGACCTTAGCCTCGCGCTTTCACGAGGTGGGCTGTCCGACGGGTGGTCAGAAAAGCAGAAAGTGCCTCTGAACAGCAAGAATGAGGATTGTCGAGGTCCTTGTTCCTGCCACCGCCGGAGGCACTT
>Ga0182007_10002100_pt1 | contig 10208 bp, 9 predicted proteins | sample Sormic07211113_1_FD_123023 | JGI IMG/M metagenome (GOLD analysis project Ga0182007, IMG submission 123023) | Rhizosphere microbial communities from Sorghum bicolor, Mead, Nebraska, USA - 072115-113_1 MetaG | ecosystem: Host-associated > Plants > Roots > Rhizosphere | place: USA: Nebraska... | reverse complement strand
GGGAGGGGGAGGGGGAGGGGGAGGGGGACAGGGAAGGGGAAGGCGAATCGGCCTGCCCGGCGCCGCCGTTCGTGCCGCCGCCGGGACCGCTGTACGGGCGGTTGCCCGTGTCCGTGGTGTTGTCCGTGCCGATGTCGGTGCCGTCGACCGTGCTGTTGTCCGTGCCGATGTCGGTGCCGTCGACCGTGGCGTTGTCCGTGCGGTTGTCGGTGCCGTTGTCCGTGACGGTCAGGCGGACGCGTTCGTGGGCGCTGTTCACGGTGATCTCGCAGCGGGTCGCGTCCGCGTGCCGTACGACGTTGGTGACCGCCTCCCGCACCACCCAGGCCAGCAGCGCCTCGGTCTGCGGGGCCAGGGGCGCGCCCGAGCGGCGCACCGTCGGCTCCACGCCGGCCGCGTCCAGCGCCGAGCGGGCCCGGTCGAGTTCGGTGCCGAGGCTGCCCTCGCGGTAGCCGGTGACGGCCTCGCGGATCTCGGTGAGCGCCTGGCGGCCGACGGATTCGATGTCGGTGATCTGCGCGAGCGCCGCGTCCAGGTCCCGGGGCGCGAGGCGGCGGGCCGCCTCCGACTTCACCACGATCACCGACATGGTGTGCCCGAGCAGGTCGTGCAGATCGCGGGAGAACCGCAGGCGTTCCTTCTCGACCGCCTGCAGGGCCAGCTTCTCGCGGGCGGCCTGCAGTTCCCGTACGGCCTCGGACAGGGAGAGGATCGCGGCCGTCACCATCGTCGACAGGAAGGTGCCGTAGCCGATGGTCGCCGCGTCCGTACCGTCGCGCAGGGCCGCGACGCCGGCGGCGAAGGCGGCCAGCGCGAGCCCCGTCCGGCCGAGCCACGGTCCGCGCACCACGGCGCCGGTCGCGAGGCCGAGCAGCGGGAAGAACATCAACCAGTTGCCGCCGTAGCCGACGGCAAGGCCGGTGGTCAGCAGGGCCATCAGCAGCAGGGCGACGCGGGTGGAGCGCTCCTGGCGCTTCTCCTTCACAAAGGAGCGGAACGTGACGTAGATGTACAGGGAGTTGAAGGCGAGCAGGCCGATGCCGCCGATCCACGGGTTGGGGGTCTTGCCCTGGAGGAGGTTGGAGAAGGAGCCCATCCCCATGAGCAGCCAGGGCAGCAGGGCGAAGCCGGTGGGCGGCGGGCCCATGCTGTCGGGGGCCCTCCCGCTCTTGCGGGCGTCCTTCTGCTGCTGCTTGAAGCGCTCCATGTCGTTCTTCCACAGCGCCCGTGACGCCTGCCAGAGCACCAGATGGTCCAGCACCCTGCGCCGCCACGACGTGTCACAGCCCATCTCAGGTCCCCCGGTCAGATGTTGCCCGCGCTGCGCCGATACGACAGCACAGCGTACGAACCGAATGCCAGCAGCCACAGGGTCAGCACCGCGAGCGCGCCGAGCGCGGGGGCGTGACCGGCCGCGACCGACGTGCCCAGCTGGGCGAAGCGGTACGTCGGCGTGTATCCCGAGAGGGTGCGCAGCCAGCCGGGGAAGAGCGTGACGGGGAACCACAGGCCGCCCAGGACGGCCAGGCCCAGGTTGCAGGCCATGTTCGCCACACCGGTGGTCTGCCCGGTCAGCCGGTAGCCGTTGCCCAGGCCCAGCAGGGTGAACGGCACCGAGCCCAGCCACAGCAGCGCCGCGATCGCCGCCCACTGCCAGGCGTCCAGCCGCACGCCGTTGAGCAGGCCGCCCGCGGCCAGCACCGCCACGATCGCCGGCACCACGGTCACCGACCCGGTCAGCGTCCGCCCGATCACCACCTGCCGTGGAGTCATCGGCGTCACCCTCAGCTGCCGCAGCCACCCGATCGCCCGGTCCTCGGCGACCCCGCCGCCGGTGTTCAGCGCACATCCGACGGCACCGTAACCGGCCATCCCGACCATCGCCCCGGTCTTCCATGTCCCGTCGTCCGCACCGAGGTTGGTGAAGAGGAGATACATCAGCACGGGCATCGCGATCCCGCCGATGACGAAGCCGGCGTCCCGGAGGGTCCGGCGCACTTCGAGCCGCAGATAGTCCAGCATCACGCGGCCTCCCTCTCGCGTGCCGTCGGCGCCAGGAACGCCTCGTCCAGGGACGCGGGCGCGACCTCCAGGCCCCGTATCGCCCCCAGCCCGGCCAGCGCGATCACCGTCGCGTCCGGGTCGTCGGTCCGCAGTCGTGCCCGGTCGCCGCGCACCTCCACCGACCGTACGCCCGGCAGCAGTTCCAGCCCCTCGGCGCCGCGTCCCGCCAGGTCGAGGGCGACCAGGCTGCCGCCGACCGCCCGCTTCAGTTGTTCACCCGTACCGTCGGCGACGATCCGGCCCCCGTCGATGACGAGGATGCGGTCGGCGTACGCGTCGGCCTCCTCCAGGTGGTGCGTGGAGAACAGCACGGTGTGGCCGAGGCGGGCGTAGGACCGCATCGACGCCCAGAAGGCGTGCCGCGCCTCCACGTCCAGGGCGGCCGTCGGCTCGTCCAGGACGATCAGCGCGGGGTTGCCGGCGAGGGCGACGGCGAACCGGACCCGCTGCGTCTGCCCGCCGGACAGCCGGTCCACCCGGCGCCCCGCGAGGTCGGCGATCCCGGCCGGCTCCAGGGCCCGCGCGACCGGCATCGGCGCCGGACAGCGCCCGGCCACGAAGGTGACCAGCTCCCGTACGGTCACCCGGGGGACCGTACGGCCCTCCTGGAGCATCGCGCCGACCCGCCCCGCCCGCACCGAGGCCTCCGGCGGATCGCCGAACAGTTCGACGCGGCCCTCGTCGGGCTCGGTCAGCCCCAGCAGCAGCGCGATGGTGGTGGACTTGCCGGCGCCGTTGCGGCCGAGCAGCGCCACCGTCTCGCCCCGCGCGATGCGCAGGTCCACGCCCCGGAGGGCGCGCACGGCACCGAAACTCCTGACCGCCCCCGTGAAGGACACCGCCGGCGGTGTCCCCGTCATCGTCCCCGTGGTCCCCGTGGTCCCCGTGCTCCCCGTGGTCCCGGTCGTCCCCGTCGCCTTCGTCGTCCCCGTCGTCTTCGTCATGTCTATGACGCTACGAACCCCGGTCCCGGACCGGCAGATGCGCTTGTACGGACTCGGGCAGGACAAATGTCACGGGTGACCCCGAACCGCAGAACTGACACGGCGTCAGGAGCCTTCACAAGTACGGACCACTGGGCTATACAGAGGGCGCCGGACTGGAACGCGTTCTAGATCGGCCATCGTGACGACCTCGGTGCGGCCGACGGTGCGGACGGCCGCGCCGGGGTCTTGAGCCATCCGAACCACCAGGAGTCGTATGCCCATCGACGCAGCCCTGGCCCTCGCCGCCGAGCCCCGGTCCGGCGAGATCACCTGGGACCGCAAGGACGTCCAGCTCTACCACCTCGGCGTCGGCGCGGGCCGCCCGGCGACCGACCCCGACGAGCTGCGCTACACCCTGGAGTCCCGGCTGCACGTCCTGCCGAGCTTCGCCACCGTCGCGGGGTCCGGCTCACCCGGAGTGATCAGCGGCCTGTCCATGCCGGGCATCGACGTCGACCTCGCCAAGGTCCTGCACGGCGGCCAGTCGCTCACCCTGCACCGCCCCATCCCGGTCGAGGGCACGGCGACCGCCACCGGCCGGATCGCCGCCGTGTACGACAAGGGCAAGGCGGCCGTCCTGGTCATGCGCACCGAAGTCGCCGACGCGGACGGCCCGTTGTGGACCAACGACGCCCAGATCTTCGTACGGGGAGAGGGCGGCTGGGGTGGCGACCGCGGTCCGTCCACCCGCCTCGAACCACCCGTCGGCGAGCCCGACCGGACGGTCGAACGCGCCGTCCGCGAGGACCAGGCCCTGCTCTACCGTCTCTCCGGCGACTGGAACCCGCTGCACGCCGACCCCGACTTCGCCAAGCGCGCCGGCTTCGACCGGCCCATCCTGCACGGGCTGTGCACCTACGGCATGACGCTCAAGGCCGTCGTCGACACACTGCTCGGCGGGGACGTGAGCCGGGTGCGGTCCTACGGCACCCGGTTCGCCGGGGTCGTCTACCCGGGGGAGACCCTGCGCATCCGGATGTGGCACCGGCCGGAGGTGACCAGGGTCGAGGTGAGCGCGGTCGAACGGGACGACGCGCCCGTCCTCGCCGACACGGTCGTCGAACACTCCTGAGCCGTAAAGGCATTGATCCAGCACGCCGTCGAGGGGAGCCGCACCATGCGAGCAGCCGTACTGAACGAGATCGGCCAGGACAAGCTGGAGGTCCTCGACGACGTCGAGGCGGTGGGCTTCGGCCCCGGGCGGGTGCGGATCCGGGTGCGGGCCACGGGGCTGTGCCACTCGGACCTGTCCGCGATGAACGGGGTGCTGCCCCAGCCGGCGCCCTTCGTGCCGGGCCATGAGGGTGCCGGCGAGATCCTCGAAGTCGGCGAAGGCGTCAGCCACTTGAAGCCGGGTGACCGGGTCGTCGTGTGCTGGCTGCCGGCCTGCGGCGCCTGTCCCGCCTGCAAGCGCGGCCAGACCGAGCTGTGCCTGGCCGGGTTCATGAACGCCGGCACGCCCAACTTCCGTCGCTCCGGCGTCGGTTCCGATGTCTTCGGCTTCGCCGGGACCGGCACCTTCGCCGAGGAGGTCGTCGTCGACGCCGGGTGCGCGGTGCCGATCCCCGACGACGTGCCCTTCGACATCGCCGCGCTGATCGGCTGCGGAGTGACCACCGGACTGGGCGCCGCCCTCAACACCGCCGATGTGGAGGCGGGTTCGTCGGTCGCCGTCATCGGCTGCGGGGGTGTCGGCATCTCCGCGATCCAGGGCGCGCGGCTCAAGGGCGCGGCGGAGATCGTCGCCGTCGACCCGGTCGCCTCACGCCGGGAGTCCGCGCTCAGGTTCGGCGCGACGAAGGCCGTCTCGCCGGACGACCTGCCCGGCGCCAAACAGGAGGTCACCGGCGGCGAGGGCTTCGACTACGTCTTCGAGGTCGTCGGCAGGTCGGCCACCGCCCGCACGGCCTACGAGAACACCCGGCGCGGCGGCACCCTCGTCGTCGTCGGCGCGGGCGCCATGGACGACTTCCTCCAACTCAACATGTTCGAGCTGTTCTTCGACGAGAAGCGGATCCTGCCGTCCATGTACGGCGGCGGTGACGTGCTGCGTTCCTACGAGCGCACCATCGCCCTGTGGCGGGCCGGCCGCGTCGACCTGGAGGGCCTGATCACCCACCGGGTCCCGCTGGGCGAGATCAACGAGGCGCTGGACCAGATGCGGACCGGTTCCGCGCTGCGCACCTGCATCGAAATCTGACGGGAGGGTCCGTGTCGCTGCCACTCGAAGGACTGTCGGCCGTCGTCACCGGCGCGGGCCGGGGACTGGGCCGGGCCGAGGCGCTCGAACTCGCCCGGCTCGGCGCGGCCGTCGTCGTCAACGACTACGGCCAGCCCGGCCGGGACGGCACCGGGGAGGCCTCCACCGGCCCCGCCGAGGAGGTCGCCGCCGAGATCCGCGGGGCCGGCGGCCGCGCGGTCGCCCACACCGGGGACGTCGCCGACTTCCAACAGGCCCGCGAGCTGGTCGAGTTGGCGGTGACGGAGTTCGGCAAGCTGGACATCCTCGTCAACAACGCGGGCATCCTGCGCGACCGCATGGTCTTCTCCATGACCGAGGGCGAGTGGGACTCGGTGATCCGGGTCCACCTCAAGGGCCACTTCAACACGACCCACTTCGCGGCCGCGCACTGGCGGGAGCGGTCCAAGGCGGCGGGCGCGCCGGTGTACGGCCGCATCGTCAACACCTCGTCCGAGGCGTTCCTGGCGGGATCGGCCGGGCAGCCCAACTACGCGGCCGCGAAAGGCGGGATCGTCGGCCTGACCACCTCCACGGCCCTCGCCCTCGCCAAGTACGGCGTCACCGCCAACGCCATCTGCCCGCGCGCCCGGACCCGGATGACCGAGGACGTGTTCGCGGGCTTCGAGCAGCCGGTCGAGGGCCTCGACCCGCTCGCCCCCGAGCATGTCGCCCCGCTCGTCGGCTACTTGGCCTCGCCCGCCGCCGCCCGCGCCAACGGCCAGCTGTTCGTGGTGCACGGCGGCATGGTGGCGGTGGTCGACCGGCCCAGGGTGCGGGCCAAGTTCGACAGCAAGCAGGACACCTTCACCTACGACGAGTTGGACGCCGTACTCGGTGCGCACTACGCGGAGCGGCCGGAGGGGGAGACGTTCGCGGCGGCCGAAGTGCTCGGCCTCAGGCGGACGTAGGCACGCGCCCACGGCACCTGGGCAGGCACACCCAAGGGCCCGCGCATCATCGGTGATGTGCGGGCCCCGCGTGTGTGCCTCAGGCAGCTGCCTCGGTGTCCTCGGCCGGCTTGCGGTGGCGGCCACGGGGGGCCGTGTCACCGTCCGGGACCGCACCCTGGCCCCGATGACGGCCGTGACCGGCGTCCTCCTGGGCGTCCGCGGACAGCTGCTGCATGGTGCTTACGTCGCTCATCGGAAGAATTCACCCCGTCAACATGATCTTTCTAACAGCCCGGCGAGTGTAACCAGCACACGTGTACCCGAATCCAGGCGGGCACGCCCATTGGCGCTAGTTCGTTACAAGACGGGCCAGGGGGGCCTCCCGCAAGGGCACCGGACGGGGAGCGGCGGGCTCCGGAGGATCCGGTCGCGATGCCGACTCGGGCGTCGCCCCCGACGCCGCCCGTACGGCCGTATCGGCTGTGCCGGCCGTCTCGCCACCGACCGGATCCCCCGGCCCCCCGTCCCCCGATCCCCCCGATCCCCCCGGTCTCCCCGGTCCCCCCGGCCCCCCGCTGTCCCCCGAAGGCGCCGTCATCCGCGCCACGCCGCACGGCACCTCGGCCGTCGCGTACGGCAGATGCAGCACCCCGTCCCTGGTCCACAGCCCCGCGCCCGTCAACCAGCCCTCCGGCGCCGGGAGATGGAGCACCTGCCGGCGGTCCGGCCGCCACAGCCCCACCCAGCAGCCCATCGGGCCGTCCACCCGGAGCGCCACCGCACAGCTCTCCGGCATCAGCACCAGCCCCGGCTGGATCGCGAACGGCGTCAGAGTGCAGTCCGGCACCCGCAGGCACTCCGGGAAGCGGACCGGCAGGGTGCTGCCGAGCACGCCCCAGCCCAGGCGGTCCTCGCCCGGCGAGGGCGCGTCGGAGCGGATGAGGAGCAGGCCGCTGTCCGGGTCGGCCAGCAGCAGCCGGTCGTCGCTGCCGTCGGCGATCTGCAGGAAGGGGGAGACCTCGCCGCCCCGCTCCAGATCGACCACGATCGTCTTGGTCCGGCCGCCGACCTCCCGGTCCAGGGCCAGCATCCGGCCCGAGTGGTCCAGCCACACCCCGCCCGAGCAGCGGCCCGGGATCTCCGTCAGATGCTCGGGACCGAAGGCCCCGCCCGCCACCAGCCACAGCGTGCTGGAACGCCGGCCGACCGCGAGGGCGTACGCCTTCTCGCCGCACGGCGCGGGGGGCAGCAGCGACAGCCGGGTCCCCTCGTCCGGGCACTCGACCGCGCCGATCAGTACCTCGCCGGTGCCGGGACCGGTCGGGTAGAGAAGGGAGAAGACATGCCGTCCCTCCGTCGTCCGCCGGATCAGCACCCGTCCGTCGCCCATCGGCTGCACCTCGGTGCCGGGCTCCTCGGGCTGGTTGCCGGGCAGCGGGACGGCGTACGGCTCCGGGCCGTCCAGCGTCCAGCGCTCCGGGAACCAGGAGTCGCCGTCCAGCGTGAGGCGGGCGGCATAGGCGCCGTCCGCCGTGATGGTGCAGCCTGCCCGCGGGACACCGTCCTCGGGGGCGGTCCGGGGCTCGATCGCACAGGCCGTCATCGTCTGGTCACCTCCGGCCACGACGCTAGTTTTCGCACGCACACACGTGGCACCACGAGGCTCCTGCTTCACACATAAGGGTGGCAGCGGAACGATTCGCCTGAGGGAACGGGTGCGGGTGTGCTGGGCGAGGCCGACCGAGGGCGCCGGGCCCGCGCTCCCCGTCGGCTCCGGTTCAGCCGCCCGGATCAGCCAGGTAGCCTTTCATCCGTGCCCCGTCTGTCTGAAGTCATCGCCGCGCTGGAGAACCTGTGGCCCGCCGAGCGGGCCGAGTCCTGGGACGCGGTCGGCACCGTCGTGGGCGACCCCGACCAGGAGGTCACCCGGGTCCTGTTCGCCGTCGACCCGGTCCAGGAGATCGTCGACGAGGCGGTGAAGCTGGACGCCGACCTGCTGGTCACCCACCACCCCCTCTACCTGCGCGGTACGACGACGGTCGCGGCCACCCACTTCAAGGGCCGCGTCGTGCACACCCTCATCAAGAACGACATCGCGCTGCACGTCGCCCACACCAACGCGGACACCGCCGACCCGGGAGTCTCGGACGCCCTCGCCGGCGCGCTGGACCTCCGCGTCGTGGGACCCCTCGTGCCGGACCCGGCCGACCCGCGCGGGCGCCGTGGCCTGGGCCGCGTCTGCGAGCTCGACCACCCGCTCACCCTCCGCGAGTTCGCCGCCCGGGCCGCCGAACGGCTGCCCGCCACCGCGCAGGGCATCCGCGTCGCCGGCGACCCCGGGGCGACCATCCGCACGGTCGCCGTCAGCGGCGGCTCCGGGGACAGCCTCTTCGACCAGGTCCGCGCGGCCGGCGTCGACGCCTTCCTCACCGCGGACCTGCGCCACCACCCCGCCTCCGAGGCGGTGGCCCACAGCCCCCTCGCGCTGCTCGACGCGGCGCACTGGGCCACCGAGTGGCCCTGGTGCGAGCTGGCCGCCACCCAGCTCGACGAGATCTCCGACCGGCATGGATGGGACCTGCGCGTCCACGTGTCCAAGACGGTCACCGACCCCTGGACGGCCCACGCGGCCTCCCCCGATCCCACCGCAGGAGCCCCCAACTGAACGCCGCGCCCGCCGACCAGATCCGACTCCTCGACGTCCAGGCACTCGACGTACGCCTGCAGCAGCTCGCGCACAAGCGGAGGTCGCTGCCCGAGCACGCCGAGATCGAGTCACTGACCAAGGACCACGTCCAGCTGCGCGACCTGCTGGTGGCCGCGCAGACCGAGGAGAGCGACACCGCCCGCGAGCAGACCAAGGCCGAGCAGGACGTGGACCAGGTGCGCCAGCGCGCCGCCCGCGACCAGCAGCGCCTGGACTCCGGCGCGGTCACCTCCCCCAAGGACCTGGAGAACCTCCAGCGCGAGATCGCCTCCCTCGCCAAGCGGCAGGGCGACCTCGAGGACATCGTCCTGGAGGTCATGGAGCGCATCGAGTCCGTGCAGGAGCGCGTGCGCGAGCTGACCGAGCGGGTCTCCTCCGTCCAGTCGAGGATCGACGACGCGACCGCCCGCCGGGACGCCGCGTTCGAGGAGATCGACGGCGAGGTCGCCACGGTCACCAAGGAGCGCGAGGTCATCGTCGGCACCATCCCCGCCGACCTCCTCAAGCTCTACGACAAGCTGCGCGAGCAGCAGGGCGGTATCGGCGCGGCCAAGCTCTACCAGCGCACCTGCCAGGGCTGCCGCCAGGAGCTGTCCATCACCGACTTCAACGACGTCCGCGCGGCCGCCCCCGACACCGTGGTGCGCTGCGAGAACTGCCGCCGCATCCTGGTGCGCACGGCCGAGTCCGGACTGTAAGAGCCGTAAGGGGCCTGTGCTGTGCGGGAGTTCATCGTCGAGGCGGACGGCGGGTCACGGGGCAACCCGGGGCCGGCCGGCTACGGCGCGGTCGTGCTGGACGCGGTGACGGGGGAGACCCTGGTGGAGGCGGCCGAGTACATCGGCGTCGCCACGAACAACGTCGCCGAGTACCGGGGCCTGCTCGCGGGCCTGCGCGCCGCCCACCGGCTCGACCCCGCCGCCACGGTCCACGTCCGGATGGACTCCAAGCTGGTCGTCGAGCAGATGTCGGGCCGCTGGAAGATCAAGCACCCGGACATGAAGCCGCTGGCGATGGAGGCGGCGCGGGTGTTCCCGGCGGACCGGGTCACCTACGAGTGGATCCCCCGCGAACAGAACAAACACGCGGACCGACTCGCCAACGAGGCGATGGACGCCGGCGTCCGAGGCGAACAGTGGTCGCCGTCGGCGTCGACGGCCGAACTGGATGCCTCCGCTGCCTCCGCTGCATCCGCTGCCTCCGCGGGCGCGCGGGCCGGAGCTCCGAACGGCACGCGGGTCGACGCCGCGAAGGCCGGTGCCGATGTCCGGGCCGCCACCGTCGTCGCGTCCCCCGGCTGGGCCCCCGCCGACATGGGC
>Ga0182007_10002099_pt1 | contig 10218 bp, 8 predicted proteins | sample Sormic07211113_1_FD_123023 | JGI IMG/M metagenome (GOLD analysis project Ga0182007, IMG submission 123023) | Rhizosphere microbial communities from Sorghum bicolor, Mead, Nebraska, USA - 072115-113_1 MetaG | ecosystem: Host-associated > Plants > Roots > Rhizosphere | place: USA: Nebraska... | reverse complement strand
CAGGAAACGGTCGTGATCGCCGTTTAGGAGCGCGCCGGTGGTGACCATTTCGGTGTAGAGGAGGGCGTGTTTTGAGAGTAGGCGCAGGAAAAAACGGCAGTGCCTATCAGTCCAATCCATCATGGGCGCAACAGAAAACCTCCTAGATACCGTATCTGTTGGGAAAGCTAGGTTTTCTGCGGGTTTCGTCTGCATTTAGCTACTTCTCATTTACTGCTGTTTGCCACTGTTTTTGCTTGTTTTAGAAAGGTCGTTGCTACAATGTAGCAACTCAAACCTGTCATGTAGCAAAATTCATGGGATCGATCACCGTTCGCAAACGCAAGGATGGCTCTGCTGCGTACACCGCGCAGATCCGCATCATGCAAAAGGGTGTGACAGTTTATCAGGAAAGCCAGACATTCGACCGTAAGACCACGGCTCAGGCCTGGATCAAGCGGCGCGAGACGGAGATGGCTGAACCTGGTGCGATTGCCAAGGCCAACCGTAAGGGCGTGACGGTCAAGGAAATGATCGAGCGCTACCTCGAGGAGTATGAAAAGCTCCGGCCACTGGGCAAGACCAAGCGCGCCACCCTCAAGGCTATCAGCGAAACCTGGCTGGGTAAGCTCGAAGATAAGGACATCACCAGCCAGAAGCTGGTTGAGTACGCCAACGACCGGATGCAGAGCGACGGCATTCAACCGCAGACTGTTGGCAACGATCTAGCACACTTTGGCGCGGTGCTATCTATTGCTCGGCCCGCTTGGGGATATGAAATCGATCCCTTGGCCATGCCGGACGCACGCCGCGTGTTGCGCAAGATGGGCGCCGTATCCAAGAGCAAGGAGCGAGGCCGCAGGCCCACGCTGGAAGAGCTCGACAGCATCCTGACCTACTTTGTCGATATGCGGGCACGTCGTAAGCAAGAGATCGACATGGTCAGAGTGACTGCTTTCGCACTGTTTTCCACGCGTCGACAGGAGGAGATCACCCGGATTCGTTGGGACGCCATGGACGAGGCTCGCCAGTCGGTGCTGATCACCGACATGAAGAACCCCGGGCAGAAATATGGCAACGATGTTTGGTGCCATGTTCCGGACGAGGCGTGGAAGATATTGAAATCCATGCCGAAGATCGCCGACGAGGTGTTTCCATATAATGCCAGATCCATATCCGCGTCCTTTACCCGGGCCTGTCATTTCCTCGAAATCGAAGACTTGCATTTTCACGACCTGCGCCATGATGGCGTGAGTCGGCTGTTTGAAATGGGGTGGGATATTCCGAAAGTAGCCAGCGTGTCGGGCCACCGAGATTGGAACTCGATGCGACGCTATACGCATCTGCGGGGAAATGGCGACCCGTACAAAGATTGGCCGTGGTTGGAGAGAGTGGTAACTGGCCCCTTGATTGGGGCCAGGTCGCATTAAGATGCTTGGTGTATACCTCGGCCCATCAGTTTTTCGTGCTCGGCCTTGGCCTTGGTGTGCTGAGCGTCGAGGTAATCAGCCAGGTCAGACAGGTGGACGCCTCGCGCGGATTTCTGGCTGCTCTCCATTGGCACCAGTGTTAGGTCTATCTGGCCAGCCGCGACCTTGAGCTTCATTTTCTCCGGCGTCAGATGGCTGAAATAGTCAGCGCAGACACGCTCAAGCGGGATGATTGCCTGGCCATTGTACTGGGCCATTAGCAGGAAGGCCGTATTCATACCGCACCTGTCATCGACTTCCCGGCTATGGCCAGTTCGTCGTCAAGAGCAAAGACTTTCTGCATCAAGTTGAGCTGAGTGTGTTCACCGTTCACACTGCTAGCTTCGTCCCGGTGTTTGCTGGTGACGCCAAGCCGCTTAAGGCTGCTCATGTAGATGTAATGTGGGGCGGTCCCCCCCGCCAGTATTGTTTTCCAACTGCCCGGTTCATGGGGCAGTCTGTACCACTGGTTATGCACGTAGAGGCTGAGCTTTTTAAACAGTTTCTTGTCCAGTTGCACAAACGGTATGAGCGTCGGGTAACGCTCGATGCCGGCGCGCTGGGGGTAACCAGTTAAAGTTGGACCCTGCATGGTTACCTCCCCCGGCCGAACAGGCTGATGTCGATGCCCTTGCTCTGCAACTCTTGCAGCGACAGGAACAGTATGGGTCGACCGCCGCCCATCCCCGCGTGCGGTGCGTACTTCACAAAATAGGGTTCTTCGTGGATCAGCTTGGCAAACTGCGCGTTGCTGCTGATCACCGGCGTGCAGCGTTCATCGACGTTGCAATAGCGGGTGTAACTGGCGTGGGACAGCACCGGGTCGAGGATCAGGTACTCGGACGTTATGGTGTAGTGTAGGCCTTCATTCAGGTACGCCATGCCGGTGCCAGTCTCATCTGCGCCGCGCGAAATCGCCACCATGACCCCGATCTTTTGTATGACCAGATCAATCTCACTTTGTACATAGCCGTCACCGTCGCCGGCAAACCTTTCGATGACCGTCTTGATCACTGGGTCGAGGGTCTTGAGGGCGGTGAACAAGCGCAACTCCTCGCAGGCTTCACGCAGCAGCCAGAGGCCGACCAGGACCACCTGCAGCGAGTAGCGTGGGCGGTCGTCCATGCCCTCGGGCAGCAGCGTGGAGGCTTTTTTCATCAGCCCTTCGATGACCTCGGGCGGGGTAATCAGCGCCTTGGCCATGAGCGCCTTGCCCAAGCGGCGGATGTCTTCGCGGTGCTTGCTGGCCTGGAAGAAGTGTTCCCGGCACTGGCCGCGCTTCTTTTTGGTCAGATGAACCTGAATGCTGCGCTCTTGGATTGCCGGTATCTCGATCTCTTGCTCAGAAATCACGATCAGCGGCGACGAAAGCGGAATGGCGACCGCTTCGGCGCCGGTGCGCCCCATGCCCCGGCCGAGCCGGCCTTTCAGGGTCGACTCCGCGTTCCACGCCTGCTTGATCCGCTCGCCCACGTCCTTGTACGCACGGCTGGTCATCTTGGACTTGTTGAATTCTTCGATGATCCGGGGAACCGTGGTTGTGCTCGACAGGTAATCCAGCATGCCGTAGGGCGAGGTCGACGGGGCGCTGACCCCGGTGTCTTTCTCCATGTAGTCGGTGCCGTTCAGCCAGGTGATGAGGCCGGCGGTCTTCGACTTGCCGGAACCCGCGCTGCCCCACAGGCAGAGAATCGGGAACTGGCTGTGCAGGTGCATGAAATGGGTCTTGAAGTGCGCCGCGTTGCTCCAGCAGATCAGCAGGCCGACCTCGTGTTTCTGGTTGATCTTGAGTAGCCAGGTCAGCGCCTGGTCTGCCGCGTGGTCGGCGCGTTCCGCCATCGAACAGTGCGCGAAATACGGGCGGGCCAGCAGGTTGCCAAGGAACTGGTGGGTGCCGCGCACCTTCTCCGAGTTCATCGACATATCCGGTTCGACATAGGTGAAAACGGGGCGGTTGTCGACGAAGTCCAGATGGACCCCCGCGGTATAGACCTGGAAGATTTCTCCCACGTCGTTGACCTCTCTAAAAACAGCAAATTTGATCTTCTGAATGTCGAGGTCAGTGCCCTGAAACGTCAGGTCAGTGATGCCCTCGAACTCTTTCAGAAAGGTTGAACGACCGGAAAAGGCCGGCTCTTTAAAAATGATCTTGCCCAGGTCATTGCCGTTCTGCAGGACTGCCATGCGGGTGCTGATACGGCGCGGGCTGGTACCGTCCTGCGGCACGTTAATGAACACGTCAAGCGCCTGCAGGGTAAAGTTGCTGATCCGTCGCTTCCCGTCCCCTTGTCGGATGTAGTACCCGTCAGGCTCGACCACGGCGCATAGGTCCGCGTCCTGGCCTCCGTCCTTGCTAACCCCGGCCTCGATCGCACAACACTCACAGGGGCGCTTGTTGAATAGGGCCCGGATTGCGTTACAGCCAAAGCTGGCGGCTGGGGTGTGTTCGACATAGCGGATCTGCGCTTCGATGTGATCGCGGCGCAACTTCGGTGTGCAGTATTTACTTTTTTTGGCGCTGCTTGCCAGCCGTGAGAGGAGGCTTTCCGCCACGCTTTGTGACACCCCTGCACGGACGATATAAGTGGCCAACTGGGTCGCAGCCTGGTTGTAGGACGCATCGGCCTTGACCGATTCGTTGTCGCACAGCATCTGGATACAGGGCGGCACCGGCTCGCGGATCGCTTCCATGTCCGCTGATGAGGCAATGATCACTTGTTTGGGTTTGGCGGTGACGCGCTTCTTGGTCTCTTCAAACAAGGCCTTCAGCTCGTGCACCACCCGCCCTTGCGGTTCGTTGACCTCGACGGTGCGTGGCGCCAGGACCCACTCGCGGTAGCGCTCGACGGTCAGTTCAGCCAGCTGATCCGGCGTCACCGGCACCCGGTAGTTGCCGTCATGGCGCTGCAGATTGACGATGTGAAAACTGTTGCCCCGGCCGCTGCTGTAGACCGAGAAGTCGAGGCCCATCACGTACAGCGCACGGGCCATTTCCTTGTAGATTTCCGGCAAGCGCAGGGTGAAACGGCTACCGACGAACAGTCGTTCGTTGACCAAGATGTGCAGGCCTTTGCTGCCTGACAGGTAGATCTCTATGGTGTCTTTGGGCACGCCCATGCGCACCAGCTTGCCGACCAGTTCTTGGCCGCTGCTGATGGCCTGGCCCAGGTTGTCTTTGCAGTCGATGTCGAAGTACAGCGGACCACGGTAGCCAATCTTGTCGTGGTTTCGTGGGATATCAGCGTCGGTGCCGTCGGTGATCATCTGATTCAGTGCAAGGATCGTGAGTTTCTTCGCGCCTTGCGCCTTGGCCAGCGTCACCGGGTCTTCGCCAGCTTGGCTGGATAGGACGAACCAAGTGTCATGTTCAGAGCGCTGGTAGTAAGAGTACATGCGGCAGTCCCCCTGTCGACTTGACACTGTTGACATGCTCCGAGGCCAGTTCCAGGCACAGGCGATCGACCGCCCTGGCGGGAACATCCCGATGGCGGCTCGAGTCGCAGTCGGAGAACCAGCCGGCGATGCTGTGCCGCGAGTAACCAGTAAATAGCGCGAGGTCTGTGTGTGACAGGCGGTGGGATTTGGCGGTGTTGCGGATGAACGTCACTCGTTCATCCGCGGTCATGCTTTCCCCGGTGGTGCTGGGACGATTTTTAGTCATTTGGTTTCCTGATCGCACCCTTGAATGCCAAGGGTTCCGTCTCTAAAAAGTGGAGAGGAAAAAGGACCGAATAAGTCGGAAGTTAAACTTGGGTGCCACCCCTTCCGATGGGGTGGTCATTTTTAATCAATCCTTGTCGTTTAAATTTTTATTAAGTCCTGATTTTCTGCTGGAACGTCCTGAGTAGGTGGAGTTGTTGGGTTTTCATTTTGTATGAAGTTGTGCGAATAGCCACGTTGTATGGCTTCTTCGGCCAACTTCGCCGCGCTGGTCAAGTAAGTCTGTACCGTCCGCATAGATTTTTCACTGAGACGGTGCAGGACCAGAGGCCGGCTATCTTTCGAGACGAGCTGGCCGCGTTCGTCGCAGTTTGAGCGAAATAGGCGGTAGTCGTTTTCTCCCAGATCGCGCCCTTCGAGGGTCTTGCGCAGGTTGCCGATAGTCGGTTGGTTCGGCAGTTCCAGCAGCATCAGGTCCCCTTTTTCGATTTGATTGTAAGCCAAAGCCAATGCGTCGTAGATAAGGGTGGATGGTTGGTGCTGGAACGCACGCGTCACGCGTTCTTTGATCAGGTGCTCGTAGCTGAGATTGCCAGATTCGAACACTGAGAGCGCAATATCATCAGCGTTCCAGTTCGGTTTGGCAGTGACTTTGCTTTCGGTCTTCATTATTAAGCCCCCAAACGTTATTGTTTTGTTGGTGTGTCGGTTTGTACACTTGTAAGGATAGTCGAGGTTTTTCAACTGGTAGCCACGCTTGGCTAAAATATCACTCGTGGACGTACTAACTTCTGGAGTGGTGTAGCGTTAAAGGTAATGTGCTACCGTCATAATATGTTGATTTTCAACAAGTAATTAATATTTTTTTGTCGATGCTGGGTGTGCTTTTTGTGTTGCTGATGACAGGACTTTTTTTCATTTTTTTGTGATGTTTTTTTGAAAATTGTACTGAGTACCGCTGAAGCTTGATTAACTTGTGCTGAGTACCGTTGGGTTCTAAGGTTAGTTAAAAGTGGTGAGGGTGACTGTGCTGCCAGGTTGGGAAAAAACAATATTAAAAAGTCGTGGGTGGGGTGCCTGTTAGTGCGTTAAATGCTTACTAAGTCAAATATAACGGTTGGTGTTTTAATGTATTTCTAAATAATCTAGCGTGTGTCGAAGTATGTATTTCGTAATGTTGTTTGCTGTGTCTATATATCTGTGTCGTTGGTTTTTTGTGTTATGCATCAGTCGTGTCGAGGAGAAGGTGCACCCATAGAAAATAGTGCGAAACCACAGCGGGGGATCGTTCTTGTTAGTGCCTAAGGCAGCAGTCCGGATTGCCCAAGAAAGGATCGCGTTAATTGTTCCGTCCACGAAAAAATGAATAGTGCCATGTTCGGGTAGTGGCAGATATGACTCGTTCGTATGTTGCGTCCATCGAGGTGCTGTTACTGGCGAGCGCAGCCGCAAAGGAAGGCGCCAGCCTGGGCGAGCTGCTCGTCTAAGCATTGGCGAGCGTCCACCAGTGTGAAAAAAAAACGCTATGCAATTTCCAAATAGAGCCGGCCCCTGCGATAGCCGACGAAATACGGCCTAAACCTCTCATATAAGTGGTGTTTCGTTTTTGGGAGGTGAGTTATCACAGGGTCTTAAACGTATATGGGAGAAAACCCATGGATATAGGTTATTGCCGAACCTCAACCATTGAGCAAGAGGCCGGCTTCGAGGCCCAACTGCGCGAGTTAGAGTTGTGCGGATGTGAAAAGGTATTTAAGGAGCAGGTGTCGTCCATCGCTCAGCGTGCCCAGTTGGAAGCGGCCATTGAATTTGCCCGCGTAGGGGATACCTTCGTGGTCACTAAGCTCGACCGGCTGGCCCGCTCGATCACCGACTTGCTGCAGATCCTGCGCCGACTGGAGCTGAAGAAGGTTGAGGTCAAGATCCTCAATTTGGGGCTGGACACCAGCACGCCCACCGGCAAGCTGATTCTGACCGTGTTAGGGGGGATTGCCCAATTCGAGCGAGAGATGATGCTCGAACGCCAGCGTGAAGGAATCGCCAAGGCGAAAAAGGAGAACAAGTACAAGGGGCGCAAGCCGATCGCTGAGGAAAAACGTGCGGCCATCCTGCGCTTGGCCGACGAAGGTACGACGAAAGCGGAGATCGCCAAGCAACTCAACCTCGGGCAGGCCACGGTTTACCGTGAACTGGCCAACGCCCGCGCCCTGAGTGCCGAGTGCGCCGCCGCGCAATAGCTAGGAACACGATTATTTGTATTTTCCCATGGAACCGAAACGCCCCCCTACCCATTGGAGGGCGTATGAACCCATTCCACTTCGCGTCCACGCGCACCTTACCGGGAGGGTACATCGCCAGCGTTGTGGCGCTGGTTCTCGACCACGTCCATCCCGGCAAGCGCTGCCGCGTAGATCCGAGACCCTGTTGAGCAAGGTCCGACAGCTGGGTCTGCTGTAACCCATCGCAGCCCAACTCCCGGGGGGGGGGGGCCATGACCCGCAACATGTGCCGTCATCGCCAAGCAGGGTGCCTGCAATCCGATTCTGCTGATCCGTACCTAGCACGAAGATCTCGACGAATTCAGAGTCGACGTCCAGCACTTCGATAAAGCGCAGAAGGCCAGCAAGTACAAGGGGCGTTAGCCAGTCCACGAGGAAGAACGCGAGGCCATATAGGGTGTGGCTAAGGTCGAGCCTGCAACGCAGCTTGGCGTCGGGCAGGCCACGGCTTACCTAGAACCAGCCCTTTATCGTACCGCAGCCCCGACTGGGTCAGCCGTCCCGCTCACTTCTGAACTATGAAATGAAGGCGTCAATTCGGATTTTTTGCACCCCACACCTATAGCTGGAGGTCTTATACCCACCCACACCTCGGCGGGTCCGAGCATACTTTCGGGCCTCCACCTTGGAACAGGGCGTTGAACAAAGTCGGCGCTTGCTCGAAGCGTTTGCCGCGCAATATGGCTAGCTCATCGCCAGGTTCTACCCGGCAAACGAATCAGGTGCGAATCTGCATCGGTCGGAACTGTTCCGTCTGTTCGACGAATCCCGACCAGGGGAGATCCTGCTGTACGAGCAGTTGAACAGCCTCAGCCGGTGAATGGCGCGGACTGACAAGACCTGTGCAGGATCATCCAGGCGAAGGGAGCAGGTGACCGTGCCCAAATCCACAGCGCAGAAAGGCAGATGCTCCTTTGCCCTTGAAGGTAAGCGAGGAGCGTGGGGAAACCCTAGCCGCAGGGCTGAAAAGCATACAAAGCTGCGGCCGGCTGAAAAGCTGACCGTAGGTTTAGGGCTGGCCGAAAGGAAACGACAGGAAGGGCTCAATTGCTCTCGCAGGGCAGAGCCCTGCCGCTATTTTTAGCTACCTTTTCTTATGTATTAATATTTAATTATTATTTATTTATATTAGAAGGAGAGGCTGAAGAAGCGAAATCTTTTTGCGTGAGAAAAAACTTGTATCGAAAACCCTCAAAAATTAAGTCGCTAAGTGTTCTTGGTTGACTTAGTGGTTTGTTTGTCAGGCAAGGTCTTTGCGGGTATGTTTGTGTTGGTTTTGATAATTTTTAATATAATCAATGTCTTGGGGTGTTTTGTCTGATTATCGATTTTTGGAAGAGTTATTGCTATTAGTGCTACTGCATTTGTTCGTTTGAATGATTTAATAAATAGCAAGAAAATACTCATTCGAGTAATCGATAAATAGTCAGTACGAAAGCGTGGAGTTTCAAAACTAGGTATCCGGTCGCGTAGTCGATACCCACATTCTGTTGCTGCGTTTTCCGCGCACTCGCCGCCATTGCTACGTGGGTTTGGTCAGATGCTGTTGTCATGCTTGCTGTTGGATCTGTTTCTTGACTGCTTGAGCGCGTGCGATCTGATTTTCGGCCACGTTTTCGATGGCGATGATTCTCGCTTGGTAGATCAGGTATGCACCAGAGAGGGCGCCGAGGATACCCAAGAACCAAGTAGTGGGAGAGAGTAGTTTGCTGCATCGTGCAATGTGGGTGCTCCTTGCTGATGGGGACGAAATGCTTGCGCAGATGCCAAGAACAGCCGCATCGAAAGGTTGGACTCATTGGTAAACAGTGCTGGTCGTATTAGGTCAAGCCCTGCCGAAGGCTTGGGGCGTGATTACACGCGCTTCAGGGGAAAATAGTGAATGGTCAGTGTATCGGCCGAGCAACAGTTTTATTTAGCTGTACTTCGCTGTTGGGTTTTAATGCGCTGACTCGAGCTGATTTCAGACTTCCAAAGAAACGTTCTATTGGCGGGTTAGTCCTGCATTGGCTTTACGACTCATGTTTTTCGGCAGCCATGGTGGCCACTTGCGTTGAAGCTCAGAGCGGCGAGGGCGGTCGCTTACGGGTTAACTGGCTATCCGCGTCGTATCCAGCAAGCCGCGGCCAAACCCTTAGGTCAAAGATCCATCGATCGCTTCAAGCTTTACGTCGCTCAAGACTCGGGCTAAGGTGCTGGCATAAGGACATTATTCTATAGGCTATGTCCATGGAAGACTGCGGATTGGTCGTTGTGAAACTGCCACCGCCTTCCATCCAAAATTCGTTTTTCCCCGAAAAAGTATCTATCGAACAAGGTGCTGTCTTCGATTGACACATCAATGGGGCTGCGCACGTCCTGAACATCAAAAAATTGCTTAATTGAAGGCGGAAAGTATGGATTTTTCGACGCTGTTGCATCTATGGGGTGCAGCAAGCTCTGAGCAGTTGATTGCACCAAGAATTGTAGTTGGCTTCGTTTTCATTTTATGTGCCTGGTACTTTGTCCGTTATTTTTGTAGGTCCTTCAAACTTAGCAGTCAGCTGAAAAAACTGACTAAACGTGTGCACGGTGTGAAAGCGCTCGCCCCGTCTCAACGGCGCTCTGAATTGGAGCGACTGTTCAATGGAAGCAAGCTGGAGCACTCCTGGCACGAGTACGCTGAAACGCTGCACGACCAGTTTGAGTTTCAGGAAGGTGAGCAGGTCCTTGTCCGGTCGCGCGCCACCGCCGGAGCCGCGCATTTTTTCTCACCTCAAAGCGTGGTTGATACCCCGCTGGGAACCGAGTTTTATAAACACCTGCCTGGTATTTTGACCGGCATCGGTATT
>Ga0182007_10002092_pt1 | contig 10249 bp, 8 predicted proteins | sample Sormic07211113_1_FD_123023 | JGI IMG/M metagenome (GOLD analysis project Ga0182007, IMG submission 123023) | Rhizosphere microbial communities from Sorghum bicolor, Mead, Nebraska, USA - 072115-113_1 MetaG | ecosystem: Host-associated > Plants > Roots > Rhizosphere | place: USA: Nebraska... | reverse complement strand
GCAGCGGCGGTCGGTGTTTTTCTGAGGGTGGGACTGCGGCGGGGGCGCCTCCCGTTGGGAAGGGCGCCCCCGGCGGTGTTGTGGTGTTCTAGGAGCTTGAGTTCTCGCCCTCGATGCCCAGGCCCGGTAGGAGGCCCGGGAGGAGGGGTGGGATGGTGACGTCCGAGTTGGCGGGCGGGGAGCTGGTGGTGGACGGGGAGGCGGTGCCGCTCGTCTTGGGTGGGTCGAGCAGGCCGCCGGTGTTGCCGCCGAGCAGTCCCTCGTTGCCGTTGGAGGCCGACTTGCTGGGGTCGGCTGAGTGGCCGCCCTCGGAGGTGCCGTCGCCGGTGCCGGGGTGGGTCGAGTCGTGGGCGGAGCCGGAGGTGCCGGTCGACGCCGTGCCCGAGCCGTGCCTGCCGTCGGAGCCGCCGCCCTGGGCCGGGGGCTGGGGCAGCAGGGACTGCAGCGGGGCGACCTCTTCGTCTATGGCGTCGAAGACCGACGAGACCTCCTGGCTGACGTCCCCGAGCTGGACCGGGAGCCTGTCGCGCAGGGCGCCCCAGGCCTCGCGGTGCGAGCGGGAGAAGGCGGAGAGTGCCTGGATGGGGCCGAGGGAGTTCGGGTCGCGCTCGTACGCCTCGTGCAGCAGGCGGTGGCCCTCGGAGGCGTCGTGCGTCATGCCCGACAGGGTGCGACGGATCTCGCCGACCGACTCGTGGTCGAGGTGGCCGCCGCGGCCGCGCTCCATCAGCCGACGGGCCTCGTTGAACCGCGTCGAGGCGAGGTCCAGATAGGCCTGGCCCTGCTGGTCGGCGCCCTCGGTGAGGTAGTTGAGCTTGAAGTCCTCGATGCCGCGCTTGAGGCCGTAGAGCGAGTCACCGGGCAGCGCGTCCGAGCTGGCGGCGGCGACTCCGCCGAAGGCTCCCGCGGCGACACCGACGCTGAGGCCGCCGACGGCGAGGCCCTTGGTCAGCCGGGAACGCGGTCGCAGCTTGCCCAGCGGGCTCGCCCGGTGCGTGCCCCGGGAACGGTGGGAGCGCTGCTCCGGTACCGAAGGATCCGCCGCCTCGCCACCAGCGCCCTCCTGCAGCATGGCCTCGAACGCGGCCACCAGCTGGGCCCGCTGGACGACCTTGACCTCGGGGTCCAGCACGGGCTTGGGCAGCTCGCCGAGGTCGACCACGAGGGCCAACAGCTCGGCCTGCTCCGGTCGCTGCGCGCCGGGCGGGGTCGGCGGTGGTCCTTCGGACTGCTCGGCCGCCGTGTCCCGGTCGGGCTGCTCGTCCAGGGCCTGGGCGAAGGCGTTCGCCCGCCGGTGCGCCGATACGTTCGCGATCACTGGCGGCACCTCCTCTCGTCATCACGGTCGACTCCCCAGGGGGTCCTGAGGGTTGCACGCCCTGGGCGCGTGCACACGATCGGGTGATCGGAGACGGCCAGGGAGTGACCACAGGGAGCCTGCATCCCGCACAACGAGTGGCGCGGCACTTGGGTTACGGACGACGGATGATCGGATCGGGAAGTCAACGGACTTTCACTGACGGTGAGTTGGGCGTCACTGAGGGCTGCCGGCGGTGTCGGCTCAGCGCGCGTCTTCCGGCAGGAGGCGGGCGAGGGTGCGGACGGCCCGGTACTGGAGGGTCTTGATGGCGCCCTCGTTCTTGCCCATCACGCGCGCGGTCTCGGCGACGGACAGTCCCTGCAGGAAGCGCAGGGTCACGCACTCCTGCTGCTGGGGGTTGAGCCGGCGTACGGCGTCCAGCAGCGCGGCGTTCGACAGGGACTCCAGGACGGAGTCCTCCGGGGAGCGCTCGACCTCGTTGGCGTCGAGCATCTCGCCGGTGGTCACTTCCAGTCGGAAGCGGCTGGACTTGAAGTGGTCGGCGACCAGGTTGCGCGCGATCGTGACCAGCCAGGCGCCGAAGTCGCGGCCCTGCCAGGTGAACGTGCCGATACGGCGCAGGGCGCGCAGGAACGTCTCGCTGGTGAGGTCCTCGGCGGTGGCCTTTCCGCCCACGCGGTAATAGATGTACCGGTAGACGGTGTCGCTGTACTGGTCGTAGAGGCGTCCGAAGGCGTCGGCCTCGCCGGCCTGGGCGCGCTCGACCAGGTCCATCATCCGGGCGCTGTCACTGTCCGCCGCGGGACGGCGGGCGGTGGTGGTGGCGGCGCCGGTCGTGCGGCCCCTTCTACCGACGGCGGCGCTGCCCTCGGCGAGGGCGTAGCACGGGCCGGCGGGGGCGGCTGTGGCTACGGCGAGGGCGGGGACGGCGTACGCGGTGGGGACGAAGCCGCGCAAAAGGTCTTGGACCGTTGCGCGCAGCGTAGCCAGGCCCGAGGCGTCAACCCCGACGTGTGGGTACACGGGACTCCCAGAGGCAGAGCTTCCATCACGTGCAGTGCGGGACCGTTCACCCGTCGTAGCGACGGAGGGGTACCGGTTTGCGTCTGAGGAGAATAACGCTTCGTACAGGCCCTGCTACACCGAGTTGCTCAAAACTTCGATTCCGTCGCTTCTGTAACCGAACGAGGCAGGGTGAAGTTCCGGAGAGTGACCGCTTGTTGATCAAATGAGATCAGATTTCGGTCGGGTCCAGGGCGTGTTGTGGCTGTGCGCCGACAACAGGGCAGCGCGGAGAATGAGAGCGCGTGGCGGGGGGTACCACTCAGATTTTGGGCGCGGGGCGTGGCGGCGGGGCGCGGGACGCGGGGCGTTCGTTATCGGCGGCGGCGGTGCAGGGCGATGGCCGCGGCGGTGCCGCCCGCCACCGCTCCCACGCCCGCGGCCGCCGGGATGCCCACCTTCGCGGCCTTGCGGCCGGTCCTGTAGTCCCGCAGGCGCCAGTCCAGTTGCCTCGCGTGTTTGCGGAGCTTGGTGTCCGGGTTGATGGCGTAGGGGTGGCCCACCAGGGACAGCATGGGGATGTCGTTGTGACTGTCGCTGTAGGCGGCGCAGCGGGTCAGGTCGAGGGACTCGGCCGCGGCGAGGGCGCGGACCGCCTCCGCCTTCGCGGGGCCGTGCAGCGGTTCGCCCACGAGCTTGCCCGTGTAGACGCCGTCCACGGATTCGGCGACCGTGCCGAGGGCGCCCGTCAGGCCGAGGCGGCGCGCGATGACCTGGGCGATCTCCACCGGGGCGGCTGTGACCAACCACACCTTCTGGCCCGCGTCCAGGTGGGCCTGGGCGAGGGCCCGGGTGCCGGGCCAGATGCGCTCGGCCATGTACTCGTCGTAGATCTCCTCGCCGATCGACTGGAGTTCGGCGACGCGGTGGCCCTTGACGATGGAGAGGGCCGAGTCGCGGGCCTCCTGCATGTGTTCGGGGTCCTCGGAGCCGGCCAACCGGAACCACGCCTGCTGCCAGGCGAATCGGGCCAGGTCGCGGGTCTCGAAGAACTTCCGCTTGTACAGGCCGCGCCCGAAGTGGAACAGGGACGCGCCCTGCATCACGGTGTTGTCGAGGTCGAAGAAGGCGGCGGCCCTGTCGTCGCCGAGCACGGGGAACTCCGGTTCCTCCTGCGGGACGTCCTGCGACGACTTGCGCGCTGCCTCCGCCGAGGCCTCGCCTGCCAACACGCTCCGCGCTGTGGCGGAGCGCCTACGGGGGGTGAGCCATCCGAGAGCGGCCATGACGTGAGCATAGCCACTTTGTTCGGAGCTTCCGGAGTGCAGAGGTTTGAAGGCTGTGAACTCTCCGCGACCGTGTAGTTAAACAGGCGCGACAATGGCCGACATGGCTTCCATCTTCCGGCGCAAGCCCGCCCCGCATGAGCGATTGGTCACTCTAATCGGCAAGCCCGACTGTCATCTGTGCGAGGACGCGCGGGTGGTGGTGGAGAAGGTCTGCGCCGAACTCGGCGTCCCCTGGGAGGAGAAGGACATCAACCAGGACAAGGAGTTGCACGACGAGTACTGGGAGCAGATCCCGGTGGTGCTCGTCGACGGCAGGCAGCACACCTTCTGGCGGGTGGACGAGGGTCGCCTTCGCAAAGAACTGACCGAGTAGTACAGGGCTGTACTGGACGTCGCTTAGGATCGGTGGCGGTCTGGTTCTTGGGGGGCGGGATTCACTAGGAGTGTGTCGGTTTTGCCCCCAGGGATACGCCTGAGACGTGTGTGCGTGACCCCGGTCACGTTGGCCGGGCAAAACGGACACCATCTTTGTGCACGCGTTCACAAAGACATAGCCTGCTGTCGACGGGGCGGTCTGGGTACGTGTGACCGCCTACAGCCCCGCTCTACCCGCAGGAGCACCGTGGCAACTGGCCGAACTCACCGACCGGCGACCCGTAGCCGAGGGATTCCCGAGGCCACCGTCGCCAGGCTTCCGCTGTACCTACGAGCCCTGACCGCGCTGTCGGAGCGCTCGGTCCCCACCGTGTCGTCCGAGGAACTCGCCGCCGCCGCGGGGGTCAACTCCGCGAAGCTGCGCAAGGACTTCTCGTACCTGGGGTCGTACGGGACGCGCGGGGTCGGCTACGACGTCGAGTATCTCGTCTACCAGATCTCCCGTGAGCTGGGGCTCACCCAGGACTGGCCGGTCGTCATCGTCGGTATCGGCAACCTCGGCGCCGCACTGGCCAATTACAGCGGGTTCGCCTCCCGCGGCTTCCGGGTCGCGGCGCTCATCGACGCCGACCCGGCGATGGCCGGCAAGCCGGTCGCGGGCATCCCCGTGCAGCACAGCGACGACCTCGAGAAGATCATCGAGGACAACGGTGTGAGCATCGGCGTGATCGCGACCCCCGCCGGTGCCGCCCAGCCGGTCTGCGACCGGCTCGTCGCGGCCGGGGTCACCTCCATCCTGAACTTCGCGCCGACCGTGCTGACCGTCCCGGACGGCGTCGACGTACGCAAGGTCGATCTCTCCATCGAGCTGCAGATCCTCGCCTTCCACGAGCAGCGCAAGGCCGGTGAGGAGAGCGCCGCCGGGGCCGACGGTGCCGGGCCGGTCGCCGCCGCGCGCGAGGAGTCCGCCGAGCAGGGGCCTGACGGGGATGTGCCCGCCGTGATGCCGGCATGAGTCTCCTCGTCGTCGGGCTGAGCCATCGCAGCGCGCCGGTCAGCGTCCTGGAGCGGGCCGCGCTGGGCGCGGACGCGCAGGTCAAGCTGTTGCAGGACACGGTCGCCGCGGAGCCTGCCGCGGAGGCCGCGGTGCTGGCCACCTGCAACCGCATCGAGCTGTACGCCGACGTGGACAAGTTCCACGCCGGTGTCGCCGAGCTGTCCACGCTGCTCGCCCAGCACAGCGGGGTGGGCCTGGACGAGCTCACGCCGTACCTCTACGTCCACTACGAGGACCGGGCGGTCCACCATCTGTTCTCGGTGGCGTGCGGGCTCGACTCCATGGTCGTCGGCGAGGGCCAGATCCTCGGTCAGATCAAGGACTCGCTGGCCAGGGCGCAGGACCTGCACACCGCCGGGCGGTTGCTGAACGACCTCTTCCAGCAGGCGCTGCGGGTCGGCAAGCGGGCCCACTCCGAGACCGGGATCGACCGGGCCGGGCAGTCGCTGGTCACGTTCGGGCTGGAGCAGCTGGCCGCGGGCGGCGATGTCGAGCAGTGGGCGCGCGGCCGGAAGGCGCTCGTCATCGGGGCCGGGTCGATGTCCTCGTTGGCCGCGGCGACGCTGGCGCGCGTCGGGGTGGGCGAGGTGGTGATCGCCAACCGCACCGCCGACCGGGCCGATCGGCTCGCCGAGATACTCAATGACGCCGACGACCTGGACGTGGTGGCCCGGGCGGTACCGATGGACACGGTGCCGGATGAGCTGACACGTGCCGATGTTGTGGTGTCTTGTACGGGTGCGACCGGCTTGGTGCTGACCGCTGAGGCCGTCGCCACGGCGGTCGAGGGCCGGGTTGCTCCGGATGCCCCGTCGACCGGGGCCGACCGGGGGCCGGACGCGCAGCCCGGCGTCGGCGGGGTGCCGCCTGTCTTCGGGTCGGGAGCCGCCCAAGGCGGCACGAGTGCCGACGGCTTCGCTGCCGAAGCCGAAGCCGGACAAGAAGAGAACTGTCCGCTCGACCTGCCCTCGTTCTCCGCCGGTCCCGGTGTCTCCTCCGCCCCCGCCTTCTCCGTGCTGGGTGAGGCCGCCGTCGCCGGGATGGCCGCCTCCGAACTGGAGCAGCACGCCGCCTGGGTCGACAACGCGCCCCGGCCGCAGACATCCGGGCCCAGCCTCCTGCTCGACCCCGCCGCCGAGGCCGACGTCATCGCCGCGCTCGCCGCGAGTGTCGCGACCGTCGGGCGGATCCCCGAGCGTCGTAAGCCCGAGCCGGTCGCCGCGCCTCCGCGTCCCGCGCCCGTCCTCTTCCTGCTCGACCTCGCCATGCCCCGGGACATCGACGCGGCGGCGCACCGGATCGGCGGAGTCCGGCTCGTCGACATCGAGTCCCTGGCGGAAGCCTCCGCCACTGTGCCCGATCAGCGGACTCCGTCCGCGGGTCCGATGGCCGCCGACGTCGACCAGGTGCGGCGGATCGTGGCCGACGAGGTCGCCGCGTTCGGGGCGGCGCTCAGGGCGGCCCACATCACGCCGACCGTCGTGGCGCTGCGGACCATGGCCGCCGATGTGGTGGCCAACGAGATCGCGCGGCTCGAAGGCCGGCTCCCCGGGCTCGACGACAAGCACCGGGCCGAGATCACGCAGACCGTGAAGCGGGTCGTGGACAAGTTGCTGCACGCCCCCACCGTGCGGGTCAAGCAGCTTGCGGCCGAGCCGGGCGGGGCGGGGTACGCCGATGCCCTGCGCACCCTGTTCGACCTCGACCAGGAGGCGGTCGCCGCCGTCTCCCGCGCCGACGGCGCCGACAACGCCGATGGCGTCGACGACGAATCTGAGAACAGCAAGAACCGAGGGCCAGCATGAGTAGCAAGGCACTGAGGCTCGGGACCAGGCGAAGCAGACTCGCCATGGCCCAGTCCGGGCAGGTCGCGGACGCCGTGAGCCAGGTGACCGGACGGCCCGTCGAGCTCGTCGAGATCACCACGTACGGCGACACGTCCCGTGAGCACCTCGCGCAGATCGGCGGTACGGGTGTCTTCGTGACCGCGCTGCGGGACGCGCTGCTGCGGGGTGAGGTCGACTTCGCGGTTCATTCGCTGAAGGACCTGCCCACCACGCAGCCCGAGGAGCTCTCGCTCGCCGCCGTACCGGAGCGCGAGGACCCGAGGGACGTCATCGTCGCCCGGGACGCCCTGAAGTTCACCGACCTGCCCCGCGGGGCCAGGATCGGGACCGGTTCGCCGCGGCGGATGGCCCAGCTCAACGCGTTCGCGCGGAACCACGGGCTGGACATCGAGACCGTGCCGATCCGGGGGAACGTCGACACCCGGATCGGGTATGTGCGGGAGGGCGAGCTCGACGCGGTCGTCCTCGCCGCCGCCGGTCTCAGCCGCCTCGGGCGGATCGACGACGTGACCGACTTCCTGTCGGTCGACACCGTTCTGCCCGCCCCCGGCCAGGGGGCACTGGCGATCGAGTGCGCCGCGGTCAACGCGGAGCTGATCGCCGCGCTCGGGGAACTCGACGACCCGTTCACACGGGCCGCCGTGACCGCCGAGCGGTCACTGCTCGCCGCCCTGGAGGCCGGCTGCAGCGCCCCTGTGGGCGCGCTGGCCGACCTCCTGGCCGACGGGCAGATCGTCAAGGAAATGCGCCTGCGCGGCATAGTCGGCACGACCGACGGTTCGCGTACGGTGCAGCTGTCCACCACCGGTCCCGTGCCCGAGACGCACGACCAGGCGATGGCGCTCGGTCGCGAACTCGCTGCCGAGATGCTTGCCCAGGGCGCGGCCGGTCTGATGGGGGAGCGAGCACAGTGAGCCCCACCACTCTTCCCACCGGCCTCGATCACGGGCACGTCACCTTCCTGGGTGCCGGACCCGGGGATCCGGGACTGCTGACTCTGCGCGCCGTGGAGGCGCTGGCGAACGCGGACGTACTGGTCGCCGAGCACGACGTGCTCGACGTGGTGCGCAAGCACGCCAGACAAGGCGTCGCCGAGGTGCACACCGACGGGGGTCCCTATTCGGGCCCGCTGGCGGGCCCGGGCACACCTCAGCTCGCGGTTGTCGACGGCTCGTCAACAACCGCTGGGGTCCCGGCGGTCCGGGATGCCGCACATCTTGTCATGGAGGCCGCGCGGGGCGGCAGGCGGGTCGTCCGTGCGGTGTCCGGCGACCCCGGTCTGGACGCCTACGCCGCCGAGGAGATGCTGGCCTGCGCCCGCGCGGGCCTGTCCTTCGAGGTGGTGCCCGGTGTCGCCGCGGCCGTCGGCGTGCCCGCGTACGCCGGGGTCCCGCTGCGGGACGCGCAGGGCGCGGACGTCCGGTTCGTGGACGCGCGTACCGCCTCGGACCGCTGCTGGACGGAGGTGGGCGCGTCGGACGGGACCGTGGTGGTCTCCACGACACTCGACTCCGTCGGCGCGGCCGCGGGCGAACTGGTGTCCGCCGGACGCAAGCCCGATACGCCGATCACCGTGACCGTGGCCGGTACGACCACGCGTCAGCGCACCTGGACCGCGACCCTCGGGACCATCGCGCAGACGCTGAAGCAGGCCAAGGCGCTGCCCTCGCCGGAGAGCGGCCGGCCGGTGATAGTGGTGGTCGGTGAGCGTTCCTCCGCCGCACAGCGCGACCAGCTCTCGTGGTTCGAGTCCAAGCCGCTGTTCGGCTGGAAGGTGCTCGTGCCGCGTACGAAGGAGCAGGCGGTGTCGCTCTCCGACCAGCTGCGTTCCTACGGGGCCGTGCCGCACGAGGTCCCGACGATCGCCGTCGAGCCGCCGCGCACGCCCCAGCAGATGGAACGTGCCGTCAAGGGCCTGGTGACCGGGCGCTACGAGTGGATCGCGTTCACGTCGGTCAACGCGGTGAAGGCGGTCCGGGAGAAGTTCGAGGAGTACGGGCTCGACGCGCGGGCCTTCGCGGGGATCAAGGTCGCCGCGGTGGGGGAGCAGACCGCCAAGGCGCTGGTCGCCTTCGGTGTGAAGCCGGACCTCGTGCCGAGCGGGGAGCAGTCGGCCGCCGGTCTGCTGGAGGACTGGCCGCCGTACGACCCGGTGTTCGACCCGATCGACCGGGTGTTCCTGCCGCGTGCGGACATCGCCACGGAGACGTTGGTCGCGGGCCTGATCGAGCTGGGCTGGGAGGTCGACGACGTGACCGCCTACCGGACGGTCCGCGCCTCGCCGCCGCCGGTGGAGACGCGGGAGGCGATCAAGGGCGGCGGGTTCGACGCGGTGCTCTTCACGTCGTCGTCCACGGTGCGCAACCTGGTGGGTATCGCGGGCAAGCCGCACAACGTGACGGTCATCGCCTGTATCGGTCCGGCGACCGCCAAGACGGCGCAGGAGCACGGGCTGCGCGTCGACGTCATGGCTCCGGAGCCGTCGGTGCAGAAGCTGGCGGAGGCGCTGGCCGACTTCGGGCTGAAGCGGCGCGCCGCCGCCGTGGAGGCCGGGGACGCGGTGACGCGGCCGAGCGAGCGGCGGCCCGGGGCCCGGCGGCGTCGTACGACCTGATGCGGTGCGGGTGAACCGAGACGCGGGGGGCGTGGTCCTGTGGGCCGCGCCCCCGGTCCTTCGCCGGACGGCCGGCCGTCCGGCCGGACGGCTGGTTCTGATTGCCGTGGGGAATTGCGGCGCCGTGGCGGCGGCCACTACTTTAACGCGCAAGGAAAGCTGCTTTCGGGCGTGCAGGTGTTCTGACCTGCGGTGATGTCGCCCATCACCGCACCGGCTGGTAACGAGGTGGACCCTGTGGGCCGTCCTGAACGACCGGTGGATCCCGAGGCGGGGCCGGTGCAGCGCTTTGCACATGAGTTACGGGCCCTGCGTACGGCGGCCGGATCACCCGCCTATCGGACGATGGCCCAGCGTGCCGGGCTCTCGGTGACCGCCCTCTCGCGGGCGGCGTCCGGGGAGCGGCTGGCGTCGGCGGCGGTGGTGCGGGCGTACGCACGGGTCTGCGGCGCCGATCCGGACGAGTGGGAGGCGCGCCGGCAGGCCGTCGTCGAGGAGACCACGCCCGGGCAGGGCGACGAGGCCGATGCGCCGTATCAGGGGCTGGCGCGGTTCGAACGCGCCGACCGGGCCCTGTTCTTCGGACGGGAAGGGCTCGTCGAGGACGCGTTGAAGCTGGTGGTGGACCACCGGTTCGCGGCCCTGGTCGGGACCTCCGGCAGCGGGAAGTCCTCCCTGCTGCGGGCCGGGCTGCTGCCCCGGCTGCAGGACCTGCTGCGGGAGAAGGACTGCCCGGTGGAGCTC
>Ga0182007_10002089_pt1 | contig 10257 bp, 10 predicted proteins | sample Sormic07211113_1_FD_123023 | JGI IMG/M metagenome (GOLD analysis project Ga0182007, IMG submission 123023) | Rhizosphere microbial communities from Sorghum bicolor, Mead, Nebraska, USA - 072115-113_1 MetaG | ecosystem: Host-associated > Plants > Roots > Rhizosphere | place: USA: Nebraska... | reverse complement strand
GCTGCTGGGACTGAGCCTGCCCTGTGCCGCCCTCGATCGCCTGCTGGGGCGACCCGCCGGCGAGCTCCGCCTTCATGCGCTGCAGTTCGAGCTCGACGTCCGAGCCGCCGGAGATCCGGTCCAGCTCGGCCTGGATCTCGTCCTTGTGCATACCGGACTGGTCGTCGAGGGCGCCGGACGCGAGGAGCTCGTCGATGGCGCCGGCCCGGGCCTGGAGCTGCGCGGTCTTGTCCTCCGCGCGCTGGATCGCCAGGCCGACGTCGCCCATCTCCTCCGAGATGCCGGAGAAGGCCTCACCGATCCGGGTCTGCGCCTGGGCGGCGGTGTACGTCGCCTTGATGGTCTCCTTCTTGGTGCGGAAGGCGTCCACCTTGGCCTGCAGCCGCTGGGCCGCCAGGGTGAGCTTCTCCTCCTCGCCCTGGAGCGTCGCGTGCTGCGTCTCGAGGTCCGTCACCTGCTGCTGGAGCGCGGCACGGCGGGACAGCGCCTCACGGGCGAGGTCCTCACGGCCGAGGGCGAGCGCCTTGCGGCCCTGGTCCTCCAGTTTCGTGGACTGTGACTGCAGCTGGTTCAGCTGGAGTTCCAGGCGCTTGCGGGAGGTGGCGACGTCCGCCACGCCCCGGCGCACCTTCTGGAGCAGCTCGAGCTGCTTCTGGTACGAGTAATCGAGGGTCTCGCGCGGGTCCTCGGCCCGGTCAAGGGCCTTGTTCGCCTTCGCGCGGAAGATCATCCCCATACGCTTCATGACACCGCTCATGGGCTTCGCGCGCCCCCTTCTGACGGACTTCCAGCTCCAGCTCTGCGACAGAACCCACAGTACGGGCCCTGCATCCATTGACGCACTGTTCCGGGACGGATGCGCTCATCCCCAAGGACGACTGCGACCCGACCCGCTCCGGCGTAGGGAGTAGGTGTCCCCCCGACGTCACCGGATCGTGCGCAACGCCCCCTCTGTCCCTTACATGACTTACATGACGACTGGTGTTGCCGGATCGTTCCCCACCGGGCTGGGGTCCAACCCCGGCCACCCCTTACCCTTGGGTTTTGTGTTCCGTAGCCGTGCCAAGGACGAGAAGGCCGCAGTCGCCGACAAGGCGTCGCCGGTGGACTCCAAGCAGCCCCGTGACCCGCAGGCCCCCAAGGGTCGCCCCACCCCCAAGCGCAATGAGGCCCAGTCCCAGCGCCGCAGCGTGGCCAACACCTCGCTGACGCGCAAGGACGCCTCCAAGCGGCAGCGCGACGAGCGCCGTGCCGCGCTGGAGCGGCAGCGCCAGGCGCTGGCCGGCGGTGACGAGCGTTATCTGCCCGCCCGCGACAAGGGCCCGGTGCGCAAGTTCGCCCGCAACTGGGTCGACTCCCGGTTCAACGTGGCGGAGTTCTTCCTGCCCATGGCCGTGGTCATCCTCGTGCTGAGCGTGGTGCGGGTGGGCGCGCTGCAGAGCATCGCGCTGCTGCTGTGGCTCGTCGTGATCGTGCTGATCGTGCTCGACTCGGTCATCAGCGGTCTGCGGCTGCGCAAGGCGCTCGGTGAGCGCTTCGCCGACCAGAACCGCCGCGGCGCCGTCGCCTACGCCCTGATGCGCTCCCTCCAGATGCGCCGGCTGAGGCTGCCGAAGCCGCAGGTCAAGCGCGGAGACCGGCCCTGAGCACTACGTCGTTCTCTCAGAGTGCGGCTCAAGCCTGGCTGGCAGGGCTGGGTGGGCTGCGAAACACCGTACGACAGGAGCTGGTGGCCCGGCAGCTCGACGAGCAGATAGCCGGGCGGTTCCCGGTCGGGCAGCGGCTGCGGGTGCTCGACGTCGGGATGGGCCAGGGCACGCAGGCGCTGCGGCTGGCCCGGGCCGGACATCAGGTGACCGGCGTGGAGCAGGACGCCACGATGGTCGCGGCCGCGCGGGAGGCGCTGGCCGGTGAGCCGGAGGGCATCCGGGAGCGGGTGCGGATCGTCCAGGGCGACGGCCGGGACACCGGGGTGCACTTCCTGCCCGGCAGTTTCGACGTGGTGCTGTGCCATGGCGTGCTGATGTACGTGGAGGAGCCGGACGCGCTGCTCGCGGGGGTGGCGCGGATGCTGGCCCCGGGCGGGCTGCTGTCGCTGCTCGTGCGGAACGCGGACGCGCTGGCCATGTGGCCGGGCCTGTACGGCGACTGGGCCGGGGCCCTGGAGGCCTTCGACACGGTGTCGTACACCAATCGCCTCGGTCTCGAGGTGCGCGCCGACCGTCTGGAGACCCTCACGGCGACGCTCGCCGGGATCGCGGCGCCCCTGCAGGCCTGGTACGGGGTGCGGGTGTTCACGGACACCGCGGCGGACGACACGGAGCCACCGGCCGATGTGGAGACCCTGCTGGCGGTCGAGGAGCGGGCCGGGCGGACGGATCCGTACCGCCGGGTGGCCGCGCTGCTGCACCTGTGCGGCGTGCGGGGCTGAGAGCCCCGCGGGCCCCCGGCCGGCCAGCGGCCGGTGTACCCGTTCGGACGCACAGCGCGGGCCCGGCCGTCCGCCCGACAGGAGACTCGGGGCGGGGCGGCCGACAAGGCCGGGATCGAGGCCGGGGACGTCATCACCCGGCTGGGTGAGACGGACATCACGACGATCACCTCCCTGTCCGAGGCGCTCGCGGCCGAGAAGCCGGGCGCGAGGACATCGGTGACGTTCACCCGGAACGGCAGCGAGAAGAAGGTCGATGTGACGCTGGGCGAGCAGTGAGGGAAGGGGCGGCCGGCGGGCCGCCCCTCTTCGTCCCCACGCCTGCGCCTACGCCTATGCCTCCGCCGAGCGCAGGCTCATCGGGCCGTAGATCTCCGCGGAGTCCTCGAACAGCCGCACCTGTTCGGCGCCGCCCTCCAGCAGGGCCTTCCAGTGCTCGCCGATCCAGGACTCGGCGTCTCCCTGCGTGGTGAACTCCTCGGGCTGCACAGCGGGTTCGACCTCCCCGCCGTCGGCCTTCTCGAACCGCCACGTCCATGCCGCCATGTCGCCTCCGCTGGGTTGAACCGTGAGCAACCTACGGTAGTTGATCACCTGTCGGCCGGTGAGGGTGTATCCCGTGACGCAAGACTAGAGGTGACCGGGGAAAATCATTTCTGTGGACGTCACTCTGCTCGGTACCGGTGCCCCCGCCGGGCTCCCCCGCCCCGGCTGTTCCTGTGCGGCCTGCGCCACCGCCCTGGGGGTGGACGCGCGGGCCGCCACCGCCGTGCTCGTCGACGGTGCCCTGCTGCTCGACCTCACTCCCGGTGCCGCCTTCGCCGCCGCGCGGGCCGGGCATTCGCTCGGCGGGGTGCGGCAGGTGCTGTTGTCGCATCCGCACGACGGGCCCGTCGTGGAGGTGCCCGCCGGGCTGCCGCAGCCGGGACGGGTGCCGGACGGGCGGGAGTTGGCGCTGCTGACGGGGCACCGGGTGCGGGCGGTGGCGATGGACGGGCCGGGGACCGGGTACGCGGTGACCGGGCCCGACGGGCAGCGGCTGCTGTATCTGCCGCCCGGGGGCGCGCCCGCCGGGCTGGAGAACGGCAACGGGGCCGCGGAGTCGTACGACATGGTGCTCGCCGACGTGGTGGGGCGGCCGGACGCCCTGGCCAAGCTGCGTGCGGTGGGTGCGCTCGGGCCGACCACGGACGTCGTCGCCGTCCATCTGGACCATGACGTGCCGCCCGGCGCGGAGTTGCGCCGGCGGCTCGCGGCCGCGGGGGCGCGGGCCGTGCCGGACGGGGCGACGCTGACCGTCGGCGTCTACGAGGACGTGCCGGACGTGCCGCGGCGGACGCTGGTGCTGGGCGGGGCGCGGTCGGGGAAGTCCGTGGAGGCCGAACGGCGGTTGGAGGCCTTTCCGGATGTGCTGTACGTGGCCACCGGGGGGACGCGGGGCGGCGACGGCGAGTGGGCGGCTCGGGTCGCGGTGCACCGGGAGCGGCGGCCCGGGTCCTGGCGTACGACCGAGACCTGCGATCTGGTGCCGCTGCTGGCGCAGGACGGGGCGCCGTTGCTGATCGACTGTCTGTCGTTGTGGCTGACGGACGCGATGGACTCCGCCGGGGCGTGGGACGACGCGGTGTGGGCCGGTGGGGGCGAGCGGGAGTTGCGGCAGCGGGTGCGGGAGTTGACCGAGGCGGTGCGGACCACTCGGCGGACCGTGGTCGCCGTGTCCAACGAGGTGGGGTCCGGGATCGTGCCGGCGACCGCCTCGGGGCGGCGGTACCGGGATGAGCTCGGGCGGTTGAACGCGGCGTTCGGGGCGGAGTGCGAGCAGGTCGTGCTGGTCGTGGCGGGACAGGCGCTGGTCCTGCGGGGGTGAGGGGCCGGGAAACAGGGCGCCCCTCGTATGTCGGTCTCGTATGTCGGTCTCGTATGTCGGTCTCGTATGTCGGTCTCGTATGTCGGTCAGGTCAGGCGCGGCGGGCGATCAGGCGGTGGGAGTTGGCCGCGAAGCGGTCCAGGACCAGGCGGGTCGTGGTGACGATCGCGCAGTTTTGGGATTCCAGTTCGGCGCGCAGGGGCTCGGCCTGGGCGTGCGGGATCTCCAGGAGGAGGAGGCCGGCGGGGCGCAGCGTGGCGAGTGCCGCGTGGAGTTCCTCCGGGGAGGCCGGGGTCCGTAGCAGGGTGGTGACGTCGTAGCGGGCGCGCAGGACCGCGGCGAGGGAGGGGTCGGTGAGGGTGCCGACGTATGCCTCCTCGACGCGTTCGGCCTCACGGGCGAGCATCAGTCGGGGGTCGGGGTCGGTGCCGTCGAAGGAGGTGTAGGGGAAGAGTTCCTTGGCGGTGCCGGGGAAGTGCGCCTCGCCCGTGGCGATGTCCAGCCAGGACTCCGGCTCGGGGAGGAGCCGTTGGATCGCGCGGGCCGTCGAGCGGTGGCGGCGTTGGCGGTCGAGATCGGCGACGCGGGTGCGCAGGCGGTTCATCGGCGGCTCCCCAAGGCGTACGGCAATTCCCTATAAAAGGGACACAAGAGGGAACGTAGGGGATCCCGATCCCGGGGGCAACGACGTCAGGGGCTCATGGTGGCCATGTGGCGCCGACTTGTACGACGGGTGCCGGTACTGTTCGGCGAATGAGCTCGCTTAATCTCGACGACTTCACCGATCTGATCGAGCGCCCCGACGGCGGGGTGCGCCGCGACGCCGAGGCGCGCCGGGAGCGTCAGATCGTGCCGCCCGGATCGCTGGGCCGCCTCGACGACCTGGGTGAGTGGCTGTCCGCGGCGCAGTCCGCCGTGCCGGTGCGGCCGATCGAACGGCCCCGGGTGGTGCTGTTCGCGGGCGACCACGGGATCGCCGAACTGGATGTCTCCGCGCGGCCCGCGGGCAGTGCGGAGCGGCTGGTGCGGGAGATCCTGGGGGGCGGCCGGCCCGTGTCGGTGCTGGCGCGGCGGCTCGATGTGCCGGTGCGGATCGTCGATCTCGCCCTGGACTGCGATCCGGAGACGCTGCCGGACGCCGTGGTGAGGCATCGGGTACGGCGGGGCAGCGGGCGTATCGACATCGAGGACGCGCTGACCCTGGAGGAGGCGGAGGCCGCCTTCCGCGCCGGGGTCGCCGTGGCCGACGAAGAGGCCGACTCCGGTACGGATCTGGTGGTGCTCGGCGATGTGAGCGTCGGCGGGACCACACCGGCCGGTGTGCTGGTCGCGGCACTGTGCGGGACCGACGCCTCGGTGGTGACCGGGCGGGGCGGCGAGGCGATCGACGACCTGGCGTGGATGCGCAAGTGCGGGGCGATCCGCGACGCGCTGCGGCGGGCCCGGCCGGTGCTCGGGGACCAGCTGCAGCTGCTGGCGACCGTGGGCGGGGCGGACCTCGCGGCGATGACCGGGTTCCTGCTGCAGGCCGCGGTGCGGAAGCTGCCGGTGATCCTGGACGGTGTCGTGGCCGCCGCCTGTGCGCTGGTCGGGCAGCGGATCGCGTTCCGGGCGCCGGACTGGTGGCTGGCCGCGCACGACAGCGGGGAGCCGGGGCAGGCCAAGGCGCTGGACCGGATGGCGTTGGAGCCGCTGCTGTCGCACGGCGTGACGGTGGGCGAGGGGGCCGGGGCGCTGCTGGCGCTGCCGCTGGTGCAGGCGGCCGCCGCGCTGGCCGCGGAGTTGCCGGAGAAGCCGGAGAAGCCGGAGAAGCCGACGGTGACGCAGGAGGAGCCGGAGCAGAAGGAGGAGTGAAGCAGCCGAAAGTTGGCCGCACCGCCTACCAAAGATGGAGGGGTTGAGGCGAGCATCCCCCATATGATCCTCTCTCATGGGAGATGCCCGAAATGCCTCGCGGCGAGCCGCCGCCTTTGCCGTCTGGTACCTGCGGGCCGTCGCGTTCGTCAACTTCCTCAGTGCCGTGTGGGTCTCCCTCGGGCAGGACGTGCGGCGGCACAACCAGGAGAACTTCTTCACCCCGTATCTGCTGACCGCGGGCTTCGCGTCGGGGGTGTTCACCGCCTTCCTCGCCATCACCATGCGGCGCCGCAAGCGGGCCGCGTGGATCCTGAACCTCGCCCTGGCCGGACCGTTCCTCGGCCTGTTCGCCTTCGCCCTGACGTTCCCGGAGATCCGGCAGTACGCCCAGAACTGGATCTCGCTGGTCCTCACCGCCGCCTTCGTCGCCGCGCTGCTCGTGGGCCGCAGGGAGTTCTACGCCAAGGGCGACCGCTCGAACCCCAGGCTCGCGGTCGTGGTCGCCCTGGGCGGCACACTGGTCGCCTCGCTGCTCGCCGCCCTGCTGGTGACCGTCACCAACGAGGCGGCGGACTCGGCGCGTTCGACGTTCCTGGAGCGCTGGCGCTACGGCACCTTCCGGCTGATCTCGGTCGCCGTCGACGAGTCCCGCTTCCCCGGCATCGACGTGCCGAACTGGGTCAACGTCGCCGTCAACGTGCTCAGCACGGTCCTGGTCCTCGCCGTCTTCTACGCCGCCTTCCGCTCCCGGCGCGCCGTCGACCCGCTCACCGAGGACGACGAGAAGCGGCTGCGGGAGCTGCTGGACCGGCACGGGAAGCGGGACTCGCTGGGCTACTTCTGCCTGCGCAGGGAGAAGAGCGTGGTCTGGTCGCCCACCGGGAAGGCGGCCGTCGCCTACCGGGTGGTCGGGGGTGTGTCGCTGGCCTCGGGAGATCCGATCGGCGACCCCGAGGCATGGCCGGGCGCCATCGAGCCGTGGCTGTCCGAGGCCCGCGCGCACGGGTGGATCCCGGCCGTGATGGGGGCGAGCGAGGAGGCCGGGACGGTGTACGCGCGGCACGGTCTGGACGCGCTGGAGCTCGGGGACGAGGCCCTGGTCGAGGTGGCCGAGTTCACCCTGGAGGGGCGGGCGATGCGGACCGTGCGCCAGGCCTACAACCGGGTCAAGCGGGCCGGGTACGGCGTGCGCATCCGGCGGCACGAGGACATTCCGGCCGACGAGATGACGTATCTGCTGAAGCGGGCCGACGACTGGCGGGACGGGGCCACCGAGCGCGGGTTCAGCATGGCACTGGGGCGGCTGGGAGACCCCGACGACGGACAGTGCGTGATGCTCGAATGCACCGACGCGGACGGGGAGTTGAGGGCGCTGCTCTCCTTCGTGCCCTGGGGACCGCAGGGCCTCTCGCTCGACCTGATGCGCCGTGACCGGGACTCCGACAACGGGCTGATGGAGTTCATGGTGATCGAACTCCTGCGCAGGGCCGGGGAGATCGGGATCACCCAGGTCTCGCTGAACTTCGCGATGTTCCGCTCGGTCTTCGAACGGGGGGCGCGGCTCGGTGCCGGGCCGGTGCTGCGGCTGTGGCGTTCGCTGCTGAGCTTCTTCTCGCGCTGGTGGCAGATCGAGTCGCTGTACCGCGCCAACGCCAAGTACCGGCCGATCTGGGAGCCGCGGTTCCTGCTCTTCGAGAAGAGCGCCGACCTGCCGCGCATCGGCATCGCGTCGGCGCGCGCGGAGGGCTTCCTGGAGGCGCCGGGGCTGCCGAAGTGGATGCATCGCCAACACCTCGAGACGCACCGCTGAGCACCTCGCACCGCTGAGCACCTCGCGACGCACCGCCGACGCGCCTGGAACCACCGACGAGGACCACCGGAATGAACACCCTGGCCCGTTGGGCCCGTGCCGAATGGGGACTCCTGTACGTCACGATCCGCGAGCCGCTCGTCGAGCGGCGGGCGCGGGCCATCCCCCTGACCCTGGGGGCGGTGGGGCTGACGACGGCCATACAGCTCACGCAGAACCAGGCGTGGGGGTACCGGTTCGTGCAGGACATCGGTGGCGTACGGGCCGAGGACCCGCTGTGGCCGGCCCTGCTGCGCACACCCGTGTCGCTGTTCGTACCGGCACCGGACCTCCCCGTCTGGGGCGCGCTCGTCCAGATCCTGTTCGTCTTCGGCATCGCGGAGATCGGTCTCGGCCGGTGGCGCACGCTCGTCATCGCGTACACCGCGACCCTGGCCGGGACGCTCTACGCCCGTCTGGGCATCTGGCTGGGCTTCGACAGCTTCTTCGGGCTGCCGGCCTCGGACGCCCTGGTCGTGGACACCGGCCCGTCGGCGGCCGTGGTGGGCCTCGCCGTGTTCCTCGGTCGGCGCTACGGCGCGTACGTCACGGTGTGCGCGGTCACCGCCGCCATGGCGGTCGAGGTGCTGCTGAAGGGCAACCTCGCCGGCAAGGAGCACATGGCGGCGATCGCGGCGGTGGGGGTGCTCTGCCTGGTCTCGGGGCTACGGCACCGCCACCGCCCCGGTCACCGGCCCAGGGCGCGGGTCGGTTCGGGGTCGGGTTTGCCGCCGATCCAGTCCTGAAGTCTGCGGCGCGGGCCGGACCAGCGCTTGTCGTGGCGGTAGGCGCGCAGGGTGGCGCGGGCGCGGGCGCGGGGGCGGCGGGCGTAGAAGCGGCGGGCCCAGGGGGAGCCGGGGCGGGCCAGACGCATGACGCCGATCAGGCCGACCAGCGGGACGATCACGCTGAAGACGGCCATCCGGGTCTTGCCCTTGCTCAGCACCGCCAGTGCGAAGAGGAAGTTGATGGCGACGGTCGAGATGACGCTGCCCCGGTCGTGCAGTTCCTGCTGGCTCATGTCGTTGACGCCGAAGGGCGAGAACCCGGCGAGGACCAGCCCCACCAGGGCCGCGGTGAGGACGACGACCTCGACGCTCTGACGGCCCTCCTCGCTCCAGTACACGTCGTCGAGGTGCAGGATCAGCGCGAACTCGTCGAGGACCAGCCCCGCGCCCATCCCGAAGAGGACGGCGCAGACGGCGGCCCCGGCCCCGTGCCGGTCGCTGGCGACCGCGCCGAAACCGCCGACGATGGTGAGGAGGACCCCCGGTACGACATGGTGGATGTGCATCCCGCCGGCCTTCACATTGCCGAAGGGGCCCTTGCCCGCCCGGATCAGACGGGTGATCACCCGTGTGATCAGGAACGTCAGCACGAACGCGGTGAGCGCCAGGAGCAGCGGCAGCTTGCCGGGTTCGATGATGTTGCGCTGGAGCCAATGTCCCATGAGCGCACTTTATTCGGAGGTGGTGCAGGCGCTCTCCCGACCGACCGGTAACCTGCGCCGGTGCCCACGACCTCCGCCTCGTTCCTCGACGGCATCCGCTTCGCCTTCGGCACCCTGACGGTTCTGCCGGTCAGGGTGACCCGCTGGGACCGCGAGGCCGCGCGCCGCGGAATGACGTACGCCCCGTGGGTGGGGGCGGTGGTCGGCGGCTGCTCGGCCGGGCTCGGGCTGCTGCTGCTCCTCCTGGGCGCGGGAGCACTGCTCGCCGCCGTCGCGAGCGTCGCCGTGCCCGCCGTACTCACCCGTGGGCTGCACCTCGACGGCCTCGCCGACACGGCGGACGGGCTGGGCAGCGGCAAGCCCGCCGAGGACGCGCTGCGGATCATGAAGCAGTCGGACATCGGGCCGTTCGGGGTGATCACCCTCGTCCTGGTGCTGCTCGCCCAGGTGGCCGCCCTCGCGCAGATGTACGGCGACTCGTGGGCCCGGGGGGCCGTCGCCGCCTTCGTCTCGGCGGTCGCGGCCCGGCTGGCGCTCACCCTGGCCGCCCGCGCCGGAGTCCCGGCCGCCCGGCCGGAGGGGCTGGGGGCGGCCGTCGCGGGCGTGGTCCCGGTGGGGGCCGCGCTGGCCACGGCGGTGTCCTTCACCGTGATCTCGGCCGCCCTGGGGCCGTTCCTCGGGGCATACGGTCACCTCCGGGCCGCCGCCGCGACCGTCCTCGCGCTCGCGGGCGCCGAACTCCTGCTGCGCCACTGCACCCGCCGCCTCGGCGGGATCACCGGCGATGTGTTCGGCGGGCTCGC
>Ga0182007_10002087_pt1 | contig 10261 bp, 5 predicted proteins | sample Sormic07211113_1_FD_123023 | JGI IMG/M metagenome (GOLD analysis project Ga0182007, IMG submission 123023) | Rhizosphere microbial communities from Sorghum bicolor, Mead, Nebraska, USA - 072115-113_1 MetaG | ecosystem: Host-associated > Plants > Roots > Rhizosphere | place: USA: Nebraska... | reverse complement strand
GATGGCGGGCGCGATAACAACGCTTCGATCACCTACCGCAAAACCCTTCAGGACCATCTGCTGCAAAGCGTCTCCGCCACGGCCATCACCGACACCTACGGCATCGGGTTGAATGCCATGGCGACCATGAGTTCTGACCTTGTCAACGGCGACGGCTTCATCCAGCGCTCGTCCTTCAACAACGACCTAACCGGAGGCTTGAACCTCGACAGCACCGTGGCCGTCGGCGGGCAAAAAATGGTCATGACCAGCCAATATCACCGCAACGGTGCCGGCATGATCATCGACGTGGAGTCGGACATCGAGGACATCGCCTTGCGCGCCGATGACTTGAGCGGTGGCAGCGCGGTGCTCAAGCCCGGGCGCAATTTCGTGCCGATCACCGCGTACAAAAGCAGCTCGGTCAGTTTCGATTTCGAGGGCAACCACGTTCCCGCCGCCACCATCCAACCGGCCCGTTCCAGCTATCACCTGAACAAGGGCGGTGTGGAATATCGCCAGGTGAAAGTGATGAAAACCCTGACCGTCCTCGGGCGCCTGATCGACCCGCAGGGCAACCCACTCAAAGGCCATCACATCATCAACCACGCCAGCCGTGGGGTGAGCGAAGTGGACGGTTTCTTCTCCATGGAAATGAATGCCGGTTCGCCAACCCTGGAAGTGCGCCACGGCAGCCAGTTGCTGTGCCAGTTCCGCCTGGACCCGAACAGTGGACGTACCGAAAACAACGTGCTGATGATCGGCGATTTGCGTTGCACGCCGGATACGTTGGCGGATGCGACTTATCTATCTGAAAGACGGGGTTAGTGGGCGTGGAGGATAGAATCAGCGTGATACGCCTACTCAAACGGACGGCCAACGTTTTGATGTTGTCTGGATTGCTGGGGGCAGTGAGCGAAGCGGCTGTCATGGAGATAGAAGCGAAATTCAGTCCGGATCCATCCAACCCGCTGGTCAATAAATTTATCAATACAACGAAGTTCACCGGGTTCTGCCAGGGTAACGAACCGGCCTGTGAGCGACGAGGACTGTCCAGTTTCAGGACACCCATTACATTCACTGCAACCAGACCAATCCGGGTCCATGAGACCAATCGCCGCGAAGCCGCAATGTTCCGCATCCCGGCGGAATGGCGAACATTGACAGTTACCAAAATGGGGGGGGCAAGCACTGAAACGGCGGAAGTGAAAGTACGTATGCCTGGTTTCGCGGTTAACTATCGCCTCAGCCACGATGCACGCGATTTGGTTGGGCGTCCAGATTTGGGTTCTCACGCCGCTCACGGACTTCTATGGCAAGGAGGGCTATGGTTGAGTCCTCCGTCACCCTGTCAGTGGGCGATAATGGCGAGTACAAATATGAGGGAGCATGAAACGTTCTGGCTTACTCCGGCGGGTAGCACTTGTCATAAAGCACCTAACTACATTATTCCAGAGTTTGATTATAAGTCTTTTGACTTTGCTTACGAGCTTCAAACCCCTGAGCCCTTGAAGTTGTCGCAAGGTACTTACACCGGAAGTATTCAGTACTCCGTTGGCCCGGGTAAGGATTTTGATATGGGTGATGTCATGTTGCCCAGTGAAGACTCTCTAACGCTGAACTTCACACTTACCGTTGAGCATATGCTCAAGGTTGAAGTTCCACCCGGTGGTCATCGTGTGGAATTGGTCCCGCAGGGTGGCTGGCAATCCTGGCTGCAACAAGGCCGAAAGCCGACGCGTTTATTCAAGGACCAAACGTTCAATATCTCGGCCAGTTCGCGTTTCAAAATGGAGCTGGAGTGTCAGTACACCCAGGATGGCAATACCTGCTCTTTGCAAGAGCCAATTTCGGGCCACGTTGTTCCATTGAATATCAGCGTAAGTCTTCCTCACGGCTTGACCGATGCAAGTGGGCAACCAGTGACCCGTCGACAACTACTTCGTAATGGTAGTGGTACCGAGCTGTTTCAACCCGGTTTTTATGTGGAGCGAAGGCCGGGGACTCTGCACTTCGAAATCCCCTCCCGCGAAGTGGCTGAGATGATTCGGCCGGGCCGATCACGATATTATTCCGGCAATGTAACGGTTATCTGGGATTCGGAAATTTGATTGTTTTCGATATTCAAGTTTATTAAGTGAGGTACTGAAACATGAAGAGCTTGTTAGCCTTAATGGGTTTTTGTTTGTTTGCCCAAACGGTTCATGCCGCACCGAGTATCAATATCGGCACCGTTTACGATTATCTGGACGGTGATAAGAGCACCTATCTGAAGCGTGTATTCAATGGCGGCGACAGCACGGCGTTCGTCAAGGTCAACATTCTCGAAATTCTCTACGACGCCGACGGCAAGTCGCAGGAAGTGCCGCTCAAATCCAACACCGACGGCAAGTCCCGCGATGGTTTGATGGCAAGTCCCGCGCGACTGATCGTGCCTGCCAATGGCATGCAGGGCACCCGTCTGCTGTTCATGGGCGAACGGGACAGGGAGCGTTATTTCCGGGTGCGATTCGTACCCGTGGTGCCGGAGAAGGAGGACGAATTCGCGGTGTCCGGCGAAGAGCGGGAGGACTACAAAAAATCCCTGTCGGCCGGGGTCACCGTACTGGCAGGTTATGGCGCGGTGTTTTTCGTACGGCCAAAGGAAACACGCTTCGACAGTGCGATTGAAAACAACACAGGCACGTATCGGATCCGCAACAACGGCAACAGCGTGGTGGTGGTCGATGAGTTCAAGGATTGTTCGGTTAAAAACGAGCAGGACTGCCAGCCCACCACCAAGCATCACATCCTCGCGGGCCGTACCTTTGAGTTCGAAAAACAGGCCGGTCGCGAATATCGCTTCACCCTGGTTGAAGGTGAACGCAGCAAAAAACTGGACGTGAAGGGATAACCCATGAGCAGGAAGCTGACCCAGGTCTTTTTGTCGGTTGTCGCGATGTGGACGAGCGCTGATGTCTTCGCCGCCCGGGAAGAGCACACCTTCGAAGTGTTCGTGACGATTCCGACCCAGGCGTTTTATGTCATTCCATCGGACCCGGGCTGGATCCATCGCGAACAGCAACTGCCCTGGAACTTGACGTCGTCGACACTGGGTGGCTTGCGCAAGTACTTCGATGTGAAGAACGAAGCGGGCTCGATCGAGGCGCGGCTGGAAGGCCGACCGTATCTGTCCAACGGCACCGACGCCCATGACATTGCCTTGCGGGTGCTGTTCAACGGCAAACAGTTGAGCGAGCACGAGAGCAGCGAGGTGGTGTCCATGGCCGAGGCCGCGCCTGGTAAACGCGTGGTGCTGGAAATCCTCCCGATGCCGCCTGCCGATGGGGTTTACAAGCCCGGCAATTACTTTGGCAGCGTCAACATGATCTTCAACGCGGTGATGCCGGATGCCTGATACCGATTGTGTGGGGCGCAAGGGATGATTCGTTTTCAAGCGTTACAACCATGGGCGGGCGCAATGGCCGTGCTCCTGGGATCGCTGTCATCGGTCTGGGCGCAGGAGGTACAGATTCAAGCCTCGTTCAAGCCGGACTCGGCGAATCCGCAGCGTAACCAATTCCAGAATGACACCCCTCCCAGTGGTTACTGCGCCAGCTATCCCAGCGAATGCCGGGACAATGCGATGTTCAGTCTGCGGGTGCCTATTGAGTTCGACTCCAGCGGACCAATCGTGGCCAATCATGGTGATGCCCGGCAAGGCGCGATGATCAAGGTCCCGGCACAATGGCGAGAGCTGACGGTCATTCATGAAACGACAGGCGAGCCGGAAACCGTGAAGGTTCGAATCGCCGGGTTCGGCTCTGCCTATGTTACTGACGATGTGATTCAGCTGGTGGGCGCAGGTAACGATTATCGAGAGGCCCATAATAAATTGTGGGGCAGCAGTTGGGTGAATGCGCCATCACCCTGCCTATACAGTGGCGTGGGTTTTTTTGCGCCACAAAGGTATCGTTTTTTCTGGAAAACACCTTCTGAAGTTTCATGCCAGAAACAGGCGAAATTCGACGTGCCGTGGATGCGTTACGAATATGTCGATTTTGCGTATGAATTGGTGACCCCTAACCCTTTGGGCATGTCCTCGGGAAAATATCTAGGTAACTTGACCTACACGATCGGCCCCCACGGCGATTTCGACTTGGGCGACATCATGCTGCCCAGCAGTCCTTCATTGACGTTGAACTTCGCCCTGGACGTACAGCACACCCTCAAGATCGAGGTGCCTCCTGGTGGAAGTCGTGTTGAACTGGTCCCGCAGGGTGGCTGGCAATCCTGGCTGACGCAAGGGCGCAAACCGACGCTGCTGTTCCGCGACCAGACCTTCAACATTTCCGCCAGTTCACGTTTCAAGATGCAGTTGCAGTGCCAGTACGTCCTGGGTAATACCTGCTCGCTAAATGAACCGTTGTCCGGCGACTTTGTGCCATTGAACGTTGGCGTCAGTCTGCCCCATGGCTTGACGGACGCGGGCGGCCAACCTGTCAATCGTCGGCCATTGCGCCTGGACGGCAGTGGCACGCAGTTGTTCATGCCAGGGATTTATGTGGATCGCAAACCGGGAATCCTGCATTTCGAAATACCCGCCAGTGAAGTGGCAGAAATGATTCGCCCCGGACAACAACGACGGTATTCGGGACGCGTGACAGTTATATGGGATTCAGAAGTCTAGTGTCTTGCGCCAATGCAGTGAAAAGGAGTGCAGCAATCATGGAAATACTCAGGAAAATCATCCAGCTGAGCGGCTTGGGATTGGCGGGTGCGTTCATGCAGACCGCGGTCGCCAGCACCGTTGAAATGACCGCGGTATTTCGTCCCGATCCGGCGAAGCCGATGCAAAACACCTTTATCAATACGACCCCTCAGGGCGGGTATTGCGGAGATCATCCCGAGTACTGCGAGGAGGGTGTTTTCAGCATTTTGTTGCCCGTTCGCTTCCGGGCGGCGGCAGATATACCGGCGCTGCATGAGCAGCGTCGGGGCGCGATGTTCCGGGTTCCTTCATCCTGGCGAGACGTCACGGTGGTGCACGACGTGACCGGAGAGTCCGAGACGCTCAGGATGCGCGTGAACGGGATCGGGGCCGCTTACACGATCAAGACGCCTCTGCCCACAGGGGTCTGGCAAAGTACCTGGGTCAATGCGCCTCCCCCTTGTGGATATGGCGGGGTGGGTTATGGCACTGCCTTGTACTATGCGTTCTTCTGGCGAGTGCCGGCCAATGCGGGTGTGTGTGCCAAGCAGGCACAAAAGGACATTACCCAGGACTACCAGTTCGCTTATGAAAACACGGGGTTCAGCTACGAGCTGGCCACGCCCAACCCGCTCAAGATGTCGGCAGGCACCTATCGTGGCGTGCTGAACTACACCGTCGGGCCGCATCAGGATTTCGACATGGGCGATGTCATGTTGCCTGACGACGATTTGATCACCCTCAACTTCACGTTGAATGTCGAGCACACCTTGAAGGTGGATATTCCCCCAGGCGGCAATCAAGTGGAACTCGTTCCGTCAGGGGGATGGCAGGCCTGGCTGACCCAGGGGCGAAAACCGACCCGGTTGTTTCGTGATCAAACCTTCAACATTTCTTCGTCCAGCCGTTTCAAGATGCAGCTTCAGTGTCAAATCACCGGATTAACCGATTGCATGATTCTCGACCCCGTTTCGAAGCGACCTGCCGTGGTGAAACTGAGCGTCACCTTGCCCAACGGTTTGACGGATATCTTCGGGCAACCGGTCACGCGGCGTCCTTTGCATGTCGGGCAGGCAAATGCCCAGAAATTCCAACCCGGTTTCTACGTGGATCGCGCGCCAGGTACCCTGCATTTCGAGATTGCACCCAATTATGTGGAGTACATGATCCAGCCCGGGGTGTCGTCCAGATACTCCGGAAACATCACCGTGATATGGGACTCCGAAGTGTGATAACAGTGGAAGACGCCCTGAAGGCATGATCGCCTTCAGGGCGGGGGCTGATTATCCGGCGTTTTGCAGCGCCGCTCGGGTCAACCGACGGCTCAGCTGTTTTTCCTCGTAGCCGATGTCGTTGAGCAAACCGCCATAGACCTCGTCCGTCATTTCCTCGCCGGTGAGCACAAGGCTTTCCGGGACGTTGAGTTGACTGGCAAGGTCGAGTAACCGCTGCTTGAGCGCGCGTCGTTGCACAATCAACTGCTCTTTGGAACCGGCCCAGGCGCGTTGGGCCTCGCGCAGTTCATCCAGCAGGTCGGTCCTGTGTTCATACATCCGGGCATTGCGCCGGAACTCCGCGGGATAGGTGTCACGCAGGTATTTCTCCCAGTACGGCTGTTCGATCATTCCATTGACCAACCCGTCGCCGGCTTCCATCGACATTACCGTGTCGAACGCCGTGTCGAGCATTTCAGCGTTCACCCTGGCCAATTCGGGATACCGCAACAATGTCGATTGCCACGGCAAATCGAGACGTTGCGCCAGGCCGCTCTCATAGGCGAGGTACACTTCAATTTCGTCGCCGCCCGGACGTTTGGCGAAATCGGCCCGTGCAATATCTTCCACCCGCGCAAGACGGGCCGCCCCTTTTGCCAACCTGACCAACCTGCTTTCCAGCATGGCGCCCGATGTCGACAAGGCATAGGCTTCGGAGGCAAGCACCTTGATGCCCATGTGGTTGAACATCTGGGCTCCCGCATCGGCGCAGGTCGTGGGCGACGTTGCCATTTCGAACAGATCGGCGCGCAACTCGCTGTCCAGGTCGACGGCTTCGACCATTCGCCATACCCGGCTGCTCAGTTGATTACGCAATTCACCGCCGGCCCGGTAATCGGCCGAGGTGGTCTGTTTCTGGATCAAGGCGAAAAACCCTTCAGAGCCAGGCTCGGACATCAGGTCGTGCCAGGCTTCCTGGCGGAAGGTCCCCAACCCGGAGACTTCGGCACTCCACCACTCCGAGTCATCCTTCATCGGCCATTGGGCCATCGCGTCGGTGGCGGCGTCGGTATAGACCTGTGTGGGCGAGATGCCGACCGAGCGTCGATACGCCTGGAACTTGACGACATTGGCCTGAGACAGGTTCATTTCGAACAGGCGGGTCCGCGCCACGATAAACGCATCGTCAGAGCCGGGCACGACGGTGGGAATGATCCTGATCGGGTTTTCCTGCAGATCCAGAAAAAATCCTCGAGGCCGACGCTTGTTGGGCGCAAAGAGCCCGTCGGGCCACGTGGTGGCCCCCGTGTTGCTCAGACTCAGGATGCTGAGCCTGGGCATGCGCTCAACGTTCGGCAGCATCCCCAGCCTTGGGTTGTCATCGAGCCTGAGTGTTTCGATACGGGTCAGGTTTCGCAGCTGCTCGACCGACGCCGGCGTCAGCCTGATGTCGTTGTTCATCAGGCGTAGCGTGCGCAGGTAATGCATTTTGCCGATGCTGTCGGGCAACTGCGTCAAGCCGCAACCGCGGGCGCTCAGTTGCCGCAGGTGGGGGAAGTCTTTCAACAGGCCGGAGGCTTTCTGGGAGAACGTCGTGCGGTCCAGGTTCAACGTGGTGATCTGATCGAGGTAGTGCTTGATGTCCGGCAGTTCCTTCCACCAACGCTTGAGGTCGACAGCGTCGATTTCCGTGGAAAGGTCCAGTGCATAGCCGCCATCGGAAGTGGTGCTGCGCTCGCCGAATACGGTGGGCTTTCTCCTGAAACAATCGATGAGCCGTTCGCTGATGTGCAGCCCGCCACCGCGGACGAACCCTTGGCGATCCGGACCCCAGCTATCAGGTTGCCGATATCGCCATTTATTGAGCAGCACCTCAAGATCATGCAGTTCGCGGTCCAGTCGTGTCAGGGTCTGATGCCCTTGTTCCGGCGAGCCAAGGGATCGCACAAAGGTATCGGCTTCTCGTTCGTTGAAGTGGGGGTAGAGGTCCCGCACCCTTTCCGTGAGGGTGGCTTTGCGGGTGGACAAGCCAGGGCCGCGCAACAGCATCATGTCTTCGTGATCCGCCCGCGGACGGATTGGTGGCGCGAGGAGCACGGTGCGGCGTTCGGCAGGTGTCTGGGTCTTGACCATGACCCATTGTTTGAAAAAACGGCCCTGGCCGGGTCGATAACCCAATTGCGTCTGTTTGTTTTTCGGCAAGGCGTTGAGCACCGCTTCGAAAAAATCGGCGGCTTCCCGCAATTTGTGGTTTTGCGCGTCCCAGACTTCGAAGCGGTTCACCTCATCCCGGACCAGTATCCGGACGGTCGACGCGTCCTGCGTACCCACGCTGCAGCGCAGGGGGCCGGCATCGCTGCCTTCGCGTACTTCGATGCGTAACTCATTGAACGTGTCGGAATGAATCCTGAGCGCATTGAGCACCAGGCTTTCGGTTTCCGGCACCCACTGCGCATCGTCGTAGAACCCTTCATAGGCATGGTTTGCCCGGACTTCGAAGTCCGCTTCACGGGCGCGGATCTTGATGTTCAAAGGCAGGCGCTGCTCTTGTTCCATTCGCTTGAGGTCAGGGCTGTCGGCACGGCTCAGCAGGGTCTTCACCGCACGGGACGGCAGCTGTGCAAACTCATGGCGCACGAGCCTGACCCGGGGATCGTCCGATGCTTGTGCACCTTGGTACAGCTGATTGACGATGTCTGGAAGCAGGCGATTGGCTTCGTCCGCCAGCCGATCGCGCAGCGCTTGCACCTGTTCGCTTTTCGCCATTGGCCGGCCGAGTACTGCTTGCAGTTCCGCTTCATCGAGGAAGTTGACGAGGCTTGGCGCAAACTGGTCGCTCAACAGGTGCGACAGGCTGGTGGCCAGCGTCTGCCCCGCCGTTGCCTCGGGATTGCCGTACTGGCGAAAGGGACCGGTCAGGTCGTCGTTGTGATAAACCTTCAGCGATTTATCCGCAGGCCAGCCGTCCAGATAGGTCGCCAGCGGTTCAAACCAGTAGGAGGACGGATCCAGCGCCAGCCCTGTGCGAATCCGTTCAATGCCGTTCCGGGCCTGGCGCTGGAGGTGCAGGCGTTCGAGGCTGTCGTCCAGTAGCGGTGGCGCAGCCGTGTTGTCGATGTACATCCGGCGCAGTGCGCCGTCGTCGGTGCCGCTGGCAATGCGCACGTGTTCGAGATCCGCGTCGGTCAGACCGTCGACGGTGTGGCCGAGACGGCGCAGCAGTTTCGGCGTACTCCATGCTCGCGGGTTTTCGCCTTCGTGAGTCCAGGCGCCGAGGCCGTTGTGTCGCAACTCGGGTGAATACGCATTGGCGCGGTGTGGATGCTTGACGCGGTAGTTGCCGGTTTGCGGGTCTTTCTGCACGGCGAAGTGGGTGTCATCCAGCGGCAGGATGTCCTGGCCCTGGTGGGTATGCAGGCCCAGTTCGTCAGGACCGGAGTCGGCCGACAGCTTCACATCCGGCAGTTCGTAAGGCCGCAGATCGGGATGCCACAGGCGTGGCTCGCCATTGGGCAGCGTGACCGGTTTCATGCCTTCGATCAGTGGCGAGAGTTTCAGACGCACGACCTCGCCAATGTTTGCCCCGGCGGCGAACGCCGCCAGTTGAATGGCATCTTCCACCACACCCACGATGTGCTCGACGGCTTCGTTCCACAGCCCCAACGTCATGTCGACGAAGCCTTCGATGACATCGTTGGCGATCTGATAGGCGGTGTAGGCCATCATCAATTCCCCCAACCCCGGCACGAACGGTGTGACGACCATCAGGGCGACGTTGAAGATGTCCGAGACTATTTTCTTGAAATTCTCCCACCAGGCCCATCGGGCATTGCGATCGGTGTCGGCGGTGGACACGGCGATGTGTCGGGCGTCATTGAGGATTTTGTTCAGCTTCTGCTCAAAGCGGTATTTCCAGAATTCGCCGCGGATCGGTGTGGCGCTGAAACGAAGATTGGGCTGCTCGACCGGCACTTCCCGCCAGCTGGGCCCTGGATCCAGCGGATCTTTCTGATGCCATTTCACCTCGAACAGACGCTGCTGCAACCCGCCGAAAAAATGCCCTCGCTCCGGCTGATCGACGAACCGGCTGAAGAACTGGCGATAAGTCATTCCAGTGGACGAGATGAGCGGGTTGTCCCGCAGCTGGCGAGTCAGTTCATTCATGAAGGCGACCGTTGAGGGGTACTCTTTCAACGGATGTTCAGGGTCTTGCGGGACATACGCGAATATCGGCACGACCTCTCGCCTGTGCTCACGGTACAGGTCCGGTGTGATCAATACGATCCCGGCCAGCCGGCTGTCCAGAATGGACAGTTCAGCGAAATGCATCACCCGGCCCTTGCGGGTGAGGTTGCGCTGGCCATCGAGCATCTTCAGG
>Ga0182007_10002086_pt1 | contig 10261 bp, 6 predicted proteins | sample Sormic07211113_1_FD_123023 | JGI IMG/M metagenome (GOLD analysis project Ga0182007, IMG submission 123023) | Rhizosphere microbial communities from Sorghum bicolor, Mead, Nebraska, USA - 072115-113_1 MetaG | ecosystem: Host-associated > Plants > Roots > Rhizosphere | place: USA: Nebraska... | reverse complement strand
CCGGCGCGGGGTCCATACTGCGCGCGCCCGGCGCAGGCTCCTCCCTCGCGCCGGGCGCGAAGTCCCGGTCCACGCCCTCAACCCGGCCTGTGCGCTGCCTCACCGGCCGCGCGCTGCTCCGCACCACCCCGCGCGCTGCCTCGCACCACCCACACGCCGCCTCGCACCACCCGCGCGCTGCCCCGCACCACCCGCGCACCGCCTCGCACCACCCGCGCGCCGACCCGCGCTTCCACGCCCCACCGCTCGCGCACCTCGCGATCCCGTCGAGGAGTTCGGCGGCGCGGCCACAGCCGTTCGCCCCGCCCACCGGACCGGGTGGGCCCCTGCGGCTCAGTCCCCGTCGACCCGCTCCAGCAGTGCCACCGGGAGCCGGGCGAAGAGGTCCTCCACGCGCGCGTGGCCCGTGAACCGCCGTTCCGGAGCCAGGGCGTCGGACCAGTGACCCGGCGGCAGCGGCAGCAGGGTGTCCCGCCAGCCGCCCGCCTCGGCGAGCCGCAGCGACAGCCGGGTCACCGCGGTGACGACCTCGCCGGACCGGGCGAACGCCGTGCAGTGGGTCGCCGCCGGGCCCTCGGCCCTGAGCGGTGTGTAGCCGGCCGAGTTCCCGAAGGCGTCGGGCCGCCGCGCGCGCAGCTGTAGCGCCGCCGCGGTGAGCGCCCCCTTGTCGCCGGCGTCCTGGGGCGGGAACCGCACCGGCCGCCGGTTGTCAGGGTCGACGAGCGCCAGGTACTCGCTCTCGGTGCCCTGGTAGAGGTCCGGCACGCCCGGCATCGTCAGATGGACCAGGGCGGTGCCCAGCACATTGGCCCGGATGTGCGGCTCCAGCGCCGTGCGCAGGGCCACGACGTGCTCGCCCCGCGCCCCGCACGGCCCCGCGGCGACGAACGCGGCCACCGCCTCCTCGTAGGCGGGCTCCTGCTCCGTCCAGCTGGTGAACAGCCCCGCCTCGCGCACATGCTTGAGCAGCGCGGGACCCACCCGCTCCCGGTCCGTGGCGCCGAGCCCGAACACCGTCTGCCAGGCCGCCCACGCCACCTGCGGATCGGGCACGTCCTCCCCGTCACCGGTCACCTCCGCCAGGACGTCCGCCCAACGCCCGGGGCACTCGGTGAGCACGGCCAGCGCGGCCCGCACATCGGCGCTGCGCTTGGTGTCGTGCGTCGAGACGACCGTGCCGGTCGCCGGCCAGTCGCGCTGCACGCGCGCGCAGTAGGCGTGGAAGTCCTCCGGGGACACCGCGGGGCTCCCCGGGTCGCCGCCCACCTCGTTCGCCGACAGCAGCGGGACGTAGCGGTAGTACGCCGTGTCCTCCACGGACTTGGCGCGCAGCGCCGAAGCCGTCTGCGCGAACCGGGTCCGGAACTCGACGTGGTCGGGCCCGTCGCCGTACCTGCCCAGCACCAGGTCGCGCACCACGTCGACCGCGCCCGCCTCCTCCGGGACGACGAAGGCGAGCCGGGCCTCGGCCGCGGCCTCCTCGGTGACGACGAGGGAGGCGTCACCGGAGGCGTAGGGCCGGTAGACCTCCATCCTGACCAGGAGCTCCTGGAGCGCCGTCCGCAGCGCCCAGGGGGCGCGGTCGCGCAGCGCGGGCTCCGGGGCCGTGGCGCACACCCTGTCGGCCACCCGGGTCAGCCGGTCCGTCTCGGTGGCCAGCTCGTGCGTGAGCACCTGGTACGCGGCCCTGCGCACCGTCGCCGCCCAGTCCCCGCCCCGGTCCGTCCGCGGGGCCGCGAAGCGCCGGTAGCGGTCCAGGAGGTCCCCGGCCCCCGCCGGGTCGACGAAGAGCCCGTCGACGCGCCGCAGGGCGTCGTAGCCGGTCGTGCCCGCGACGGGCCACGAGGCGGGCAGGGGCTCCTCGTCCGCGAGGATCTTCTCGACGACCGTCCAACGGCCACCGGTCGCCTCGTGCAGCCGCGCCAGATACGTGTCGGGGTCGGCGAGCCCGTCCGGGTGGTCGACGCGCAGCCCGTCGAAGACGCCCTCGCGCAGCAGCTGAAGGATCTTCGCGTGCGTGGCCTCGAACACCTCCGGGTCCTCGACCCGCACCCCGATCAGCTCCGAGATGCTGAAGAAGCGCCGGTAGTTGAGCTCGGTCCGGGCCAGCCGCCACCACCCGGGCCGGTACCACTGGGCGTCCAGCAGCTGCGGCAGCGGCAGCTCCTCGGTGCCCTCCCGCAGCGGGAAGGCGTGGTCGTAGTAGCGCAGTACGTCGCCGTCGACCCGCAGCTCGTCGATCACCGAGCCGAGCGGGCCGCCCAGCACCGGCAGCAGCACCTGGCCGCCCTGCGCCTCCCAGTCGATGTCGAACCAGCGCGCGTACGGCGACTTCGGGCCCTCCCGCAGCACCTCCCACAGGGCGCGGTTGTGCCGGGGGGACATCGCCATGTGGTTCGGCACGATGTCGACGACCAGGCCGAGACCGTGCTCCCGCGCCGTGTCCGCCAGCGCGCGCAGACCCTCCTCGCCGCCCAGTTCCTCCCGCACGCGCGCGTGGTCGACGACGTCATAGCCGTGCGCCGAACCGGGGACGGCCTCCAGGACGGGCGACAGGTGCAGGTGCGAGACGCCGAGCGAGGCCACGTACGGCACGGCCGCCGCCGCGGCCCCGAAGGGGAACTCGGGCTGCAGCTGCAGCCGGTAGGTGGCCGTGGGCACCGGCAGGTCGGGTCGCTCAGGTGTCATGCAACCCTACGTACCCGCCCTGCCGCCGTTCGTGCCCTCACACCCCGCACGGGTGCACGCGTCGCCCGCTCGGCCCAGCCCCTTCGCGGGGGGCACCCCCTTCGCGCGGCGCCCCTTCGCGCGGCCCGGAGCGCATCGCCCCTAGACCGGCCGCTGCAGCACCGTCAGGCTGCGGTCCACCAGGGTCAGCCGGTCCCCGGCCGCCACCTTCTGGCCCTCGCCGGGCGGTACGCCGTCCGGGCGGGCGGTGTCCACGACCACCTGCCACTGCCGACCGTGGTTGACCGGCACCACGAAGTCCAGCGTCTTCGGCGAGGCGTTGAACATCAGCAGGAACGAGTCGTCGGTGATCCGCTCCCCGCGGGCGCCGGGCTCGGAGATCGCGTTGCCGTTGAGGAACACCGACAGCGCCGAGGCCGGCGCCGAGTCCCAGTCCCGCTGGGTCATCTCCTTGCCCTCAGGAGTGAACCAGGCGATGTCCGACAATTCGTCGTGGGTGCCCTCCACGGGACGGCCGTGGAAGAAGCGGCGGCGCCGGAAGACCGGGTGGTCCTTGCGCAGCCACACCATCGCCCGCGTGAAGGCCAGCAGCTGCAGGTCGGCCGCGTCCTCGGCGGCCTCCTCTTCCAGCCACTTCACCCAGGCCAGCTCGTTGTCCTGGCAGTAGGCGTTGTTGTTGCCACCCTGGGTGCGCGCGAACTCGTCGCCATGGCTGATCATCGGCACACCCTGGGACAGCATCAGCGTGGCGACGAAGTTGCGCATCTGCCGCGCCCGCAGCTTCAGCACCTCCGGATCGTCGGTCTCGCCCTCCACCCCGCAGTTCCACGAACGGTTGTGGCTCTCACCGTCCCGGTTGTCCTCGCCGTTGGCCCGGTTGTGCTTGTTGTTGTACGACACCAGGTCGTGCAGGGTGAAGCCGTCGTGGCAGGTCACGAAGTTGATCGAGGCCAGCGGGCGGCGGCCGTCGTCCTGGTAGAGGTCCGAGGAGCCGGTCAGCCGGGACGCGAACTCCGCCAGCGCGCGCTGCTCGCCGCGCCACATGTCCCGCACGGTGTCGCGGTACTTGCCGTTCCACTCGGTCCACAGCGGCGGGAAGTTGCCCACCTGGTAGCCGCCCTCGCCGACGTCCCACGGCTCGGCGATCAGTTTCACCTGGGAGACCACCGGGTCCTGCTGCACCAGGTCGAAGAACGACGACAGCCGGTCCACCTCGTGGAACTGCCGGGCCAGCGTCGCCGCGAGGTCGAAGCGGAAGCCGTCGACGTGCATGTCGGTCACCCAGTACCGCAGCGAGTCCATGATCAGCTGCAGCACGTGCGGGGACCGCATGAGCAGCGAGTTCCCGGTGCCCGTGGTGTCCATGTAGTAGCGGGGGTCGTCGGTCAGCCGGTAGTACTGCGAGTTGTCGAGGCCCTTGAAGGACAGCGTCGGACCCAGATGGTTGCCCTCGGCCGTGTGGTTGTAGACGACGTCCAGGATGACCTCGATGCCGGCCTCGTGCAGCGCCCGCACCGCCGACTTGAACTCCAGGACCTGCTGGCCGCGGTCGCCCCAGGAGGCGTACGCGTTGTGCGGGGCGAAGAAGCCGATCGTGTTGTAGCCCCAGTAGTTGTTCAGGCCCATGTCGACCAGCCGGTGGTCGTTGACGAACTGGTGGACCGGCATCAGCTCCAGCGCGGTGACACCGAGCTCCACCAGGTGCTCGATGATCACCGGGTGCGCGAGGGCCGCGTAGGTGCCGCGCAGCTCCTCCGGCAGCCCCGGGTGGCGCATGGTGAGGCCCTTGACATGGGCCTCGTAGATCACCGTCTCGTGGTAGCCGCGCCGGGGCCTGCGGTCGTCGCCCCAGTCGAAGTACGGGTTGACCACGACCGACGTCATCGTGTGCGGCGCCGAGTCCAGGTCGTTGCGCTTGTCGGGCGCGTCGAAGTGGTAGCCGTAGACCTCCTCGCCCCAGCGGATGGAGCCGCTGATCGCGCGCGCGTACGGGTCGAGCAGCAGCTTCGCCGAGTTGCAGCGCTGGCCGCGCCCGGGGTCGTACGGGCCGTGCGCCCGGAAGCCGTACCGCTGCCCCGGCATGATGCCGGGCACGTACGCGTGCCGTACGAACGCGTCGCTCTCGCGCAGTTCCACCGCCGTCTCCGAGCCGTCGTCGTGCAGCAGACACAGCTCTACTCGGTCCGCGGCCTCCGTGAAGACCGCGAAATTGGTGCCGGCGCCGTCATACGTGGCACCGAGCGGATACGCCTCGCCAGGCCAGACCTGCATGGACACGACTCTTTCAGGTGGAGCGAGCCCCGGGGGGCGCCTTGACGTCGAGTCTCCCCGAAAGTGAAGGAACCACCTATGACTTACGTCCCTCTTACCGATCGACCGACCCGTGGGGCAGCAGGTACTCCTGGGACAGAAGGGGGAGTAGGGGGAAGATGTGCGCGACATAGTGCACCGCCATCTGGGCAAGATGGTGGCGGGAGCGGCCATAGCGGTGGCCGGGACCGCCGTGATGGTCGGGATCACCCTGCCGGGCACGGCGGGGGCCGACGAAACCGGGGGAACCGGGGCGGGGAGCCAGGGCCAGGCCGGGGCCGCCCGGCCGGGCGTCGTCGAGTCGGCGCCCGCCGAGCGTGAGAAGGGCAAGGGCACCGACCCGCTCACCGACGACGAGACGAAGCGGGCCGAGCGGCTCGCCGCCAACGGGCAGCTGCTCGCCTCCGCCGAGAACGTGGACGGCAAACGGGGTCCGCAGCGGCTGACCGTCGACCTCGCCGACCCCGAGGACGACGAGGCGGACGACCCGAACCCGCCGCGGCGGGCCGACGTGACGTTCTACGACTACCGCAACGACACCCTGGTCACCAAGACCGTGAACCTCGACACCGGGAAGGTCGAGGACAGCGGCGTCCAGCACGGTGTGCAGCCGCCGCTGAGCCGCGCCGAGAACGCCGAGGCGGCCGCCCTGCTGATCGCCGGCCCGCTCGGCGCGGGCCTGAAGGCCGACTACAAGGACGCGACCGGCCGGGAGCTGACCTCTCCCGACCAGCTGCTGCTCAACGGAGCGGTCTACCGGGCCACCCCGGGCGCCCAGCCCGCCGTCCTCGACACATGCGGTGAACACCGCTGCGTACGGCTGTTCCCGAAGGTGAAGAACGGACCCTGGATCGACGCCCGGTCGATCGTCGTCGACCTCAGCGCCCGCAAGGTCGCCCAGCTCAAGCGCGGCTGAGCCGCCCACCATCCACCTTCCCCCTGCTCCTCCGGTAAGGGAGTCACCCCGTCATGCCCTCCATCAGAACGAGTCGTGCACGCACGCGTGCGGCCGTCGGTCTCTCGGTGGCCGCGCTCGCCGCCGGCGCGACCACCGGCGCCGGACCGGCCGCCGCCCAGCCGAAGGCCGCACCCGCGGCCGCCGCCGAGTGCAGCGCCAACTACAAGATCGAGCAGACGCTGTCCAGCGGCACCACCTGGCGGATGTGCTGGCGCTACGACAGCAAGGCCGGTCTCGTCCTCGACGACGTCTCCTACCAGCCCAAGGGCGAGGCCCAGCCGATCAAGGTCCTCAACAGCGCCCGGCTGGCCCAGATCGACGTCCCCTACGACGACGGCAGCGTCGAGTACGACGACCTCACCGGCTTCGGCTTCGCCCAGGGGCTGGTCAACCTGGCGCCCGGCGAGTGCCCCGGCGGCACCATCAAGTCCGTCAAGGTCCCCGACTCCTGGGACCCGGCCCACCCGGACGTCAACGGCCTGTGCACCACCACGCGCTCGCGCGGGCACGCGTACCGCATGCAGGGCGACACCGCCGACAAGGTCTACCAGGCGCAGGGCAAGGACCTCCTCGTCTACACGGTCAACCAGGTCGGCTGGTACGAGTACATGACCGAGTGGCGCTTCCAGGACGACGGCACCATCAACATGAACGTCGGCGCCACCGGAAGCCTCTCCTACGACGACTACGACGCCGGGGACGGCCGCGGCTGGCCCATCGGCAAGGACGCGAGCGCCTACGCCACCAGCCACAGCCACAACGTCTTCTGGCGGCTCGACTTCGGCCTCGACGGCTCCTCCAGGACGAAGATCGAGCAGTACGACTCGGCCGTCAGCGCGCCCGCGCACGGCCAGGAGGCACCGACCAACAAGACCACCCGCACCAAGGTCACCAAGGAACTCGCGGGCGACGCCAAGACCTACCGCTGGTGGCGGGTGGTCAGCGCGACCGGCAAGAACAAGGACGGGCACGCGCGCTCGTACGAGATCGTCCCCGGGCCCACCACCAGGTACCCCGGCCGCAGCTTCACCCAGCACGACGTGTACTTCACCGAGTACGACAAGTGCGAGCAGTTCGCCAGCAACAACCCGGGCAACTGCCCCGCCGGAGCGGGCAAGTCGGTCGACAAGTGGGTGAACGGGCAGACCCTCACGCACCCGATCGTCTGGATGAACGTGGGCTTCCACCACATAGCCCGTGACGAGGACCAGCAGCCCATGCCGGTCCACTGGCAGGGCTTCTCGATCGCCCCCAGGGACGTGACCGCTATGAATCCGCTCACTCCGGACGAGCTCGCCTGGCAGAACGGCCACTGGCGACCGCGTAGTTGAGAAACGACCCTGTCCATCCGGCTGCATCGCCGACCGGTCCAGGAGTACCCTTCCTTGATCGTTGACAAGGGGAGTGCTCGGGGGAGCGGAAGGCGGTGCTTGGGTGGGCTCGGGAGGGCTGGAGTTGCCCCCTGGTGACGAGGGTCACGAGGAGAACTCCACAGACGTCCCGCCCGGCACGGTGTCCCTGGCGAGGCCCATGGAGACGAGTTCCATCGGGCCGGAGCTGGACTGGGATGCCGACGCCTGGCGTGAGGTGCGTACGCGCGCTCAGCGAGCCGGCCGGGCCTACATCTGGCTGAACCTCGTCGAACAGCGGCTGCGGGCGGTCGTGGCGGCCGTTCTGCGTCCCGTCTACGAACCCGTCCACGGGGACGAGTGGGTGATCGCGGCGGCCGGACCGGCCGGCCAGGAGTGGGTGCAGCGCGCGGTCGCCGTACGCGAAGTCAGCCGCCGCAAGGGCTACTTGCTCGACCCGGCCGACGACAACGTCCTCAGCTTCCTCACCCTGCCCCAGCTGCGCGAGCTGATGGTGCAGCACTGGCCGTGCTTCGAGCCGTACGTCGACGACCGCCGCGACGTCGAACTCGCCCTGGACGAGCTGGAGGTGACCCGCAACGTCGTCTCCCGCAACCGGGCCCTGTCCGAGGCCGTCCTGGGCCAGGCCGAGCGGGCCTCGGCCAAGCTCCTCGACCTGCTCGCGGCGGGCGGCGACGTGCCCTCCTCGCGCCGGCTGCCGGTGGACGCGGTGGAGGAGCTGGTCGGCGACCGGTACGCCGACGTGGTCGCCGTCCACCCCGACCGGGTGCGGCTGCTGCGCCAGTTCCCCGCCGAGGACATCTTCGGCGGCGCCCGCCGTCTGGACGCCGTCGGCATCGGCCTCAACCTCCTCGTGCAGAACTTCTCCGGCCGCCGCCTGGTCCGTCTCGCCGAGGCCGGCTGCCGGGTCCGGCTGCTGTTCCTCAACCCCGCCTCCAGCGCGGTCAAGCGCCGCGAGCGCGAACTGGGCATGAAGCGGGGCGAGTTGAGCCGTGCGGTCGAGATGAACATCCTCCACATGCGCCGGGTGCGGTCCCGGCTGCGCGACCCGGGCGCCTTCGAGATCCAGGTCTACGACGAGACCCCGCGCTTCACCGCCTACCTCGTCGACGGCGACGGCTCGGACGGCGTGGCGGTCGTGCAGTCCTATCTGCGCAGGTCCCGCGGTATGGAGGCACCCGTCCTCGTCCTGCGCAACGGCAACCGCGTGGTCAAGCCGGACGAGTCGGACTCCGGGGTCGACAACGGTCTCTTCCCGACCTACCGCGAGGAGTTCGAGACGGCTTGGGTGGATTCGCGTCCGGTGTCGTGAACTGTCCGGGACCCGCAAGCGGAACGCGGTCCTCTGATTGTCAGTGGCCCATGGGAAGGTGGAGACCACTGGGGGAAAGCACCACCAAGAAGGGGGACCGCCCATGGGCTGGCACCGGGAGCTGCTGATCGGCTTCGACCTGGAGACGACCGGGACCGATCCGCGCGAGGCGCGCATCGTCACGGGGGCCGTGATCGAGGTCAGGGACGGGCAGGCCATAGGGCGCAAGGAGTGGCTGGCGGACCCGGGCGTGGAGATCCCGGCCGACGCGGTGGCCGTGCACGGGATCAGCAACGAGCGGGCGGCCACCGAGGGCCGCCCCGCCGACCAGGTGGCCGACGCCATCGCCGACGTCCTCACCGGCTACTGGAAGACGGGCGTCCCGGTCGTCGCCTACAACGCCGCCTTCGACCTGAGCCTGCTCTCCGCCGAACTGCGCCGCCACGGACTCCCGTCCCTGCGCGACCGCCTGGGCGGCCTCGACCCCGCCCCGGTCATCGACCCGTACACCATCGACCGCTGGGTCGACCGCTACCGCCGCGGCAAGCGCAACCTCGAAGCGGTCTGCACGGAGTACGGCGTCCCGCTCGACGCCGCCCACAACGCCTCGGCCGACGCCCTCGCCGCGGCCGGCCTGGCCTGTGCGATAGCCGCCCGCCACCCCAAGATCGCGTCCCTCGGCCCGGCGGAACTGCACCGCCGTCAGATCGAGTGGTACGCGGAGTGGGCGGCGGACTTCCAGAGCTTCCTGCGCCGCAAGGGAGACGCGACCGCGGTGGTGGACGGCACCTGGCCCCTGCGAGAGCTGACGGACGAGCCGGTCTGAGGGGCGGGCCGGTCTGAGGGGCGGGCCCGCTCACACACCGGTGGCGGTGGTGGCGCGACCCGGGACAGTCGGTGTGTGCGGGGCGTCGGCGTCGTGCGGTACGCGGATGCCGTCGAGTGCCTCGGTGTCGTCCTGTACGCCGGTCCCGTCCTGTACGCCGGTCTCGGGCCGGTCGGCCGTGCGGTGGGCCCGTTCCACGGCCTGCCCCCAGTACGTGCCGGCGACCATCAGCGCTGCGCCCAACGCCATGAGCGCGGTCAGACGCTCGCCGCCGAGGGCGATGCCGACGGCCATGGCCCACACCGGCTCCGTGCCCAGCAGCAGGCTGGCCCGGCTCGCGGACGTCCGCTGCACGGCCCACGTCTGTGCGAGAAAGGCGAACACACTGCAGAACAGGGCGAGATAGACCAGCTGCGCCCAGGTCGAGCCGTCGGCCCGGACGAGTGTCGGCAGGCCGAGCGCACCGGCCGGCAGGAACAGGGCCGTACCGACGAAGGTCTGCACGGTCGTCAGATGCAGCGGCCGGACGGCCCGGCGCCGCGTGAGCCGCCCGACGAGCACGACATGCACGGCCCGTACCAGAGCGGCGCCGAGCATCAACAGGTCACCGAGGCGCGGTGCGTGGAAGCCGTCGCCGGACATCAGCAGCCCGACGGCCACGACGCACACACCGGCGGCGGCGAAGAACGCGGGAGGCAACCCGGCCCGCCCGCCCCGCCCGCCTGGCCCGGCACCCCTGCCGCCTCGGTCGAGGAGTGGGGTGAGCACGATGGTGAGGCTGATGATCAACCCCGCGT
>Ga0182007_10002085_pt1 | contig 10266 bp, 16 predicted proteins | sample Sormic07211113_1_FD_123023 | JGI IMG/M metagenome (GOLD analysis project Ga0182007, IMG submission 123023) | Rhizosphere microbial communities from Sorghum bicolor, Mead, Nebraska, USA - 072115-113_1 MetaG | ecosystem: Host-associated > Plants > Roots > Rhizosphere | place: USA: Nebraska... | reverse complement strand
TGGCTACCGAGAACATCGTAGTTTCCCCACTGATTGGTTTCTTTAAGCCTAATCGCTGGCTGGGAAATGGTGGCCTACAAAGTGGTGATGACTCCATCGCCACTCTCATGCAACTAACTGTGTGGTTCACTTATTAATTAGGTTGTGGGCTGCAGAGGACCCAATCATGGCTCAGCAGGAAAAGAGGACAGATTTATTTCGCTGCGCTGAAGCCGATTTTGGCTAGTTCGGGGAAAATCTGAGAATCATCTGGTCGGCCTCCCCACCTCACAGAGGTGGCACAAAATTCAAGGTGCGAACTTAGACTTTTGCTGAGGAGGTCGTGATGAAATTCTGTGGCATAGACCTGCATTCGAATAACAGTGTTGTCGTGGTTACCGATGAAACGGACAGAGTCCTGGTGAGCCGACGCTGTCCCAATGAGCTTGCGCTGATCATCGCGCTCCTCGATCCGCACCGTGAAGGTTATCCAAGGACGTTTGTTGAGAACCTGAGCGGCAATTGCGCTTTGGTTACCGAGTCATGGTCTGGGGGAAGAATCAACGGTCGTCTTCTGTGGACCAAGAAGCAGTCTCGAAAGGCTGTTGCCTGTCCATAGGCGCCTGTATAAGGGCTGATTTCGCGCCGGGAAGATGGGAAAACCGCGTTTGAGATCGCTCAGCTCGTGGTCTGTCCCCAGTTTCTCTGTCCCCAGTTTCTCCGAAACCTGAGGCTCACTTCGCCCAGTCATGGAAGAGTTTTTGGTACCGGACTGCTATAGGACAAATTTCGTTGCGGAGCTCGCAGGACGCAACGGCGAAGTTTACAGCTCTTTGCTGGCCATAATCCTTTATGTGATCGAAACCTTCGGCGTACGAAAAGTACCCGTCCTGAATGAAATTCGGGAGCTCGTCGCGCATCGTGTCAAGACCTTGTGTTATGTGTTTGTCGTATTTGTTCGTCTGTTTTAAATTTCTCCATTCGTACATGACGGCAATGACAAAAAAGTGCCCGTTGATAACGTTTATATGACCGTTAGGCAGATCGTCAGATATGTATTCCGCAAACCATATGTTTCCCTTTGGATTTTTGTATGAGTACTTCGTGATTATCGTATTCAGATAATCATCAATGAGCGGGTCTTTAGATGTGTCGCTTGTCAAGTTTCTAATGTGCATCAGACCGACTGCGACAGCAGCGTTTCCGAACGCTGAGTACCAGGGAGCTGAAATTTTGTACTTTTCGAAAAAGTATGGGTAGCGATAAATGATCCGATAGTTTCCCTCGTTATCGATTACAGAGTTGGCATTCATCTCATCAAACAGTGCTTTAATCGTGGCTTCAAGCCGCGGCTTATCGTTCGCCAGCGACTGAAGGGCAGCCGCGTTCGATGCCCAGAGGTATGGTGACCATCGGCTAGGGTTTTGCGCGTTCTCATAGAGGTCGGCTGAGTTGGCCCATGTCGGGTTGGTGTGAGCCTGTAGAGAGAGAAGCTTGAACATTTCTCCGGGAGGTAGAGTATTAAAATTATCCTGCTTGCTACACGCAGCGGTAACGCAGATAACCGCAATAGTCAGAAGCTGTACAAATTTTTTCAAGTTACTACCCTGATTCCGTTCAGTGGCGCGCACTCAACTCGTGCGCAGGGGGTGAGGTAACGCCATCGGCATGTCTGATGATCAATATTAGGCGAAGGGCCCGCCATGTGCGGGCTTTCTTATAGAAGTCTGTCCCGATTTCCTTATCGTCACTCGCGACAATGGTCTCGTGGGCTGCGCACGCAAGGAAAACGCCGACAGATCACGATTATGAGACGGTCCGATTACACGTGAGCTCAAATCGCGGTCTGTCTCCAGCTTTCTAATTTCCGCCGATTGAAATGGGTTGTATAGCGGTATTTGCAGCAAGTCTTCGTCGTAGCTCGCGCTGGGAAAGAACCGAATCTACCTATACGCCGCATTTCTGTCCGTACACTCGTTGGGGACCTTCATGGACGAGGAAAATAGACATGGGTTCCAGCAGCGCACTCACTCCAAAAGACGAAAAGCGAATTGTCAGGGTTCTAAATAGAGCCGTCACGAAGAGCAATGCGGTTGTGACTGCGAGAAGGATTGGCAAGCACGTAGATGTGGTGCTGGTCCGAGGAGGAACTGCCACAGGTTGCATAGCTGCAGTCAATATTAAGAGCGCGGAGGGGAGCTAGTATCGACGATGCACGGCTGCTGTTTTTAAGATGATTGGAAGACAATACAGTGGTCTGGCGTGTTGCCAAATTGATTGGGACTTAAATGAAAAAGGTAGTTTTGGCACTCTCGCTGGTCACCCTGGTAGCCTGCATGCCTTATCAATCAGTGACCTCGCCAGATCCAAATTGGATGCGTCTGGGCGGAGCGGAGCCAGAAGGTTATCCAAGGACGTTTGTTGAGAACCTGAGCGGCAATTGCGCTTTGGTTACCGAGTCATGGTCTGAGGGACGAGTCAACGGTCGTCTTCTGTGGACCAAGAAGCAGTCTCGAAAGGCTGTTACCTGCCCATAGGCACCTGCGTAAAGGCTGATTTCGCGCCGGGAAGAAGGGGACAAACCACGATTATTGGACCGCCAAATTAGCGTACGCAAAATCGTGGTCTTTCCCCTGGGGTCTCTCAATCCGGCCCGGAACTTTTCCTAAAAGTGATGTCAATTTGATAGCGTGTCGCGACGCTCAATAAAACAGGATCAACCAGTGCCAGGCTGTTTCCTGGCAGGCTCGGGAAGTATGAAATGAAAGTGATTCTTGCGATGGTATTGATGTTTAGCGGTTACGCCTTTGCCGGTTGCGGCAACATTGATGATCATGACCAGCGTGCCTATTGCAATGCCAGGGAAAGCGGCAGCAGCTGCAGCAATATCGATAATCACGATTTGCGTGCGGCGTGTAACGCGGAGCTGGAAGGCAGTTCTTGCAGCAATATCGATGATCATGACCAGCGCGCCTATTGCAATGCCAAGCAGAACGGCAGCAGTTGCAGCAATATCGATAATCATGACTTGAGTGCGCGTTGCAACGCGGAGACGGGTAACAGTTCCTGTAGCAACATTGACGACCATGACCAGCGCGCCTACTGCAATGCCACGACCGGCAACAGTGGCTGCGGGAATATCGACAATCATGATCTGCGCGCCCAGTGTGAGTCCATGAAGCGCTGATCAGGGGGCGTCGGCGTTGGAATGGGTAGAACACCTGCATAGCGTTCTGCCGTGCGATGTATTCGCGTTGAAGCTGATCAAGCAACGCGCCCGAGGAAGGGTTAATCAATGCCAAAGAAACTTCAGGAAAGCAAAGCAGCAACGGCTGCTGACATTGAGCGCTCTATCCAGGCACTGAACAAAATGGCTGAACGCCTCTGGGGGATGGTCGGGAGGTTGAGGCGAAAGCCCTGCTTGATGCCTTGGATGCTTTAAACAGGGCGCTCGACAGGATCAGGATTGGGGAGAGTCGCAGGGTTCTTCATTAATGCTTGAAGGGAAATGGGGGCACTCACGATATGAATCGGGCCGATTACATGGTACCCAAACCGTGGTCTGCCCCGGCTTCATGGGGAAAAGGGTTGTCACGCAGGGTGATGGCGACTACCCTGAAAATGTTTGGATTGTTACGAGAAATTATGAGCGTGGCGATTTTGGCTCAACCCACTTAAGGACGAGGTGAACACAATGTTTTCTCATGAAGGTACTGCAATAGAGGTTCTGCTCTTCATTTTTGGCTTTGCCGGGTTTGCCCTGGCGCTGTGGTTTTTTCACTCCTATTTTGAGCGGAAGGGAGAAAATGGTGTAAAAAAACAACATTTTGATCGTTGAGCACCAATTGTTGCTTTCTCTCGCAGGTATGTAATCCCCAGAAACAACCAGCCCGCACACTCATGATGAGGGTGCGGGTTCTTGGTGATCGACGGGAAAAGGGGACAGATTTTTTTGCTGCGCTGCGCTGAGAGCTTCCATCGAGTGAGTTCGATTGGATCGATTAGCCGTCGGTTAGAAAATAAAACCGCCCCCTTTCCTTTTTCCCCGCATTGCGGGCCAAGTCCTATAAGTGAGCGCTTCGTGAGTGATAACCTACGAGCTCTTCTATAAATGATATTGGGCCAATTATGAAAAGCTGTGTGAGGACGCTCGGAGCTAGCCTCGCTAACAGTGTAGTGATCCCCGCCGCTTGGTTATCGGGGCTTGTGACGATAGGACTCTTATGGGGCATGGTAGAGTTTTCGCCCGGTAAGCTTACAGCCGAAGGACGTCAGCTCTTCCTGGCTTCTGTTTCTATTTTTTGCCTCGCCCTATGGCACTTGATACGGCGCAAGAGGCGAGCAAAAGCACTGGTAGCCTCCATCAACCTGAAAGAAGGTCTGAGCCTGGACGATACTCAACTGCTAGGCTACCCAACCCCCCAATTTTTTGTCTTTGACCTCTCCAACAAGAAGCTCGCTCAATGCCAAAGCACCACCGGCGACTATCAAATTCGAGACTTCACGTGGGTAACAGGCTGGCAGTGTGAGTGGAAACAGGTTGACAGCAGGGTGTCGGGCGGGGTTCTTCAGATAGTCGATGGGGCAGGCATGAGCGTTCCAGCCGACGAGATTCGGCGTAGATTCATAGGATTCTCACTGGTTTTGACGGTTGCCGATACAAGTCATCCTCCCCTCCGTTTTCCAATGAACCGGAGCGCAGCTGAAGGGTGGTGTACCCGGTGCGATGTACTTTTCAAGTGCTAAACACGAAGCCTCACACTTGCAGATAATTATCTTTAGAACTCGCGGCAGAGCTGATGCTGACGCAATGCATGCAATTGCCGGACGCCAGCAGCCTGACGATCAGTCGCCAGAAGAAATGGAGCATCGGTAATCCTGACCTGATAGCGTTGCGTGAAAGGGACATGGATGGGTACAGCGAATGGGCAAACCAGGTGTTCCGATGTCTATTCGGGATGGGAAACGAGACCGAGGAACAGGCGCTTCACAGGGAGTTCAAAAAGAGGGCGCTAAGTTTGGCAGGGCAGATCGTCCAGGCGAAAAATGAGATGGTGCAGGCACGCTTGGATATGGCCTGGTCCAATTTAAACCCTTTGCGCCGTTTCCATGCCTTCTTCACGAGCCGAGCCCGCAGGGAGCGAGCATCGCTAGGGTGGCGTTACAGCGGATTAGAAAGTGATCATGAGTTCAAATCGAAGTTTGTCTCGATTTCCTCATCGTCACTCGCGACAATGATCTTGCGGGCTGCGGATGCAAGGAAAACGCGGGCAGACCACGACTATGAGACGGTCCGGTTACACGTGAACTCAAATCGCGGACTGTCCCCAGCTTTCTGGTTTCCGCCGATCGAGGTGGGTTGTATAGCGGCACTTACAGCAAGTCCTCGTCGTAGCTCACGCTGGGAAAGCATCCAATCAATTTATACTCCGCGTTTTTGCCCGGACACTCGCCAACCTGAGCGGTCATTGCGCCCTGGTTACCGAGTCATGGTCTGATGGAAGAATCAACGGTCGTCTTCTATGGACCAAGAAGCAGTCCCGAAAAGCTATTACCTGCCCATAGGCGCCTGTGTAAGGGCCGATTCGTGCCGGGAAGAAGGGGAAAACCCCGAATAGGGCACCGCCAAATTAATGTATGCACTATCGTGATCTGTCCCCCAGCTTTGCTGATTCTCCTACGCTTGCATAAGATCTCTCTCGTTAAATGCGTCGTACTTTCGAATATCACCGTGCATCCGCCCCTGCCACTTATTGATGAACTGAGCAGTGTCGACGGAACCAAGGTGGGCGCTGAGTGCGCGTTGGTCAGCCCAACGTTCCGATAAGATCAACCGTCCGGCCCGCTGATCATCTATCCCCGCGTCATAAGAGATGTTTCCCTCACGCTGTCGGGTGGCGACGGAAAGAACATGAAAATCAGCCAGAAATTGGGACAGATCAGCTGGGGCGATGTAGAGGTAACCCGTAATTATTAGCATGTGCTTCCTTCAGCGACGGCCCCGACCCAGCATAGAATGTTGGTCGGGGCATCGGTTACTCAGATGATAAGCACGACCTTGCCCTGGATACTGCCCCGTGAAGCTCGCGCATGGGCAGCCGAGGCTTCGGCCAATGGGAATATGCTGTCGATCACGACACGAATGCTACCGTCGTCGAGCAAGCGCCCGGCCTCTGCTAATTGGGCGCCATCGGAGTGTACCTGTGTCGAGGAAACAGTGACCCCTAAACCAGCTGCTTGATCATGTCCCGAGAAGCCTAGAGGATTGACCAAGAACAGCGAGCCTCCCTGTTTGATAACGCTCAGAAAGCGTTCCATATTCCGGCCGCCGACAGCGTCAATGACTACATCAACATCACTTGCGACTGTTTCGATCGCGACTTTGGTGTAGTCGATGAACTCATCGGCTCCTAGGTCGCGCAGAAGTTCTTCATGCCTCCCTGAGGCAACTGCTATTACGCGCGCACCTTTCCACTTGGCAATTTGCACTGCCAAGTGCCCAACTCCACCCCCAGCGCCATTAACCAGAACCGTTTTGCCTTCCAGCAAGACAGGTGTATGTCGGAACGATTGGAATGGATTCGGCAAGTCATGACCGGGGTCAATCAAAAACTGCCAGGCAGTGAGCAGGGACATCGGCGCACCGGCTGCCTGTACATGATCTATACCGTTGGGTTTCAAGGCCAGTTCGGATACGGCGACGCGGACGTATTCGGCATAGGCGCCGCTGCCTTTCATCAGGTCTGCCGGGAAGCGCACCATTGCGTAGACTTCATCACCCACGCTTAGCCCGGATACCTCGTCGCCAATTGCCGCAACGACGCCCGATATATCGGTGCCGAGGATCAGCGGAAAGGTTGGATCCGGCTGCCATTCAGGCGGCAGCGACCGATAGCCATCTCGCAGGTAGAGGTCTGGCGGGTTGAGACTTGCTGCGTTTATGCGAACCAAGACTTCGCCGGGCCCCGCTAAGGGCCGAATAACATCTTCATAACGCAAGACTTCGGGGCCACCGAATTCGTGTAGTTGCACCGCTTTCATCATGTCGATCATCATAATTTCGTCCAGAGAATCACTTGGATGACAGAGGTTATGATGATTCAGCGAGGTTGATAATGGCGCTCTGGTTCGCTTTAATGTTGCCATGAAGGCACAAATTGGTCTCGAAAGCCTGACAGGCTTAATCGCGTTCGCCCGCGCTGGTTCCCTAGGTAGCTATACCGCCGCAGCTCGCTCGTTAGCGGTCTCTCCCTCTGCGATAAGCAAAAGCGTGCAGCGGTTGGAGCGTCATTTTGGCGTATCTCTCTTCATACGTACGACGCGTTCCCTGACGCTAACAGCGGAAGGCCGAGACCTGCATGAGCGCGCGCTACAACTGCTGCGCCATGCAGAAGAAATCGAGCAGGTCGCGAAGTCAGCACGTTCCGAACCAGCAGGTACATTACGTATCGCGACATCACTCCCAATTGGTCTGCACATGATCGTCCCGGCCATTACGGAGTTTCGCAAACGTCACCCTAAAGTGATGGTTGACTTGCGGCTGAGCGACCACTTCGTGGGCCTGGTTGAGGAGGGTGTTGATCTTGCGATACGTATCGGTGACCTTGCAGATTCATCCCTCCTGTCCCGCCGACTCTCGCCGTACAGGCTCTGCTGCTACGCCTCGCCAGATTATTTAGCCAGGTGCGGAACCCCTAGGCATCCTGATGAACTGGTGGCGCACGAAACGGTAAATTTGCGTTATCAAAGCACGGGGCAAGTGTTTCGCTGGCCGGTTCGGATCGGGGATAAGGAGATTGAGATATTGCCCTCATCGCCATTGATCGTTGATGCCAGTGAAGCCGTTATAGTGGCAATTGCAGCCGGCGCAGGCATTGGAATGGCAGCCAGCTTTATGGCTGCTCCCTGGGTGAAACGCAAAGAGTTAATCCCGATTCTGTCCGACTTTGCGGTAGACCGGCACAACATCACGGCCATATGGCCAGAGAGTCGTCGCACCAATCCGGCTGTGCGTGCTTTCCTGGATGTGCTGATCGAAGCGCTTTGAACTAACGTACGTCGTTAGCCTTCGCTTGTGACGTTTTCACAGAGTAGCGCTGTACCTGCTGTCTATTTGAAGCGCAAGAATGCGGAGATTCATCTGCTCGCTGCGCTTGGCAAACTTCAAACGCTTGATTTGTGCGATCTCGTGAGTCAGCTTCTCGATAACCGTTTGGTCGCGGTTGATCTTCTTGCCCATGGTGTCGACCTGCGACATCAACTGCGCCGCACCGAACACCACGATCACTCTGGCCAGTGCTGTCTTGGTACCGGCGCGCATGTCCATCGGCTCGGCGGCGAGCCAAATGGAATCGATGCGAATCATTGAGCGAGTCCACGGATGAATCGGGCGCACCCGTCAGGATCAGAGGTTGGCCACTTCACCGTGAGCATTTGCTGGCCCAGCTATCGGTTTGGCTCGGAAGGTGTGTTCACCGGCCCCTTGCGCTGTGTGCCCTAGGACGATCAGTCAATGCCAAAGAAACTTCAGGAAAACAAAGCAGTGACGGCTGCAGACATTGAGCGCTCTATCCAGGCACTGAACAAAATGGCAGAACGCCTCTGGGGCGATGGCCGGGAGGCTGAGGCCAAAGCCCTGCTCGATGCCCTGGATGCTTTGAATCGGGCGCTCGACAGGATCAGGATTGGGGAGAGCCGCAGGGTCCTTCATTGAAATGCCTAAACTGAGTTAGCTCGCTAATTGAAGGATCTAGAATGCTCATCGTCTTCAGTGGCCTTCCCGGTACCGGAAAAACAACTATCGCCCATGATCTTGCCGCTACAACAGGCGCCGTGTACTTGCGGATCGATACGATCGAGCAGGCGATTAGAAACTCAGGCGTTCTTGCGCAAGATGTGGGAAGCAGTGGTTACATGGTTGCTAATGAGCTTGCCCTGAGTAATCTTCGTTTGGGTCGCACAATCATCGTTGATTGTGTCAATCCCGTCCTCGAAAGCCGAAGTGCGTGGAGCGAAATCGCCTCACAAGCTGGTGTCCGGTTAGCAAACATCCAGGTGGTTTGTTCCGAAAAAGATGAACATCAGCGCCGGGTCGAAACAAGGATGGCTGATATTTCCGGGCTGACTCCACCAACCTGGCAGTCGGTACTGGATCATGAATATGAGCCGTGGGACGAAGCACCGTTTTGCATAGACACAGCTCTGACCTCTCCGGTGCAAGCGGTCTCGATGATTATCAACCGGTTCCTGTCCAGTGAGTAATATCGCGCCCGCGAACGCGACCACATCGTTTTCAGCCGTTACTTTCTCCCAGCAACCACTCACTAAAAGCCCGAACCTCCACTTGCCGCTCCCGCCCCGGCACACACACCACGGTATACCGCGCACCCTCCAGGCGAACCTCTGGCCGATAACCAACCAATTCCCCACGTGCAACCGCCTCAGCCACCAGTACGTTGCTCGCGAGCACCAGCCCATGCCCGGCAATCGCTGCCTGCAATGCATGCTGTTCTTCGTCATAACGCCGGAATCGTGCGTTATCCAACCAGTCCAGAATACCGGCCCTGGCGCACCATACCGGCCAGTCAACCGCTACGCTCGCGCTACTCAGCCACGGCACATCGATCAGCTCGATGGGCGACCCTGCTGTGGGCGGTTGCCAGCCAGGGCGGCAATAAACGCCAAAATACTCATCCAGCAAAGGCTGTTCGAACAGCTGTGGGTCAGGCGTGAACAGGGCTCGGATCGCCAGGTCGACGCTGGCGTCTCGCTGCAGGTCAACCACGTCGTTGCTGGTATGCAACCTGACGTCGATATCCGGGTACAACCGATGGAAATCCCCCAGCCGAGGTATCAGCCACAGGCTGGCGAACGCCGGCGTGGTGCTCACGACCAGGGACTGCGCGGCACAAGGCGGCGACAGTATCTGCAAGCCCTGTTGGATATCGAGCAGGGCGCGGTGCATGTAAGGGTGGAGGCGTTCGCCGTCGGCGCTCAGGCGCACGTTTTGGCTGGAGCGTTCGAACAGGCGCACGCCAAGGAAGGCTTCAAGGCTTTTGACCTGATGGGAAATCGCCGCCGGGCTGACATTCAGTTCCTGGGCCGCTGCCTTGAAGCTGCCCAGCCGTGCGGCGGACTCGAAGCCGCGCAGGGCGGTGAGAGGCAGTTTGGCGAACATGGGCGGGTAGGTTACTCAGGTTGAGCGTGGCTCAATTTAGCTCAATTGTGCGCGGGGGCTCAACTTGCCAGGCTGTGGTTTCCAAGTCCAACCAAGGAGCCCTCCGATGC
>Ga0182007_10002082_pt1 | contig 10273 bp, 8 predicted proteins | sample Sormic07211113_1_FD_123023 | JGI IMG/M metagenome (GOLD analysis project Ga0182007, IMG submission 123023) | Rhizosphere microbial communities from Sorghum bicolor, Mead, Nebraska, USA - 072115-113_1 MetaG | ecosystem: Host-associated > Plants > Roots > Rhizosphere | place: USA: Nebraska... | reverse complement strand
GACGTCGGTCGCGAACAGCAGGTGCCGGTTGAGCAATTCGACCAGACCGCTGGAACCGGCGAAATCGTCGGCGTCGAGCTGCACGGAAAGAAACGTCGCGTTATTCATTGTCATGCTCCTCGTTGTCGTTGGATCGCGCTGCGCATCACCGAGTATAGGCGGCGATCGAAGCGGACAATATGACGCCGCCGATCCGGCAGCCGCCGGGGGCGCCTCCGCGAAAAACCGCAAGCGGCCACCGGGCGGCCCGCCCGACACGGCTCGCAGGCCGCCGGGGGCCCGCGCGACGCCGCAAGATTGTTTCCGGATCGGGCAACTGTCGGGGCCCTGACCGCGACAAATGGTATCTTTGCCGATCGGGACGATGCGAAAAAGGGCCGGTGAGCGCTTCGCACCCACGTTCCGCTGTGGAAACTGACGGCCGCGAAAGCGGTCGGATACTGATTGATCCGGCCGTTCGGCCGGACATCGTGCGTCGCGCGCCGGGGGGCGGTGGGCGGCGCAACGACGCAAATCCGGGAGGACCCTTGAGAGAAACTATTCCCATCCACGACGCGCTCACGCGCTGGCTGCCGCAGGCGGCGCTCGTCGCCGCGGCCATTGCGCTGGCGGGCTGCACGATGACGCCGTGGACCGACAGCTGGCAGCCCACGCGCCAGCCGGCGCCCACGTCGGCGGCGACGCCGGGCGTGATTGCCGGTTATTACCGCGTGAACCCGGGCGATACGCTGGCGGGCATCGCGAACGCCTACGGGCAGCGCGTGCAGGACGTCGCCAACTGGAACCGCATGGCGCCCACGGACGCCGTGTCGCCGGGCCAGGTTCTGCGGGTCGCGCCGCCGCAGGCCGCGACCTCGTACGGGCAACCGCCCGCGGCCGCCGCCCAGCCGGGCTCGCTCGCATGGCCGGCCACGGGCGTCGTCGCGGCGCCGTTCTCGGCCGGCAAGACGCGCGGCGTCGTGATCGCCGCATCCGGGCCCGACCATTCGGTGCGGGCCGCGGCAAACGGGCGCGTCGTGTACGCCGGCTCCGGCGTCAAGGCATACGGTCCGCTCGTGATCCTGAAGCACGACAACGGGCTCATCACGGCCTACGGGCACAACGGCAAGCTGCTCGTCAACGAAGGCGACGCGGTGCGTCAGGGCCAGCCGGTCGCCGAAATGGGCATCGACGCGAGCGGTCGCTCGACGTTCGAGTTCGAAGTCCGCCAGAACGGCAAGGTCGTCGATCCGATGAACTTCCTGCCGCGCAACGGCGGCTGATCGTCGGTATCGCCACGTGTGCGCCGGCCGGCGCACACGTTCCCGCCTCTTTCACCTTTCCCGCCTTCATCCTTCCTTAAGCGTCCCGCTGCCAGACTGTCTCGCATGATTACCGAGCCAGCAAATGCACAACGCGAGCGCCGCCGCGCCGAGCGCGATCAGCGAACACTGGATCGCGACGGGCAGGTAGCCGTGCGGCCGCGGATCGACGAACGGGTAGGGGTACCAGTTCTCCACCGCGCCGCGCACGAGCGTATAGCCGAGATAGACGACCGGAAAGCCGAGCCACGCGAACGCACTGCGGCGCGGAATCGGCGAGCGCGGTTCGACATACAGCCAGTCGCACAGCATCACGAGCGGCACGATCCGGTGCAATACCCAGTTGTTGAATGCCGGCGTGACGTGGAGCAGCGCATCGAGCCGCGCAAGCAGCAACTCGTAGACGATCGCGGTGATCAGCACGTACAGCACGGCCGCGCCGCGCATCGATTCGTAGCGGGCCGAGCCGGGGCGCGCGATGCGCCACAGCCCCGCGGCCAGTATCGCGGCCGCGTAGAGGCTGCTCAGTTGCGTGAAGTAGCTGAGGTAGTTGCCGAGATGGAAGCTTGGCAGGCGCCAGTAGTCGGCGACGCTGTGCAGCGTGGTGGACACCGCGAGCAATGCGGCGATCAGCCGGTAGGCCGCAACGAAGAACGCTTTGCTCATGATGCCCGCGCGCCGTCGCACCAAAGCTTCATCGTGCCACAGCCGCCCGGGCGCGCGATGCGGATTTTCCATAGGACGCGCCGACGCGCGGCGCGCGCCGACGATTCATCGGATATTTGACCGCGCCGTGCAAGACCGGCCGCCCGTGCGGCTACAATCGCCACAGCTTTGCCGGGCGCCGATCGTTTGCAGTAGGCGCCCCTTCCCGAATACGACACGAGACGAAGCATGAAAAACATCCTCGCAAAACAGACGCGCTACAGCTCGCCCGCGATCTTCTTCCACTGGGCCATCTTCCTGCTGGTCGCGCTGGCCTACCTGGCCATCGAGATCCGCGGACCGAAGGGCAGCGACAGCCGGGCGTTCTGGATGAACGTGCACCTGACGGCCGGTACGTTCGTCCTCGTGCTGTCGGTGCTGCGCGTGCTGTGGCGCGTCGTCAGCCGCGTGCCGGAACCGATTCCGCAGACGACGCTGCTGCGCTGGCTGTCGACGCTCGCGCATTTTGCGCTTTACGCGTTCATCATCGCGCAGCCGCTGCTCGGCATCATGACGATCAACATGGGCGGCAAGCCGGTGTCGCTCGACTGGCTCGGCGTGTCGTTCACGCTGTTCGGCCCCGACAAGGCGCTGCGGCCCACGATCAAGGAGGTGCACGAGCTGATCGGCAATGCGTTCTACTTCGTGATCGGCCTGCATGCGCTGGCCGCGCTCTACCATCATTTCATCCGGCGCGACGACGTGCTGCGGCGGATGGTTCCCTGATCGTCCGGCTGCCGGCTCGCGCGGCACGCGGGGGCGCATGGTTGTGTCGACAACCATGCGCCCCCGGTTCGTTTACCGTGCGTCCGCACTGGTCATCACGTTGAACATTCTGTAACATCGCGGCTGTTTTTTACATTCCGCTGACTCGTTGCCGTACATGCTGCACCGACATCGTCACCTGACTGCCTGGCTTGGCCTGCTCGCGATCTGGATCGCGATCGCGGCGCCGCTGGTGTCGCAGTGGCGTATCGCACAGACGGCCACGCCCGAGGCGATCGTCTGCAGTACGGAGCATGCTGCGCATCGTTCGTCCGATGCGCGCGGCATGCAAGATCATGCGCTGCATCTCGACGCATGCGGCTACTGCGGCTTCTTCGCGCATAGCCCGGCCATCGGCGCGCCTGCCGTCGCGTCGGTCGGCTCCATTCCCGTCGTTTCCGTTTCCGCCGTCGCGTCGCCTGCCGTCGCGGCACGCGGCGACCGCTATCCGCGCGCCTATCCGCGCGCACCGCCCGAGCGCGCCTGACGCGTTTCTTCCGTTCTTATCACCGCCACTATCCGTGCGGCCCGTCGAGGCCGCGTGGAGGGCGTCACTCGGGCTTTCGATCATGACCAATTCCCAGTTGCGTGCGCCGCGGGCGCTACGCAATGCCGGTGTGCGGCCTCTGCCGCGCATGCTGAAACTCACCGTTCCCGCGCTCGCCGTCGGCGCGCTGGCCGCGAGCGCTGCCGCTGCCGACACCACGCGTGCTGAAGGTGCGCCGACGGGCGATGCGGCCATGCTGTTGCCGCCCGTCGAAGTCGTCGCGTCGCCGCTGTCGACGCCGCTCGTCGTCGTCACGGATCCGAAGGCACCGCGCCAGCCGCTGCCCGCCAGCGACGGCGCCGATTACCTGAAGACGATTCCGGGCTTCACGTCGATCCGCAGCGGCGGCACGAACGGCGACCCCGTGCTGCGCGGGATGTTCGGATCGCGGCTGAACATCCTCGCGAACGGGATGCCGACGCTTGGCGCGTGCCCGAACCGGATGGATGCGCCGACGTCGTACATCGCGCCGGAAAGCTATGACAAGGTCACCGTCGTGAAGGGGCCGCAGACCGTGCTGTACGGTCCGGGCGCGTCGGCGGGCACCGTGCTGTTCGAACGCGTGACGCCGCGTTTCGAGCGACCCGGCATGCGCGTCGACGGCAGCCTCGTCGGCGGATCGTTCGGCCGCAACGACCAGAACGTCGACCTGACCGCCGGCACGCCGGACGTCTATGGCCGCGTCACCGCGAACCACGCGCATTCGCAGGACTACCAGGACGGCAACGGCAACACCGTGCCGTCGCAGTGGGACAAGTGGAACGCCGATGCAGCGCTCGGCTGGACGCCCGATGACCATACGCGCGTCGAGCTGACCGCCGGCACCGGCGACGGCTATGCGCGCTATGCGGGCCGCGGAATGGACGGCGCGCATTTTCGCCGCGAGACGTTCGGGCTGTCGTTCGACAAGCGGCATCTGGGCGACGTGCTCGACCGGATCGAGGCGCGCGTGTACTACAACGAAGCCGATCACGTGATGGACAACTACACGTTGCGGCAGCCCGACCCGACGAGCAGCATGCCGATGCGCATGGCCGCGGACGTGCGGCGCCGCACGGTCGGCGCGCGTGCGGCCGCGACGTTGCGCTTCGGCGACGACGTCAAGCTCGTCACGGGTGTCGATGCGCAGTCGAACCGGCTCGATTCGCGTTCGTCGATGGGGTGGCAGAACTACCGCGACCAGCCGTGGGATGCGCAGGCGACGATGTGGAACGCGGGCGTGTTCGGCGAGCTGACGTGGTATGCGAGCGACGTCGCGCGCGTGATCGGCGGCGCGCGCGTCGACTATGCGAGCGCACGCGACAAGCGCGCGATGAAGCGCGGGATGATGACGAGCAAGCCGAATCCGACTTTCGACGACGATCGGACGAAGGTGCTGCCGAGCGGCTTCGTGCGCTACGAGCGCGATCTCGCGTCGCTGCCCGTCACGTGGTACGCGGGGATCGGCCACGCGGAGCGTTATCCGGACTACTGGGAGCTGTTTTCCGCGACGCGCGGGCCGGCCGGTTCGGTCAACGCATTCTCGGCGGTGCAGCCGGAGAAGACCACCCAGCTCGACGTCGGCGCGCAATACAAGAGCGACCGGTTCGATGCGTGGGTGTCCGCGTACGCGGGCTACGTCCAGGACTTCATCCTGTTCAACTATGCGGCCGGCATGATGGGCCCGAGCACGCAGGCCACCAACGTCAACGCGCAGATCATGGGTGGCGAAGCCGGCGTGTCGTGGCGGCCGGTCGCGCCGCTGCGCGTCGAGACGTCGCTCGCGTATGCGTGGGGGCGCAACGTGGCGAACGGCGATCCGCTGCCGCAGATGCCGCCGCTCGAAGCGCGCATCGGGCTCGAATACACGCGCGGCGCATGGTCGGCGGGCGGGCTGTGGCGCGTCGTTGCGCCGCAGCATCGCTATGCGCCGAACGAGGGCAACGTGGTCGGCAAGGACTTCGGCCCGAGCGCCGGATTCGGCGTGTTGTCGCTGCATACGCAGTACAACGTCAGCAAGACCGTACAGATCTCGGTCGGCGTCGATAACGTGCTGAACAAGGCCTACACCGAGCATTTGAACCTCGCCGGCAATGCCGGATTCGGCTATCCGGCGAACGCGCCGGTCATGGAGCCGGGGCGTACCGCATGGGTGCGCGTGAGCGCGAAGCTGTAGCCCGGATCGCGCGTGTGCGTCGCAGCATGCGCGTGCCTGAACGCCGCACCGCCCGAACGGGCGGCGCGCGTCAACCGATTAGAGAGCCGTATCTAGTCGGGGCGCAAACGTTCGCGAGTCGTGCTTCACTCCCGCATTCGACCCACGCGGTGCGCGCAATGCGGCGTGCGTGTCGATCCGGTGTCATCCGCACCGGCAGCACAATAATCAGGAGAACATGCATGGCCAGATCGATGCGTTCAAGGGTAATGGCAGGGGCAGTGGCATGCGCGATGAGCGTCGCGCCGTTCGCGGCGACGACCGCGCTGACGACGCTCGCGACGACGCACACGGCGATGGCGGCAACCGCGCCCGCCGACGACTATGCGACGACGCGCTATCCGATCATTCTCGTGCACGGGCTGACCGGCACCGACAAGTATGCGGGCGTACTCGACTACTGGTACGGCATCCAGGAAGACTTGCAGCAGCATGGCGCGACCGTCTACGTCGCGAACCTGTCGGGCTTCCAGAGCGACGACGGCCCGAACGGGCGCGGCGAACAGCTGCTCGCTTACGTGAAGACGGTGCTCGCCGCGACCGGCGCGACCAAGGTCAATCTCGTCGGGCACAGCCAGGGCGGGCTGACGTCGCGCTATGTCGCGGCCGTCGCACCCGATCTCGTCGCGTCGGTGACGACGATCGGCACGCCGCATCGCGGCTCCGAGTTCGCCGACTTCGTGCAGGGCGTGCTCGCATACGATCCGACCGGGTTGTCGTCGACGGTGATCGCCGCGTTCGTCAATGTGTTCGGGCTCCTGACGAGCAGCAGCCACAACACGAATCAGGACGCGCTCGCGTCACTGAAGACGCTGACGACCGCGCAGGCCGCCACCTACAACCAGAACTATCCGAGCGCGGGCCTCGGCGCGCCCGGAAGCTGCCAGACCGGCGCACCGACCGAAACCGTCGGCGGCAACACGCATCTGCTGTATTCGTGGGCCGGCACGGCGATCCAGCCGACGCTTTCCGTGCTCGGCGTGACGGGCGCGACGGACACGAGCACGATTCCGGTCGTCGATCCGGCGAACGCGCTCGACCTGTCGACACTCGCGCTGCTTGGCACGGGCACGGTGATGATCAACCGAGGCTCGGGCCAGAACGACGGGCTCGTATCGAAGTGCAGCGCGCTGTACGGCAAGGTGCTCAGCACGAGCTACAAGTGGAACCACATCGACGAGATCAACCAACTGCTCGGCGTGCGCGGCGCGTATGCGGAAGATCCGGTCGCGGTGATCCGCACGCATGCGAACCGGTTGAAACTCGCGGGCGTGTGATCGATGGCGGCACGTGAAGGGCGCGCGCCGCTGGCGCGGCGCGCGGCGATCTACGGTGTCGTGGGACTGACGGCGATTGCCGGCGTCGCGATGTGGAGCGCTGCGGGATCGCATCGCGGCACGGGCGCCGCGGGTGACGTGCCGGATGCGGCCGCGACGGGCGGCGTGGCGGCCGCTGCGCCGCAGCCGGCCGTACCGGCCAGTGCGGGATTGCCGACGTCGCTCGCCGGTTCCAGCGCGCCGCGCCTGCCGCTCGATGCGGGCGGCCATCTCGCGAAGTCGCGCGCAGTGCGCGATTTCTTCGACTATTGCCTGACCGCGCAGAGCGATCTGAGCGCGGCCGCGCTCGATGCGTTCGTCGTACGCGAGATTGCCGCGCAGCTCGACGGTTCGGTCGCGCAGGCCGAGGCGCTCGACGTGTGGCGCCGGTACCGCGCGTATCTCGATGCGCTCGCCAAATTGAGCGATGCCGGTGCGGTCGACAAGGCTGACCTGGGCGCGTTGCAGCTCGCGCTCGACCAGCGCGCGTCGATCGCGTATCGCACGCTCGGCGACTGGAGCCAGCCGTTCTTCGGCGCAGAGCAGTGGCGTCAGCGCTATGACCTCGCGCGATTGAAGATTGCTCGGGATCGCTCATTGACCGACGCGCAGAAGGCCGAGCGGCTCGCGGCGCTCGAGCAGCAGATGCCGGCCGACGAACGCGCGGCGCGGCAGCAGGTGGACCGGCAGCGCGCCGCGATCGACCAGATCGCGCAATTGCAGAAGCGCGGCGCGACGCCCGACGCGATGCGCGCGCAATTGACGCAGACGCTCGGCCCCGAAGCCGCCGCGCGCGTCGCGCAGATGCAGCAGGACGATGCATCGTGGCAGAGCCGTTACTCGGACTACGCGGCGCAGCGTGAGCAGATCGAGTCGGCCGGCCTGTCGCCGCAGGATCGCGACGCGCAGATCGCCGCACTGCGGCAGCGTGTGTTCACGAAGCCCGGCGAAGCCGTGCGCGCGGCGTCGCTCGATCGCGGAGCGGGCAGCGCGCATTGACGAACCGGGCGCCGCCGTGTGCGGCAGGCTTCACGCGGCGCGTGTGACGTTCCGCGGCAGATGTTGCTCGATGGTATCGGCGAGCGTGTCGAACGCGGGGCGGATGCCTTCGTGCGCGACGCATGCATAGCCGAGCAACAAACCCTGCCGCGCGGTATCGAGGCTGCTGTAGTAGCTGGTGAGCGGGCGCACGATCACGCCCGCGTCGAATGCGCTCTGCGTGACCGCGCGATCGTCGCACGCGTCGGGCAGGCCGAGCACCAGATGCAGGCCGGCCTCGTCGCCCATCACCGGCAGCGCGTCGCCGAAGCGCGCGCGGATCGCGTCGATCATCAGTTGCCGGCGCTCGCCGTACAGCGTGCGCATTCGTCTGACGTGCGAAGTGAGGTGGCCGTCCATGATGAATTCGGCGAGCACGGCCTGCTGCATCAGCTGGCCTTCCCGATACAGCTCCGACAGCCCGGTGCGGAAGGTGTCGACCAGATGCTCGGGTACGACCATGTAGCCCATCCGCAACCCCGGGAACAGCATCTTGCCGAGACTGCCGACATAGATCACGCGGCCACCCTCGTCGAGCCCCTGCAGCGACGCGAGCGGGCGGCTGCCGTAACGGAATTCGCTGTCGTAGTCGTCCTCGATGATCCAGCAGCGGTGCTGGCGCGCATATTCGAGCAGCATGCGGCGCCGCGCGAGGCTCATCACCATCCCGAGCGGGTACTGATGCGACGGCGTGACGAGCACGAGCCGCGGCGGATGCTGCATGTCGCTCGCGCGCGGGTCGAGCCCTTCCTGGTCGACCGGCACCGGCGCGAGCGTGAGGCCGGCCGCCTGCAGCACGCTGCGCACGCCCCAGTAGCACGGTTCCTCGACCCACGCGCGATCGCCGATGTCGGACAGCAGCCGCACCGCGAGATCGATCGACTGATGAATACCGGTCGTGATGATCACCTGGTCCGGCGAGCATTTGACCGAGCGCGCGACGCGCAGGTAGTCGGCGAGCGCGCGCCGCAGCGGCCGGTAGCCGCCGCCCGGCGCATAGGTCAGCAGTTCCGGATTGGCCTCCTTCCACAGCCGCGCCTGCAGCCGGCTCCACGTGCGGCTCGGGAATTCCGCCACGTCCGGCACGCCCGGCATGAACGCCCCCCACTGGCGCCGCGACACGCCCGCATGCTCGACCAGTTGCCGCCCGCGCATCGACAGGCTGCCCTGTGCGTCGGGCGGCGGCAGTTCGTCGGCGGCCGACGGCGGCGGCGCGGCGCCCGGCACACGGATCGCCGCGGCGTCCGGCCGCGTGTCGGCCACGTAGGTGCCGCTGCCGGTCGTCGTCAGCACGTAGCCTTCGGCCGTCAACTGGTCGTACACGTGCAGCACCGTATTGCGCGCGATCGACAGGTCGCCCGCGAGCGTGCGCGAACTCGGCAGCTTTGTGCCGGGCCCCAATTCCCCGGTCAGGATGGCCTGCTGCATCAGTTGCAGCAGTTGCCGGTACATCGGTTCGGGCGAGTTGCGGTCCAGACGGGCGGACAGCCAGTCGGCGAGGATCACGGTATCCAAAGTGGTCCTACTAGGAATATTGAAATGGTTCCCTAGTATAGAACCGTGCGGGCCGTATAGTCGGTCCATCTCACAAGAAAACGCCGGGCCGCCCCAAGTTTTCTTGACCCCTCGGGGGGCCTGGCGCGCAGCGACAGGTTTGGGGGCGTTCATAAACGTTTTGTTGCGCAGCAAGGGGACAGCCACGATGAAGTCCGATGATGTGATCGTCAGCTTTCGCGGCGTGCGGAAGACCTACGACGGCGAGACGCTGGTCGTCAAATCGCTCGACCTCGACATCCACCGAGGGGAATTCCTGACGCTGCTCGGGCCGTCCGGCTCGGGCAAGACGACCTGCCTGATGATGCTCGCCGGCTTCGAATTCCCGACCGGCGGCGAGATCCGCCTCGACGGCGAGCTGCTGAACAACGTGCCGCCGCACAAGCGCAACATCGGCATGGTGTTCCAGAACTACGCGCTGTTTCCGCACCTGACGGTCGAGCAGAACGTCGCGTATCCGCTGACGGTGCGCAAGCTGCCGCCCGCCGAGCGCGCGGAGCGCGTCGCGCATGCGCTGAAGATGGTGCAGATGGAACGCTTCGCGAAACGCTATCCGGCACAACTGTCGGGCGGCCAGCAGCAGCGCATCGCACTGGCCCGCGCGCTCGTGTTCGAGCCGAAGCTGGTGCTGATGGACGAGCCGCTCGGCGCGCTCGACAAGCAGCTGCGCGAACACATGCAGTACGAACTGAAGGCGCTGCACGAAAAGCTCGGCGTGACCTTCGTGTACGTGACCCACGACCAGGGCGAGGCGTTGACGATGTCCGATCGCGTCGCCGTGTTCGACAAGGGCATCGTGCAGCAGCTCGACACCGTCGACCGCCTGTACGAATCGCCGTGCAACGAATTCGTC
>Ga0182007_10002080_pt1 | contig 10275 bp, 8 predicted proteins | sample Sormic07211113_1_FD_123023 | JGI IMG/M metagenome (GOLD analysis project Ga0182007, IMG submission 123023) | Rhizosphere microbial communities from Sorghum bicolor, Mead, Nebraska, USA - 072115-113_1 MetaG | ecosystem: Host-associated > Plants > Roots > Rhizosphere | place: USA: Nebraska... | reverse complement strand
TCGGCGGCGCCTTCCGCCGCCATCCCGGACTCAGGCTCGTCCTGACCGAGCAGGGGTCGGGCTGGATCCCCGGCGTCCTCGACATGCTGGACTACTACCACGGCCGTCTGGTCGCCGCCGCGACCCAGGCGTCCACCGCCGAGTCCAAGTTCGGCGCGGGCCTCGCCGCCCACATGGGCAAGCCGCCCTCCGAGGTCTGGCACGACAACTGCTATGTCGGCGCCAGCTTCATGCGCCCCCACGAGGTGCCCCTGCGCGACCGCATCGGCGTCGACAAGATCATGTGGGGCAGCGACTACCCCCATGACGAGGGCACCTACCCGTACTCCCGCGAGGGCCTGCGCTTCGCCTACGCGGGCGTGCCGCGCGACGAACTGGCGGCGATGCTCGGCGGCAACGCGGCCCGCGTCTACGGCTTCGACCTCGACCTCCTGGACCCGATAGCGGCGAAGGTCGGCCCGACGGTGGAGGAACTCGCCGAGCCACTGGAGCAGCCTCCGGCGGGCGCGACGAGCCCGGTGTTCGCGAGGGGGGCGCGGGTGCGGATCTGGTGAGGTCCGCCGCCGCGGTGCGGCGGAGGGCGAGCGTCGGTACGCGTGGGACCGCGCCCGGGGTGGCATCCTCCCGGTGTGACGGAACCGACGCACGGCGGCGAGGCCCACGGCGGCGCACTGGCCGAGCGCCTCAACTGGCTGCGGGCCGCCGTACTCGGCGCCAATGACGGCATCGTGTCCACCGCCGGGCTCGTCGTCGGTGTGGCGGGCGCGACGGACAGCCGCTCGGCCCTGCTCACCGCCGGACTGGCCGGACTGCTGGCCGGGTCGATGTCGATGGCCGCGGGGGAGTACGTCTCCGTCTCCACCCAGCGCGACTCGGAGATGGCCGCCCTGGCCCTGGAACGGCAGGAGTTGCGCGAGCAGCCGGAGGCCGAGCTGGAGGAGCTGACCGAGCTGCTGGAGGCGCGCGGTCTGTCCCGGGAGGTGGCCAGGGAGGCCGCGCAGCAGCTGACGGCCCGGGACGCGCTCAGGGCGCACGCGCGCGTGGAGCTCGGCATCGACCCCGACGTGCTGACCAACCCCTGGCACGCGGCATGGGCGAGCTTCCTGGCGTTCACGGTCGGCGCGCTGCTGCCGCTGCTCGCGATCGTGCTGCCGCCCGCAGGCCTGCGCCTGGCGGTCACCGTCGTCTCCGTGCTGGCCGCCCTGGTCATCACGGGCTGGACCAGCGCCCGCCTGGGCTCGGCGGACCCGGGGCGCGCCGTGCTGCGCAACGTGGTCGGCGGGGCGCTGGCCATGGGCGTCACCTACGCCGCCGGGGCCCTGCTGGGGGCGGTCGGGGCCTGACCGACCGGCCGGTTGGCGGAGATCGCCAAGAAGCAAGCGCGTACCCCCGGAAATACTTGTGGGTAACAACGTCTAGCCGCGGCCTACCAGCGGTTCTACGGTGCCCACATGCCGAACCTGCCCGATGTCGTGCTGTGGTCGATCCCCGCCTTCGTGCTGCTCACCGTGATCGAGGTGATCAGCGTCCGCGTCCATCCCGACGAGGACGCGGCCGGATACGAGCCGAAGGACGCCGCCACCAGCGTCGGCATGGGGCTCGGGAGCCTCGTGTTCGACTTCCTCTGGAAGATCCCGATCGTCGCCGTCTACACGGCTGTCTACGAACTCACCCCGCTGCGCGTCCCCGTCCTGTGGTGGACCGTCCCCCTGATGCTCCTCGCCCAGGACTTCTTCTCCTACTGGTCGCACCGCGGCCACCACGTCAGCCGCATCCTGTGGGCCTGCCATGTCGTCCACCACTCCAGCCGTTGACCGTCACCTGTTGATTCGGTGTCACCACCACCGGATCGGCAGCGGCAAGGCGGTCAACAACCCCGACACCACGACCACCGCCCCCAGGACGACGACCTCCGCACGCGCGGGGGAGCAGGCGGTCAACGGGTCGGCCGCGCGGCTCAGCCGGATCCGCGCCCACAGCGCGAGCACGGCGACGACGGCCACGAGGATCACCTTGGCGATCAGGGTGCGCCCGTAGGCCGTCGTCGTCAGCTGGTCCAGGACGGTGGCCGGCGGCATCCGGCGCAGCGAACTCCACACCCCGGTCGCGGTGATGAGGGCGAGCAGTACGGCCGCCACGCGCGCGTAGAGCCCGAGCAGGGCCGCGCCCGCCTCGGCGGGACCCCATCGGCGCAGCATCCGCAGGGCGTGCAGCAGACCGCCGGCCCACAGCGTCGCGCAGGTCAGGTGGATCAGCGTCAGGACGGACCCGAGCAGCGGGCTGTGCTCGGCGGGAGGGTGCGCGCGCAGGGCCTCGGCCGCGATCACCGCGGCCAGTGGCCAGACTTGGACCGCCGGGCGGCGCGAGCGGGCGCACAGGGCCGTCGCGAGGAAGGCGTTGACCTCCAGCAGGGCGAGCTTGCCGTCCCGCGACTCGTAGAGGCCGCCGACATCGACCTCGGCCAGACTGTGCGGCACCAGGTTGCCCGTCGACACGACCGACGCGAGCCCCAGGGCGGCCACGAAGCCGGCGACGGCCGTGTACGGGGACCAGCTGCGCGGCGTCGCCTCGGGGGCGCCGGGCAGGGAACGGGCCAGACGGTTCACGAACAGCTCGCCGACCGGGACGCACAGCGCGGCGAACAGCACCGCCCGCAGCAGCGCGATGCCACCGACACCGGGGGCGGCGGCCTCACCGGTGCCGTGCAGCACGGCGGACGGTCCCAGCAGGGGTATCAGCGCGGCCAGCGTCACCAGGGCGAGGAGGGCGACGGCCCGGCCGGCACCGGGGCGCCGCAGGGGCCCGCTCGCGTCCGGCACCCCGGCAGTGGGTCTTGTCAACGTCACCTCAAGGTCTTCACCAGCCATCGTAGATGCGGGCAACTGCAGTAAAACAACCGGCCGTACGTCATTCCGCCCGTAGGTACGTTTTTGGCCGCCCCATGGCTCAGAACCAACGCGCGGGGTCCGACCCCCAGGGCACCGGGGGACGCGCCCAGTCGTCCGGCCCGCCCGCGAACGACACCGGCGACCGTGCGTACCGCAGCCGTCCGAGCCCACTGTCCGTCTCGGCGAGCCACGGCCGTGGTCCGTCGTACGAGGCCTCCCCAGGGGAGTCCTTCTCCAGGCCGTTCACCAGCCACTCGGCCGTCCTCGCCAGTGCCAGGCGCACGAACCGGCTGCCGCCCTGGTCGTACTGCTCGGTCACCGCCCGCAGCACCGCGCCGGCGAGCAGACAGCCCGTCCCGTGGTCGAGGGCCTGCGCGGGCAGCGCACCCGGCCGCTCCGCCGACCCTTCGAGCGCCGCGATCCCGGAGGCGACCTGCACCAGGCTGTCGAAGCCCCGCCGCCCGCGCCACGGCCCGTACGCGCCCCACGCCGACACCTGCGCCACCACCACCCCGGGCCGCCGCTCGGCCAGCGCCTCGGGCGACAGGCCGAACCGGTCCAGGGCACCCGGCCGATAGCCGGTCACGACGACGTCCGCCTCCGCGAGCAGCTCCTCGAAGGCCGGTCCATCGGTGGTCAGGTCCAGCAGCGCCGACCGCTTCCCGAAGCCGGTGTCGGCGTGCTGGTCCGCCAGTTCCGGCAGCCCAGGGGCGTCCAGGCGCAGGACGTCCGCACCGAGCAGGGCGAGGGTGCGCGTGGCGACCGGGCCCGCGAGCACCCGGGTCAGGTCCAGGACCCGCAGCCCGGCGGCCGGCAGCAGGGGAGTCCCGTCGATCGGCGCGGGCACGCGCGCGGGCGCGGAGTCGAGCCGCTCCCGCTCGACCAGGGGCCGTCGGGCCACCTCGGCCGCCTGCTCGTGGGCGGTCCACTCCTTCGGCGTCCGCAGCGCCACGGCCAGGCCGCCGGCCGCGTACACGGCCTCCTCCACCTCCAGCGAGGACCGCTCGGCCAGTGCCGCCTCGACGGCGGCCACGTCGTCCCCGACCCCCAACACGCCCAGCAGCCGCGCCCGATGGTGCGGATAGTTGGCGTGCGCCCGCACCCAGCCGTCGCCCGTCCGCCACCACCGTGACAGCGGCGCGAACGTGACCGGAGGCCGCCCGTCGACCCGCAGATGCCGCTCACTGTGGAACGCCGTGGCCACCGCCCCGTCGTCGACCCGCACCCCGGGCACCTCCGCCAGTCCCGCCCGCCGGGCGCCGAGCTCGGCGGCGGCCAGCGCGCACGCCGCGACGCAGGCCCGCGCCAGCTCCCGTACGGGAAGGCGCGCTTCGAGTGCGCCCTCCCGCGCCACGGTCGACACGCGGGGGAGCAGGGCGGGATCGCCGCCCAGCGCGGACCAGGCGGAGCCGACTCCCGGCTCGATACTCGACTTGATTGAAGTCATGACTTCACTATGTAGTATTGACTGAATCAATATATGGATCAGTATATGGATGGTCGGCTTGATGAACCGCCGTGAACCCGGACTACCAGCTCACCGCGTTCAGCGCGTCCACAGTTCCCCAGCCGTAGAAGCCGTTGTGGTTCTTCGACCCCTTGCACACCGCGTCGACCTTGCCGTCACCGTTGATGTCGTACGGGTCCGTGCACGGCGTGGCATCGGCCTCGGCGTACAACAGCGCCTTCACCAGAGCGGCGGAGGCGTGCGGATGGGCCGACTTGATCAACGCGGCGACGGCGGCGACATGCGGCGAGGCCATCGACGTACCCGCCATGTACCCCCACCTGCCACCCGGCAGCGTGCCCAGGACGAGGCCGCTGGTCGCCGGTGGCGCCGGGGGCTGGTAGGCGGTCGAGTCGCCGCCCGGCGCGGCCACGTCGATGACGCCCGGCCCGTAGTTGGAGAAGGACGACTTGACGCCCTTCGCGCCGGTCGCCGCGACCGTGACCACACCCGGCAACTGGGTGGGCAGGTCGTAGCACTCGGACGGGTCGATCACCCGGTCCGAGGGCGTGCCGTCGTTCGGCGAGACCGGGTCGGTGATCGAGTCGGCCGCCAGGTCGTAGTTCTCGTTCCCGGCCGCGGCGACGTTGACGGTGCCTTTCCGCTCCGCGTACCGCGAGGCCCGGGTGACGGCGTCCACCAGCGCCTTCTGGTCCGGGTCGTCGGTGCAGTCGAAGTACCAGGGATCGGTGTAATAGCTGTTGTTCGTCACGTCCACGCCGTGCTCGGCCGCCCACACGAAGCCGCAGACCACGGCCTCCGTGTAGAAGTAACCGGCGGTCGTGGCCACCTTGATGCCGGCGACCTTGACCCCGGGCGCCACTCCCGTCATGCCGACGCCGTTCTTCGCGGCGGCGATCTCGCCCGCCACATGTGTGCCGTGCGGGCTCTCCCCGGTGCCCGGCCGCCAGGCGCCGTCGGTCGTGTCCGGCTTGCCCGACACACAGTTGACCGACGCCTCGCGGTCGAAGTTCGGCGCGAGGTCCGGATGCGTGTCGTCGACGCCGGTGTCGATCACGCCGACGGTCACCCCGGGGCTGCCCAGCGACACCTCGTGCGCCTTGTCCGCCCTGATGGCGGCCAGGTCCCACTGCAGCGGCTCCAGCGGGTCCTGCCCGGCGGCGGCCTTGACGTCCTTCAGGTCGTCGGCGGTGAGCGCCCTCGGCGTGCCCCGGTCGTCCGTCGACTGCGCGGGCAACGGCGCGTTGCGCGTGTTGCCGGCCGACTCCACACCGGGCACCTCGCGCACACCCCTGGCGAAGTCGGCGTTCGACGAGTGGACGACGATCACACCGATCTGGTCGTACGACGTCACGATCGTGCCCCCGGCCTCGGCGATCGCTTTCTTCACACGCGCCGAAGGGGCCTGTCCGGGACGGACGTTGACGACATGGCTGAGCGCGGTGGCGTCCGCCGACGCCGATGCCGTGGCCGATGTCGTGGCCGCCGGCGCGGCCTGTGCCGCCGAGGCGGTGACGTTCGGCAGGAACGCGAGGGCCGTCGCCGTGGCCATTCCGAGCGGAAGGGCGAGCGGGAGGGCGAGCGCACTGCGGAAGCGCGGGTGAGGCGCTGTCATGTGTCGGAGTCTCCAGTTCGGCTCGCGGGAGGAGCGGCACGAGCGGTACGGGTGGACCGTGCGGGAGGTCCGGGGCGGCGCGGCCATCATCGCGGCCACGCCGCCCCTGCGGGTCGCAGGACCTACTTCACCGCGCGCAGCGCGTTGACGATGCCGAAGCCGTAGAAGCCGTTGACCCGCTTGCCGCCCACGCAGGTTGCGTCCACGACGCCGTCGCCGTTCCCGTCGTACGGGCCGGTCGGGCAGCCCGGGTTGTCCGCCTCCGCCTTCAGCAGCCACTGCAGCTGGGCCGGGCTCGCCCACGGGTGCGTCGACTTCAGCAGCGCGGCCACGGCCGCGACGTGCGGAGTCGCCATCGACGTGCCCTGGAGGTAGCCGTACTGGTTGTTCGGCAGCGTGGACAGGATGCGGCCGTTCTTCGACGGAGTGTCCGGGATCTGGTACTTGTCGCCGCCCGGCGCCGCGACGTCGATCACGCCGTCGCCGTAGCTGGAGTAGTAGGACTTCGCGCCCTTGACGCCGGTCGCGCTCACCGTGACGACACCGGGCAGCTGGGTCGGCACGTCGAAGCACTTGTGCGGGTCGACGGTCCGCGTCACGGCGGTCGAGTCGTCGGGGCTGGAGTTGTCGACGAGGGACGCCGCGTCGAGGTCGTCATTGGAGTTGCCGGCCGCGGCGACATTGAGCGTGCCCTTGCTCTGGGCATACAGCTGGGCCCTGTTGACCGCGTCGACGATGGCACGTTGATCGGGGTCGTCAACGCAGTTGTACAGCCATGGATCAACGTAGTAGCTGTTGTTGGTGATCTCGACGCCGTGGTCGGCGGCGAACACGAAGGCGCAGACGACGCTCTCCGGGAAGAACAGCTGGCTCGCGTCCGGCTGGGCGACAGTGATGCCGGCGACCTTCACACCGGGCGCGACGCCCGCGACCCCGATGCCGTTGCGGGCCGCGGCGATCTCGCCTGCCACATGCGTGCCGTGGTAGTGGTCCGCGTCCACCGGCCGCCAGGAGCCGTACGTGGTGTCCGCCTTGCCGCTGACGCAGTTCGCGGACTGCGAGGGCGAGAAGTTCGGCGCGATGTCGGGGTGGGTGTCGTCGACGCCGACGTCGATGACCGCCACGGTCACGCTCTTGCTGCCCGGGTCGGTCCTGGCGGCCTTGTCGGCGCCGATCGCCCTGAGGTCCCACTGGTCGGCTTCGAGCGGCTCCTCCCCGGCCGTCGAACTCCCCGCGACCTTCGCCGCCTCGGCCTTGGAGAGGTACTGCACCGCGCCCTCGTCCGTCGTCCCCGCCGCCTGCACCGGCGAGGTCCGCGAGGCGCCCGCGGACTGCACGCCGCGCACCGTGCGTATCACCTTGGCGAAGTCGGGGTCGGCCGAGTGGACGACGATCACGCCGATCCGGTCGTACGACACCACGATGGAACCGCCGGCCGCATTGATCGCCTTCTTGACCGACTTGATCGTGTGTTGATCCGTTTTCGTGTTGACGAGATACGCGAAGGAGTCCGTGCCGGCCGCCTGCGTGGCGGCGGACTCCACGCGGGGAGCAGCCTGGGCGGCCGTCGGCACGAAGCCGAGCGAGGCGGTCAGGGACAGCGCGACCGGCACCGCGAGGGCGAGTCGGCGTCTGGAACGCAGATGAGCCATGGGGTCTCCACATCATCCGGAAATGGAACGACCCGAGACACAGGTGGTGCTCGGGCACGTACATGACAGGCGGTCCAGGCCGCAAACTATCTCCCGAAGCCGCTGGTCAGCAATGAGTTGCCCAAGGAGAGTCCGGAAACTGGTCAAGGGAGTTGAACCCGCCCTCGCGTGGCGCCGTGACCTTGGACAGGGAGCACGAGGACACTCGCCCCCGATCCCCGTCACAACCCGCATCCGCAACGCGAGGAGACTCCGTGGCCACCGAGACACCGCCCCCCTCGAAAACCCCAACCAAACTCCCCAGTACCGAGGAGTTCGTCGCGGAGCAGGAGAGCGCGGAATTCGGTGAACTGCGCCGCGCTCACCGCTCCTTCGCCTTCCCGCTCACCATCGGCTTCATCGCCTGGTACCTGCTGTACGTCCTGCTGTCGAACTACGCGGACGACTTCATGGGCACCCAGGTGGTCGGCAACATCAACGTGGCCCTCGTCCTGGGCCTCGCCCAGTTCCTGACCACCTTCCTCATCGCCTGGTGGTACTCGCGGCACGCCGCCGCCAAGCTCGACCCCAAGGCCGAGGCGATCAAGTCCCGACTGGAGGGCGGCGAATGAACCCCGCGCAGCACACCCTGATCGCCGCCGGCGAGGCGAGCCAGCACCGGCCGCTGATCATCACGCTCTTCGCGGTGTTCGTCGCCGCGACCCTCGTGATCACCGTCTGGGCGGGCCGCCAGACCAAGGACGCCGCCGACTTCTACGCGGGCGGCCGTCAGTTCACCGCCTTCCAGAACGGCCTCGCCGTCTCCGGCGACTACATGTCCGCCGCGTCGTTCCTCGGCATCGCCGGCGCCATCGCCCTCTTCGGCTACGACGGCTTCCTGTACTCCATCGGCTTCCTGGTCGCCTGGCTGGTCGCCCTGCTCCTGGTCGCCGAGCCGCTGCGCAACTCAGGCCGCTACACCATGGGCGACGTGCTCGCCTACCGGATGCGCCAGCGCCCCGTCCGCACGGCGGCCGGCACCTCCACCATCGTCGTCTCGATCTTCTATCTGCTGGCCCAGATGGCGGGCGCGGGCGTGCTGGTCTCGCTCCTGCTCGGCATCACCAGCGACGCCGGCAAGATCGGCATCGTCGCCCTGGTCGGCGTACTGATGATCGTGTACGTCACCATCGGCGGCATGAAGGGCACCACCTGGGTCCAGATGGTCAAGGCCGTGCTGCTGATCGCGGGCGCGCTGCTGCTGACCTTCATGGTCCTGGTGAAGTTCCACTTCAACGTCTCCGACCTGCTCGGCTCGGCCGCCGACAACAGCGGCAAGGGCTCGGCCTTCCTGGAGCCCGGTCTGAAGTACGGCGCCACCGGCACCACCAAGCTGGACTTCATCTCCCTCGGTATCGCCCTGGTGCTGGGCACCGCGGGCCTGCCGCACATCCTGATCCGCTTCTACACGGTGCCGACCGCCAAGGCCGCCCGTAAGTCCGTGATCTGGGCCATCGGTCTGATCGGCGCCTTCTACCTGATGACCCTCGCCCTCGGCTTCGGCGCCGCCGCCCTGATCAAGCCGGACGAGATCATCGCCTCCAACAAGGCGGGCAACACGGCCGCGCCCCTGCTCGCCCTGCACCTCGGCGGGGTCGACTCCAACTGGGGCGCGATCCTGCTCGCCACCATCTCCGCGGTCGCCTTCGCCACCATCCTGGCGGTCGTGGCCGGCCTCACCCTCGCCTCGTCCTCGTCCTTCGCGCACGACATCTACGCGAACGTCATCAAGCGGGGCCAGGCCACCGAGAAGCAGGAGCTCGGCGCGGCCCGCTGGGCCACCGTCGGCATCGGCGCGGTCTCGATCGTGCTGGGCGCCCTCGCCCGCGACCTGAACGTCGCCGGCCTGGTCGCCCTCGCCTTCGCGGTCGCCGCCTCCGCCAACCTCCCGACGATCCTCTACAGCCTCTTCTGGAAGCGGTTCACCACCTCCGGAGCCCTCTGGTCGATCTACGGCGGCCTGGTCACCGCGGTCGGCCTGGTGCTGTTCTCGCCGGTGGTCTCCGGAAAGCCCGCCTCGATGTTCCCGGACGTCGACTTCCACTGGTTCCCGCTGGAGAACCCCGGCATCATCTCGATCCCGGTCGGCTTCCTCCTCGGCGTCCTCGGCACGTACCTGTCCAAGGACGAGCCCGACCAGGGCAAGTACGCGGAACTGGAGGTCCGGTCCCTGACCGGCACCGGCGCGCACTGACAACCCGCTGAGCAGCCTCCGACCGGCCGCGTCGTACTTCCCTACGACGCGGCCGCGTCATACCTCGTGGGATCGGGCCGCAGTCGTTGTCAGTGGTGTCACGTAGGCTCGCGGGTAACGGGTGAAGGTCCATCCGTACCGATCCGCTACGAGGGAGGGGGCCCACGTGCTCATCGACACCTACGGCCGAGTGGCCACCGACCTGAGGGTCTCGCTGACCGACCGGTGCAACCTCCGCTGTACGTACTGCATGCCCGAGGAGGGCCTGCAGTGGCTGGCCAAGCCCGATCTGCTCACGGACGACGAGATCGTCCGCCTCATCGACATCGCGGTACGCCTGCTCGGCGTCGAGGAGGTCCGCTTCACCGGCGGTGAGCCCCTGCTCCGCCCCGGCCTGGTCGGCATCGTCGAGCGGGTCG
>Ga0182007_10002079_pt1 | contig 10278 bp, 7 predicted proteins | sample Sormic07211113_1_FD_123023 | JGI IMG/M metagenome (GOLD analysis project Ga0182007, IMG submission 123023) | Rhizosphere microbial communities from Sorghum bicolor, Mead, Nebraska, USA - 072115-113_1 MetaG | ecosystem: Host-associated > Plants > Roots > Rhizosphere | place: USA: Nebraska... | reverse complement strand
GACCAGTTCGACTGGGTGTATCGCGAACACGAACACGCCGTGTTCACCATGACCATCCACCCCGACGTCTCCGGCCGTCCGCAAGTGCTGCTGATGCTTGAGCGCCTGATCGAACACATCCAGAGCCATGCCGGTGTGCGCTTCGTGACCTTCGACGAAATCGCCGACGACTTCATCCGCCGCCAACCCCGTACCTGACACACCCCACCTGTAGCAGCGGGCTTGCCCGCGGAAACCGTCAACGATGACGCGGGCATCCTGGATGAACGCGGTGTCGAGGCGTTCTTCGCCAGCACGTTCGCTCCTACGGAGGGCCACTAACCCTTGAGGCGCGACCCATGTCCATCTACAACAAGCTTGACCTGACTGGCTGGAAACCCCGGCAACTGACGTCCAAGGAGGTGCGATTTGCCACCTGGATCGCGTTTTTCGCCTGGGTGTTTGCGGTGTATGACTTCATCCTGTTCGGCACCTTGCTGCCGGAGATCGGCCGGCATTTTGGCTGGGGTGAAGTGGAGCAAGCTGAAATCGCGACGTGGGTGGCGGTCGGCACGGCGGTGGTTGCGTTTGCCATCGGCCCGGTCGTGGACAAATTGGGGCGGCGCACCGGCATTATCTTCACGGTGGCCGGCTCCGCGCTGTGCTCGGCACTCACCGCGATCGGCGGTGCGTGGGGCAAGTCGCCGCTGATTCTGATCCGTTCGTTGGGTGGCTTGGGGTATGCCGAAGAAACCGTCAACGCGACGTACTTGAGTGAGTTGTATGGCGCCTCGGAAGATCCGCGACTGACCAAACGCCGTGGTTTCATCTATAGCCTGGTGCAAGGCGGCTGGCCGGTGGGGGCTTTGATTGCCGCCGGGTTGACCGCGCTGTTGCTGCCGATCATTGGCTGGCAGGGCTGCTTCATCTTCGCCGCGATCCCGGCGATTGTCATCGCGATCATGGCGCGCAAGCTCAAGGAGAGCCCGCAGTTCCAGATCCATCAGCGCATCAGCGAACTGCGTAAAAGCGGCGCAGTGAAGGAAGCGCAAAACGTCGCCGTGACCTACGGCGTGGACTATGACGAACACAGCAAGGCCGGCCTCAAAGCCGCGTTCCGGGGCCCGGCGCGGCGCGCCACGTTAGTGATCGGCGCGGCACTGTTGCTCAACTGGGCGGCGATCCAGGTGTTCAGCGTGCTCGGTACGTCGGTGATCGTCAGCGTGCACCATATCTCGTTCGAGAATTCGTTGATCATCCTGGTGCTGTCGAACCTGGTGGGTTACTGCGGTTACCTCAGCCACGGCTGGATGGGTGACAAGATCGGCCGTCGCAACGTGATTGGCCTGGGCTGGATGCTCGGCGGCCTGTCGTTCGCCGGGATGCTGTTTGGCCCGAGCAATATGCCGATGGTAGTCGGGCTGTACAGCCTGGGCCTGTTCTTCCTGATCGGTCCATATTCGGCGGCGTTGTTCTTTATCAGCGAGAGTTTCCCCACCAGCATCCGCGCCACTGGAGGCGCAATCATCCACGCCATGGGGCCGATCGGTGCGGTGGTTGCAGGCTTTGGCGCAACCCAGGTGTTGTCTGCCGGCAGCGACTGGCAGACCGCCGCGCTGTGGTTCGGTGCGCTGCCGTGTTTCCTGTCCGGCGCCTTGATGTTTGCCGCACGCCATGTGCGCCCGGAAACCGTTCAGTAAGGAGTGTGTGATGAGCCGTAAAGTCGCCTTGATTACCGGTGCCGCCAGCGGCATCGGCCAAGCCCTCGCCATGGCCTATGCCCGTAACGGCGTGGCGGTGGTCGGCGGGTATTACCCGGCCGATCCCCATGACCCGCAGGCCACCGTCAGCCTGGTAGAAGAGGCCGGTGGCGAGTGCCTGATGCTGCCGTTGGACGTGGGTGACACCGCTTCGGTCGATGCACTGGCCGCGCAAGCCATCCAGCATTTCGGTCGACTGGATTACGCCGTGGCCAACGCCGGCCTGCTGCGTCGCGCACCGTTGCTGGAGATGACCGACGCGCTGTGGGACGAAATGCTCAACGTCGACCTGACGGGGGTGATGCGCACCTTCCGCGCGGCGACCCGGCACATGCAGGAAGGCGGTGCACTGGTGGCGATTTCGTCGATTGCCGGCGGTGTATATGGCTGGCAGGAACACAGCCATTACGCGGCGGCCAAGGCCGGCGTGCCGGGGTTGTGCCGGTCGCTGGCGGTGGAGTTGGCGGCCAAGGGCATCCGTTGCAATGCGGTGATCCCAGGGTTGATCGAGACGCCGCAATCGCTGGATGCGAAGAACTCGTTGGGACCGGAAGGCTTGGCGAAAGCGGCGCGCGCGATTCCGCTGGGCCGGGTAGGGCGGGCGGATGAAGTGGCGTCTCTGGTGCAGTTTTTGACCAGTGACGCATCGAGCTATCTGACCGGGCAAAGCATCGTCATCGACGGTGGCCTGACCGTACGCTGGCCCGATTGACTGTACCCACATCAGAACTGTGTTTGTCTCGGGAGAATTTACATGCCCCAACTCATCCACCGCCGCGCCGTCATCACCGGCGCCGGCAGCGGCATCGGTGCCGCCATCGCCCATGCCTACGCCACTGAAGGCGCGCGCCTGGTACTGGCCGACCGCAACGCCGCCAGCCTCGCGGAAACGGCGATCACCTGCCGCAACCTCGGTGCCGAGGTGTTCGAGTGCCTGGCTGACGTCGGCACCGTCGAAGGCGCCCAGGCCAGTGTCGATTGCTGCATCGAACACTTCGGCGGAATCGATATCCTGGTCAACAACGCGGGCATGCTCACCCAGGCACGCTGCGTCGACCTGTCCATTGAGATGTGGAACGACATGCTGCGTGTCGACCTCACCAGTGTGTTCGTCGCCAGCCAGCGCGCCTTGCCGCACATGCTCGCGCAACGTTGGGGGCGGATCATCAACGTCGCGTCGCAACTGGGTATCAAGGGCGGCGCCGAGCTGACCCATTACGCCGCCGCCAAGGCCGGGGTGATCGGTTTCACCAAGTCCCTGGCCCTGGAAGTGGCCAAGGACAATGTGCTGGTCAACGCCATCGCGCCAGGCCCGATCGAGACGCCGCTGGTAGGCGGTATCAGCGACGACTGGAAGCGCGCCAAGGCCAAGGAACTGCCCCTGGGTCGCTTCGGTCTGGCTGATGAAGTTGCGCCAACGGCGGTGCTGCTCGCCAGCGAGCCCGGTGGCAACCTGTTCGTCGGCCAGACCCTGGGCCCGAACTCCGGCGATGTCATGCCATGAGTGGGGTGTAGCCATGTGCGGACTCTGCGGACTGCTTGGCGAAGACCTGCACTGGAGCGATCCCCTGGGCGATGAACTGCCCCGGCGCCGCGAACGCCTGCGCCGGATTGCTGCGATAAACCAGGTGCTGGCAGTGTTCCGGCTCAAGGTCGAAGATTTCCAGGGCGCGTCGTATTTGCTGTTGGGCGCCACCGGCAAACAGGCGCTGGCCAGCGGCCTGGATCAACTCTGGCAGGCGGCCGAGAGCATGCTCGGCCGCCCGCTGGACCCCCTCGACCCCCACTTGCTGGATCACCTGGACTTGTAGGCGCCCGGCTTGCCGGCGATGGCATTCTGAAGGACGCCATCGCCGGCAAGCCGGGCTCCTACAGGGGCATCATTGAGGTATTAAACAATGAGCATGGCTCTGAATGTGATCACCGGCTTCCTTGGCAGCGGCAAGACCACCTTGCTCAAGCGCCTGCTGCAAGGCGAAAGCCTGGGCGACACCGCGCTGCTGATCAACGAATTCGGCGATGTCGGCATTGACCACCTATTGGTGGAAGAGGTGGCACCGGACACCGTATTGTTGCCCAGCGGATGCGTGTGCTGTTCGATCCGTGGCGAGTTGAAAGACGCACTGCTCGGCCTGCTGCAGCGTCGCGAACGGGGTGAAATTCCGGCCTTCAAGCGGGTGATCCTGGAGACCACCGGCCTGGCCGACCCGGCACCGATTCTTGCCACCTTGAACAACGACGTGCAACTGCGCGGGCGTTTCCATGTTGGCCTGGTGATTACCCTCGTCGATGCCAGCCACGCCTCTGTGCAAGAACGCCTGCACCCGGAATGGCTGGCGCAAGTGGCGGCGGCGGATCGCCTGCTGCTGAGCAAGACCGATCTGGCCGGCGATTGCACGGCGTTGCGCGCCCATTTGCAGGCGCTGAATGCCGGCACGCCGATTCTCGATACGCACGAGATCCACAGCGGCGATCAACTGCTGCTCGGCGAAGGCCTGCGCAGCCCCGAACCCGCTGTGGAGGTCAGTCGCTGGCAACTGCATCGCACCACCACCGCCACCCACGGCGCCGCACAAGTGTGCAGCCTGACCTTCGACCAGCCCCTGGACTGGGTGGGGTTCGGGGTGTGGTTGTCGATGCTGTTAAGATGCCACGGCGAACGGATCCTCCGTGTCAAAGGGCTGCTCAACGTGAACGCCAGTAACGCCCCCATCGTCATTCATGGTGTGCAGCATTGCCTGCATGCGCCGGTGCACCTGCCTGCGTGGCCGGGCAGTGATCGGCAATCGCGCCTGGTGTTTATCCTGCGCGGCCTCGACCCCGAACTGTTGCGACGTTCCTTCAACGTGTTTTCACGACGGTTTGCGGCATGATCACGTTAAGAGTCCTCGGTACTTCGGTCACCCTGCTTGAATGCTTGCGCGTGCGCGCTGAGCAGGAGCTGGGCATTCGCCTGATCTATCAGGTGCACGACGTCGAACAGGCCCAGCGTATCGCGGTGATGCAACCCGACAGCTACGACCTGTACGACCAGTGGTTCCACAACGTTGACTTCGTGTGGCCGGCCCGGGCGATCCAGCCCATCGACACCCGACGCATCGCGCTGTGGCACGAAATCAATGATCTGCCCAAGCGCGGTCGCCTGTCACCCGATGACCGCCTCGGCAGCGGCAGTGTGCCCAGTGAACGGTTGTTCGTGCAGCACGATGGCAGCCTCGGCAGCACGGTCACCGACCGCATCAGCATGTTGCCCCTGACCCACAACGCCGACAGTTTCGCCTACCGCCCCGAACGGTTGCCCGAAGGCTTTTGCCACGGTAACGAAAGCTGGGGCTGGCTTTTGGACCCCGCTTGGCGTGCGCGCACGGCCTTGCAGAGTGACGCCGCCATCGGTGCGTTGGATGCGGCGTTGGCGGTGCAGGGCGCGGGGCTGGCGAGCTTCAGGGACATCGGCAACATGAGCATTGAAGAGATCGACGTGCTTGCTGACATCCTGGTGCGCAAGCAGAAGGAGGGGCACTTTGCGGCGTTCTGGTCCGATGATGAAGAGGCCGCGCAATTGATGCTCAGCCCGAGTATCGATATCCAGAGCCTGTGGTCGCCGACCTTGATGCGGCTGCATCGCGCGGGGGTGAAATACCGCTTGGCGGTGCCGCGTGAAGGGTATCGCGCGTGGTTTGGTGGGTTGTCGTTGTCGCGGCATGCCAAGGGCGCGGTGTTGGATGCGGCGTATGCGTATTTGAATTGGTGGTTGTCGGGGTGGCCTGGGGCGGTGATGGCGCGCCAGGGTTACTACATTGGGAACCCGGCGCGTACGCGGGATCACTTGAGCAGTGCGGAGTGGGATTATTGGTACGCGGGGGAGCCGGCGCGGGAGGAGTTGCTGGGGAGTGACGGGTTGCCGTTGATTGATGTCGGGGAAGTGCGGGATGGGGGGTCTTATGAGCAGCGTATGGGGCATATTGCGGTGTGGAATTCGGTGATGGATGAGCATAATTATTTGGTGCGGCGGTGGGGGGATTTTATGCGGGCTCGCTGTCTTTGATTGATTGATTGATTGATTGATTGATTGATTGATTGATTGATTGAGTACATATCCGTTTCTTTGGTAACGGCGACTATGGGTTCCACTCTTACAGCGGGTCACTTTTTGAAGAGCGCAAAAAGTAACCAAAAACGCTTCGCCCCAACACTCGGTGCCTCGCCTAGGCTCGGCATGCCCTCACTCCGGCTTGTTTGACGGGGCGCCCCAGATCAAAAGCAAAAGCGCGGCGGCCTTAGAGCCGACCGGTTTGGGGAGGCGTACGCGGTCAAATGTGGGAGCTGGCTTGCCTGCGATGGCATCACCGGGGTGTGCCTGCGGTACCGAGTCGTTCGCATCGCCGGCAAGCCAGCTCCTACAGGTAACAGCCTTTGATCCAACCACTCGGGCTGGCTGTCAGGGCGCCGTGCTTTTGCTTTGCTTTTGATCTCAGGCGCCCCGTCAAACACGCTGGCCGGAATTCGGCAGGGATTTGGGGGGTAAACCGGCAGGGATGCCGGTTTAGCCGCCCCGCGCCATGGATGGCGCGTGGCGGCGGCCCCCCAAATCACTGTCGGATTACGGGCACACCGAGCGTGAGCGAGGTGCCGAGTGTTGGGGCAAAAGCCTTTTGGTTACTTTGGGGCTTTTCCAAAGTGACCCGCTGTAAGAGCGGAACCCATAGTCGCCATGACCTAAATAAAGGATATGTACTCAATCCCGCGCCCCCCTAGCCCAGTAGCCAACCCATTGTCGCCAAAAAACCGTCACAAAACTCCCCGTTTTTATTGGGTGCACTTAACCCTACTCCCAGCTAATCTCCTAAAACCTAATATCCACTCAAAATAGATGTTTTTTTGACGCCAGGTCAGCGGTCGCAGGGAATGCACATGACAAAGGGACGTAGTGGCAGAGAGAGGCGAACGCTGCCAGAGGGCACTGCAATGAGGTGGCGCCATACGTTCCAAACCCGCATTGCCGGGGTGCTGGCTCTGTTGCTGCTGGTGGTCGTCGCCGCCACATATTTCGCCGTCAAGACCGCCACCACCCGCGCCGTGGAAAACCAGGCGCGAGTCCAACTGCAAACCGGCAGCCAGGTATTCGAGCGCCTGCTCGACCTGCGCGGGCGTCGCCTGCAGTACGGCCTGGACTGGCTGACCGCCGATCTCCCATTCAAACATGCCGTGGCCGAAGGCAAGACCGGGCCGGTTCTCGCTGCATTGCGTCGCCACGGCACGGGCATCCGTTCCAGCGAAGTGTTTGTACTGGGGCTGGATGGCAAGGTCATGGTCAGCACCTTGCCAATCTTCGTGCGCGGTCAGTCTTTTCCCTATGACGACGCCTTGCGCCACGCCCGGCGTACGGGCCTGCAGATGCTGATCGTGGCCCTGGATGGGCGGCCCTATCTGTTGGTGCAGCGCGAAGTGATCGACGATCTACCCATTGCGCGCGTCGTCATGGGCTTTCCCATGGATAAGCTGTTCGCCAGTGAGCTGCGCTCCATGAGCAACCTGGAGGTGTCGTTCCTCAGCGTGCAAAATGACACGCCCGGCCCGCTGTTCAGTACCCAGCCGCAGGCTTACCAGGCCGGTACGCTTAGCCTGTTGCGCGAAGGGCATGTCGACCCCGAACCGAAAATCCATATGTTCTACGGTCAGCGTGTGCTCAGCCGGGTATTGCCGCTGGCCAATACCGGCAATGGCGATGAAGTGCGTGTGCTGCTGCAAAGCCCGCTGGACCATGCCCTGGAATCCTTTGCACCGCTGGACCGGCAGTTCCTCGGGATTGCCCTGGCCGTGCTGCTGGTGTCGTTGGCCGCCGCGTTGTTTCTGGCGCGACGGGTGTCGCGCCCGCTCAACGCCCTGGTGCAGGCGGCCGAACGTATCGGCGCCGGTGATTACCGCACGCCGGTGCGCGTGCGCAGCCACGATGAATTCGGTCTGTTGGCCCGCGCTTTCAACGCCATGCAAAGCGGTATCGCCGTGCGCGAGCGGCAATTGGCGCACAACGCGCTGCACGACCCGCTCACCGGCCTGCCCAATCGGGCCCTGGCCATGGAGCGCCTGGGCAGCGCGATCAGTGCACGCCGGCCGGTGGTGTTGCTGTACCTGGGGATCGAGAACTACCGAGTGATCAACGAAGGTTTCGGCCCCCAGGGCGTGGAAGAGATGCTGCGCGAAGCCAGCCGTTGCCTGTCCATCAGCCTGTTGGCCAGTGATACGGCGGCGCGTATCGCCGGCAGCGAATTCCTGCTGTTGTTGGAAAACACCGAGGTTGACCGCGCTGTGGCCCGTGCCGACCGCCTCTACGCGCTGCTCACCGAGCCCCAGCGCATCGGCAATGACGAACTGCGCCACGAGGTGAGCATGGGGATTGCCGCCTACCCGGCAGACGGCCAGCAAGTGGAAGAGTTGATCAGCCGCGCCGCCATCGCCCGGCATGACGCGGCCAGCCTGCCGGGGCATTTGCAGATCTACCAGCAGGACCGCGACCTGGCCCATCAACGCCAGATCACCTTGATCCGCGACCTGCGGCGTGCCGCCATCGAGGGCGAATTGTTCCTGTGTTACCAGCCCAAGCTCGACCTCAAGCATGGCCATGTATGCCAGGCCGAAGCCTTGTTGCGCTGGCAGCATCCGACCCTGGGCCAAGTCTCTCCCGTCGAATTCATCCCCCTGGCCGAACGTACCGGCAGCATGCGCAGCCTGACGCTGTGGGTGATCGAAGAAGCCATCCGCCAGATCGCCGAGTGGGCGCAGCGCGGCATGCTGATCCAGCTGTCGGTGAATATTTCAGTGGACGATCTGGCTGATGATGACCTGGCGATTCGTGTCACCGCGCTCTTGATGACGTACCAGGTGGAGGCCGAGCAACTGATTTTCGAGATCACCGAGAGCGCGATCATGCACAACCCGCAACAGGCGCTCAGCGTCCTGGAGCAACTGCGCGGCTGCGGTATCAGCCTCTCGGTGGATGACTTTGGCACCGGCTATTCGTCCCTGGCGCAATTGCAGCGCCTGCCGGTGCAGGAGTTGAAGATCGACCAGTCCTTCGTGCGCAACCTCGACAGCACCAGTGGTGACGGGGTGATCGTGCGCTCCACCATCGAGATGAGCCATAACCTTGGGCTCAAGGTGGTGGCCGAAGGCGTGGAATTCGCCCCCAGCCTGAAACTGCTCAAACAATGGAATTGCGACACCGCCCAGGGTTATCTGATCAGTCGGCCGTTGAATGCGATGGCGTTCGAGATGTGGATGCGCCGGGAGCGGGTGCCGCTTTAACCGGCATAAAAAAGGCGGCTACCTTCACAGGTAGCCGCCTTTGTTTTACCGCCGGTGACGCTTATTCCGGCAGTTTGAACGCCATCACGTAGTCACCCTGTTTGGTGCCCAGGGAGCCGTGACCGCCGGCCATGACCAGCACGTACTGCTTGCCGTCTTTACCGGTGTAGGTCATCGGCGTGGTTTGCGCGCCTGCTGGCAGGCGGCCTTCCCACAGTTGCTTGCCGTTTTTCACGTCATAGGCACGCAGGTACTGGTCGAGGGTACCGCTGAGGAACGCAACACCACCGGCGGTGGTGAAGGTGCCGCCCAGGCTAGGTACGCCCATGGTCAACGGAATTGGAACCGGCGCGCTGTCACGCACGGTGCCGTTCTTGTGCATCCAGATGGTCTTGTGGGTGGTCAGGTCGACCGCCGCTACATAACCCCATGCCGGCGCCTGGCACGGCAGGCCCATTGGCGACAACATGGCTTCGAGGATCACACCGTATGGCGCGCCTTTGTTTGGCTGCACGCCTTCGGTTTCGCTGACGCGTGGGCCTTGCTTGGCGATGTCGGCGGCCGGGATCAGCTTGGATTTGAACGCCATGTAGCTTGGGTTCACGAAGGCGATCTGGCGCACCGGGTCGACGGAAATGCCACCCCAGTCGAACACGCCGAAGTTGCCTGGGTAAACGATCGAACCTTGCAGCGAGGGCGGCGTGAAAGCACCGTCGTAACGCATGGATTTGAAATCAATCCGGCACAGCAGTTGGTCGAACGGTGTCACGCCCCACATGTCACGCTCTTTGAGCGGCGGTGGCATGAAGTTCAGGTCGGACTTCGGTTGGGTCGGGGAGGTGCGGTCGCCCGCCACTGCGCCTTGCGGTACCGCCACTTCGTGGATCGGCACGACCGGTTGGCCGGTGGCGCGGTCCAGCACGTAGATGCTGCCTTGTTTGGTCGACGCCATCACTGCCTGCTTCACGCCGGCTTCGGTCTTGATGTCGATCAGCGAAGGCTGGCCGCCCACGTCCATGTCCCACAGGTCGTGGTGAGTGAACTGGAAGGTCCACTTCACGTGGCCAGTGTCGATGTCCAGGGCGGTGAGGCCGGCAGCGTATTTCTCGGAATCGTCGGTACGGTCGCCGCCGTATTGGTCGGGCATCTGGTTGCCCATCGGCAGGTAGAGCATGCCGAGTTTTTCATCCACGGCGAACATGGACCACATGTTCGGCGAGTTGCGGGTGTAGGTCTT
>Ga0182007_10002078_pt1 | contig 10281 bp, 10 predicted proteins | sample Sormic07211113_1_FD_123023 | JGI IMG/M metagenome (GOLD analysis project Ga0182007, IMG submission 123023) | Rhizosphere microbial communities from Sorghum bicolor, Mead, Nebraska, USA - 072115-113_1 MetaG | ecosystem: Host-associated > Plants > Roots > Rhizosphere | place: USA: Nebraska... | reverse complement strand
CGTTGCAGATCATGTCGGTCCAGTAGGCGAGCCGCTGCTCGCGCGGAACGACGGCTGTGCTGAGCAGTTGGGTCATGGGGATCCTTCCGGGGAGGTGCGCGAACGGGCCGCTTGCAACGCTGGATCAAGAACGCCGCGAATTCCGGACAAGGCGCTTCCAGGCGGCGAACTTACGCTTCAAGCAACCCGCATGCCACCGCGCTAACCCGGATGCCGCGGGCCCCTTCCACCCCTTTGGAGAAACGCCATGTCCAGCACCACCCATCCCCGCCTGCGCGTCGCCGCGGTGCAAGCCGCCCCCGTCTTCCTCGACCTCGACGGCACCATCGACAAGACCATCGACCTGATGGCCCAGGCGGCCGGCCAGGGCGTGCAGCTGATCGCCTTTCCCGAGACCTGGGTGCCCGGCTATCCGTGGTGGATCTGGCTCGATTCGCCGGCCTGGGGCATGCAGTTCGTGCAGCGCTATCACGACAACGCCCTGGTCGTCGGCTCGCCCGAGTTCGACCGCATCCGCGAGGCCGCGCGCAAGCACCGCATCTGGGTCTCGCTCGGCTACAGCGAGAAGGCCGCCGGCAGCCTCTACATCGCGCAGGCCCTGATCGACGACCAGGGCAACACGCTGCAGACCCGCCGCAAGCTGAAGCCGACGCATGTCGAGCGCACCGTCTTCGGCGAAGGCGACGGCTCGGACCTCGCCGTGGTCGAGACGACGATCGGCAACATCGGCTCGCTGTCGTGCTGGGAGCACCTGCAGCCGCTCAGCAAGTACGCGATGTACTCGCAGAACGAGCAGATCCACTGCGGCGCCTGGCCCAGCTTCTCGCTCTACCGCGGCGGCGCCTACGCGCTCGGCGCCGAAGTCAACAACGCCGCCAGCCAGGTGTACGCAGCCGAGGGCCAGTGCTTCGTGGTGGCGCCCTGCGCCACGGTCTCGAAGGCGATGCACGAACTGCTGTGCACCGATGCCGGCAAGCAGCAGATGCTGCTGGTCGGCGGCGGCTTCGCGCGCATCTACGGACCCGACGGATCGCCGCTCGGCAAGAACCTGGCCGAGGACGAGGAAGGGCTGGTGGTGGCCGACATCGACCTCGGGATGATCTCGCTGGCCAAGGCCGCCGGCGACCCGGCCGGCCACTATTCGCGGCCCGACGTGACGCAGCTGCTGTTCAACAGGAAGCGGCGCGAACCGGTGGTGCTGCAGGGCCCGGCCGAGCCCGAGAAGGCGGTCGCCGAGCCGGTGTCCACGCCGGTCGAAGCGGCTGCGGCCGCCGCCCGCCAGCCGGTCGTGGCCTGAGCCGCCGCCTCACAGGGGAAGCGCCATGGAATCCGCCATTGCCGAACACCTGAAATGTCCGCGCACCCGGCACCGCCGGGTGGAGGACGACTACACGCCGCCCTACCCCGTCTGGTCGGCTCGCGCAGCCACCGGCGTCGGCCAGGTGGTGATGGGCTACTTCGGCGTGCAGTCGCGCGGGCCCGAGCTCCAGGGCCGCGCCTGCGCCGCCCTGATGAAGATCGCGCAAAGCTTCAGACTCGCCGACGGGCCGGGCCACCACGACCTGGCGCACTTCGTCGACGCCGAGGGCTTCGACAACATGATCGCGATCGCCTACTGGAGCGACCCGGCCGCCTTCGGACGCTGGTGCGCCACGCCCGAGATCGACGACTGGTGGCGCTCGCCGGCGCGGCTCGACGACGGACTGGGCTACTTCCGCGAGATCGCCTCGCCGCGGGCCGAGCACTACGAGACCATGTTCAGCACGCCCGACCGCTTCGAGGGCGTGGGTGTCGTGATGGGCGGCGGGGTCAGCGGCGAGATCCAGGAGCATGGCTACTGGGGTTCGATGCGCGACCGGATCCCGTTGTCGCAGACCGATGCGATGGTGGCATCGGGAAGCCGCAGCGCGATCCCGGCCACGCCCGCGCCGGGCCAGCGCGTGCGCATCGCGGGCCACCCCAACGTGGCGATGATCCGCTCGGGCCAGGAATGGACCGACACCACCGGCAAGGAGCGCACCCTCTACCTCGAGGACATGGAGCCGACCTTGCGCGAGGGCATGGACTTCCTGCGCGACCAGGGCCTCGCGATCGGCTGCTACAGCAACCGCTACATGCACCACCTCGACGCCAGGGGCGCGCCGCTGCAGAAGTCCTTCGGCCTGAGCTTCTGGCGCTCGCTGGCCGACATGGAGCGCTGGGCCGAGTCGCATCCCACGCACGTGGCGATCTTCGGCAGCTTCATGCGCTATGTGCAGGAGCTCAACTTCGAGCTGCAGCTGCGCGTGTACCACGAGGTGTCGGTGCTGAAGATGGACGAGCAGAGCTACGAGTACATCAACTGCCACCCGCGCACCGGGCTCATGAACGGCCTCGCGGCCTGAGCGAGGGCTGTCAGCCCTCGTCGGGCACGCCGCGCAGGATCGCATCGCGCAGCGCCGCGGGGATCTCGAGCGCGCGATGCGTCTCGAGCGAGGTCGTCACCAGCACCTGCCGCATTTGCATGCGCAGTTCGCCGTCGGCGCCCACGCACTGCAGTGCCAGGGTCAGCGAGCGCGTGCCGAGGCGCTCGACCACGAGCGCCAAGGTCACGCTGTCGCCGAAGCGGCTCACGGCGCGGAAATCGGCCTCGACCCGCACGGTCGGCAGGCCGATGCGCTGCTCGACGATCAGCCGCTGGTAGCCCACGCCCATCGCATTGACCCAGTCTTCGACCAGGCCGTTGAACATCACGAAGTACTGCGGATAGAAGACGATGCCCGCCGGGTCGCAGTCCGAGAAGCGGATCAGCCGTTCACGGCGGAACGCTGCGGCGGCGGCATCGCTCACGCCGGCTCCTCGCCGCCGGCCTCGTTGCGCATCACGTGCACGCGCAACTGGCCCAGCTGGCTGTGCAGCTGCTTCACGGTCTTCATGTCGAGCCCCGAGAACATCTCGAGGATCCACTGCTCGTGCTCGCTGGCCATGGCCTCGAAGCTGCGCCGGCCCTTGGGCGTGAGGCTCACGATCCAGGCCCGGCGGTCGTCGGGGCTGGCGGTGCGCGAGACCACGCCCTCGCGCTCGAGTTCGTCGGTGAGCCCGGTCACGTTGCCGCCGGTGACCATCAGGTAGCGCGACAGCACGCGCATCTTGAGCCCGTCCTTGTAGCGGTAGAGCTGGGCCATGTAGTCGAAGCGCGCCAGCGTGATGTCGAAGCGCTCGCGCAGCCGCTTGCGGATCTCGGCCTCGATCTGCGTCGTGCTGGCCAGCATGCGCAGCCAGAGCTTCAGCACGGCGTGGTCGTCGTTGCCGGCGCGGGCCTCGTGGCCCAGTTCCTCGGCGTCGCTGAGCGCCGCGTGCGACGGGTCGTTGGTGCTGTCGATCATGTGACTTCTCCCCCCGACACCGAGATCGACTGGCCGGTGACCGAGGCCGCAGCCTCGCCGCAGAGCCAGCGCACCGCATCGGCCACCTCGGCCGGCTGCACGATGCGGCGCTGCGGATTGACGACCGCGAACTCGGCCAGCGCATCGGCTTCGCTGCGGCCGGTCTTGCCGACCACGTTGGCGACGCTGTTGCGCAGGATGTCGGTGTCGGTGTAGCCGGGGCAGACCGCGTTGACCGTGACGCCCTTGCGCGCCACCTCGAGCGCCAGCGAGCGCGTGAGCCCGATCACGCCGTGCTTGGCCGCGGTGTAGGCAGCGACGTAGGCATAGCCCTTCTGGCCCGCGGTGCTGGCGATGTTGACGATGCGGCCCCAGCCGGCATCGAGCATGTCGGGCAGCGCCGCCTGCGCGCAGAGGAAGCTGCCCGTGAGGTTGACGCCGAGCATGCGCTGCCAGAGCTCGACCGAGGTCTTGAGGAAAGGCGCGCTCTCGGCCTGGCCGGCGTTGTTGACCAGGATCTCTACCGGGCCCGACGCCGCGCGCAAGGCCTCGAAGGCCGCGCGCACTGATTCGGCATCGGCGACATCGACCGCGGCCACCCCGTGCCCGCTGCCCGCCAGTTCGCTGCGCACGCGCTCCAGCGCGGCGCTGTCGCGGCCGAGCAGCGTGACACGGGCGCCCTCGGCCGCCAGGGTGCGCGCGATCTCGGCGCCGATTCCACGAGCCGCGCCGGTCACGACCGCGTGGCGCCCATTCAGTGAATTTTTCATGGCTAGCAAAACCGTTGACAACTAAACATTTTAACCACGGGTGCTTTTTCTGGGGCTCAGCGCATCAACCGGCCGCCATTGAGATCGAGCGTCGTGCCCGTGACGAAGGCCCCGGCCGCCGAGGCCAGGTAGACCACGGCCGCCGCCACTTCCTGCGCCTCGCCGAAGCGGCCGAGCGGGATGCCGCGCAGCAGCGCCTGCTGCCGCTCCGGCGCCATGGCGTCGAGCAAGGGGCTGCGGATCGCCGCCGGCGCCAGCGCATTGACCGTGACGCCATCGGCCGCCAGTGCCTGCGCGAACGAGCGGGTCAGCGCGATCAGCCCGGCCTTCGAGGCCGCGTAGTGGGCGCCGCTCGCCGCGCTGGCCTGCTGGCCGGCGATCGAAGCCAGGTTGACGATGCGGCCCGCACCGCGCTCGCGCATGTGGCGTCCGGCGATGCGGCAGCCGAAGAAGCTGCCGCGCAGGTTCACCGCCATCACCTCGTCCCATTCGCCGGCCGTGATGTCCCAGAGCGAGGTCGAGGGCGTCAGCGCGGCGTTGTTGACCATCAGGTCGATGGCGCCGAAGTGCTGCACGGCGGCCTCGAAGCTGCGTTCGAACGCGGACTCGTCGCGGACATCGAGCGCCATCGCGATGCAGCGGTGGCCGGCGTCGCGAAGGCCCGCCGCCACCGCCTCGGCGGCCGCAGCGTCGACATCGGTCAGCATCACGCCGGCGCCCGCCTGCGCCAGCCCCAGCGCGATCGCGGCGCCCAGGCCCTGCCCCGCACCCGTCACGAAAGCCGCCTGCCCGTCGAGGGAGAACATGGCTCAGCCTTTGGCGCGTGGGGCGCCCGGCCCGCGGTCCCAGGTGGCGGCCGACACGCCGCGCTCGCGCAGCTTGTACTTCTGCACCTTGCCGTTCTCGGTGCGCGGCAGGTCGTCGAGCAGGTCGACATAGCGCGGCACCGCGAAGTACGGCAGGCGCGACTCGCAGAAGCGCATGAGCTCGGCCGGCTCGATCACGCGGCCGTCCCGCGCCACCAGAGCGGCCATCACCTCGTCCTCGGCCAGCTCGGAGCCCACCGGATAGACCGCGCAGGCAGCGACCGCCGGATGGCTCAGCAGCACCTGCTCGACCTCGAAGGAGGAGATGTTCTCGCCGCGGCGGCGGATCGCGTCCTTGATGCGATCGACGAAGCGGAAGGCGCCGTCGGCCTCGCGCAGCACGCGGTCGCCGGTATGGAACCACAGGTTGCGCCAGGCCTCGACCGTCTTCTCGGGCATGTTGAAGTAGCCGCTCGCGAAGGCGTACGGCTCGTCGGCGCGCAGCAGCAGCTCGCCGGCCTCGCCCGCTGGCAGCTCGGCGTCGTCGGCATCGGCGACCCGGGCCTGGAAGCCCGGCCGCAGCCAGCCCATGACCCCGCCGCGCGGTGAATCGGGGGCGGTGGCGATCGCGAAGTTGGTCTCGGTCGAGCCATAGCCTTCGAGCAGCCGCACGCCGGTGCGTGCGAAGAAGGCCTGCCCGGCCGCCGCCGGCACGCCGGGGCCGAGCCCGGTGCGCACGCGGTGCTCGCGCTCGCCGGGCCCTTCGGGCTGGGCCAGCAGGATCGGCACCATCGCGCCGAGCAGGTAGACCACGGTGGCGCCGCTGGCCCGCATCGAAGGCCAGAAGCCCGAGGCCGAGAAGCGCGACTCGAACACCACCTCGGCGCCCGTGAGCGCGGCCTGCGAGAAGGTGTTGAGCGCATTGATGTGGAACAGCGGCAAGGTGGTGCACAGCACGTCGTCTGCGCCGACGCCGAGCACCTCGGCGCTGTTCACGCCCCACCAGAAATACTGGGCATGCGGGCAGACCACGCCCTTGGCCGGGCCGGTGGTGCCCGAGGTGTAGAGGATGGCGAGCGGGTCGCCGGGCTGGACCGCGGCCGGCGAGATCGGCTCGGCGCCTGCCGGCCAGGGCACCAGGCGGATGCCCTCGGGAGGCTGCCAGCTGCCGGTCGCTTCGCCAATGACCCAGATCGTCTGCAACGCCGTGCGCGCCAGGTCGGCGGTGTGCAGCCTTTGGAGCAGATCGGCCTCGATCACCAGCAGCCTGGCCTCGCTGTTGGCCAGGAAGTATTCGAGCTGGGGGCCCATCGACGCGGTGTTGACCGGCACCGCCACGGCGCCGAGCCAGCCGGCGCCGAGGAAGGCTTCGACGAACTCGATGCGGTTGCCGCTCATGAGCGCCACGCGGTCGCCGCGCGTCACGCCGCATTGCGCCAGCGCCCCGGCGCGGATGGCGGCGGCCGCGGCCGCATCGGCATGCGACCAGCTGCGGCCCGCGACCCTGAGCAGGGGCCGCTGCCCGAACTCGGCCGCTTGCCGCTGCAGCATCGCAGGCAGGGTGCGCTGCGCCGCCGGCAGCTGGCGCGGCTCAATCGTCATCGTGGGTGCCTCCGCCGAGGTAGGTGGCCTGCACGCGCGGATCGCTCTCCAGCTGCTCGGACGGCCCCGACAGCGCGATCTCTCCGGTCTCCAGCACATAGCCGTGGTCGGAGCTCTCGAGCGCGGCGCGCGCGTTCTGCTCGACCAGCAGGATCGAGACGCCGTCGTCGCGCAGCTTGCGCACGATGGCCAGGATGTCGCGCACGATCAGCGGCGCCAGGCCCAGGCTCGGTTCGTCGAGCATCAGCAGGCGCGGCGCCGACATCAGCGCCCGGCCGACCGCGAGCATCTGGCGCTCGCCGCCCGACAGCGTGTCGGCGCGCTGAGAGCGCCGCTCCGCCAGCCGGGGAAAGCGCTCGTAGACCTGCTGCAGCTGGCGCTTGAGCGCAGCGCTCGCCAGCCGCTTGGAGTAGGCCCCGAGCTGCAGGTTGTCGAGCACGCTGAGCTCACCGAACAGCTCGCGCTTCTCGGGCACCAGGCACAGGCCGCGCTCGACCCGCGCCTCGACATCGAGCCCGTGCAGGTCCTCGCCCTCGAACTTCAGGATGCCCTTGCTCGGCAGCAGGCCCATCGCGGCGGCCAGCAAGGTGGTCTTGCCGGCGCCGTTGGGGCCGATCACCGAGATGATCTGGCCGTGTTCGAGCTTCAGCGTGACGCCGCGCACCGCGTCGACCTGGCCGTAGGACACGTGCAGGTCGCCGATTTCAAGCATGGTCGAGCCGCTCATACGACGCTCCCCAGATACGCCGCCTGCACCCGTTCGTCGGCCCGCACCGCCGAGGGCACGCCCTCGACCAGCTTGGAGCCGAAGTTCATCACCACCAGCCGGTCCACCAGTTTCATCACGAAATCCATGTCATGTTCGACGATCAGGATCGTCACGCCGTCCTCGCGCAGCTTGCGCAGCAGCTCGCCGAGCGCCATCTTCTCCTTGCGCCGCAGGCCGGCGGCGGGCTCGTCGAGCACCAGCAGCACCGGGTCGGCCGCCAGCGCCCGCGCAATCTCGAGGATGCGCTGGGTGCCCAGCGGCAGGCTGCCTGCGAGCTCATGCGCCCGGTCGCCGAGGCCGATGCGGTCGAGCTGCCGCTGCGCCTCCTGCAGGATCTGGCGCTCCTCGGCGCGGTCGAGCCGCAGGCCGGCCTTCAGCACGCCGGCGTTGGTGCGCGAGTGGGCGCCGAGCGCCACGTTGTCGAGCAGGCTCATGTGCGGGCGCAGCTTCACGTGCTGGAAGGTGCGCGCCAGACCCAGGCGCGCCACCGTGCGCTGCGGCAGGCCGGCGATGTCCTGGCCGAGGAAGCGCACCTGGCCCGCGGTCATCGGCAAGGTGCAGGTCAGCAGGTTGAACATCGTCGACTTGCCGGCGCCGTTGGGTCCGATCAGGCCGACGATCTCGCCCGCCTTGACGTCGAAGCTCACGTCGTTGACCGCCACCAGCCCGCCGAAGCGCTTGACCGCCCCGGTCACCGTCAGGATCGGCGAGCCGCGATCGGGCAGCGTGCGGTGCGCGAGCGGCTCGACCGGCGTCGCCGACGCCTGCGCCGGCGCCGCGCTGAAGCGGCCGCGGGTCCAGCGCCGCACGAAGCCCATCAGGCCGCCGCGCGCGAAATGCAGCAGCAGGATGAACAGCGCCGCGAAGGCCACCGCCTCGAGCTGGCCGGCGCGCTGCGTGAGCATCGGCAGCACGTCCTGCAAGCCGTTCTTGAGCACCAGCACCAGGGCCGAACCGACCAAGGCGCCCGCAAGCTGCCCGAGACCGCCGGCCACCGCCATCAGCAGGTATTCGATGCTGGCGCGGACGTCGAAGGGCGACGGGCTCACGAAGCGGTTCATGTGGGCATAGAGCCAGCCCGCCAGGCCCGCGAACAGCGCCGCCGTCACGAACAGCGTGAGCCGCACGCGGTAGGCGTCGGCGCCGACGCTGGCCAGCAGCGTGGCGCCGCCGCGCAGGCTGCGGATCGCGCGGCCCGGCCGCGACTGCAGCAGGTTCTGGCTGAACAGGAAGGCCAGCCCGACCAGCACCCAGATCAGGTAGTAGATGGCGCGCGGGTCGGCCAGCGACCAGCCGCCGATGCGCAGCGGCGGTATGTTCGACAGCCCGGTGTGGCGCCCCAGCGCATCGACGTTGCCGAACAGCATCGCGATCGACAGCCCCCAGGCGATGGTGCTGAGCGGCAGGAAGTGGCCGCCCAGGCGCAGGGTCAGCATGCCGATGGCCAGCGCGGAAAGGCCGGTCAGCAGCAGCGCGAACAGAAGGCCGATCCAGGGCGACATGCCCTGCGTGGTGGTGAGCCAGGCGGTCGCATAGGCCGCGATGCCGACGAAGGCCGCCTGCCCGAAGGAGGTGGCGCCGCCGATGCCGGTCAGCAGCACCAGGCCCAACGCGACCAGCGCGCCGATGCCGATGTCGTTGAGCAGCGAGACCGTGAAGTTGCCGGCCAGCATCGGCGCGATGGCCAATGCGACGACGATCACGCCGATCCAGAAGTTGCGGTTGCGAAGGAGGCTCATTGGTCCACCTCGTCTTCTTCCTCTTCCGAATGCACGCTCATGAAGGAGCGCAGCATCAGCACCGGGATCAGCAGGCTGAAGACGATCACGTCCTTGAGCGCGCCGCTCCAGAACGAGGCGAAGCTCTCGACCACGCCGACCGCGAGCGCGCCGATGGCGGTCATCGGGTAGCTCACGAGGCCGCCGATGATCGCGGCCACGAAGGCCTTGAGGCCGATGATGAAGCCGGAGTCGTAGTACATGGTGGTGACGGGTGCGATCAGCACCCCGATCAGGCCGGCCAGCAGCGAGGCGCTGCCGTAGGCCAGCAAGGCGGTGCGCGCCGGCCGGATGCCGACCAGCCGCGCACCGACCCGGTTGACGGCGGTGGCGCGCAGCGCCTTGCCCGCCACCGTGCGCTCGAACACCAGGAAGAACAGGCCGCTCAGAACGATCGCCGCCCCGACCATCAGCACCACCTGGCCGCTGACCGAGAAGCCGTCGCCGAGCGCGATGCTGCCACTGGCGAGCGGCTGGGTGCGCGAGCCCTCAGGCCCGAAGAACAGCAGGCCCAGGCCCGACAGCAGGAAGTGCAGCGCCAGCGAGACGATCAGCAGCACCAGCACCGACGCATCGGCAATCGGCTGGAACACCACGCGCGCCAGCAGCGGCGCGATCGGCACCACCAGCAGCACCGTGACCGCGATCTGCACGGCCGCCGGCATGCCGGGCCGCGAGGTGGCCCAGGCCAGCAGGCAGGGCAGCAGCGGCAGCACGCCCCAGGCCAGGATCGCCTTCGGCACCTTGCGCCCTTCGCCGCGCCGCAGCAGGCTGCCGACTTCGGTCAGCGTGGCCAGTGCGGCCAGCACCATCACCAGTCCGATGGTCGGCGGCAGGCGGCCGGTCTCGAAGGCCGCCAGGGTCAGCGCGGCAAAGGCCGCGATGTCGCCGAAGGGCACGAAGACCACTCGCGTGACGGAAAAGATCAGCACCAGCCCGAGCCCCGCGAGCAGATAGACCGCGCCATTGGCGAGCCCGTCGATGCCCAGGATGAGCGCCACGTCCCATGTCATTGAAATGCCCTTCGAAAAATGTTGCCCCCACGCTCCCCCACTGCGTGTGGGTCGCTGCCCCCCGAGGGGGCCGCAGGCCGCCTTGGGGCGGCCCGGCGCCGGCCTATGTCCGCACCACTCTCAGCCTTTCTCATGGCGCCAATTTCCATTGGCCGTTGTCGAGCTTGACGATCACGCG
>Ga0182007_10002076_pt1 | contig 10289 bp, 6 predicted proteins | sample Sormic07211113_1_FD_123023 | JGI IMG/M metagenome (GOLD analysis project Ga0182007, IMG submission 123023) | Rhizosphere microbial communities from Sorghum bicolor, Mead, Nebraska, USA - 072115-113_1 MetaG | ecosystem: Host-associated > Plants > Roots > Rhizosphere | place: USA: Nebraska... | reverse complement strand
ATCGGCATCCTGTGGGGCCTGAGCGGCGTGGCCAACTTCACGCTCCTGGGCCACAGCTTCTCGGTGCCCGGGTCGATGGTCTGGATCGCCCTGCTCTATTGCGCCGCCGGCACCGTCATCACGCACTACATCGGCCGGCCCCTGATCGGGCTGAACTACCAGCAGCAGCGCTACGAGGCGGACTTCCGCCACCACCTGGTGCGGGTGCGCGAATACAGCGAGGCGATCGCGCTCGACCGCGGCGAGCAGGTCGAGCACGGCCAGCTCGAGCTGCGTTTCGGGTCCGTGCTGAAGAACTACCTGCAGCTGATCAAGAAGCAGAAGAACCTGGTGGCCTTCACCGCGTCGTTCGGCCAGGCCTCGGTGATCTTCGCCTTCATCGTGCAGGCGCCGCGCTTCTTCAGCGGCGCGATCCAGCTCGGCCAGCTGATGCAGGTCAACTCGGCCTTCGGCCGGGTCCAGGATTCGCTCAGCTGGTTCGTCGACAACTACGACCGGGTGGCCGTCTGGCGCGCCACCGCCGACCGGCTGAGCTCCTTCGAGGCCGCGATGCGTGCCAACGCCGGCGCGGCCAGCGCGCTCGAGCGCACCCCGGCGGACAACGCCAGGGGCCTGCGCGCCGACGGCTTCGGCGTCACCCTGCCTGACGGCGCACGGCTGATCGAAGGTGCCGCGCTGGCCGTCCAGCCGGGCGACACCGTGATGCTGCAAGGCCCTTCGGGCAGCGGCAAGTCGACGCTGTTCCGGGCCTTCGCCGGCATCTGGCCGTTCGCCAAGGGCCGGGTCTCGATGCCCGACAACACCATGTTCATCCCGCAGCGGCCCTATGTGCCGGACGGCCGGCTGCGCGACGCGCTGGCCTATCCCCAACCTGCCAGCCAGTTCAGCGACGCGCAGCTGGTCCAGGCCCTGAACGACGCGCTGCTGCCCGACCTGGCCGGCCGGCTCGACGACCGCGATGCCTGGAGCCAGAAGCTCTCGGGCGGCGAACAGCAGCGCCTGGCGATCGCCCGCGTGCTGCTGCGAAAGCCGGCCTGGCTGTTCGCCGATGAAGCAACGAGTGCGCTTGACGCCGACAGCGAGGCGACGCTCTACAAGCGGTTGACGGCGATGGTGCACGCCGCCGGCGGCGCCATGGTGTCGATCGCCCACCGGGCCTCGGTCGGCGACCACCACCAGCGCCGCTGGACGCTGGTGCCGCAGCCCGAAGGCAGCGGCGTGCGCTACAGGGTCGAGGCGACGTAGCCGGCCCAGCCCCGGGCCCGCAGCTCGCAGGCCGGGCAGCTGCCGCAGCCGTAGCCCCAGTCGTGGCGCTGCGTGCGGTCGCCGAGGTAGCAGGTGTGGGTGTCCTCGACGATCAGCCCGACCAACGCATCGCCGCCGAGGCGATGCGCCATGGCCCAGGTCTGGGCCTTGTCGATCCACATCAATGGGGTCTCGATGACGAAACGCCGGTCCATGCCGAGCGTGAGCGCGACCTGCAGCGCCTTCATCGTGTCGTCGCGGCAATCGGGGTAGCCCGAGAAGTCGGTCTCGCAGACACCGGTGACGATGACCTCAAGGCCGCGCCGGTAGGCCAGCGCGCCGGCCAGCGTGAGGAACAGCAGGTTGCGGCCTGGCACGAAGGTGTTGGGCAGGCCGTTGGCCTGCATCTCGAAGGCGATGTCCTGGGTCAGCGACGACGCGCTGACCTGCCCCAGCACGTCGACCGACAGCAGGTGGTCGTCGCCGAGCCGGGGCGCCCATTGAGGGAAGCGCTCGCGCAGGCGGGCCAGCACGGTGAGCCGCGCATCGAGCTCGACCCGGTGGCGCTGGCCGTAGTCGAAGCCGATGGTCTCGACCCGTTCGTATTTCGCGAGGGCATCGGCCAGGCAGGTGGTGGAGTCCTGGCCACCGGAGAAGAGGACGAGGGCGGTGGTGTGCATGGTGTTCAGTCCGGAATCTTGATGTGGCGCTGGCGTTCGGGCGCGGTGGCGAGCAGTTGCGCGATGCCGCCATCGAAGGTGAGCAGCCTGGCGCCGTGGCGCATGGCCAGGGTCAGGAGCCAGGCGTCGGTGATCTGCCGATGGCCGCGCAGGCCGCCGGTGCAGCAGCCCAGCACCTGCTCGATGCCGAAATCCAGCGCCAGGAAGCGATGCTTGGGATGCGCGGTGTTGCGCAGCAGCACTTCGGCGATCTCGCCGATCGACATGGCCCGGCCCGAGAAGGCCGGCTGCGAGATCACGCGCACGAAAGCCGACTGGGTCAGCGCGCTGGTGGCCCAGCCCTCGCGCGCATGGCGGCCGAACCAGCGAAGCATGCGCTCGTGGTGCTCGTGCGCCGGCCAACCCAATGCGATCAGCGCATTGGCGTCCAGCAGCCAGCTCAAGGCGCGTCTTCCAGCAGGTCCCTGACCTGGCGGCTGGTGACGCGGGGCGCATCGGCCGGCAGCTCGAACACCCAGACGCCCCCCTTCTTGCGCACCGGCAGGCGCTCGCTGCCGCCGCGCCGGATCAGTTCGGAGATGGCTTGCCCGAGCTTCAGCGCGCGCGCCTGCGCATAGGCCTGGGCCACTTCGAAGGCGTCGTCTTCCAGAGTGACAGTGGTGCGCATGGCTGATGCACTTTCATGGGGTTGATGCACTTCATTCTATTTGATGCACCCCGGACAGCCTGCCGATGACCCTACAGGAACCGCTCCAGCAGCTTCCTCGACCCGCGGTCCAATGCCTTCACGTCGGGAATCCGGAACTGCACCCCGTGCGCGCTGGCGATCAGCAGCGCGCCGCCTTCGAGCCGGCGGATGTCCTCCTCGGCCTTCAGCACGAAGCTGGTCTCGCCGCGGTCGGTGCTGACGGTCCAGGTGCTGGGCACGCCGAAGCTCGAGACCTTGTGCAGCCGCTGCAGCGTGGGCGCGAAGTCGCGCGGCGCGAGCTCCTGGCCGAGCAGCGCGCGGGCACTTTCGGGCAGCTGGTCGAGGCGGTCGATCCAGAGCAGTTCGCGGCCGTCGAGCCCGACCAGCGAGAGCCCGTCGTCCGGCGCCGTCAACGGAAAGGCCCGCACCGGCACCACGCCCGCGTGACGCTGGCCTTCGGCATCGGTCAGCACCAGCCGGCCGAAGCCATCGCGCTCGAGTTCGATGTTCATCATGCGTCCCCCGCCGGATGCGCGGCATGGCTGCCCAGCGCCAAGGCCACCGAGGTGCGCTCGGCCAGCGCCCCCGCGCTCTCGTCGTCGGCCTGGCGCAGCTGCGCCTGGTAGAGCCGCCAATAGGCGCCCTGCTTTTCCATCAGCGTGTCGTGCGGACCGACCTCGACGACCTCGCCGCGGTCCATGACCACCAGCCGGTCGGCCTTGCGCAAGGTCGACAGCCGGTGCGCGATGGCGATCGTGGTGCGGCCCTTCACGAGGTTGTCGAGCGCTTTCTGGATCTCTTTCTCGGTCTCGGTGTCGACCGCCGAGGTGGCCTCGTCGAGGATCAGGATGCGCGGGTCGATCAAGAGCGCGCGGGCGATGCTGATGCGCTGGCGCTCGCCGCCCGACAGGCCCTGCCCCCGCTCGCCCACCAGCGAGTCGTAGCCGTGCGCGAGCCGCAGGATGAAGTCGTGCGCATGGGCGGCGCGGGCCGCCGCGACGATCTCCTCGCGCGTCGCCTCGGGCTTGCCGTAGGCGATGTTCTGGGCGATGGTGCCGAAGAACAGGAAGGGCTCCTGCAGCACCAGCCCGACGTGGCGCCGGTAGTCGGCCACCGCGAAGCGCCGGATGTCGGTGCCGTCGACCTTGATCGCGCCGTCGGTGACGTCGTAGAAGCGGCAGATCAGGTTCACCAGCGTGCTCTTGCCCGAGCCGCTATGGCCGACCAGGCCGATCATCTCGCCCGGCTCGATCACCAGGTCGAGGTCGCGGATCACCGCCCGGCTGCCGTAGCGGAAGCCGACGTCGGCCATCTCGATGCGGCCCTGCACGCGCTCGACCTTGACCGGGTTGGCCGGCTCGGGCACGTTGCTCACGTGGTCGAGGATGTCGAAGATGCGCTTGGCGCCGGCCGCGGCCTTCTGCGTCACCGAGACGATCCGGCTCATCGAGTCGAGCCGGGTGTAGAAGCGCCCGATGTAGGCGATGAAGGCGGTCAGCACACCGACCGTGATGCGCCCGCGCGCCACCTGCCAGATGCCGAAGCCCCAGACCACCAGCAGGCCGATCTCGGTCAGCAGCGAGACGCTGGGCGTGAACAGCGACCAGGTCTTGTTGAGCTTGTCGTTGACCTGCAGGTTGTAGACGTTGGCGGCATGGAAGCGCTTCGCCTCGCGCTGCTCCTGCGCGAAGGCCTTGACCACCCGGATGCCTGGAATGGTGTCGGCAAGTACGTTGGTGACCTCGCTCCAGACCCGGTCGATCTTCTCGAAGCCGGTGCGCAGGCGGTCGCGCACCACGTGGATCATCCAGGCGATGAAGGGCAGCGGCACCAGCGTCACCACCGCCAGCAGCGGATTGATCGAGAACAGGATCACCGCCGTCATGGCGATCATCAGCACGTCGGTCAGGAAATCGAGCGCATGCAGCGAAAGGAAGACGTTGATGCGGTCGGTTTCGGAACCGATCCGCGCCATCAGGTCGCCGGTGCGCTTGCCGCCGAAGTAATCGAGCGGCAAGGTCAGCAAGTGTTCGTAAGTGGTGGTCCGCAGGTCGGCGCCGATGCGCTCCGAGACCAGTGCCAGCAGGTAGGTGCGGGCCCAGCCCAGGGCCCAGCCGACCAGCGCCGCGGCCAGCAGCGCGCTGAGGAACATCACGACCTTGGCGACCGCGATCTGCTGCCCGTTCTGGAACGGGATCAGGATGTCGTCCATCAGCGGGATGGTCAGGTAGGGCGGCACCAGCGTGGCGGCGGTCGAGGCCAGGGTCAGCAGGAAACCGGCGATCAGCTGCTTGCGGTAGGGCTTGGCGAAGCGGCCGAGGCGCAGCAGCACCCAGGTCGAAGGCGGCGCCTGCAGTTCCGGTTCGACGAACGGCGCCTCGTCGAGCTCGCCGCCCGCCGCTGTCGCCTGCGCGACACCCTCGGTGCGGACGTCGAACAGCTTCTGCAGCCGCAGCGCCGCCGCCTGCTGGGCCAGCGTGAAGCGCCAGCGGCCGAGCCGGCCTTCGGCCCCCAGCAGGTCGAGCGTGCCGATGCCGGCATGGTCGCCGAGGTGGATTTCCAGGCCCTGGGCCGGGACCGGCCATTCGGACCATTGGCCGTCCGGCGCGCGGGCCAGCAGGCGCTGGTCGGTCAGGGCGAGCAGGCCCGTCTTGAATCGAAGTTGCCCGTCGAGGTCAACCGCCAGCGTCGCCAAAACGTTTTCCGCGACAGAGAGCCGACTTTTCAGAGCGTCTGAAGCCGCCTCCCCTTCGCCCCCCGGGGTTCCGACTGGATCGTGATGTTGCATTGTGTTTCTGTATCTCTGGCCCGCCGACGGACCCTTCATGGCGCTCCCGGCGCGCCGATTTTGACCGATGGCCATGGGCGCGCTTGAGGGCGCATCCGTGCTCGGCCAAAGCACAACGAACGTTTTCATGACCCGTTTCGACGACATACAACTGCTGCGCATCAACTATTTGCGCGGCCCGAACCTCTGGACCTACCGGCCGGTGCTGGAAGTCTGGCTCGACCTCGGCGCGCTCGAGGACCACCCGTCCAACACCATTCCCGGCTTCACGGACCGCCTGACCACCCTGCTGCCGGCGCTGATCGAGCACCATTGCGGCGTCGGCGAGCGCGGCGGTTTCATCCAGCGCCTGACCGAAGGCACCTGGGCCGGCCACGTGCTGGAACACGTGGTCATCGAGCTGCTCAACCTGGCCGGCATGCCGACCGGCTTCGGCCAGACCCGCAGCACCTCGCAGCACGGCGTCTACCGGATGGTGTTCCGGGCCCGCGACGAGCAGGTCGCCAGGGTCGCGCTGGCCGAAGGCCACCGCCTGCTGATGTCGGCGATCAACGACCAGCCCTTCGGCGCCGCCGACGTCCAGCGAGCGGTCGATGCGGTCAAGGCCAAGGTCGAGGACTGCTACCTCGGCCCGAGCACCGCCTGCATCGTGGGCGCCGCCACCGACCGCGGCATCCCGCACCTGCGGCTCAACAGCGGCAACCTGGTGCAGCTGGGCTATGGCGCCAACCAGCAGCGCATCTGGACCGCCGAGACCGACTACACCAGCGCCATCGGCGAATCGATCGCCAGCGACAAGGAACTCACCAAGTCGCTGCTCGCCAGCTGCGGCGTGCCGGTGCCCGAAGGCCAGGTGGTGGCCAATGCCGAGGAAGCCTGGGAAGCCGCCGAGGACATCGGCCTGCCGGTGGCGGTCAAGCCCTCGGACGCCAACCACGGCCGCGGCGTCTCGCTCGAGCTCCACACCCGCGACGAAGTCATGGCCGCCTTCGCGGTCGCCGAGCCCGAAGGCAGCGACGTGATGGTCGAGCGCTTCGTGCGCGGTTCCGAACACCGCCTGCTGGTGGTCGGCGGCCAGGTGGTCGCGGCCGCGCGCGGCGAGATCATCACCGTGACCGGCGACGGCAGCGCGACCGTGGCCCAGCTGATCGACAGCCAGCTCAACAGCGATCCCCGGCGCGGCGCCGAGGAGGAATATCCGCTCGACGTGATCGTCCTCGCGACCGACGCCAAGCTGCAGCTCGAACTCAAGCGCCAGGACCTCGACGGCGATGCCGTGCCAGCGGCCGGCCGGATCGTGACGATCCAGCGCAACGGCAACATGGCGATCGACTGCACCGACCAGGTGCATCCGGACGTGGCCCATGCGGCCGTGCTGGCCGCCCGCGTGGTCGGCCTGGACATCGCCGGCGTCGACCTGGTGGCCGAAGACATCTCGCGTCCGCTGGCCCCGCAGGGCGGCGCGATCGTCGAAGTCAACGCCGGCCCCGGGCTGCTGATGCACCTGAAGCCGGCCGTCGGCTCGCCGCGCCCGGTCGGCCGCGCCATCTGCGACCACCTCTTTCCGGACGACGCGCCGGGCCGCATCCCCGTGGTCGGCGTCGCCGGCTCGCAGGACACGGCCGTGCTGTCGCGCCTGGTGGCCTGGCTGATCGGCCTCGGCGGCCGCCACACGGGGCTGGCCTGCCGCGACGGGTTGTTCCTCGAACGGCGCCGGGTCGACGCCCGCGACAGCGCCCACTGGGAAGCCGGCCGCCGCCTGCTCGTGAACCGCGCCGTGCAGGCGGTGGTGATCGAGAACGGCGCCGAAACCATCCTGCGCGACGGCCTGGCCTACGACCGCTGCGAAGTCGGCATCGTGACCGACCTCGAAGGCGCCCAGGCGCTGGGCGAGTTCGACATCACCGAGAGCGACCAGATGGTCCGGGTGCTGCGCACCCAGGTCGACGTCGTGCTGCCCGAAGGCACCGCCGTGCTCAACGCCGGCGACCCGCGGGTCGCGGGCCTGGCGCCGCTGTGCGACGGCGATGTGATCCTCTATGCCGCCGACCCGCAGGCCGAGGCGCTGGCCAAGCACCGCGAAGCCGGCGGCAAGGCCGTGCTGGTACGCCAGGACCGCGTCGTGCTGGCCAACGGCAGCAGCGAATCCTTCCTGCCCGGCCTCGGCCGGCTGACAGTCTGGCGCGCCACCCACGCGGGTGTCAGTCTCGAAAGCCTGCTCGCCGCGGTCGCCGCCGGCTGGGCGCTGGGCATTCCGCTGAACCTGATCGGTGCCGGCGTCGAAGCCTTCGAAGCCGACCTGCAGGCGGCGCTGGCCTCGCTGCAGCTGTCGCAGACCCTGATCCCCACCGAACAACAATTTGCCTGACCGGCCGGGCCTGCGGGTCCGCCGGCGCCTGAACGCCATGGAAGTCACTCGCATCCGCGCCCTCCGGGGCCCGAACCTGTGGAGCCGCCACACCTGCATCGAGGCGATCGTCTCGTGCAGCCCCGAAGAATCCGCGATGGAGCGCCTGCCGGGCTTCGAAGACCGGCTGCGTGCGCTGTTCCCGACCATCGGCGAACTGCACCCGGTCGTGCTCGGCCAGCCGCTGGCGGTCGCGCACGTGCTCGAGAACGCCGCCGTCGCGCTGCAGGCCCAGGCCGGCTGCCCGGTCAACTTCGGCCACACCTCGCGCACCATCGACGAAGGCATCTACCAGGTCACCTTCCAGTACAGCGAGGAAGCCGTCGGCCGCCGTGCGCTGGAACTGGCCCAGGCCCTGATCGACGCCGCCCAGGGCGGCACCGAATTCGACGCCACCGCGGCGATCACCGAGCTGCGCGACCTCGACGAATCCGAGCGCCTCGGACCGAGCACCGGCTCGATCGTCGACGCGGCGGTCGCGCGCGGCATCCCCTACCGGCGACTCACCAGCGGCAGCCTGGTGCAGTTCGGCTGGGGCTCCAAGCAGCGCCGGATCCAGGCCGCCGAAGTCGACAGCACCAGCGGCGTCGCCGAGGCCATCGCGCAGGACAAGGAACTCACCAAGCAACTGCTCAACGCCGCCGGCGTGCCGGTGCCGCTGGGCCGGCCGGTGAGCGACGCCGACGACGGCTGGGCCGCGGCCCAGGAGATCGGCCTGCCGGTGGTGGTCAAGCCGCAGGACGGCAATCAGGGCAAGGGCGTCACGGTCAACATCACCAGCCGCGAGCAACTGCTGGCCGCCTATGACTCGGCCGCCGCCTACGGCGAAGTGATGGTCGAGAAATTCCTGCCCGGCTTCGACTTCCGCCTGCTGGTGGTCGGCGACCGGCTGGTGGCCGCCGCCCGCCGCGACCCGCCGCAGGTGATCGGCGACGGCGTCAAGTCGGTGCGCGAACTGGTCGAGCTGGTCAACCAGGACCCGCGCCGCGGCGAGGGCCACGCCACCTCGCTGACCAAGATCCGCCTCGACGACATCGCCATCGGCCGGCTCGAATCGCAGGGCCTCAAGCCCGACAGCGTGCCGGCGCTCGGCCAGCGCGTGGTGCTGCGCAACAACGCCAACCTGTCGACCGGCGGCACCGCCACCGACGTGACGGACACGGTGCACCCCGAAGTCGCGGCCCGCGCGGTCGACGCGGCCCAGATGGTCGGACTGCACATCTGCGGCGTCGACATGGTCTGCGAGAACGTGCTGCGCCCGCTCGAGGAGCAGCATGGCGGCGTGGTCGAGGTCAATGCCGCGCCAGGCCTGCGGATGCACATCTCGCCCTCGTTCGGCCGCGGCCGCGCGGTCGGCGAAGCGGTGATGGACACCCTCTTCGCCCACGGCGACGACGGCCGCATCCCGGTGGTCGCCGTCACCGGCACCAACGGCAAGACCACCACCGCGCGGCTCATCAACCACCTGCTGGCCGGCAGCGGACTGCGCACCGGCATGACCAACACCGACGGCGTCTACGTCGATGGCCGCCAGACCGACAGCGGCGACTGCAGCGGCCCGAAGAGCGCGCGCAACGTGCTGCTGCATCCCGACGTCGATGCCGCCGTGTTCGAGGTGGCGCGCGGCGGCGTCCTGCGCGAGGGCCTGGGCTTCGACCGCTGCCAGGTGGCGGTGGTGACCAACATCGGCAGCGGCGACCACCTCGGCCTCAACTACATCACCACCGTCGAGGACCTGGCGGTGCTCAAGCGCGTGATCGTGCGCAACGTGGCGCCCGGCGGCTACGCGGTGCTGAACGCGGCCGACCCCAACGTCGCGGCAATGGCCACCAGCTGCCCCGGCAGCGTGATCTTCTTCAGCGCCGACCGGACCCATCCGGTGATGGCCACCCACCGTGCGCAGGGCAAGCGCACCGTCTACGTCGACCAGGACGCGGTGGTCGCGGCCGAAGGCTCGTGGCGCGAACGGATCCCGCTGCGCGACGTGCAGATCACTCGCAACGGCACCATCGGCTTCCAGGTCGACAACGTGATGGCCTCGGTGGCCGCGGCCTGGGCCGTGGGCCTGGACTGGGACACCATCCGCAGCGGGCTCGCGAGCTTCAAGAACGACGCCGCCGGCGTGCCCGGCCGCTTCAACGTGATGGACTACCGCGGCGCCACCGTGATCGCCGACTACGGCCACAACACCGACGCCATGCGCGCGCTGGTGGCCGCGGTCGACACCATGCCGGCGAAGAAGCGCTCGGTGGTGATCAGCGGCGCAGGCGATCGCCGCGACTGCGACATCCGCGACCAGACCGCGATCCTCGGCCAGGCCTTCGACGACGTGATCCTCTACCAGGACGCCGCCCAGCGCGGCCGCGCCGACGGCGAGGTCATGGCGCTGCTGCGCCAGGGCCTGGAAGGCGCCGAGCGGACCCGCTTCATCGACGAGATCCGTGGCGAGTTCATCGCCATCGACAGTGCCCTGGCCCGGCT
>Ga0182007_10002075_pt1 | contig 10297 bp, 9 predicted proteins | sample Sormic07211113_1_FD_123023 | JGI IMG/M metagenome (GOLD analysis project Ga0182007, IMG submission 123023) | Rhizosphere microbial communities from Sorghum bicolor, Mead, Nebraska, USA - 072115-113_1 MetaG | ecosystem: Host-associated > Plants > Roots > Rhizosphere | place: USA: Nebraska... | reverse complement strand
CAACCCCTTCAAGCAAGCCCTGGCCGACAAGCGCGCCCAGATCGGCCTCTGGCTCGGCCTGGCCGATGCCTACAGCGCCGAGATCTGCGCCGGCGCCGGCTTCGACTGGCTGCTGATCGACGGCGAGCATTCGCCCAACGGGCTGGCCAGCATCCTGCAGCAGGCACAGGCGATCGCCGGCTATCCGGGCGTCAACGCGATCGCCCGCGTGCCGCTGGGTCATGGCGACGCGGGTGCGGCGCTGATCAAGCAGTACCTCGACCTCGGCCTGCAGACCCTGCTGGTGCCGATGGTCGACACGCCCGAGCAGGCGCGCGCGATCGTGCGCGCGATGCGCTACCCGCCCGAGGGCATCCGCGGCATGGGCGGCGCGCGCGCCTCGCGCTGGGGCCGCTATCCCGCCTATGCCAAGGAAGCCAACGACCGTGTCTGCCTGCTGGTGCAGGCCGAGTCGCGCGAGGCGCTGGCCAACCTGGAAGCCATCGCGGCGATCGACGGCGTCGACGGCGTCTTCATCGGACCGGCCGACCTGTCGGCCTCGATGGGCCACGTGGGCGACTCCGACCACCCCGAGGTGCAGGCCGCGATCGAGGACGCGATCGCCCGCATCCAGCGCGCCGGCAAGGCCGCGGGCATCCTCACGCCCAACGAGACGCTGGCGCGCAAGTACCTGGCGCTGGGCGCGACCTTCGTCGCCGTCGGGCTGGACACCAACCTGCTGGTGCGCAGCACCAGCGCGCTGGCGGCGAGCTTCAAGAACACGGCCAGGCCGGCAGCCGGCGGCGGCACCTACTGATCCCCGGCGTGATGACTTCAGTACTCGATACGTGAGGTAAACGCGGGTGTGCGGCGCACCGAGTTGCGGGAAAAATACGCCCTTTCCAACGCATCGACCACCCGAGGAGACATCTCAATGACCATCACCCGCCGCCACCTGCTGCAGACCACCAGCGCCTCCGCGCTGCTGGCCAGCCTGGGCCAGAGCGTCTTTGCCCAGTCGCAGGGCTTTCCCTTCGAGACGGCGCGCCTGATCACCGGCTTCGCGGCCGGCGGCACCTCCGACACCACCTGCCGGCGTGTCGCGACCCGGCTGCAGCCCGACTACGGAAAGGCCGTGGTGGTCGAGAACCGCACCGGCGCGGGCGGCCAGATCGCGGTCACCTATGTCAAGAGCCAGCCGGCCGACGGCGCCACGATCCTGCAGACGCCGACCTCGATCCTCACGATCTATCCGCACATCTACAAGAAGCTGCCGTACGACCCGCTGGTCGACCTGTCGCCGGTGACGATCGCCTGCGTGTTCGACTTCGGCTTCGCGGTCGGGCCGGCGGTGCCGCTCACGATCAAGACCGTGCCGGAGTTCCTGGCCTGGGCCAAGACCCATCCCGAAGGCGCCAACTTCGGCTCGCCGGCCGCCGGCTCGACGCCCCACTTCATCGGCGCGCTGCTGGGCAAGAGCGCGGGCGTCGAGCTCAAGCACGCGGCCTACCGCGGCACCCAGCCGGCGATGCTCGACTTGCTGGGCGGCAACATCGCGGCGGTGTCGGGCCCGATCGGCGACATCACGCAGCACCTGCCCACCGGCAAGGTGCGCATCCTCGGCGTCTCGGGCGCCAAGCGCAGCCGCTTCGCGCCCGACGTGCCGACCTTCGAGGAGCAGGGCATCAAGGACATGACGCACAGCGAATGGTTCGCCTTCCTGCTGCCGGCCAAGGCCTCGCCCGAAGTGGTGGCGCGCGCCAATGCCGCCTTCAAGCAGGCGCTGGCCCAGAAGGACGTGATCGACGGCCTGGCGGGCTTCGGCCTGGAGGCGATGTCCTCGACGCCGGGCGAACTCACGGAGCTGATCAAGAAAGACACTGCCAAGTGGGCCCCCATCGTGAAACAGGTCGGCTTCACCGCAGAGGGCTGACCATGAAAAGGAACTGCAGATGAACACACTCGCCACCCCGTCGCCTTCGGCGCTGGTGCATCCCGCCCTCCACCCCGACGAGCGCGCCGCCCGGCTGCAGCTTGCCGCCTGCTACCGCGTGTTCGCGATGCTGGGCTGGACCGAGATGATCTACAACCACATCACGGTGCGGCTGCCCGACAGCGTGACCGGTGGCGAGAAGCAGTTCCTGATCAATCCCTTCGGCCTGCACTACAGCGAGGTCACGGCCAGCAACCTGGTCAAGATCGACCTGGAGGGCCGGGTGCTCGACGGCTCCACCCATGCGGTGAACCCGGCCGGCTTCACGGTGCATGCCGCGATCCACGACGGCCTGCCCGACGCGCATTGCGTGATGCACGTGCACACCACCGCGGGCGTGGCGGTGGCCTGCCTGCAGGGCGGCCTGCAGCAGACCAACTTCTATACCGCGCAATTGCACGGCATGGTCGCGTACCACGAGTTCGAGGGCATCACGATCCATGCCGACGAAGGTCCGCGGCTGCTGAAGAGCATCGGCGAGCGCAAGGCCGTGATCCTGCGCAACCACGGCTTGCTGGCCTGGGGCGAGACGCTGCCCCAGACCTTCGCGATCCTCTGGACCTTGCAGCGTGCCTGCGAGATCCAGCTGGCGACCTTGTCGATGGGCGCGCCGATCCCGGTCTCCGAGGCCATCGCCGAGCGCTGCACGCGCGATGCCCTGCAGTTCAATCCGGCGCACGGCGCCGGCCAGGATGTGTTCGACGCCCTGGTGCGCCAGGTCGACCGCATCGACGACAGCTACAAGCTATAGAGCTCCCCCCCAGGTTGGCTCACTTCGTGTAGCCGCCCACCCCCTGCCGGGGGCAACACCAGCGGCCCGGCAAAGCCGGTTCCGCGGTGTTCCTGGAAGGGGCCAGGGCGAGCCTCAAGCCAAGAGCAAAGGAATCTCCCGAAAATGAAAATTTGCATCTACGGCGCCGGCGCCATCGGCGGCTGGATCGGCGCCAAGCTCGCGCGGGCCGGATCGGCGATCAACGTGGTGGCGCGCGGCGCCACGCTGGACGCCCTGAAGCGCGACGGGCTCACGCTGGCCAGCGGCGACTCGCGCGTGAGCGTGCCGGTCAACGCCAGCGACGACCCTTCGGCGCTCGGCGTCCAGGACCTGGTCATCGTCGCCGTGAAGGCGCCCTCGCTGCCGGCCGTGGCGCAGCGGATCGCGCCGCTGCTGGGCCCCGGCACCATCGTGCTGACGGCCATGAACGGCGTTCCGTGGTGGTTCCTGCAGGGCGGCTTCGGCGGCCCGCTGGCCGGTGCGCAGCTCGAGGCGGTCGACCCGGGCGGCAAGATCGATGCGGCGATTCCCGCCCGGCACGTGATCGGCTGCGTGGTGCACGCCAGCTGCGCGCTCGACGCGCCGGGCGTGGTGCGGCATCACTTCGGCAACGGCCTGATCATCGGCGAGCCCTCGGGCGAGGCGACCCCGCGGGCCAGGGCGCTGCTGGACCTGCTGGCCGGCGCGGGCCTCGATGCCAAGCTCTCGCCGCAGATCCAGAAGGACGTCTGGTACAAGCTCTGGGGCAACATGACGGTCAACCCGATCAGCCTGCTGACCGGCGCCACCACCGACCTGATCCTGGGCGACGACCTGGTGCGCGGCTTCATCTCGACCATCATGCTGGAGGCCAAGGAAGTCGGCGCCCGGATCGGCGTGCCGATCGCCGACACGCCGGAGGATCGCCACGCGGTCACGCGCAAGCTCGGCGCCTTCAAGACCTCGATGCTGCAGGACGTGGAGGCCGGTCGCGCGGTCGAGCTCGACGCGCTGGTGTCCTCGGTGCGCGAACTCGGCGAACGCGCCGGCGTGGCGACGCCGTTCACCGATGCGCTGCTGGGGCTGGCGCGGCTGCGGGCTCGGCAGCTCGGGTTGTACTGAGCGGCCTCGGCGCCCCATGTTGCGGCGCACCAATCGGCCCGCCGGCGCGGATCTTCAATCCAGGACGACGGGTACGCGCGGCGCGACGGCGCACATGAGCTCGTAGCCGACGGTGCCGCCGGCCCGCGCCACCTCGTCGATCGGCAGCACTGCGCCGGCCGACGAGCGGCCCCACAGCGTGACCTCGGAGCCGAAACCGGCGTCGGGCACCGGCGTCAGGTCGACCGTGATCATGTCCATGCTGACCCGCCCGACCATGCGCGTGCGCACGCCGTCGACCAGCACCGGCGTGCCCGTGCTGCAGTGCCGCGGATAGCCATCGGCATAGCCGACCGCGGCGACACCGATGCGCAGCGGGCCCTCGGCGCGGAAGCTGGAGCCGTAGCCGATGGTGTCGCCGGCCTGGAGCGTCTGCACGGCGATCAGCCGGGTGGCGAGCGTCATGGCCGGCTGCAGCTGCCAGTGGGCCGCGTCGTGCTCGGGGAAATCGGGCGCGCTGCCGTACAGCACGATGCCGGGGCGCACCCAGTCGGCCCGGGTCTGGGCCGGGTGGCGCAAGGTCGCGGCGCTGTTGGCCACCGTGCGCTCGCCGGGCAGGTCCTGGGCGGCACGGTCGAAGACCTCGATCTGGTGGGCGATGCCGCGCTCGCCGTCGGCGTCGCTGAAGTGCGTCATCAGCGAGATCTCATCGACCTGGGGCAGGGCATTGAGCCGCGTCCAGGCCGAACGGAAGCGCTCGGGCGTGAAGCCCAGGCGGTTCATGCCGGAGTTCATCTTGAGAAAGACGCGCTGCGGCACCTGGGTCTTGTGGGCGGCCAGCATGTCGATCTGGGCGTCGCAGTGGACCGTGTGCCAGAGGTCGAGGCGGGAGCACAGCTCGAGGTCGCGCGGCTCGAAGACACCCTCGAGCAGCAGGATCGGCCCGCGCCAGCCCAGGGCGCGCACCCGCTCGGCCTCCGCCAGGTCGAGCAGCGCAAAGCCGTCGGCCGCGCGGAAGGCGTCGAAAACCCGCTCGATCCCGTGCCCGTAGGCGTTCGCCTTGACCACCGCCCAGACCCGGGAATCGAGTGCGGAACGGCGGGCCCGGTCGAGGTTGTGGCGCAGGGCGGCGGCATGGACAGTGGCAAGGATCGGACGCGGCACTTCAAAAACCCGGTGAAAAGCTGAAAACACTCACACAACAAAGCCCGGCGTTGAGGCCGGAAAGCGCCATTCTGACATCGCGCACCCCATGCTATAACCGCGCACCCGCCTCTGATGCGGGCCCTTTTCTTCACTACCGCCAGCCCTCCCCCATCTGGCCAGCCAGCTCATCGATGAAGCGCGGTTTCTACACCATCATGTCGGCCCAGTTCTTTTCGTCACTGGCCGACAACGCGCTTTTCGTTGCTGCTGTGGAGCTGATGCGAACCAGCGGCGCGCCGGAGTGGCAGCGCGCCGCGCTGGTGCCGATCTTCACCGTCTTCTACGTGGCGCTGGCGCCGCTGGTCGGCGCCTTCGCCGACGCCTTGCCCAAGGGCAAGGTGATGTTCATCAGCAATGCGATCAAGGTGGTCGGCTGCGTGATGATGCTGTTCGGCTCGCATCCGCTGATGGCCTACGCCATCGTCGGGCTCGGCGCCGCGGCCTATTCCCCGGCCAAGTACGGCATCCTGACCGAACTGCTGCCGGCCTCCCAGCTGGTCAAGGCCAACGGCTGGATCGAGGGGCTGACCATCGCCTCGATCATCCTGGGCATCGTGCTCGGCGGGCAGCTGGTCGGGCATGCGCTCTCCAGCCACCTGCTGGCGCTCGACTTTCCGTTCATCGACACCGGCGTCAACACCGCGCCCGAGGCCGCGATCTCGGCGCTGATCCTGGTCTACATCGTGGCCGCCTGGTTCAACACCCGGATCCCGCTGACCGGCGTCGAGATGCGGCCGCTGCGCTCCAACCCGCAGCACGGCATCGTGCGCAACGTGTTCGCCCTGCTGCCCGACTTCTGGCAATGCAACTCGCGCCTGTGGCGCGACAAGCTGGGCCAGATCTCGCTCGCCACCACCACCCTGTTCTGGGGCGCCGGCGGCAACCTCAAGTACATCGTGCTGGCCTGGGCCTCGCTGGCGCTGGGCTACAACACGGCGCAGGCCTCGTCGCTGACCGGCGTCGTGGCGATCGGCACCGCGGTCGGCGCGATCGTGGCCTCGATGAAGATGCGGCTGGACATGGCCACGCGGGTGATCCCGATGGGCATCGGCATGGGCCTGCTGGTGATCGGCATGAACTTCATCGGCAGCATCTGGCTCGCCGTGCCCTTCCTGATCCTGCTCGGCGGCCTGGGCGGCTTCCTGGTGGTGCCGATGAACGCGCTGCTGCAGCACCGCGGCCACAACCTGATGGGCGCCGGCCGCTCGATCGCGGTGCAGAACTTCAACGAGCAATCGTGCATCCTGGTGCTGGGCGCGTTCTACAGCGCCTGCACCGGCATCGGCCTGTCGGCCTACTCGGCCATCACCGCCTTCGGCGTCGTGGTGGCCGGCTTCATGTGGCTCATCAAGCGCTGGCACCAGCACAACCTGAAGCGCCATCCGGAAGAGGTCGAGCATCTGCTCGCCATCGCGCGCAGCGACAAGCACCACTGACCGGTTTCCGTTTCCATTGCCCGCTCTCGCGCTGATCTTCAACGCCTTCGTCTGGGGCGTCTCCTGGTTTCCCTTCCGCCAACTCGAAGGGCATGGCCTGCACCCGGTGTGGGCGACCTGCCTGATCTATGCCGCCGTCACGCTCGCCATGGCGCTGCTGCGGCGGCGCGTCTGGGGGCTGTTCGCCCGGCAGCCGGCGCTGCTGGCGCTGGGGCTGGCGGCGGGCCTGACCAATGTCGGCTTCAACTGGGCCGTGACGCAGGGCGACGTGGTGCGGGTGGTGCTGCTGTTCTACCTGATGCCGCTGTGGAGCGTGCTGCTGGCCTGGGCTTTCCTGGGCGAGCGACCGAGCCTCGCGGCGCTCGCCCGGGTCGCGCTGGCGCTGGTCGGCGTCGCGGTGGTGCTGAAGTCGCCTGAAGCCGATTGGCCGGTGCCGGCCAGCCTGCCGGACTGGCTGGGCGTGGCCGCCGGCTTCGGTTTCGCGGTGACCAACATCCTGCTGCGCCGGCTGCGCAGCGCCCCCGGCGAAGCCCGGGCGCTGGCGATGTTCGGCGGCTGCGCCGTGATGGCCGGCGCCACCGCCCTGGTCGGTACGGCGCTCGGCGCGATGGCGCCGCCGCCGTTGGCCGACCCGGGCTGGTGGGGCTGGGCCCTGCTGCTGGGCACCGGCTTCGTCTTCGCCAACGTCTGCCTGCAGTACGGCGCGGCGCGGCTGGCGGCCAGCGCGACCTCGGTGATCATGCTGTCGGAAGTGCTGTTCGCGAGCGTCTCGTCGGTGGCGCTGGGCGCGGCCACGATGGAAACGCGGATCTGGCTCGGCGGCGCGCTGATCGTGGCGGCGGCGGTGTGGTCGTCGTTTGCACGCGCCCCGGCGGGCGACGATGATCGGCGCACACTTTCCCCCCAGGACTTGCCATGACCAGCGTCTACGACTTCGAGGCCCGCCGCATCGACGGCCGGCCGGCCCCGCTTTCCGAGTACCGCGGCCGGGTGCTGCTGATCGTCAACACCGCCAGCCAGTGCGGCTTCACGCCGCAGTTCGAGGGGCTGGAGGCGCTGTACCGGAAGTACGCCGGACAGGGCCTCGAGGTGCTGGGCTTTCCGTCCAACCAGTTCATGCACCAGGACCCGGGAACCAACGCCGAGATTGGCGCCTTCTGCACCGAGAAGTACGGCGTGAGCTTCCCGATGATGGAGAAGATCGACGTCAACGGCGCCGCCGCCGCGCCGCTCTACAAGTGGCTGGTCAAGGAGGCGCCAGGCCTGCTGGGCAGCACCGCGATCAAGTGGAACTTCACCAAGTTCCTGGTCGGCAGGGACGGCCGGGTTGTCAAGCGCTATGCGCCGCTCGACAAGCCCGAGTCGATCGCCCGCGACATCGAGGCGGCGCTGCAGGCCGCCTGATCAGAACCTGAAATCGGCGGTCTTGGAGCCGGAGCCCAAGGTCACGGCCTGGCTCTTGGTCACGCCCTCGCTCGCGGCCTCGACCGTGTAGCGGCCGGCCGGCAGGTCGACCAGGCAGACCGGGCCGCTGGCGCGCATGGCCAGCGCGGTGCCACCCTTGTCGTCCTTCACCATGACGTCGACATCGGCCAGGTAGGCGCCGCTGGCGCGGGCGAACAGCAGCGACAGCGGGTGGTCCTTCATGGCGGCGCGCATCGCCACCGACTCGTCGGAGCCGACGCCGCCGCAGACGTAGCGACCGGCATCCTGGACCTTCATGGCCGGCGCCACGACCGGGGTCTGGGCCTGGGCCATCCAGGGCGCGGTTGCGCAGGCGCACAGCGCAGCGGCGCGCAACAGGGTTCTTGAAAAGGCATGCATGGAAATTCTCCCGGTAGGAACACGCCTGCATGCTGGCGCGGCGCCGTCGCGCCGGGCGTCGGACCAGAACCCCGGATGCTGTACGTTCAGGCCGCCAGCGCGGCGTCGAGCAGTTCGATCCAGTGCCGCACGGGCGTCTGCGTGCCGCTTTGCAGATGCGTGATGCAGCCGATGTTGGCCGACGCGATGGCGCTGGGCTGCAGCTGGTTCAGGTGGCCCAGCTTGCGGTCGCGCAGCGGGTAGGCCAGCTCGGGCTGCAGCACCGAATAGGTGCCGGCGGAGCCGCAGCACAGGTGCGATTCGCTGGCCGCCACCCGGATGTCGAAGCCGAGCGCGCGCAGGTTGACCTCGACCCCGTTGCGCAGCTTCTGGCCGTGCTGCAGCGTGCACGGCGGGTGGTAGGCGACGACGCCGGCCGGCGCCGCGACCCGGCCTTTCAGCGCCGGCACCAGTTCGGGCAGCAGCTCGCTCAGGTCGCGGGTCAGTGCGCTGATGCGCTCGGCCTTGGCGGCATAGGCCGGGTCGTCCTTCAGGATGTGGCCGTACTCGCGCACCGTGACGCCGCAGCCCGAGGCATTCATGACGATCGCCTCGACCGCGCCGCCCTCGACCAGCGGCCACCAGGCATCGATGTTGGCGCGCATCTGCATCCGGCCGCCGTCCTGGTCGTTGAGATGGAACCGGACGGCGCCGCAGCAGCCGGCGGCCGGCGCGACCACGGCCTGGATGCCGGCGGCGTCGAGCACCCGCGCGGTTGCGCTGTTGATGTTGGGCGCCATCGACGGCTGCACGCAGCCGGCCAGCATCAGCACCTTGCGCTCATGCGTGCGCGTGGGCCAGGCACCCGCGGGCCGCGGCGCCGGCACCTTGGCCTTGAGCGCGGCCGGCAGCAGGCCGCGGACCGACTGGCCCAGCTTCATCGCCGGACCGAAGAGCGGCGAAGGCAGGGCCTCCTTGAGCGTCCATCGCACGGCGCTCTCGCCCATCGGCCGCGGCACCTTCTGGTCCACGATCTTGCGGCCGATGTCGACCAGGTGGCCGTATTGCACGCCGCTCGGGCAGGTGCTCTCGCAGTTGCGGCAGGTCAGGCAGCGGTCGAGGTGCAGCTGCGTGCTGCGGGTCGGCGCCTTGCCTTCGAGCACCTGCTTGATGAGGTAGATGCGCCCGCGCGGTCCGTCGAGTTCGTCGCCGAGCAGTTGGTAGGTCGGGCAGGTGGCGGTACAGAAGCCGCAGTGCACGCACTTGCGCAGGATCGCCTCGGCCTCGCGGCCGTCGGCGGTGCCCTGGAATTCGGGAGCGAGTTCGGTTTGCATGCGGGACTTCAGTGAGAGGTGGTTCTTGCGGGAAGGAGCCGGCCGCGGTCGAACACGGCATCGGGATCGAATTCGTTCATGAGCGCGCGGTGGATGCGCTCGATCGGCGCGCTCAGGGCGTCGAAGCGGGCCTCGTGACGCGCCCCGGGCGCGGGCCTGAAGAGCGTCGCATGGCCACCGGCGGCGCGGGCCGCGGCTCGCACCCGCTGCGACTCGCCGGGGGTGGCATGGACCCAGCGCTGGCCGCCGTGCCACTCGACCAGCGGCGCGCCGTCGAGGTCGAGCACCGCCGCGGTCTGCGGCACCGAGAGGCGCCACAAGGCGCCGGCGCCGGCGCTGAACCAGGGGTGCTGCTGGTCGCGCAGCGACTGCCAGCCGGCCGCCGCGCGCTCGGCATCCTGGCGCTCGCCGCCCAGCTGCGCGCAGGCCGCCTCGACCGCCGCCACCGCGCCGCGCAGGCGCAGCGACAGCACGCCGACACCGTCGCGCAGGCGCCAGACGCTGGCGTTGAGCGGCAGCGGCCGGCCGCCCCATTCGTTGAGCAGGCGCAGCGCATCGGCCTGGCTGCAGTCGAAGTCGAGCGTGGCCTCGGCCGGCGCCACCGGCAGCACCTTGAGGCTGGCCTGCGCGACCAGCCCGAGGGCACCCATCGAACCGGCCAGCACCCGCGACACGTCATAGCCGGCGACGTTCT
>Ga0182007_10002074_pt1 | contig 10299 bp, 9 predicted proteins | sample Sormic07211113_1_FD_123023 | JGI IMG/M metagenome (GOLD analysis project Ga0182007, IMG submission 123023) | Rhizosphere microbial communities from Sorghum bicolor, Mead, Nebraska, USA - 072115-113_1 MetaG | ecosystem: Host-associated > Plants > Roots > Rhizosphere | place: USA: Nebraska... | reverse complement strand
TGCCAGCGAATGGTTTTATAGCTGACTCCGCGCCCCATGAAAAACGGCCTGTGGTCCCTGGGAAAAGGGAGCACAGGCCGTTTTGCCGCCGACAGGCGTCTATCTATTTCTGGTCTTCGACTTTCAATTCAACCTGGTGCGGCACGCCGCTCTTGCCAGGGAAGTCGGCGAATGCGCTGCGCACCATGTACGGCATCACGGCCGGCAAGGAATTCATCTTGCCTTCGCTGGAGACCGTGACGTCATACAGTTTCTGGCCGTTGCCGGCGCGCGTGATGGCGATGTTCAGGTGGCGCTGGAACAGCTGGTAGTTGTATTCGCGCTGGCCGATCACCTGCGGTGCGTACCAGAACGGATCGTAATACGGGCTGTAGAACCTTGGGCCGCCCCAGGCATAGGGCCCGTAAGGGCCGTACCACATGGGGTCCGCCACTACCGGCTCGACCACATGGACATCGCGCGCGGCAATGCCGTAGTTCAGCGCGACCTTCAGCTGCGGCGAGGCGCTGCCGGCTGGCACGAATCCCAGGCGCTGCAGCTCCTGCCGCACCAGGTTTTCGTAATTGCGATATTCCAGGTCATTGTTTTGCGCCGCCGTAGTTTCAAACACATAGGACTTGTCCGGCAAATCGGCCGGCCATTCGTTGAAGGCGGTGACGTCGCTGCGGATGACCGTGGCGCAACCGCCCAGCAGCAATGCACATGCGGCCAGACAGAGACTGATGATACGTTTCATTGTGGTTCCTCTTGGTGGGGGATTGCAGGCCGGTCCAGTGGTTTGCCCGATTGGCGGTATCCGGTAGCGGCGGCTGCGGTGACCATTTTAGCCAAGTCTTCATAGTGCTGCTCTATGGCATTGCCACTATCTGTCGGCTGAGAAATGGCGTTTGCTGTCTGATCCATGAAAATCATGTATTTATATTAATTTTAAACGAATTCCCTGGCCAGGGCGATCTTTGCAGTTTGCTATCGATGAATCGCCGGCAGGCCGGCAATCCGCAGCAAATTGCATGATGCTTTGCGCTTTGATTGGTAGAATCACTGTCTGCCCGAATTATTGCGACTGACCAGCCACGTTATTAAGCAGGCCGCCAAGCGATCCCTGGCAGGCCTGCTTAGTTGCCGACTGTAGTTACCAACCATAGTTATCAACCGTAGTCATCGATATTAACCGTCACTCCACTACTTCCTATGCGCACAGATACCTCCGCCACGCCACCAACCATCCTTCGTAAGGATTACACCGTTCCTGCCTTCCTGGTCGACACGGTCGACATGGGCTTTGACCTTGATCCTGCCGCTACCCGCATCGCCACCCGCATCTCGATGCGGCGCAACCCGGCCAGCAGCAGCAAGGAAATCGTCCTGTTCGGCGAAGAGCTGGAGCTGGTGCAGCTGCGCCTGAACGGCAAACAATTGAAACCCGGCCAGTACCAGCTGGAGGCCGGCAAGCTGCGCATCGCTTCGGCGCCGGCCAAGGTAGTGCTGGAAATCGAAACGCTGACCAACCCGGAAAAAAATACTTCGCTGATGGGTTTGTATGTATCCAACGGCAATTTCTTCACCCAATGCGAAGCCGAAGGTTTCCGCAAGATCACCTATTTTCCTGACCGTCCCGATGTGATGGCCAAGTACACCGTCATGCTGCGCGCCGACAAGAAAAAATATCCGGTGCTGCTGTCGAACGGCAACCTGATCGAGGAAGGCGACCTGGCGGACGGTCGCCACTACGCCAAGTGGGAAGATCCGTTCAAGAAACCTTCCTACCTGTTCGCGCTGGTAGCCGGCAAGCTGGTCTGCCAGGAGCAAAAGCATACGCTGAAATCCGGCCGCGAAGTATTGCTGCAGGTATGGGTCGAAGACGGCAACCTGGACAAGACCCAGCACGCCATGGATTCCCTGGTCAACAGCATCGGCTGGGATGAAGAGCGCTTCGGCCTGGAGCTCGACCTCGACCGCTTCATGATCGTTGCCGTCGGCGACTTCAACATGGGAGCGATGGAAAACAAGGGCTTGAACATTTTCAACACCAAGTATGTGCTGGCCAATTCGCGTATCGCCACCGATGTCGACTACGCCAATATCGAAGCGGTGGTCGGCCACGAATATTTCCACAACTGGACCGGCAACCGTGTCACCTGCCGCGACTGGTTCCAGCTGTCGCTGAAAGAGGGCCTGACCGTATTCCGCGACCAGGAGTTTTCGGCGGACATGGTCGGCACCGACAGCGGCCGCGCCGTCAAGCGCATCGACGACGTGCGTGTCTTGCGCCAGGCCCAGTTCCCGGAAGATGCCGGCCCGATGGCGCACTCGGTGCGGCCTGACTCCTATGTCGAAATCAATAATTTCTACACCGTCACGATTTATGAAAAAGGCGCCGAAGTGGTACGCATGTACCAGACCTTGTTCGGCCGCGACGGTTTCCGCAAAGGCATGGACTTGTATTTCGAGCGGCATGACGGCCAGGCGGTAGAGTGCGACGATTTCCGCGCCGCGATGGTCGACGCCAACGGCCGCGACCTGAGCCAGTTCGAGCGCTGGTATAGCCAGGCCGGCACGCCGCGGGTGCAGGTACAGAGCAAGTACGACGCCGTCAAGAAAACCTACGAGCTGACGCTGACGCAGACCTGCGCACCGACCCCGGGCCAGGCCAAGAAGCTGCCGTTCCATATTCCGGTTGCCGTCGGCCTGCTCGACAGCAAGGGCAAGGACATGCCGCTGCGTTTGCAGGCCGACGGCAAGGGCCAGGGCGGCGCCGCAACCACCCGCGTGCTGGAATTGACCAAGGCGCAGCAGACCTTCCGTTTTGTCGACGTGGCGGAACAGCCGGTGCCGTCGATCTTGCGCAATTTTTCGGCGCCGGTGGTGCTGGATGTCGAATACAGCGATGCCGAACTGGCTTTCCTGCTGGCGCACGACAGCGATCCGTTCAACCGCTGGGAAGCCGGCCAGCGTCTCGCTACGCGCAGCTTGCTGGCGCTGACTGCAGCGGTGCAGGATGCCGGGCAAGCCGGCCATGTGGCGGCGCTGCAGGATATCTTGGACAATGCGGCCTCCAATAACGCAGCGTTGGGCACGGCGTTCGGCCTGATCCTCAACGATGCGAAGCTTGACGCGGCTTTCCGCGAACTGGTCCTGACCTTGCCGTCGGAAGTCTTGCTGGCAGAGCAGACCGAAGTGATCGATCCGCAAGCGATCCACCAGTCGCGCCAATACCTGCGCGGCAAGCTGGGACAGGCGCTCAAGGATGACCTGCTGGCGGCTTACCATGCCAACCAGACGCCTGGCGCATACAGCCCGGATGCCGAAGCATCCGGCAAACGCGCATTGAAGAATGCCGCCTTGTCGTACCTGATCCAGGCCGACGACGAGGCTGCGCATGCGCTGGCCCAGCAGCAATACGACAACGCCAACAACATGACCGACCGCCTCGCCGCACTGGTGGCGCTGACTAACAGCAGGGCGCCAGGCAAGGCTGCCGCCCTGGAAAAATTCTATAAGGATTTCGAGCAGGAAGCCTTGGTCATCGACAAATGGTTCGCCTTGCAAGCGACGGCTTACACGGCCGATGTCGCGGCGATCCGTGCCTTGTTGGAGCATCCGGCGTTCACGCTGAAAAACCCGAACCGCGCGCGCAGCCTGATTTTCAGTTTCTGCAGCGGCAACCCGGCCAATTTCCACGCGGCCGACGGCAGCGGCTACGCATTCTGGGCCGACCAGGTGATCGCACTCAACGGCGTCAATCCGCAAGTAGCGGCGCGGCTGGCGCGCAGCCTGGACCGCTGGCGCAAATATGCGCCGGCGCTGCAGGAAAAGATGCGTGCGGCCTTGCAGCGCGTCGCCGCGGCGCCTGATTTGTCGAAAGACGTACTGGAAGTCGTCGGCAAAGCGCTCGCCAACTGATTTTTTGCCGTTTCCCAACCGGCAGCGGGAAGGTTTCCGCCGCCGGCCGGGGACGGCTACAACAAAGAAAGAGCAATATGAAACGTATTAGTCTTACCCAGCACCTGATAGAGCAACAACGCTTGCACAACAGCATCCCGGCCGAACTGCGGCTGCTGATCGAAGTGGTCGGGCGCGCCTGCAAGACCATCAGCCACGCCGTCGGCAAGGGCGCGCTGGGCGAAGTCCTGGGCAGCGCCGACAGCGAGAACGTGCAAGGCGAAGTGCAGAAGAAACTGGACATCATTTCCAACGAAATCCTGCTGGAAGCCAATGAGTGGGGCGGCCACCTGGCGGCCATGGCTTCGGAAGAAATGGAATCGATACACCCGATTCCCAACCGCTATCCGCAAGGCGAATACATGCTGCTGTTCGATCCGCTCGACGGTTCCAGCAACATCGACGTCAATGTCTCGATCGGCACCATCTTCTCCGTGCTGAAAGCGCCGGACGGCATGAAATCGCCGACCGAACAGGATTTCATGCAGTCTGGCCGCAAGCAGGTCGCCGCCGGCTACGCCGTCTACGGCCCGCAGACCATGCTGGTGCTGACCACCGGCAATGGCGTGGATTGTTTTACCCTGGACCGTGAAATGGGTTCGTGGGTCCTGACCCAGCGCGGCATGCAAATCCCGGCCGAGACCAAGGAATTTGCGATCAACGCTTCCAACGCGCGCCACTGGCACCCGCCGGTCACGCGTTATGTCAACGAAATGCTGGCAGGCAGCAGCGGGCCGCGTCAGAAAGATTTCAACATGCGCTGGATCGCATCGATGGTGGCCGACGTCCACCGCATCCTGAACCGCGGCGGCATCTTCATGTACCCGGCCGATGCGCGTGAACCGGACAAGCCAGGCAAGCTGCGCCTGATGTACGAAGCCAACCCGATGGCCTTCATCGTCGAGCAGGCCGGCGGCGCCGCCACCGACGGCAAGCAGGCGATCATGGATATCCAGCCCGAGAAGCTGCACCAGCGCGTGCCGGTCTTCCTCGGTTCGAAGAGCGAAGTCGAACTGGTGACCCGCTACCACCAGGAATAAGCAGGAAGGTTCTCCGCGAAGCCCGGCGCAGATGCAGCGTCCAGGCGCTTCGCGGAGCGCCATGACGGCAAAACGCCAGACTTAGTGTAGTACTTTGCAAATAATGAAACTTCATAAACGGCACCTAGCCGGCTGCGTCTTTTCGCGCCATGCGTCGTTGCAAATCCTCGCGATAGCACTGCTATCGCTCCGGTTTGCGTCTAGCCTGGCACAAAAATACACCATTTCTGAAGCTCCATTACTTACAAAGCACTACACTGATAAAATCGCACACTTGCGGCAAAATTTATCCATAAAGACAAGAGGAACAGATTGAAAACAGCACTAATCGGAGATAAAGACATCCCCGAGTTCGACCACGACATCATGGCCAACCTGCTGATCACGTCGACAGAACTGAACGTCGTCAGGCAAGAACAGATATTGCTCGGCATCCGCAATGCGAAACAGGAAATCTACCGTGTCATCGGCGCCTCCAGCAGCAAGCAGTTCAACAATGCCGCTGAAGAGCTGGAAGACCTGGGTTTGAGCAATGAACTGGAAGAAGCAGATCGCGCCAAGAATGGCTACGATGCGATTTTCGGGCTGACCGAGTAATTCCGGCCTGTAAATACAGCCAGCTACTGTCGGTTCTGCGAGCTGGCAGGGTTGGGCGGGCAAGATGTCCGCCGCCTTTTGTTCCCCATCCTGTGCCGTTTTCTGGCGGCGCGCCGATATCTGCCGGCCTTTCCCGGCCAGTTTTTCTCCAAGATACTGATGGCCCTGCTGCCTGCGATCGCGATAAACAATCCAGAAGTACTGCATTTTTGGCTTCATTATATTTCCATATAGAAATATAATGGCCGCTGCGCTCAACTAGAGGAACTGAATAATGAAAGCAGTCATTGCACTTACGGTGCTAACGCTCATTATCATGGCTGTGATTGCTGTGGTTACCAGGGAGAAGCAGGCGAAGCTGCAAAAGCGGCGCGAATACGTCAAGAAAAAACCGATGTCGAACAATGAACAGATCATGTACTGGCGGCTGGTAGGCGCGTTGCCGGACCACATGGTGCTGGCGCAAGTCGGGCTGAGCCGCTGCCTGGGCACCAAGGACAGCGCCGGTATCGACAGCCTGACGGCAAAGAACCTGGATTTCGTGATTTGCGACAAAGCCAGCGATGTAGTCGCGGTGATCGAGATAGACAACAAGAATCACAACAGCAAGACCGTCAGCAAAGAGGATGAACGAAAGTACAAGGCGCTGAAAAAGGCCGGTATCGATATCATCCGCTGGCGCGCAAATTCATTGCCAAGCGAAGCTGACATCAGGGAACGTTTCACGCTGCTTGACCCCAGCAAAAAATTGAGGGTGGTGAAAAGCAGGAGCCATCAGACCAGCATATTCGGCATCGGCATCGGCAAATACCGCAACACCGGCGCCGGTTGAGCCGGCAGGTCGCGGCGCCGCCGCTTCATGTTGTAATCACGCAGTTGCGGCCCTGGTTCTTGGCGCGATAGAGGCGCTCGTCGGCGGCGCGGAAAATCGTGTCGATGGTGCTGCCGTCGCGGCCGAACTGCGATACGCCGATGCTGACCGTGAGTATCACCTTAGGTATGACGATGCTGTCGAACACGGCGTTTTCGGTGGCTGACCTGATGCGCTCGCCGATCACCACTGCAACGTCCAGCGAGGCTTGCGGCAGCAAGACCATGAATTCTTCGCCGCCCATGCGCGCTACGCTGTCATAGGGACGGATCTCTTCCAGGCATTTCTGCACGAAACCCTGCAGTACGTCGTCGCCCACCTGATGGCCGTAGTGATCGTTAATGGCCTTGAAATTATCCAGGTCGAGGGCGAGCAGGGAAAACGACAGGTTATCCCGCCTGGACCTGGCGATTTCGGCATCTACCCGCTCTATGAAATAGCGGCGGTTGGCGGCGCCGGTCAGGGGATCGGTCGAGGCCAGGTGCTCCAGCATGCGGTTGCTGTGCTGCAGCTCCTGCAGCGCGCTTTCAGTCCGGACCATCGCCATCGCCAGCCGGTTCACCATTTCTTCCTGGTTGTAGATCGTGGCGAATGAACGGGTGGTATGGAAGGCCTGGATGATGCCGTAGCTGAGGAAGAAAAATCCGCCGGCGAAGATGGCATGCGCCAGCCACCACATGTGATTCCACGGGCGGCCGAGAATGAACGCCAATGACGACAGGCCGAACAGGGCGATCGAAATGCCGAAGATCGTCATCAGCGGCGAGCGGATCCGGCCGGCCAGCATGAGGATGATGTTGACCGCGGAGAAAAACAGGGCGCCGCCCTCCATTGTCAGCCGCACCGCAGGACTGCCTGCAATCGCCGAATAGGCGATGGACGCCACTGCGATATCGATCAGCAGAAACGCCGCGATCCATATCCGCCATGGACGCGGATTGGTGCGCAGCTCGCGAGCGTCCGGTTCCTGGTTGAAGGATAACAAGCCGACCAGCAGCAGGATCGCCATCGCCAGGCGGGACGCCGGGCCATACAGCAGGAACAGCCAGATATTGTGATGCGCCATGCCGGTGAAGATGCCGTGCAGGGCGTAGATCAGGGTGAACCCTAAAAATCCCAGGGTAAGCCAGCGCAGCAGCGGCTCTCCCGAGGACAGGTAGCAACGCCAGCTGACGTAAGTGACAAAAATGCCCTCCAGGGTAGCGGCGGCAATCGCGATTTCGTGGAACAGGTGGTCTTCGAATTTGAGCCCGGGATCCTGGAAGAAATACAGGTAGGCGATCAGGATAGCCGGCGATAGCGCAAAGCCCGCGATCAGCAAGCGTGAATAGATTTTTGTCACCCGGCGGATTGCTTCCGGCTGCCCGCCGATTTTTACGCTCATGTCCATATGCATCCTTACCGAGATGATGGTTCCATCATTAAACGGCGGCACGCCTGTTCACAAAACACTAGGGCCTGTTAACAGGCTCTAGCCAAGAGCAGGTTGCTGAAAGCAAAGTAACAGCTACTCTTATATCACGTAGGCCTTTGCGATGTAAGTGCTTGTGAAATTGATATTTTAACCGCCGCCCGGAGCGCTGCCAGAGCACGATCATGACCGCGGCATAGAAGCGGCTGCTTGCAGCCGCCGCAGCCTATATCATGGTGGGAATTTCAAACGGAGCGCTGCCATGGTCGAACAGTCAGGAAACGGTGAATTTGCCAGCTTGCGAGAGGAAGTCCGCCAGTTTGTCGCCGAGCGCGACTGGGATCAATTCCATACCCCTAAAAACCTGTCGGCGGCGCTGTGCGTCGAGGCGGCCGAGCTGCTGGAACATTTCCAATGGCTGCCAACCGGCAGCGGCGATGAGCTCGCCCCAGGCAAATTGCAGCAGGTCCGGCATGAAATGGCCGACGTGCTGGTCTACCTGGTGCGCCTTGCCGACAAGCTCGACATTGACCTGCGCGCAGCCGTGTCAGAAAAAATGGTCCTCAACCGGCTTAAATATCCTGCCGATAAAGTGCGCGGGGATGCGCGCAAGTATTCCGAATACAAGGACGCCTAACGTTTCCCGGGTCTGGCAATCCGGCCGTTTTCCAGGCTGGAGGTGTTCAGGCATTCTCCTTCCGCCCAGGTTGCCTGCAGCGTGGCGCGCAGGTTGCGCAGATGCTGGCGCGCATGGCCCTGGTCAAGCGCCGCTTGCGCTCGCTCGGCGCCAGCCGGGCGGCAGCAGGGAATCATTCGGCGCTGCTGATCCTGGTCATCGACCAGTTGCGTACGCGCCGGCTGACGAGGCGCTACCGGCGCTGGCCGCAGGGGCGGGCCTGAATCTGAAACTGTGCGCTACAAGCTGATCTTGCCGCGGCCGATTTCGATGACCTTGCCGCCCACCTGGATGGCGCGGTCAGCCGTCACCTTGAGCCGCAGCAGGCAAGGGCGCTGCACCGCTTCGCCTTGCGCGATCTGATATTCGGCAGGCAGGGGATGGCCATTGGCGATCAGCCAGCCGCCGAGATTGGCGCAAGCCGATCCGGTGCCGGGATCTTCGGATATGCCGCCGCCCTGCTTGGAAAAGAAGTAGCGCGACAATACCTTGCCCGGCCGGTCAGGATCGAAGGCAAACACGTAGACGGTCTTGCGCTCCAGGCTGCTCTCGGGCCAGGCATCGAGATGTGCGCTGTCAGGGCTGGTGCGGCGCACGGCGTCCATGCTGCGCAACGCTACCAGCAACTGGTCGGCGCCGGTGTCTATCCATGCCGGTGCGACCAGCAGATCGTCTTCATTCAAGCCGAGCAGCGCCGCCATCTCGGCTTGCGTCAGGTTTGCCGGCGCCGTTTTCAATCCGCCGCCTTGAGGCGCGGTGAAGGTCCAGACGTCGCCGTCGGCGGACACCGGGACCACGCCGGCTGCGAATTCCAGCGACAGCGTGTCGCCGGCGCCGGCAAGGTCGCGCACCACGTGCGCGGTGCCCAGCGTCGGATGGCCGGCAAAGCGCATTTCATATCCCGGCGTAAAAATCCGCACACGGGCTGCGGCATGCTCGGACGGCAGGATAAACGTGGTTTCCGAGAGGTTGAACTGCAGCGCCAGCGCCCGCATGGTGGCGTCGTCCATGCCGCGCGCGTCTTCAAACACGCAGAGCTGGTTGCCGCCGAAAGTGGATTCTGCAAAGACATTGAGAAGACGGAATGCGTATGATGGCATGGGAATCTTGCTGGGTTGGGGAGCCTGCAATTCTAGCAGCTAGCCGGAGTTACCGATCCAGTTCATGGTGTTTCAAATACTCCATGTCTTGCAGCGGCGAGGCCCCGAACAGCCGGCGATACTCCCGGCTGAATTGCGACGGACTTTCATAACCCACCTTGAACGCCACCGTGGCGGCTTCGATGTTGCCGCTCAAGAGCAGCTTGCGCGCTTCCAGCAAGCGTATCTGCTTTTGATACTGCAACGGGCTCATGACGGTGATGGCCTTGAAGCGGTGGTGCAGGTTCGACACGCTCATGCTGACCGTCTTGGCCAGCTTCTCGATCTGCATCGGTTCGGCGTAGTTGGTCTTGATCCAGTGGATCGCCTGGTTGACTCCTTTTTCCTGGTAATGGGCCAGCACGGTCTGGCCCAGCACGTCGCCGTCTTTGGCGGTGATAAGGCGATACAGGATTTCCTGCTTGACCAGGGGCGCCAGCGCGGCCAGGTCGCGGGGTTTCCTCAATAACCGCAACAAACGCAGGAATGCATCCTGCAGTTCATCATCCGATTCCTCCACATAGGCGCCGGCGCGCGAGCGGGAATTCTTGGGAACCGGGATGTTGCTTTCAATAACCTGCGCTGCTATTTCCTTGGCGTCCAGGTCGATCCTTATCCCAAGA
>Ga0182007_10002073_pt1 | contig 10299 bp, 7 predicted proteins | sample Sormic07211113_1_FD_123023 | JGI IMG/M metagenome (GOLD analysis project Ga0182007, IMG submission 123023) | Rhizosphere microbial communities from Sorghum bicolor, Mead, Nebraska, USA - 072115-113_1 MetaG | ecosystem: Host-associated > Plants > Roots > Rhizosphere | place: USA: Nebraska... | reverse complement strand
GGTGCTTTGGGCGAGTTGTGTAAGTTTTAGCCGCTTCGTCCACAACGTACTGCACGGCGATTCTGTTCTATATGACAATCACTTTGGGTTTACAGACATCCCCTGATGATTGCTGGACCCGAAGGTACCAGAAGCTCAGGATCTAAGGCTGCTTACGCAGCGAGAGAGAATTCCTGGCCGTAGGTTTCGTCATTGGCAACTATAAGTAGTTGCAACAGTGGATTTACGACTTCTGTTACCAAGTCGGCATGCACCTAAAGTTTCGCAACCGGCGTCGAATCCAAAGCGGCCCCGAACCTGCTGTGTGTAACCAGCAGGTAAGCGAAGTGTACGCCAATACGCGCGGCGAGTCGACCTTCTGTCCTTACCTGCATGTTATCTGGCCCGGCCCTAATGGCTATTCATGTGGCTTTGAATGTCCTGAAGCGCTTGCTGCGCCAGGGAAACACACTCTCTGTCGTTGTTGGAGGCGTGGGCGGCCTTGGCTTGTTCGGCTTTGGTGACGACGACACCTTTGGTGGCGGCGTCCAGCGTGGCTGCGCTGGACAGCTTGCTATTGACCTCCTGGAGCTTCATTACGCATTGATCGCTATCGTTTGAGGCGTATGCGGAGGAGGCCAGCATTGTTGCAGTGAGGAGCAGTCCAGCCAGGGCGGAACGCTTCATGGGTATCTCCTGGAACGGGGGTGGGGATTGGGCCACGCTGATTGGGGCTTAACAAATGGACTGTGACGGCGTGCAAGGGTTCTGTTTTCGCTTGCGAGGGAGTGAAAGATTTTCCGGGAGGAGGGTGCGAAAAAGGGGCAATGACGCCTAACGCACAATCCCTGTGGGAACGGGTTTTTGCATTATGCGTTATTGCCCCTTCTTTTTGTGCTTCGGTGTCAGACCGCTCTGGCCTGGGTCACCCGATCCACCAGATAGACCAGCCCGTGGTAGTCAATTCCACCGTGTTGTGTCAGACCAATCTCACAGGTGCGGCTGGTGGAAATCCCTTCGCTGCATTGCTGTACCGCGTCCTTCAGCGTGCGTAACGAATGGGCGTTCAATTCCGGCGTGGTAAAGCCTTTGTCGCCAGCAAAACCACAGCAGTGAATGCCTTCCGGAATGACCACGTTTTTACTGCATTTGCGTGCCAGATCGATCAACGCCTGGCTCTCGCCTAGATGCTGCGTGCTGCACGTGACGTGCACCGCGATCGGTGCTTCCTGGGGGGTGAAGTCCAGTCGGTCCATCAAATGCGTACGGATGAAACGCACCGGGTCGTACAGGTCCAGTCGTTCGTCGCCGAGGTCCTGAACCAGCCGCAGCGTGCAGGGGCTGGTGTCGCAGTAGATCGGGTCGAGCCCGCCGCGGCTGGCGTGCAGCAGTGCGCCGATCAGCTCCTGACGTTTGTGTTCGGCCTGTTCGGCATAGCCCTTGGACGCGAATGGCTGGCCGCAGCAGAGGTTGTCCTGATTGTCTGGAAAGACTACCTGGTAACCGGCCTTTTCCAGCAGGCCACGGGTTTTGTCGTACAGCGACATTTGCTCTTTATCACCCGCCGCCGGGCCCATGACCCGCGACACGCAGGCCGCGAGATACACCACCCGAGGGCGTTCGTCCGATACGCTCGGGCTGAAGCGAATGGCCTTTTCCGGCTGTGGCATGGCGTTGGTCCATTGCGGGACCTGGCCTTTGGACAAGCGGGTCAATGTTGCCGAAAGCTTCGCCAAGCGTGGCGCCCCCAACAGCATCCGCGCACCGTTGGCGACATGCAGGGTGAAGCGCGCGCCTTGTAACGCAGTGGCGAAATTGCCTTCAATCCAGTTGGCGGTTTTCGTATGGGTCGCGTTACGGCCACGGAGCTTTTTCACCAGCTCGCCGGTGTTGATGCCTACAGGGCAACGTTGTGCACACAGGCCTGTGGCGGCGCAGGTATCGATGCCCTGATATTCGTAGGCCTGTTCCAGTTCGGCGGTGTCTATGCCGGCGCGTTTCTTCGCCTGGATGTCACGCCAGATCACGATGCGCTGGCGTGGGCTCAAGGTCAGGCCTTTCGACGGGCACACCGGTTCGCAGAAACCGCATTCGATGCACTTATCCACAATCTCATCGGCGGCGGGCAGCGGCTTCAGGTGTTTGAGGTGGATCTGTGGATCGTCGCTGAGCACCACGTCCGGGTTGAGAATGCCGTTGGGGTCGAGCAGGCGTTTGAGCTGCCACATCAACTGGTAGGCGTCGCTGCCCCATTCCAGTTCGACGAAGGGCGCCATGTTGCGACCGGTGCCGTGTTCGGCCTTCAGCGAGCCGCCGAACTCCACGGCCACCAACTGCGCCACGTCGTCCATGAACGCCTGGTAGCGTGCGACTTCTTCCGCGCTGTTGAAGCCTTGGGTGAAGACGAAGTGCAGATTGCCTTCCAGGGCGTGTCCGAAAAGGATCGCTTCGTCGTAGTGATGTTTGTCGAACAGCTCGATCAGGCGATTCACGCCGATGGCCAGTTGTTCCACCGGGAAGGTCACGTCTTCGATGATCACCGTGGTGCCGGTTTTGCGCACCGCGCCGACGGCGGGGAAGGTGTCCTTGCGGATCGCCCAGAGCCGGGCGTTTTCCACCGGGTCTTCGGTGAAGTCGACTTGTTTTTCCACTGGGAAGTCGGTCAGCGACGCCATGATCTGCGCCAGTTGTTCCTGCAGCAAAGTGGAGGAGGCCGCGCGGGATTCGATCAACAGAGCGCAGGCATTAGGCGACAGTTGTTGTACGAAAGCCGGCATGCCGGGCTTGTCCTGCACTGAGCGCAGGCTGCGACGGTCCAGCAGTTCCACGGCCGACACTGGTTGGCTTTTCAGGACGGAAACCGCGTTGCAGCAGGTTTCCACGTCCGGGAACACAATCAGCGCCGATGCCTTGTTCGGGTGGTCGATTACTGTGTCGTAGGTCACCGCGCTGATGAACCCCAGCGTGCCTTCGGAACCCACCAGCAAGTGGCTCAAGATATCCACAGGCTCGTCAAAATCCACCAGGGCATTGAGTGACAGCCCGGTGGTATTTTTCAGACGGTATTTGTGGCGAATTTTCGCAGCCAGTTCGGCATTGGCGCGGGTCTCGCGGCCCAGTGTCGCCAGACGCTCCAGCAATTCGGCGTGGCTCTTTCGGAACGCCGCAACACTGCTGGGGTCTTCGGTATCGAGTCGGCTGCCATCGGCCAACACCAGACGAATCCCGGCCAGGGTGTGATAGGTATTTTGCGCTGTGCCGCAGCACATGCCGCTGGCATTGTTGGCGACGATGCCGCCGATTTTGCAGGCATTGATCGACGCCGGATCCGGACCGATCTTGCGTCCGAACGGTGCCAGCCACGCATTGGCCTGGGCGCCGATCACGCCCGGTTGCAGACGGATTTGCGTACCCTGGCCACGGATCTCGCGACCGTTCCAGTTATCCCCCAGCACAATCAGCACCGAATCGCTGATGGCCTGGCCAGACAGGCTGGTGCCAGCGGCGCGGAAGGTCACCGGGACGTGGTCCCGTTGCGCCAGTTTGAGCAGCGCCACTACTTCGTCTTCGGACTCGACGCGGATCACCAGTTTTGGAATCAGCCGGTAGAAACTGGCGTCGGTGCCGAAGGCCAGGGTTGATAGCGGGTCGTCGAAACGTCGTGTTTCAGGAATCAGTTGCTGCGCATCGCGCAGAAAAGCCGCCGGTAGACTCATTGGTCCTCCAGGATCAACACCACCAGGTCTTTCGGGCCGTGGGCACCGTAAGCCAGCACTTGCTCGATGTCGGCAGTCTTCGACGGGCCGGACACCAGCAAGGCGTTGGTCGGCATGCCTTGGGCCCATTCGAATTCCTGCTGCACCTGATAGAAGTTGTCGCGGATTTCACTGGCCTTGAGCAGGGCAAAATGCACTGGCGGCACCAGGCTCATCAAGCGCGGTTCTTCCCGCGTAGGCCAGAGAATCAGGCTACCGGTCGCGGCGATCGCGCCGAGGGTGGTAGTCAGGCTGGCTGGGGTGTCGTTGAACAACTCGGCTTTCCATTCCTCGACCGGGCGGTTGTAGGCTTTGAGCGCTGGCAGGCCAGGATTTTTCGCCCAATGCTCGGTGATGCGTTGCCCGTGGGGCGTCGTCGGCGCAATCAGCAGGCTCGGCAACTGGCGGTCCCGCAGCAGTTGCGCGAGCAATTCGGGCCAGCCTTCCCTGGACGTCAGATGGATTTCGGTATGCACCGCTTCCATCAGTTTGCGCAGTTGCGAAATGCGTTGTTCCGGCGTGTAGGTGTAAGGCTCGGTCACCAGTTCGACATCGAAGTTGTCAGCCACCGGCGTGGTGCCCGTCAGACTGTTGCGCAATTTGGCGAGGATATTTTGCTTGGCGCTCATCAACGGTCCCCCTGTTTGGCCAGATGCTCGCGGGCCATGTCATGCAGTGAGCGGGCCGCGGGTTTCGGTGCGCTGTGGTTCTGGGTCCATGGGCCGACGTTGCTCGGCGTCAGCGCTCGCAGGCGAGTGGCGAAGAAGCCGAACAGGCGATAAAGCGTTGGCGAACTGTTGAGCCTGGCCCAGGCGTTCCAGATAAATCGTTCTTTGCGCGAATACTTGCTGCCCTGACCGCGCATCACTTGATGTGGGCTGTCCGGCGCTTTGACATTTTCTTCCCGCAGGCGACGCAGCAATGCGGGGATCGGAATTTTTACCGGGCAGACCTCACTGCAGGCGCCGCATAACGACGAGGCACTCGGGTGGTCGGGGACTTTCGCCAGGCCGACCATGTGCGGGGTAATGATTTTTCCGATCGGCCCAGGGTAAACCTCGCCGTAGGCATGGCCGCCGATTCGGGTGTAGACCGGGCAATGATTCATACAAGCGCCGCAGCGGATGCAGTTCAGGGTCTGGCGCAATTCGCTGTCGGCAAACGCCTGGCTGCGACCGTTGTCGAGCAGCACCAGGTGCACTTCCTGTGGGCCGTCGAGTTCATGTTCCTTGCGCGGGCCGGAGATCATGTTGACGTAGGTGGTGATCGGGATGCCCAGGGCCGAGCGGGTCAGCAGCGACAACAGCGGCACTACGTCGCGCAGGTTTTCCACGACTTTTTCGATGCCGGTTACGGCGATGTGCACCGGCGGCACCGTGGTGGTCATCCGCCCGTTGCCTTCGTTTTCCACCAGCAGCAAGGTGCCGGTTTCGGCCACTGCGAAGTTGACGCCGGAGACGCCGATGTCGGCTTCGAAGAATTTCTGCCGCAAGACTTTTCGACCGATCTGAATGAGTTGGTCAACGTCCTTGGTGTACTCCACGCCAAGTTTGTCGTGGAACAAGGACGCGACCTGACCGGCATTCTTGTGGATCGCCGGCATAATGATGTGTGAAGGCTTCTCGTGGTCGAGCTGGACGATGTATTCCCCCATGTCCGACTCCAGGCATTCAATGCCTTGAGCTTCGAGGACATGGTTCATCTCCATCTCTTCGCTGACCATCGATTTGCCCTTGATCACTTGCCGCGCCTCGTGAGCGCGGATGATCGACAAGACGATGCCATTGGCTTCGTCCACCGTTTCCGCCCAGTGCACTGTCACACCGTTGCGGGTCAGGTTCTGTTCAAGCTGCTCGAGCAGGTCGGGCAACTTGGATAACGCGCGGGCGCGGACGGCATTGCCCAGCGCTCGCAAATGTTCTCTTTCATGGGCATCGCTGAAAGACGCTGCCCGTTTGCTCATCAGTGAATCCATCGCCATGCGAAAGTTATTTCGCAATTGCGTGTCAGCCAAGGCCTTGTGAGCCCGGCTGCGAAAATCTTCTTCTACGGCGACCGTAGGAATAATCGTGGAGCTGCTCATCGGGCACCTCCGGTTCGCTGCCAAAGGAAGCTGGCCAGATGCTGACCGCGCAACGCCTCCTGCTGTTTCTCCAACGAACCGTTGATGTTCATCAAGCAGCCGCAATCGGCACTGAGTACCTTGTGTGCGCCGGATTCCTTCAACGCACGGGTCTTGTCAGCCACCATCGCACCGGAAATATCCGGCATACGGACGCTGAAAGTCCCACCAAAGCCACAGCATTCACTTTCGTGGCTGTGGTCGACTCGCTCCACGTTGCTCAGCTGCGCCAACAGCTCACGGCCATGCAGGTGGGTGTTCATTTCACGGCGTGCCGAGCACGACGTGTGCAACGCCACTTTCACCGGTTCGCCGCTGTCCTTGAGCTGCACCTTGCAGACAAACAGCAAGAACTCGGCAAGCTCGTAAGTCCGTGCTGCGAGGGCCTGAACCTGTCTCAGCGTTTGCGGCTCGTCCTTGAACAGGTCGGCATAGTGTTCGCGCAACATGCCCGCGCAAGAACCCGACGGCACCACCACCGGATAATCCCCGGCAAACAACGCCAGTTGCGAGCGTGCCACGGTCCGGGCCTGTTCGGTGTAACCCGAGGTGTAGGCCGGTTGCCCGCAGCAGCTTTGCCCTTGCGGGTATTCGACACGAATGCCCTCGCGTTCCAGCAGGTGGATCGCATCCATCCCGGCTTCGGGGTAGAACAGATCCACCACGCAGGTCCCGAACAGGTACACCCGTGACGGTTTTTCGCTGGGGTATTGCCGAGGTTCAGGCAGTGGCGGGGCGACGCGGGTCGCGTTCGGCACAGCGTTGTAAAAAAGCTCGCTCATCAGGCGTGTCTCCGGGTGGTCCCGGTTATCCGTCCGCTGAGGCTGCTGAATATAGAGAGAGAAGCTTTCAGCAGCCTTGCAGACCCGGTTGTGAATAGCTGACGCCGGGGGCGTAACCCTGCGTCGGTTTTTTCCGTGTGGCGTGTAGTGCTTAGTGCACCAGCATGCCGGTGAACCAGTAAGCCTGAGCCAAGGTGATCAGGCCGACGATCGTTGCAAAGAATAGGCTGTGCTTGAGGGTGAAGCGGAACAGATCCGATTCTTTGCCCACCAGCCCGGTCGCGGCGCAGGCCACGGCGATCGATTGCGGCGAGATCATTTTGCCGGTCACCCCGCCGCTGGTGTTCGCCGCCACCAACAGGGTGTCGTTGACGCCGATCTGGTGCGCGGTGGTCGCTTGCAGCGAACTGAACAGCGCATTGGATGAGGTATCGGAGCCGGTCAGGAACACGCCGAGCCAGCCGAGGAATGGCGAGAAGAATGGGAACGCCGCACCGGTGGCAGCCAATACCAGAGCCATGGTCGACGACATGCCCGAGTAGTTGGTGACGAAGGCGAACGCCAGCACCATGCCGATGGACAAAATCGGCCAGCGCAGTTCGTAGAATGTCTCTTTTAAAGTGGTCAGACCAGTTTTAATGTTGACCTTGAGCACCAGCATCGAGATCAGTGCGGAGAAGAAAATCGCCGTGCCGGTCGCGGAAACCGGATCGAGTTTGAACACTGCCGGAATCGCTGTCGGGTTGGTTACGATCGGCGCGACCTTGATCACCATTTGATCCAGGTGCGGGATCGCGAAGTTGAACACCCAGCCATACATCGAGCCGCCGGCGGCAAACATCGCCTTGAACGGTTTCAGCGTCCAGATGGTGACCAATACGGTGAGGATCAGGAACGGCGACCAGGCTTTGAAAATTTCTCCCGGGCTGTAGGGCGAAGCCACGGTGGTGCGCGGTTGGCCGAAACCACCGGTGCTGGCCACTACGGAAGCCGAGACTGCGCCGACGATGTGCGCGCCTGCAGCGCGTTTTGGCTGCCAGATTTTCAGGAACAGCGTCAGGGAAATCAGGCTGACCAGCGCCGAGGTGATGTCCGGCAGTTCCGGGCCAATGAAGTTCGAGGTGAAGTATTGGGTGATGGCAAAACTCAAGCCGGCCACCAGTGCAGCTGGCCAGGTTTCCCGAACGCCGCGCAGGCCGTCCATCATGAACACCAGCCAGAACGGCACGAACAGCGACAGCAACGGCAGCTGGCGACCGGTCATGGCGCCGATCTTGAATGCGTCGATGCCGGTGACTTGCCCGGCGACGATGATCGGAATCCCCAAGGCGCCGAAGGCCACCGGCGCGGTGTTGGCGATCAGGCACAGGCCGGCGGCGTACAGCGGGTTGAAGCCCAGCCCTACCAGCAGTGCGGCGGTAATCGCTACCGGTGCGCCGAAACCGGCGGCACCTTCCAGGAACGCGCCGAAGCAGAAGCCGATCAGCAGCACTTGCAGGCGCTGGTCATCGGTAATCGACAGCACCGAGCTGCGGATCACTTCGAACTGGCCACTCTTGACCGTCAGTTTGTAGAGGAACACCGCTGCCACGATGATCCACGCAATCGGCCACAGCCCGTAGGCGAAGCCATATCCGGCGGCGGCGAAAGCCATATCGACCGGCATCTGGAAAGCGAAGATTGCCACGGCAATGGACAACGCCAGGGTGATGCTGCCGGCCACATGGCCTTTGAGGCGGAACACGGCCAAAGCCAGGAAGAAAAATACGATGGGAATGACGGCCGCGAGTGCGGACACGCCGAGACTGCCGAGCGGGCTGTAGAGCTGTTGCCAGGTTTGCATATGGGGTGGCCCCTAATTGTTGTTGGTCAGGCACTGGTCAGCGTTCTTGGATAATTGGTAAGACCAATTTACAATCGCTGTTGGCTAGGGTAAAAGCCTTGGAGGCGGTGTGTCAATTTGCCGCCCTAAAACTTTTGTCGAATGAGCGGTGAAGAACGCATCTGATCTGTTCGATCAAGCGTCGTCTGGTAGGTGCTGGCGCAGCGCCGATAGGCCAGAATAGAGAGCCCGGCGAGCCGCCGGGATCGTGGAGAATTGAGTGATGGGGTTTGATCAGATTCGGCAACGCCGTTTGTCTGACGATATTGTCGAGCAACTCGAGGGGATGATTCTCGAGGGCACCTTGAAGGCTGGCGAACGCCTGCCGGCAGAGCGTGCGTTGGCCGAGCAGTTCGGCGTGTCACGCCCTTCGTTGCGTGAGGCGATTCAGAAACTGGTGGCCAAAGGGCTGCTGGTCAGTCGTCAGGGCGGCGGCAACTATGTGGTGGAATCCCTGGGCTCGACGTTCAGCGATCCATTGCTGCACCTGCTGGAGAGCAACCCCGAGGCCCAGCGCGATTTGCTGGAGTTTCGCCATACCCTGGAAGCGTCCTGCGCTTACTACGCGGCACTGCGCGCCACCGAGGTGGATCGTGAGCGGCTGACGGCGGCGTTTGACGAATTGCAGGACTGCTATTCGCGCCACGATGAAGTGAGTCGGGCGGAAGAGGGCGCGGCGGATGCGAATTTCCACTTGGCTATCGCCGAGGCCAGTCATAACGCAGTGTTGCTGCACACCATTCGCGGGCTGTTTGACCTGCTCAAGCGCAACGTGGTGACCAACATTGGCGGCATGTACAAACAGCGCGTCGAAACCCGTGACATGCTGATTGCGCAGCACCGGGAGTTGTACCAGGCGATTATTGAGGGGCGGGCGGAAGAGGCACGAGAAGTGTCCAGTCGGCACATTTTGTATGTGCAGGAAGTGCTGGAAGAGGTGCGTCAGGAAGTGCAGCGCATGGCTCGGGCGGAGCGACGCAAGGGGATGTAGTGTGTGGCGAGGGAGCTTGCTCCCGCTGGGGCGCGAAGCGGCCCCCCGGCCAGCATTGTGGGCGGATTGTTTACGACTGCTTCGCAGCCGAGCGGGAGCAAGCTCCCTCGCCACAAAAGCCGCGATCAGGCAGGAAAATTAATCTTCCTTGCCCTTGTTCCGCACCGCACGCTGCAATTCACGGCCGGCATCGCGTTCGCGTTCGGTATCACGCTTGTCGTATTCCTTCTTGCCCTTGCCCAGAGCGATCTCGCACTTGACCATGTGCTTGCTCCAGTACCAGGACAGGCATACGCAGGCGTAACCTTTTTGCTGCACGGCAGCGGCCAGCTTCTCCAGCTCGCGCCGATTGAGCAGCAATTTTCGGGTGCGGGTCGGATCAGCGATAACGTGGGTGCTGGCCGTCGTCAGAGGCGTAATGTGGCTGCCGAGCAGCCAGGCTTCGCCATCTTTGAGCAGTACGTAACTGTCAACCAGTTGCAGTTTGCTTGCCCGCAGACTTTTTACTTCCCAGCCGGCCAGGACCAGACCAGCCTCGAACCGATGTTCGATGAAGTAATCGTGTCGCGCCTTTTTATTTTGCGCGATGGTCCCTGTTGGGTGTTTCTTCTGTTTAGCCATAGGGGCGGCATTATAGGGAGTTGCGCGCGAGTCGGCTACGGTGACGCTACGTGCTTGAGCAGGTTGATTGAATCCCGGACAATGCGGCCTCTTTTTTGAACGCTTGGGCGTGATAACGATGTCGACAGACAAGGTTTCTGTCCACGGCAGTTGGGCTAGCCGCTGGG
>Ga0182007_10002072_pt1 | contig 10307 bp, 11 predicted proteins | sample Sormic07211113_1_FD_123023 | JGI IMG/M metagenome (GOLD analysis project Ga0182007, IMG submission 123023) | Rhizosphere microbial communities from Sorghum bicolor, Mead, Nebraska, USA - 072115-113_1 MetaG | ecosystem: Host-associated > Plants > Roots > Rhizosphere | place: USA: Nebraska... | reverse complement strand
GGTCGGCCAGACCGGCAAGATCATCGCCCCCGAGCTGTACATGGCCATCGGCATCTCCGGCGCCATCCAGCACCTCACCGGCATCAAGGACGCTGGTACCATCGTGGCGATCAACAAGGATGGCGAGGCGCCGATTTTCGAAGTAGCCGATTTTGGATTGGTAGGGGATTTGTTCAAGATTATCCCGGAGCTGGAGCAGGCGCTGGGTTGAGTTTCGCTGGTCGCGGAGCCATCGGCTTATTGGCTACGTCACAGGACGCCAACCACGGTTGGCGTGAGTTGCGCAGAATCCACGAATCCAGGCCCTCGAACTGCCGACTCACTGGCGACGGCGCGCTGATGCAGGTCGAGAAAACGGAGGTCGTGTCGAAATGCCTGAAGGTTTCTAGTGAGTTTTCACGCCCGGCGCGATTCAGGCCGCTTCCAGTGCAACAACCGCACCGATTTGCATAGTGGTGACATGGATGGACAAGCCAGCAGAGGAAGAGGCGTCGACCGTGCAGGGAAATGCGGCTGTACCGCTGTGTGTCGATCTTGACGGAACTCTTATTCGTTCCGATCTTCTGGTCGAGTCGGGGTTGGCACTGATTGCGCGTAACCCGTTCACCATATTCGCGATGCTGATCTGGCTGGTGCGTGGCAAAGCATTCCTCAAGCAGCAGATCGCATGTCGCGTAGAACTGGACGCGCGCACGCTGCCCTACAATAACGAAGTGCTCGATTGGGTTCGTGCACAACAGAAACTGCGCACGGTCACCCTCTGCACGGCCTCGGATCGCCGGCTGGCTGATCCGGTCGCGCGCCATGTGGGCGGATTCAACAAGGTGCTTGCCAGCGACGGTGAGCGCAACCTTTCCGGAACAAACAAAGCCCAAGCCCTGATCGCGCTCTACGGCGATCGCGGGTTTGACTATGCCGGTAATGCCACTGTCGACCTGAAGGTGTGGCGCCATGCGCGTTCAGCAATCGTGATCGAATCAGGTTCAAGACTGGCTTCAACCGCGGCGAAGGTAACTCGGGTGGACCGGACTTTCGCCACCGCACGACCCTCATTGAAGCTATGGGCGAAGGCATTGCGCTTGCATCAGTGGGTCAAGAACCTGCTGGTTTTCCTGCCACTGCTGGCCGCGCATCGCATACTGGATCCCTTGGCGGCAGTCAGCTCGTTTCTTGCATTTCTCTGCTTCGGGCTGTGTGCATCCAGTGTCTACCTGACCAACGATCTGATTGATCTGGGCGCTGATCGTCTGCATCCACGCAAACGCCACCGACCGTTTGCGGCCGGCACCCTGCCATTGCTGGCGGGGCCAATTGCAGCGGTCATGCTTCTTGTCGTCAGCTTTGCACTGGCCTGGTACGTCGCACCTGCATTTCTTGCGGTACTTTTGGGTTACTACGTGCTCACCACTGGTTACTCGCTGCGCTTCAAGCGCATCGTGATGCTGGACGTGATGGTCTTGGCCATGCTCTACACCACTCGTATCCTTGCTGGCGCGGCCGCTGTCGAGACATTCCCTTCGTTCTGGCTACTGGCCTTTTCGATGTTTATCTTTCTCAGTCTGGCGATGATCAAGCGCTATACCGAACTTGCAGTCGCCCAGAAGCTGGGTAAGGTGACGGCGAACGGACGCGGCTACGAAGTGGGCGACATATCGTTAATCCAGTCGCTCGGCGGTTCCAGCGGCTACCTGGCGGTGCTGGTGCTGGCGCTCTATATCGACAGCACAGCAAGCCAGGCGCTATACCGGACTCCGCATTACCTGTGGCTGCTTTGTCCGCTTCTGCTTTACTGGATCAGTAGAGCCTGGGCGATCGCCCATCGCGGCATCATGCACGATGATCCTGTGGTCTTCGCCGTCAAGGACAAATTAAGCCTGCTGCTGCTGGGCCTCGCAGCGATCATCGTCTTCGCAGCAATCTGATGAGTGCAGACGGGCAATCCTGGGGGCGCTACCCGCGAGTCAACCAGGCTATGGTTGAGCTGACCGACCGTCGTCAGCAGCTACCCGACGTGAATGGCTCGCTGCTGCCCTATGGCAACGGCAGGAGCTATGGCGACAGTTGCCTCAATGAAGGCAATACTTTGCTGCGCACTCGGGCGCTCGATCACTTCCTCGCCTTCGAACCCGCTACCGGTGTGCTCGATTGCGAGGGAGGGCTTCTGTTATCCCATATCCTCGACCTCGTGGTGCCCCAAGGTTGGTTCGTGCCGGTCACGCCTGGCACTCGATTCGTCACTATCGGTGGCGCCATCGCCAACGATGTGCATGGCAAGAACCATCACCGTGCAGGCAACTTCGGGCGGCACGTGCTGGAACTTGAGCTGCTGCGCTCAGACGGTAGTCGACGCGTCTGCGGCCCGAACGCAAATCCCGAATGGTTTGCCGCCACCATCGGGGGGCTTGGTCTGACCGGCCTGATTACCCGCGCCCGCATCCAGCTACGTCGTATCGCGAGCCCGTGGATGAGCACGGAAGTGCATCGTTTCGGCAATCTCGCCGGGTTTTTCCGGCTCTCGGAGCAGTCCGATCGCGACTACGAATACACGGTTGCGTGGATCGATTGCCTTTCCACTGGCCAAAAACTCGGTCGCGGCCTGTTTACCCGCGCCAACCACGCGCCGGCACACCCCGATCGGCGGCCAATCGCGCCCGCGGGCCGTTTGCGCATACCGTTCACACCACCGGTGTCATTGATCAACCGGCTCACCCTACGCAGCTTCAACACCTTGTACTACCACCGGCAGCGCACCCCTGTGGTGCATAAGACAATGCACTACCTCCCGCAGTTCTACCCGCTTGACGGCATCGGCGACTGGAACCGCATATACGGCCCGCGCGGCTTCATGCAGTACCAGTGTGTGGTCCCGCCGACCGATGCCGAACGCCACATCGCGCAGCTACTCAAGCTCATTGCCGCGTCAGGCAGTGGCTCCTTTCTGGCCGTGCTCAAGCAGTTTGGAAACCTGGCCTCGCCGGGCATGCTGTCCTTCCCAAGGCCAGGCACCACGCTGGCACTGGACTTTCCAAATCAGGGCGCCCGTACACTGGCGCTGCTGAACCGCCTTGACGATGTCGTTGCCGCGGCAGGCGGGGCGGTCTATCCAGCCAAGGATGCGCGCATGTCCGGCGCGCATTTCCGCCAATACTTTCCGGCTTGGGAATCTTTCCGCCCGTTTGTCGACCCTCACTTTTCGTCCAGCTTTTGGCGACGGGTCATGGAGTAAACATGCTCAACGTATTCATCATCGGCGCCACTTCAGCCATCGCAGAGGCAACCGCGCGACACTATGCCGCTCGTGGCGCCAGGCTTTTCCTGGTCGCTCGCAATAGCGCCAGACTGACCGATATCGTCGCCGACCTGCGCGTTCGCGGTGCCGCCGATGCCGGACAGGCGACGCTCGATGTCAACAGTCTGGACGCCCATACCGGCGTGCTCGATCAGGCCTGGCAACTGCTGCAAAAGGTCGACGTGGTGCTGATCGCGCATGGCACGCTGCCGGACCAAGGTGCCTGCGAAACCTCGGTGGAAACCGCGCTGGCGGAGTTCGCCACCAATGGCACGTCCACCATAGCTCTGATGACCGCTCTGGCCAGTCGCCTGGAAGCGCAGCGAAACGGCACGCTGGTGGTGATCTCTTCCGTCGCCGGCGACCGTGGCCGGCAGAGCAATTATCTCTACGGTGCGGCGAAAGCCGCGGTCAGCACGTTCGCTAGCGGGCTACGCCAACGTCTTGCCAAGGTTGGTGTCAACGTGCTCACAATCAAGCCAGGATTCGTGGACACTCCGATGACCCACGCTTTCCGCAAAGGTGCACTATGGGCCACCCCCGATGCCGTCGCACGTGGCATCGTGCGCGCGGCGGAACGCGGCCGCGGCGTAGTCTACCTGCCGTGGTTCTGGCACCCGATCATGCTGATCATCCGCCATATCCCCGAATTCTTTTTCAAACGCCTCAAGCTGTGACCACGCGATGAGCAAGATAGACAAACACGCCAAACTGGTGCTAACCGGTGCTGCCGGCCTGGTCGGCCAGAACCTGATCGTGGAACTCAAGGCGCAGGGCTATACGCAAATCGTCGCGATCGACAAGCACGCCTATAACCTCGGCATCCTGAGTCAGCTGCACCCCGACGTCACCACCATCCACGCCGACCTCGCCGACTACGGCGACTGGACCGCGGCCATTGCCGATGCGGCCTGTGTTGTGCAGCTGCATGCCCAGATCACCGGCAAGACCCCTGACCTGTTCGTACGTAACAACCTTGACGCCACCCGGCGCGTGCTCGAAGCGATGCGCCATCACGCGGTGCCCTACCTGGTTCACATAAGCTCGTCGGTGGTCGTGTCGGTTGGCGACGACGAGTACACGCGCACCAAGAGGGCGCAGGAGACAATGGTGGTGGAAAGCGGTATCCCGCATTGCGTGCTTCGCCCCACCCTGATGTTCGGCTGGTTTGACCCCAAGCATCTGGGTTGGCTGTCGCGCTTCATGGCAAAGACGCCGGTGTTCCCAATTCCAGGCGATGGTCACTACATGCGCCAGCCGCTGTATGAGCGCGACTTCTGCCGCTGCATCGTACGCTGCATCGAGTCCCAGCCCGCTGGCGAAATCTACGATGTGGTCGGCGACACCCGCATTGACTACGTGGATATCATCAAGGCGATCAAGCGCGCAAAGAACCTGCGCACTCTGATCATGCATATTCCCTACGGTCTTTTCCACCTGCTATTGCGCATCTACGCCGTATTCAGCGGGAAGCCACCCTTCACCGCTGACCAGCTCGAGGCACTCACGGCCGGTGATGATTTTCAAGGTGTAGATACCGAAAAAGTATTTGGTGTGCGTCAGACCCCATTTACCGATGCAATCCGGGAAAGCTACTGCGATGAGAAATACTCTGACATCACCCTGAAACGATAGGGACCAGTCAATTTAGCTGAGACGCCGCTCTAGACTGGCTATCGACATCTACCCTCAAGAGGTTTGACGCATGAGTTCCGAAGCAGAAGTACTAAAGAATATGTACCAGGCGCGCTTCGACAAGGACGCCCAAGTTAGAAAAAATGAGATCTGGAGGGTTCTCTGTGAGAGCTACTTCCAGAAATACGTCAAATCGACTGACACGGTAGTCGACATCGGCGCTGGCTATTGCGAATTCATCAACAATATACGGTGCGCCAACAAGATTGCGGTGGACCTGAATCCGGATGTGTCTGCCCGCGCGAACGCCGGCATTCGGGTAATCAACGAATCATGCACGCAGCTCTCGTCAATAGACTCCGGCAGTGTTGATTGCGTATTCATGAGCAACTTCCTGGAGCACTTGCCGAGCAAAGATCTCGTGCTGAGCACCCTGCGCGAGTCGCGCCGCATTCTTCGGGCCGGCGGTCGCATCATGATCCTGCAACCAAATATTCGCTTCCTTCCCGGAGAATATTGGGACTACTTCGATCACCACACACCACTTACTGATCGTAGCTTGGCCGAAGCGCTTGGCCTGGCTGGCTTCCAGGTGACCGTCTGCATTCCCAGATTCCTCCCATATACAACCAAAAGCCGTCTGCCTCAGGCTCCGTGGCTGGTAGGGCTGTACCTTCGATTGCCCATGTTCTGGCGCTACGTCGGCAAGCAGGCTTTTCTAGTAGGCACCGCACCAGCTTGACGACTGGCGGTGTCCGCGCCGCAATTACAAATCGTACCTTTCGGAATCAAGCAATGAAATTCAAGATCATTGGTGCCGGCCCCATGGGCTTGATGGCAGCCATGGAGTTAGTCAAGCACGGCCACGAAGTCGACGTCTACGAGCGCGATGACCGCATCGGCGGCATGTCGGCCAGCTTTGATTTTGATGGATTGGAAATCGAGCGCTACTACCATTTCATCTGCAAGACCGATTTCCCCCTGTTCGACTTGCTTGCCGAACTCGGGCTCTCGGACAAGCTTAGATGGACCGACACCAAGATGGGGTTCTTCTACAACGGCAAGTTGTACAAGTGGGGAACCCCATTTGCGCTGCTGGCTTTTGACGGACTTGGCCTTATCAGCAAACTCCGTTACGGCCTCCATGCTATGTATACCAAGGGCATCAAGGACTGGCGACCGTTCGATCGCAAACTTGCCAAACCGTGGATCCGTCGCTGGGTAGGTAAGCGTGCCTACAACGTGCTGTGGAAATGCCTATTCGACCTCAAACTGTTTGAACACGGCGACGAGATCTCCGCCGCCTGGATTGGTACCCGAATCAAGCGCGTGGCGCTGTCTCGCCGCAACCTGATGCAGGAGTCCATGGGCTACCTTGAGGGCGGATCCACCACCTTGCTCAAGGCCATGGAGCGATTCATCGTCGACCATGGCGGGCGTATTCATCTCAAATCAGGCATTGATCGGATCAACGTCACCGAGGGCCGCGTCACCAGCATACAGGTCGGCGCTGAGCAACAGCCTTGCGAATCAGTCATCTCAACGGCCCCGATCCAATACGTGCCCCGACTGGCACCCGACCTGCCGGCGGCATTTATCGAACGTATCAACCGGATCCAAAACATTCCAGTCGCCTGCGTCATCCTCAAGCTCAATCGCCCGCTGACTGAAAACTTCTGGATGAACATCAATGACCCGACCATCGAAATCCCCGGCCTCATTGAGTACACCAACCTCAATCGAATGTCTCCCTCCATTATTTATGCGCCGTTCTACATGCCCAAGACCCATCCCAAGTGGTCACACAGCAATGATCAACTAATAGAAGAAGTCATAGGCTACCTAAGAAAACTCAATCCGGCCTTTACGCCAGAATGGGTACTATCCCGGCACTGCCATCGTTATGAATTTGCGCAAACGATCTGCCCTCCCGGCTTCTACGAAATACTCCCGCCAATGAAAACGCCAATTACCGGCTTCTACATAGCCGATACCTCCTACTACTACCCGGAGGATCGCTCTATCAATGAAAGCATCGCCGTGGCACACAAGTTGGTCGCCTGCGCAACCGGAACAACAAAGTGAAGCTCCACAAGTTCGCCAAGTTTCTCGTGGCGGGCGGTGTTGCGGCCATTGCAAATTTCGGCTCTCGCATCGTCCTGAGTTACTGGTTGCCCTACGTCACATCGATCATTATCGCTTTCTGCATAGGCCTCACGTCAGCCTTCGTGCTCAACCGCGCCTTTGTGTTCGTCAACGCATCCAACACACTACGAAACCAGGCCTGGTGGTTCACCATGGTCAACTTGGCCGCGCTCGCTCAGACGCTCATCATCAGCGTACTGCTGGCTGACTATCTTCTCCCAGCCGTGGGAATACGTGTGTACTCCAGAACCATTGCACACGGAATTGGCGTGCTGGTCCCGGTTGTAACAAGCTACATCGGTCACCAGCGTCTAACATTCAGACAAAGAACACCCTGACGACTCCTGCCAAGAAGCCGATTTTCCGCCTAGTACCGTAATTGAATAGCCTCGGGCCAAGTATATCGGCAAGCCAAGTCTCGAACCGCTGCAACCAAGGCCTACCCCATGAACCCAGTCGTTTCAGAGAGCACATCGGCGAGCCGCGGAAAACTTGGGACCGCGGTAATGGTCATCGGCAGCCTCCTCATTGCATCGTCTCATTCATTTGTCGATTTCAACCAAGCAACCTCCGGGACACCCGCTCGTGATCCACAACCGCTGCCTAGAAACCAAGCAACCCTCCCTAAGGATAAGCCAATAACGCTTACCCCAATCCTCGCACGGGCCGCATTTCATCCTTCCGACAGCTGCCTGCTTGGGTATCTCAACGGAGCCAATTACGGCATGGATCTACCCATCGACCAAGGAGTAACCATTGGGCTTGGTGGCTGGATAATTGATCGCATGAACAAGGATGTACCACGTTTGGCATGGATTATTTTGTCCCGCGAGGATGGCGTGGATTCATACCAAGCCCCAATCACCTTCTGGACGAGTAGCCCTGACGTCCGGGAAGCTTGGGGCGGGGCCAAGGGGTATGCACGCGCAGGCTTCATCAGCAATATCGAAATAGACCACATGCCGATTGGTAGGTACCACGTATACGTCAAGTATAAGGTCGGCAGCGATTTCTATACATGTGACAACGGTCGATATTTGACCATTGAATCACAAATTTGAGACTCGTTTGTCCAACTCAATGAGAGCGAATTTGATGAAGGCCACATCAACAATCACCGCAAACGCTCAGATAGAATGGACTCTCTTGGTTCTCGGGGTTATTTATTCTCTGGCTCAACTAATTCTAAGCTGGAACAATCCAATTCTTGACCAGCACGCCTTTCGTCAAACGCAAACTGCCATCAGCGTCTATTGGATGATAAACGGAGGCGATTGGCTCGCCTACCAAACTCCAGTATTAGGGGCACCTTGGACCTTACCCCTCGAGTTTCCGTTGTATCAATGGGTCGTAGCCACCCTGGTCGGTACTATAAAATACTTTACACTCGATCAGGCCGGCCGTCTTGTCAGTGAAGGCTTCATGCTGGCGTGTATATGGCCATTATGGAGAATAGCGAGCCACTATCAAAATGGCCGTTCATTATTCCGGATAGCGGTCATACTGCTTTTATTTTCTCCGATTTACGCATTTTGGTCACGATCTTTCATGATCGAGTCCACCGCCCTGTTTTTTTCGATCTGGTTTGTTGCGGCACTAATTGACTTCAACAAGAAGGCGACGTCGTTCGGCTTTCTGGAGTCAAGTACTGCCGGCGCCCTGGCGGCATGTATCAAGATTACAACTTTCGTAGGCTTTTCTTTTGCCGGCGCGTTTTTCATGCTGTACACAATATACACTGAACGCAATATGTTCCTTAGCGTTCGACACCTAACTCGCTATGCTCTCGCCCTTGGATCAATGATTATTTCGCTCACTGCACTGATGGCGTGGCTACATTTCGGTGACTCGCTAAAATCGGAAAGCCTGTTCGGCAGCATGTTCACTGCTGAAGCACTTAATTCGTGGAACTTTGGCACACTAAATCAGAGAATGTCCCCTGCCTTTTGGCAGGTCGTCCTTAGTCGCGCTCCAACCGAGGCCGTAGGCACATGGGGGATTCCTCTAGTCTGTTCCCTGTACGCAGTGATCAAACTTCATAAGTGGCGGCTAATCTCATATTTTGCCCTGCTTATACTCTATCTACTGCCGCTCATGGTTTTTACCAACCTCCATCTTATTCACCATTATTATCAGTATGCCAACTCTATTTTCTTAATCTGTGCGATCAGTTTGGTTTTAAGTGATATAGCAAGCAAACATCCAAAAGTTGGCGCCATCCTTCTCGTACTCATTATATCTTTCGAAGTATATGGGTATTCGAAATATTTTTATAACGACCAGATGCAGCCGAATCGCGAGTTGCAGTTACTACTTGCAAGTTATGTGCGGACCAATGTTGCCTCGGACCAAGTAGTTATCAGCTTTGGTCTGAGCTGGTCGTCTGAAGTCCCATATTACGCTGAGCGCCGCGCTCTATTTGTACCCGATTCAGCTCCTCCCACCACGCTCGATGAGCTGTCGTCCAATCTCTCAAAGTACACAGGTGGCCTTCCCGTCGGCGCTGTCATTGTCTGCCCCAATCACTTTGTCGACAACACGTCAACCAAAATTGCTTTCGAAGAACTGGTAAATAAGCTGACAAAAGACATGCGTCCCCGGACAGTTGGTTACTGCAAAGTCTATGCAGGCTCCTCTGCGGGAAGTTGACGATGGTTGGTAATCCCCCAAGGCCGTCAGCTTGCCCAGACTGACGACCCTGCGTGAGAAAAAATCCAAAACGACAGCCAGATACAGCCAGTCCTGCCAGGTACGGATGTAGGTTATATCGGTCGCCCACACCTCATTCGGCCGCGACACGGTGAACTGGCGCTGCAGCAAATTGGGAATCAAGGCTTGTGGTTTGGTCACCGGAATGTGTCGTGTGCGATAACCATGCAATGCCCGCAATCCATTCTCTCGCATCATGCGAGCAACCCGGTGCCTGCTGCACGTCTCTCCATATGCTCACGCAGGTCGAGAAACACCCTAGGTGCGCCGTAAATGTCGTGGCTGGCGGTAAATGACGCACGGATCAGCCGGAGCAGTCGCGCATCTTCCTGAGCTCGATCGGAGACGGGATGTTCCCGCCACACGTAGTAGCCTGCTCGGGCCACCCCAAGCAGTCGACACATCATCTGGACGCTGAACTCGTCCCGATGCGCATCGATGAACTTGTAAGCTCGCTTGGTCTTGCTGGTGGCCTTACCTGCGAACATGGCCGTCTCCCTAGGATATTCCTGTCAGAAACTAGCTCTGT
>Ga0182007_10002071_pt1 | contig 10309 bp, 6 predicted proteins | sample Sormic07211113_1_FD_123023 | JGI IMG/M metagenome (GOLD analysis project Ga0182007, IMG submission 123023) | Rhizosphere microbial communities from Sorghum bicolor, Mead, Nebraska, USA - 072115-113_1 MetaG | ecosystem: Host-associated > Plants > Roots > Rhizosphere | place: USA: Nebraska... | reverse complement strand
CTGACGATCAGGCCGCCCACGATCGCAATGCCGAGCGGCGCCCGCAGCTCCGCCCCTTCGCCGCGCCCGAACGCCAGCGGCAATGCACCGAGGAGCGCGGCGAACGTGGTCATCATGATCGGCCGGAAGCGCAGCAAACAAGCCTGAAAAATCGCATCGCGCGAGGACAGCCCTTGCCGCGATGCTTCGATCGCGAAGTCCACCATCATGATCGCGTTCTTCTTCACGATGCCGATCAGCAGGATCACCCCAATGAGCGCGATGATGCTGAACTCGGTCTTGAACAGCAGCAAGGCGAGCAACGCTCCCACGCCCGCCGAGGGCAACGTCGACAGAATCGTCAGCGGATGAATATAGCTTTCATACAGCATCCCCAGCACGATATACACCGCCGCCAGCGCGGCCAGGATCAGGATCGGCTGATCGGACATCGACTGCTGGAACGCCTGCGCCGTGCCCTGGAAGCTGCCGTGGATCGTGGCCGGCATGCCGATCTGCGCCATCGTCTCGTAGATCGCCTGAGTCGCCGTCGATAAGGACACGCCCGGCGGCAGATTGAACGAGATCGTCGAGGCCACGAACTGGCTCTGGTGATTCACCGACAACGGCGTATTCCCCGGCCCGAAGCTCGCGATCGCCGACAGCGGCACCATCGTTTCCTTCGAGGTCGACACCGCCGCGCCCGACGAAGCACTCGACTTGCCGCTTGTCGCAATCGAATTGATCGCCTGGTTGCGCGCGGAATCCGCGGCGATGGTGGCCGCGCTCGATGCGGTGGTGCCCGCCGTGCCGCCCGCCGACGCGCTCGTGCTCGTGCTCGTGCTCGTACTCGACGAAGTGGCGGTCTGCGTAGTGACCGTGCCCGCCGGCGCGTTCGTGGTCTGCGCGCCGCTCGCGCTGCCGCCCGACGTGCTGATGTAGATCTGCTTCAGCATGTCCGGGCTCTGCCAGTACTTCGGCGCGACTTCCATCACGACGTGGTACTGGTTCAGCGGGTTGTAGATCGTCGACACCTGGCGCTGGCCGAACGCGTCGTACAAGGTGTTGTCGATCTGCGCCGGCTTGATGCCGAGCCGCGCCGCGCTGGCGCGGTCGATCGTCACCATCGCCTCCAGGCCGCCTTGCTGCTGGTCGGAATTCACGTCGGCCAGTTCGCGGCGCGCCTGCAGCGCCTCGGTGAGCTTCGGCCCCCACAGGTACAGGTCGGGCGTGGAATCGGCCAGCAGCGTGAACTGGTACTGCGCGTTCGATTGCCGGCCGCCCACGCGAATGTCCTGCACCGCTTGCAAGAACGTGCGCGCGCCGGCCACGTCGCCGAGCGGCGCGCGCAGTTGCTGGATCACCTGGTCGGCGGAAATCTTGCGTTCGCTCTTCGGTTTGAGCGAGACGTACATGAAGCCGGCGTTGGTCTGCCGGCCGCCCGTGAAACCGACCACGCTGTCCACCGCCGGGTTGTTGCCGACGATCTCCATCATCTGCGCGAACTTGCCCTTCATGGCCTGGAACGAGGTGCTCTGATCGGCCTGAATGCCGCCGATCATCCGGCCGGTGTCCTGCTGCGGAAAGAAGCCCTTCGGCACGATGATGTACAGCCAGATGTTCAGGCCGATCGTGAACAGCAGAACGGTGACGATCAAACGCGGATGCAGCAGCGCCCAGCCGAGCGTGCGCTCATAGCCGCGCAGCATCGACGCGAAGCCGCGTTCCAGCCAGCGGCCGAAGCGGCCTTCTTCCTTTTTCTCGTGCGGCTCGCGCAACAGGCGCGAGCACATCATCGGCGTGAGCGTGAGCGAGACGATCAGCGACACGCCGATCGCGAGCGACAGCGTCAGCGCGAACTCGCGAAAGAGCCGCCCGACGATGCCGCCCATCAGCAGAATGGGCAGGAACACGGCGACCAATGAAATGCTGATCGACATCACCGTGAAGCCGACTTCGCGCGCGCCGAGGAACGCGGCCTTCATGCGCGGCACGCCGTTCTCGATATGGCGCGAGATGTTCTCCAGCACCACGATCGCATCGTCGACCACGAAGCCGGTGGCGATCGTCAACGCCATCAGCGAGAGGTTGTCGATCGAGAAACCGAGCAGGTACATCGCGCCGAACGTGCCGATGATCGAGATCGGCACGGCCACGCTCGGAATCAGCGTGGCGCGCCAGTTGCGCAGGAACAGGAACACCACCATCACCACCAGCGCCATCGCGATCACCAGCGTGAGTTCGGTGTCCCTCAGCGAGGCGCGGATCGTGGTGGAGCGGTCGGCGGTCGGCGTGATGTCGACATCGGCGGGCAGCGACGCGTGCAGTTGCGGCAGCATCGCCTTGACGCGGTCGATGGTCTCGATGATGTTCGCGCCCGGCTGGCGGTACAGGATCACCAGCACGGAGCGCTTGCCGTTGAAGAGGCCGAGGTTGCGCAGATCCTCGACCGAATCGACCACCTCGGCCACGTCGGAGAGCTTCACGGCCGCGCCGTTGCGATAGGCGATCACGAGGTCGCGATATTGCGACGCCTTGCTCGCCTGGTCGTTGGTGTAGATCTGCACGCGATTGGGGCCGAACTCGATCGCGCCTTTCGGGCTGTTCGCATTGGCCGCGGCGAGCGCCGCGCGCACGTCCTCGAGACCGATGCCGTAGTGGAACAGCGCCTGTGGTTCCAGCTCGACCCGCACGGCCGGATTGGCCGAGCCGCTCACGTCCACTTCGCCGACGCCGTCCACTTGCGAGAGCGACTGCTGCAGCACCGTGGCGGCTGAGTCGTACAACTGGCCGGCGGTCAGCGTATTCGACGTGAGCGCGAGAATCATGATCGGCGCGTCGGCCGGATTGACCTTGTGATAGGTCGGGTTGCTGCGCAGGCTCGTGGGCAGGTCGGCGCGCGCGGCGTTGATCGCGGCCTGCACGTCGCGCGCGGCGCCGTCGATGTCGCGGTTCAGGCCGAACTGCATCGTGATGCGCGTCGAGCCGACCGAACTCATCGAGGTCATTTCGGTGACGTCGGCAATCGAGCCGAGATGCCGTTCGAGCGGACTCGCGACGCTGGTGGCGACGGTATTCGGACTCGCGCCCGGCAGCGAGGCCTGCACGGAAATGGTCGGAAAATCGACCTGCGGCAGCGGCGCGACCGGCAGTTGGGTGAACGCGAAAATACCGGCCAGCGCGATGCCGATCGCGAGCAGCGTGGTGGCGACCGGGCGCGAGATAAACGGACGCGACAGGTTCATCGGTCAGCTTCCCGCGTCGGTGGCGGGCGGCACCGGCTTGCCGCGATTGAAGCGCTCGCGCATGCGGCGCGCGAGCGCGTCGAAGCCGAGGTAGATCACCGGCGTGGTGAACAGCGTCAGCAACTGGCTGACGATCAGGCCGCCGGCGATCGCGATGCCGAGCGGCCGGCGCAACTCCGAACCGGCGCCCGTGCCGAGCATCAGCGGCAGCGCGCCGAGCAGCGCGGCGAGCGTGGTCATCAGAATCGGCCTGAAGCGCAGCAGGCACGCCTGGTAGATCGCCTCGCGCGGCGCCTTGCCTTCCTCGCGCTCGGCGTAGAGCGCGAAGTCGATCATCATGATCGCGTTCTTCTTCACGATGCCGATCAGCAGCACGATACCGATGATGCCGATGATGTCCAGATCGTGCCCGGTGATCAGCAGCGCGAGCAGCGCGCCGACGCCGGCCGAGGGCAGCGTCGACAGAATCGTGATCGGGTGAATGAAGCTCTCGTACAGCACGCCGAGCACGATATACATCGTGACGATCGCCGCGAGGATCAGGAACAGTTCGTTCGACAGCGACGCCTGGAACGCCAGCGCCGCGCCCTGGTAGCGCGTCTGGAACGAGGCCGGCAAGCCGATGTCTTTCTGCGCCTGCTCGATCGCCTTCACGGCCGCGCCGAGCGACGAACCCGGCGCAAGATTGAACGAGACGGTGGTGGCCGGGAACTGGCTCAGGTGCGTGACCAGCAGCGGCGCGGGCTTTTCGATGAACCGCGCGATCGCCGACAGCGGCACCTGGCCGCCCGTCGCCGTGGAAGAGGGCAGATAGATCGAGTTCAGCGACTCGGTGTAGTGCTGCATCTGCGGCTGCGCTTCCAGGATCACGCGGTACTGGTTCGACTGCGTGAAGATGGTGGAGACGATGCGCTGGCCGAACGCATCGTACAGCGCGCTATCCACGGTGGCCGGCGTGATGCCGTAGCGCGACGCGGTGGCGCGGTCGATTTCGACGTAGACCGACTGGCCGTTGTCCTGCAAGTCGGTGGCGACGTCGGCGAGTTCCGGCGACTGCCTCAACCGCTCGACGAGCTTCGGCACCCACGTCGTGAATTCGCCGATGTTCGGATCGGTCAGCATGAACTGGTACTGCGTCGGGCTGACCGTCGAGTCGATGGTCAGGTCCTGCACCGGCTGCATGTACAGCGACGCGCCCGGAATATGCGCCACGTCCCGCTGCAACTGGCGAATCACTTCGCTCGCGGTGTTGTCGCGGTCGTCGCGCGGCTTCAGGTTGATCAGCATGCGGCCGCTGTTCAGCGTGATATTGCTGCCGTCCACGCCGATGAACGAGGTGAGGCTTTGCACGTCCGGGTTCTTGAGAATCTGCGCGGCGAGTTCCTGCTGGCGCTCGGCCATCGACGCATACGACACCGACTGCGGCGCCTGCGTGATCGCCTGGATCACACCGGTGTCCTGCACCGGAAAGAAGCCCTTCGGAATGAACACGTACAGCACGCCGGTCAGCACCAGCGTGAGAATCGCGACGACCAGCGTGGAGCGCTGCCGGTTCAGCACCCATGTGAGCGCGACCGCGTAACGGGCGATCACCCAGTCGATGAAGCGGTGCGCCCGCGCTTCGAAGCGGTGGCTCTCAGGCGGCGGCGAGTGGCGCAGGAGCTTCGCGCACATCATCGGCACCAGCGTGAGCGACACGATGGCCGAGATCACGATGGTCACGGCGAGCGTGATCGCGAATTCGTGGAACAGGCGGCCGACCACGTCGCCCATGAAGAGCAGCGGAATCAGCACGGCGATGAGGGAAACCGTCAGCGAGATGATCGTGAAGCCGATCTGTTTCGAGCCTTTCAGCGCCGCTTCCAACGGCGATTCGCCTTGCTCCACGTAGCGCGCGATGTTCTCGATCATCACGATCGCGTCGTCGACCACGAAGCCCGTCGCGATGGTCAAGGCCATGAGCGACAAGTTATCAAGCGAGAAGCCGCACAGGTACATCACGGCGAGCGTGCCGATCAGCGACAGCGGCACCGACAAGCTCGGAATGATGGTCGCATAGACGTTGGCAAGGAACAGATACATCACCAGCACCACCAGCACCACCGACATCGCCAGTTCGAACTGCACGTCGCGCACCGAGGCGCGGATGGTGGTGGTGCGGTCGGTGACGATCCGCACCTCGAGCGCGGCGGGCAGCGACTGCTGCAACTGCGGCAACAGCTTCTTGATGCTGTCCACCACCTGAATGACGTTCGCGCCCGGCTGGCGCTGCACGTTCAGGATGATCGCCGGCGTGTTGTCGACCCATGCGCCGAGCTTGGTGTTCTCGGGGCCTTGCACGATGGTGGCGACGTCGGTCAGCATCACCGCGCGGCCGTTCTTGTACGCGATCACCGCGCTTTTGTAGGCCTCGGCGTCGGTCAACTGGTCGTTCGCGTTGATCGTGTAGTTGCGCGTGGGTCCGTCGAAATTGCCCTTCGGCGTGTTGACGTTCAGGTTCGAGATCGTGGTGCGCAGATCGTCCAGATTCAGGCCGTATGCGGCGAGCGCGCGCGGATTCGCCTGGATTCGCACGGCGGGGCGCTGGCCGCCCGACAGGCTCACGAGACCCACGCCCGCCACCTGCGAGATTTTCTGGGCGAGACGCGTGTCGGCCAGGTCCTGCACCTGGGTCAACGGCAGCGTTTTCGACGTGATCGCGAGCGTGAGGATCGGCGCGTCGGCCGGATTGACCTTCGCGTAGATCGGCGGCGCGGGCAGGTCGGAGGGCAGCAGGTTGCCGGCTGCGTTGATGGCCGCCTGCACTTCCTGCTCGGCGATGTCGAGCGGCAGGTCCAGGCTGAACTGCAGCGTGATGATCGACGAGCCGGCCGAGCTTTGCGACGACATCTGGTTCAGCGACGGCATCTGTCCGAACTGCCGCTCGAGCGGCGCGGTGACCGACGAGGTCATCACGTCCGGGCTCGCGCCCGGATAGAACGTCTGCACCTGGATGGTCGGATAGTCGACCTCGGGCAGCGCGGAGAGCGGCAGGAAGCGCAGCGCGACGAGACCCACCAGCATGATCGCCGCCATCAGAAGCGCGGTGCCGACAGGACGCAGAATAAAGGCGCGGGATGGATTCATGCGGTAATGGCCGTGCCTTTACTTTATTGCGAGGCTTGCGCCGCGTGTTTGCCGCGATGCGCGCGTGCGCCGGATGCGCCCGACGCGAAGGCCGCGCCGCTTGCGCCATGCGCGCCCGATGCGCCGCGCGGCTTTTCGGCGGGAATCGTGATCTTCGCGCCTTCCTTGAGCCGGTCGGAACCGTCGATCACCACGCGCTCGCCGACTTGCAGGCCGGATTTGATGCTGGTGCGCTCGCCGTCCACCGGGCCGACCTTGACGGGCCGCACGCTCACCGTGTTGTCCGGCTTCACGACATACACGAACTGTCCCATCGAGCCGTTGAGCACGGCCGGCGTCGGCACGATCACCGCGTCCTTGATCGTGTTGACGAGCAGACGCGTATTCACGAACTGATTCGGGAACAGCAGGCTCTTCGTGTTCTGGAACACTGCGCGCAGCTTGACCGTGCCCGTGGTGGTGTCGATCTGGTTGTCCAGCGTTTCGAGCGTGCCGCCTTCGAGCGACGTGGTGTTGCTGCGGTCGTAGGCGGTGACCGAAAGCTTCGCGCCGGTTTGCGTTTGCTGGAGGATCTGCTGAAGGTTGTCTTCGGAGGTGGTGAAGATCACGCTGATCGGCTGCAACTGCGTGATCACGACGATGCCGTTGGTCAGGCTCGGCGTGACGTAATTGCCGGGATCGACCTGGCGCAGACCGACGCGCCCCGACACCGGCGCGGTGATGCGCGCGTAGGCGAGGTCGAGCTTGTAGGTGTCGATGTTCGCCTTGTCGGACTTCACGGTGCCCTCGTATTGGCGCACGAGCGAGGCCTGCGTGTCGACCTGCTGGCTCGCGATCGAGTCTTGCGCGAGAAGCGTCTGATAGCGCTTCAGATCGAGCCGGGCGGTTTGCAGCAAGGCCTCGTCGCGCGCGAGCGTGCCTTGCGCGTTGTCGAGCGAGATCTGGTAGGGGCGCGGGTCGATCTGGGCAAGTACGTCGCCCTTCTTGACCATCTGGCCTTCCTTGAAATACACGTCTTGCAGCACGCCGCTCAACTGCGGCAGCACCGTGACGCTGGCAAGCGGCGTGACCGTGCCGAGCGCCGTGAGGACCACCGGCATCTCGCCTTGCGTCACCGTTGCGACGTGCACGGGCTGCGGCATGTTGGCCATGCCGCCGGGCCCGCCGCGGCCCGCGCGGCCGCCGCTTCCACCGCTCGCTCCGCTTGCACTGGAAGCGCCGCTTGCGCCGCCGCCTGGGCCGCCCCACGGATGCCAGCGCCACAGCACGACCCCGAGAATGACGAGCGCCGCGACCAGCAGCGCGAGGTTGCGGCCGCGGTGGCGCTTTACCGCGCCGGGCGCGCCGCTCGCGGACGGTGGCGAAGCCGGGGCGGCGGGGCGTGTGGTTTCCGAATGCTTTTGTTGTTCGTCCATCGGTTCGTCAGGTGGCTGGCTTTTGATGTGAGCCGCTCGCATACGAGCCGCCGGGACAGTTCGGCGGCCCGGCTCGCGCGGCATAACAGGCGGTTTCGACAGTGCGGGCGCTGCGCGTGTTCAGCGCGATGCTACCCGAGGCGCGGGACAGAGATGCTAACCCAACGTGGCATCACGACGGATCGCCCGGTGCGCTATCGAAACACTGCCGATGCAATGTCGACGCAGTGGCAACGAGCCAGGGCGAGCGTCCGCGACGGGAATGCATGATCCTACGTCGCGGGCTCTGTAACAGTCCACCCGTGTATTTTTCTTTTGGTTACGAGGGTTACAGGACGTCTGGTTGCCGATGGCCGCCGACCGGCGAGCCCTCGGGCGTCTCAGTTGTCGAGTCGGCGCCCCGGCGTGCCGCCGATTTCCAGAACGATCCGGGAGACGCACTCGAGCAGGGCCGGCGCCGCGCGCGATATCAACCAATCGCGCGGGCACTGGTCGGCGGAGCCGCCACAGTTGACCGCGTAGCGTTCGCCCGACGGTCCGATGAAGCCCAAGGCGATGGCGTTCAGGCCGTCGTGCCACTCGCCGGTGGCGATCGCGAAACCTTGCTCGATGGTTTCTTGCAATGCGCTTTCGAGCCGGCTGCCGACGTGACCCCAGTCGTCGCCTTCCGCGGCTTGCAGGCCGATCAGCAGCTTTTCGCGCTCAGGCTCCGCGAGCGCCGCCAGATAGGCGCGGCCGATGGCGGTGCGGCTCAGGTTCATGCGCGAGCCGATCTCGAGGCGCGACACCAGCACCGCCGAGCGCGGCCGGATCGCGTCGATCACCACCATGTCGAGACGGTCGCGCACAGCCAGATGCACCGAGAGCGCGGTCCGTTCGGCGAGTTCGATCAGGAACGGCCGCGCGCGCGCCCGAATGTCGAAGTTGCGCAGAAAGCCGTTGCTCAACTCCAGCACCGACGACGTCAGCACGAAGCGCTCGCTGTCGGGCAAGCGGAACAGAAAGCCCGCGCTGACCAGCGTGGCGGTGATGCGCGAGACGGTGGGCTTGGGAATTCCGGTGATCTCGGTCAGTTCGCGATTGCTGAGCGGGGCGTCGGCGGCGGCGACGGAGCGCAGCACGGTGAGGCCGCGTGCCAGCGCGGTGACTTCCTCGCCGGGACCGTCTTTTTCTTTGGCCTGGTCGGCGGCGATTCGGGAGGACGTGGGTCGGTTCATGGTTTTTTTGGAACTATATTTCAGTTTCTTTACGCGCCGGCTCGCCGGCGACTCACCCGCCAAGGCCTTGGAACAGCCCCATGTTGGGGCATTGCGTTCTTATTTCTCCGAACATTTATTGTATCGGAACATTTTGCCGGAACGGAGCGCGTGTGTTTAGATTTTGCTTGACTTAGTCAGCATAACCATAAAAAATGGAACCTCATTTCGAAAGACGGGTTCGGGTCCTTGCGTTTGAAATCTCCCGATACCTACCGTGGTCCGCGTAGTGTCTGGTCGAGTGCCTTTCCACAGTCCACGGTAACAGTCCGCGCTTAGGCGCTTGAGCTAAGTGCTCAAGTCCACGTGTTGCGCGCCGTTCAGGGCGCAGCCTCGCCGGCCGAACTTTCGAATGCCGTCTCTCAGGTTCTAGCACGGCCCTCGGAATGGCTAGAACTTTTTAAGGCGTCACGGAAACGTGACGCCTTTTTTTTGGCGTGATTCATCCACGCGAATTGAGCGTCGCTTGGTGGATTCTCGCGGTCGATAGGGTGCTGTGTTGTTCGGCTTCTCCGGTCAGCCTCGGCGCCGCTCTGAATCCCGACGACGCGAACCGGCCGTATTCGGTCGCGGTCAGGGTGTACCAGCTCAAGGACCGCAAGCGCTTCGATGCCGCGTCATACGACGATCTGCTGAAGAACGACCAGACCGTGCTCGCCGAAGACCTGCAAGCGAGCATCGCGACGATGGTCAACCCTGGCGCGGCCGCAAGCGTGTCGTAGCCGATGCGGCGCGACACGCAGTACGTGGCGGTGGTGGCGTTTTATCGTAAGCCGGACGCGAATGGAACGTGGCGGCGCGTCGTGCAGAGAAAGCACCTTTCCGCGGACGCACCGCTGAAGTTTGATCTGGTCGAGAACGAACTCCTTGCTTCCGCCGGCGTACCGGCCGAGCGGCCGGCGCGGTGAATGCCGTGTTCCGGCGTTATTGGCCGGCGGCCGGCGACTTGGTGCTCGGGGTCGCCAGCGTGTTGTTGCTCTTGGGCGCGCTGGTGCCGGACTTCGAGCTGTTCGTGCTACTCGGCAAACCCGAGTTCGGCGACCCGGCGACGTTCCCGCTGTCCGAACCGGTGGCGCCTGGCGTGCCGTAGCCGCTCGTTGCACCGTTCACCTGGTTCGCCGGGCCAGCCGTGCTGCCTGACGTACCGTCGCCGCTCGAGCCTCCGCCCGCCTGTGCATAAGCGCCGCCCGACAGCGCGAGTGCGGTGACGGTCGCGATCAATATGCTGGTTGCCTTGTTCATCATCCGTTCCTCCTTGATTGAACTGGAATGTCGACGCAGACGACCG
>Ga0182007_10002070_pt1 | contig 10311 bp, 14 predicted proteins | sample Sormic07211113_1_FD_123023 | JGI IMG/M metagenome (GOLD analysis project Ga0182007, IMG submission 123023) | Rhizosphere microbial communities from Sorghum bicolor, Mead, Nebraska, USA - 072115-113_1 MetaG | ecosystem: Host-associated > Plants > Roots > Rhizosphere | place: USA: Nebraska... | reverse complement strand
GGTGAGCGCCGGGGGCCGAGCCCCCAGCACCCGGGCAGGTCAGCTGCCGTCCCTCAGATCCTTCGGCCAGTTGGGGCGGAACTCCAGGTGGTCGTAGGTGACCACACAGCCCTCCCCCATCGGAGACTGGGTCATGAAGCCGACCAGGGCCGCGTCCGCCTCCTTCTCGTCGCCCAGGGTGAACAGGCGGACGAAGACCCAGCGTCGGCCGTCGCGAGAGGCGTGGAAGGCGAAGGCACGGCCGGTGCGGCTGATCCGCAGCCACACCGAACTGCCGTCCACGGTGAAGGAGTTGGCGTCGTCGGAGTGTCCCCGGGTGACCACCGTGCAGACGGTGGGCACATCCGGGGAGTACTCCAGGCAGAGCTTGGCCCAGGCCCGCTCCCCGACATGGAGGTAGAGCACCCCCGCGTCGAAGGCCCCGGCGAACCCGACGGTGACCCGCGCTATCAGCTGGAAGTCCCCCTCGGGCGACCCCAGCAGCCGGGGAGCGTCGGAGGCGGGCTCCAGCGCCTCCCCGGTGGGCGGCACGAAACGATCCTGCCGGGGGCCGGCCCACCCCGTGAGCACACCGTCCTCGTAAGACCAGTTGCCCTCGGGCCCGTAGGTGCGCAGCGCGAAAGGCAGTTCGGGAAGTTCCACGTCCATCCAGTGAGTGTGTCAGCTACGGGTGCCCGATGCGGGCCCGGGGTCGTTCAGCGTTCGAGGCGCCCGTTGAACCGCCGGGGCAGCCCCAGCGGGTTGTCGTCCCGCAGCTCGGGCGGCAGCAGCGCCTCGGGCGCGCCCTGGTACACCACCGGCCGCATCCACCGCTCGATGGCCGTACCGCCGACGGAAGTCGACGTCGAGGTCGTCGCCGGGTAGGGGCCTCCGTGATGCTGGGCAGGCGCCACCGCGACCCCCGTCGGCCAGCCGTTCACCAGCACCCGGCCGGCCAACGGCGTGAGTTCGGCGAGCAGTTCGGCGCCGCGGCCCTCGCCGGCCGCCTCCTCCGCCGAGAGGTGGACCGTCGCGGTGAGGTTGCCCGGCAGCCGGGACAGCACGGACCGGACCTGGGTGTCGTCGTCGTAGCGCGCCACCACCGTCACCGGACCGAAGCACTCCTCCAGGAGCAGGTCGTACGCCCCCTCCTCGGCCAGCTTCTGCGCCGCCACCGTGAGGAAGCCGGCGCTGACGGTGTGCTCGCCGCCCGCCCCCGGTGTCACCGGCGTCTCCACGTCCGGCAGCTCGCGGCGCTCGGCGACCCCGGCGATGAAGTTGTCGCGCATACGGTGGTCGAGGAGCACGCCCGCGTCGGTGTCGCTCACGGCGTCGGTCAGGGACTTCAGGAAACGGTCGCCCGCATCGCCGGACGGCGCGAGGACCAGCCCCGGCTTCACACAGAACTGGCCGACCCCGAGGGTCATGGACCCGGCGAGACCGGCGCCGATGGCCTCCGCCCGCTCCGCCGCCGCGGCCTCGGTGACGACGACCGGGTTCAGGGAGCCCAGCTCGCCGTGGAAGGGGATCGGGGTCGGGCGGGCGGCGGCCGCGTCGAAGAGGGCACGGCCGCCCCGTACCGAACCGGTGAAGCCGGCCGCGGCGACCAGCGGGTGCTCGACCAGCTCGACGCCCGCCTCGAAGCCGTGGACCAGGCCGACGACACCCTCGGGGATGCCGTGGGCGACGGCGGCCCGGCGCAGCACCTTGGCGACCAGCTCGGACAGGGCCGGGTGGTCGGGGTGGGCCTTGACGACGACCGGGCAGCCGGCGCCGAGCGCGCTCGCGGTGTCGCCGCCGGCGACCGAGAAGGCGAAGGGGAAGTTGGAGGCGGAGTAGACGGCGACGACGCCGAGGGGCACCTTGTAGCGGCGCAGGTCCGGGATGGGCGGGGTCGCGGTGTCGTCGGGGTGGTTGATGATCACGTCGAGGAAGGCGCCCTCGTCGACGATGTCCGCGAAGGCCCGCAGTTGGTAGCAGGTGCGGGCGAGTTCGCCGGTGAGGCGGACCGGGCCGAGCGCGGTCTCCGCGTCGGCGGTCTCGACGAGCCCGTCCTTCGCCGCCTCCAGCTGCTCGGCCGCGGTGCGCAGGAAGGCGGCGCGGACCGCGCGGTCGGCGAGGGAGCCCCGCGCGGCGTGCGCGGCGCGGACGGCGGCGTCCACCTCCTGGGCTGTGGCCTCCACCGCAACCTGTTCACGCTGCTTCCCGGTTCGGGGGTCGACACTCCAGACTGGTGCTGCTGCCACCGCGGGTCCCTCCAGGTGTGACTGGGTCATCCACCAGGGTCGTTCGATATACTGAACGCTGTCTCTGATGATGAATATGCTGTTGGAGACTATAACTTCGGTTTCTCGTCCAACGAAGGGGTCAAGGGCGATGTCGGCAGGCGAGACAGGCGGCGGATCACAGGTCAAGTCCGCGGTGCGGACGGTGGAACTGCTCGAATACTTCGCCGGCCGGCCCGGTATGCACTCCCTCGCGTCGGTCCAGGAGGCCGTCGGGTATCCCAAGTCCAGCCTCTACATGCTGCTGCGCACGCTGGTGGAGCTGGGCTGGGTGGAGACGGACGCGACGGGCACGCGGTACGGCATCGGCGTACGGGCCCTGCTGGTCGGCACCTCCTACATCGACGGCGACGAGGTGGTCGCGGCGGCGCGGCCCACCCTGGACCGGCTGTCGGACGACACCACCGAGACCATCCACCTGGCGCGTCTCGACGGCACGAACGTGGTCTACCTGGCCACCCGCCAGTCCCAGCACTACCTGCGCCCCTTCACCCGCGTCGGCCGCCGGCTCCCGGCCCACTCGACCTCCCTGGGCAAGGCGCTGCTCAGCACGTACTCGGACGAGCAGGTCCGCAAGATGCTGCCCGAGACGCTCCCCGCCCTGACCGAGAACACGATCACCGACCGGGAGAGGCTGATCGAGGAGCTGCACCAGGTGCGGGAGCAGGGCTTCGCGGTCGACCGCGAGGAGAACACGCTGGGCCTGCGCTGCTTCGGCGTGGCGATCCCGTACCGCACACCGGCCCGCGACGCGATCAGCTGCTCGGTCCCGGTGGCACGGCTGACCCCGGCCCACGAACAGATGGTGAAGGACGCCCTGTTCGACGCCCGGGACCGCCTCACCCTGGCGACCAGAAGGCTCTGACTCCTAGGCTCTGACCCCATGGATGTCGTACTCCGCGAAGTGCATGACAGTGATCTCCCGGTCTTCTTCCGCCAGATGAACGATCCCGAGGCCCTGCGCATGGCCGCGTTCACGGCGAAGGACCCGGCGGACCGGGACGCCTTCGAAGCGCACTGGAAACGGATCCGGGCCTCCCAGGACGTGATCCGCACGGTCCTGGTGGACGGGGACGTGGTGGGCAGCGCGGCGGTCTACGGCGATCCGGGCGAGCGCGAGGTGACGTACTGGATCGACCGCGCGTACTGGGGCCGGGGCGTCGCCACGGCGGCTCTGCGGGCGCTGCTGGCCGAGGTGGCGGACCGTCCGCTGTACGGCCGCGCGGCCGCCGACAACACCGCGTCACGGCGGGTCCTGGAGAAGTGCGGCTTCCGGCTGACGGCCCACGCGACGGGGTTCGCCAACGCGCGGGGCGAGGAGATCGACGAGGTCGTGATGACGCTGGAGGAGCCCCCGCGTTCCTGAAGTCTCGATGAGAGAGCGGACGTGGGGGGAACGCTCGCCCCTTCCTGATCGTCCTCTTGTACGGGATGAACAAGACGATCAGGCGGACCTCCGTCTTCGTGCTGCTGCTCGTGCTCGCCCTGCTGCTCAGGGCGACATGGGTGCAGTTCTACGACGGCCAGGCCCTGGCGGACGACAAGGACAACCGGCGCAACGCGATCGAGACGTACGCGGAGCCGCTCGGGAACATCATCGTGGCCGGCGAGTCGATCACCGGTTCGGCCCGCACGAGCGGCGGTGACCTCAAGTACAAGCGCACGTACAAGGACGGCAGGCTGTACGCGGCGGTGACGGGCTACGCCTCGCAGGCGTACGCCCCCACCCAGCTGGAGGGCATCTACCAGGACCTGCTCAACGGCACCGACAACAAGCTGAAGACCGTGATGGACACGATCACCGACCAGCGTGCCGCCCCGGGCAACGTGGTCACCACGATCGACCCGGACGTGCAGAAGGCGGCGTACGACGCGCTCGGCGGCAAGAAGGGCGCCGCGGTCGCCATCGACCCGGCGAGCGGCAAGATCCTGGCGGTCGTCTCGACACCGTCGTACGACCCGACGTCGCTCACCGACGCCAACACCGCCGGCACCGCCTGGAAGAAGCTCAACGCGGACCCGGACAAGCCGCTCACCAACCGCGCGCTGCGCCAGCCGCTGCCGCCGGGGTCGACGTTCAAGCTGGTCGTGGCGGCCGCCGCGCTGGAGGACGGCCTGTACTCGTCGGTGGACGACAGGACCGACAGCCCCGACCCGTACACACTGCCGGGCACCACCCGTCAGCTGTCCAACGAGAACCCGAACGCCCCCTGCGCGAACGCCTCGATCCGCACGGCGCTCCAGTACTCCTGCAACAACGTCTTCGCGAAGATGGCCGTCACCCTCGGCCAGGACAAGGTGCGGGCGATGGCCGAGAAGTTCGGCTTCGACGACACCGAGCAGGACGTGCCGGTGCGCGCCTACACCAGCGTCTACCCGTCCGACATGAACAGGTCGTCCACGGCCCTGACGGGCATCGGCCAGTTCGACGTCACGGCCACCCCGCTCCAGATGGCCATGGTCTCCGCCGCCATAGCCAACGGCGGCAAGCTGGTCTCCCCGCACATGGTCTCGCAGACCACCGACAGCGGCGGGGATGTCATCAAGAACTACGACGACAGCACGAGCACGAAGCAGATCCTCAGCTCCGGAACCGCACAGCAGCTCCAGTCGGCGATGCAGACGGTCGTGGAGAAGGGCACGGGCACGAACGCCCGGATCTCCGGGGTGACCGTCGGCGGCAAGACCGGTACCGCCCAGCACGGCGAGAACAACAGCCAGACCCCGTACGCCTGGTTCACGTCCTACGGAAAGACGGGCGGCAAGGAGGTCGCGGTGGCGGTGGTGGTCGAACAGTCCGACGCGGCGCGTTCGGAGGTCAGCGGCAACGGGCTGGCCGCCCCCGTGGCCAGGGCCATGATGGAGGCGGCTCTCAAGAACTGAGCCCGGTCGACTACTTCACGCCCAGGATCTGCTCCACCGGGTCGATCGCGAAGTACACCAGGAACAGCGCCGAGACCCCCCACAGCAGCCAGTGCACCTCCTTGGCCTTGCCGAGGACCGCCTTGATGACGACGTAGGCCAAGAACCCCGCCCCGATGCCGTCCGTGATCGAGTACGTGAACGGCATCGCGGCGATGGTCAGGAACGCCGGGATCGCGATCTCGTACTTGTCCCAGTCGATGTGCTTGACATGGGTCATCATCAGGAAGCCCACCGCGATGAGGGCCGGCGCGGCGGCCTGGAGCGGCACGATCGTCAGCAGCGGGGTCAGGAACAGCGCGAGCCCGAAGAGGCCGCCGGTGATCAGGTTGGCGAACCCGGTCCGCGCCCCCTCCCCGACACCCGCCGCCGACTCGATGTACGCGGTGTCGGAGGAGGCGGACCCCAGGCCGCCGGCCACCGCCGCCGCCCCGTCGAACGGCACTGGGCCGGTCGGCGACCTTCTTGGTGTCGGACATGGCGGGTGCTCCTAGGTGCCTGATCGATCGTGTGCGGATGCCGGCTGGATCGTTCCCGCGTCGAGCGCGTTTCAGGTCTTGTCCGTGTTACGGAATCGACCGACCCGTCACCCTGCGTTCGAAGGCCCGTACGAGAACAAGCCACTGATCACTGCTACGCTTCCGGATCTCGTCCGGGTCACCTCCGGATGATCACATGTCTTACACGACACTCACAGAGAGGTCGCCCGTGGGCACAGTCGTCGACGACGCAGCCTCCGCGGAGTTCCATGCCTTCTTCGAACGGCACTACACCGAACTGTCCCGCCTCGCCCACCTGTTGACCGGCGAGGCGGACGCCGCCGACGACCTCGCGGCGGACGCGCTGCTCGCACTGTGGCGCCGCTGGGACCGGGTGCGCGCCGCCGACCACCCGGTCGCCTACGCCCGTGGCGTCGTCGCCAACCTCGCCCGCACCCGTATCCGTACCGCAGTACGCGAACGTCGGCGGATCTCACTGTTCTGGTCACATCGCGAGGAGAAAACGGAGAACCCTGACATAGCGGGCGCCGTGGATGTCCAGGGGGCGTTGCGCAGACTGCCGTTCCGGAAACGGGCGTGTGTCGTGCTGCGGCACGCCTTCGACCTCTCCGAGAAGGACACGGCTCTCGCCCTGGGTGTTTCCGTGGGTACGGTTAAGTCCCAGACGTCCAAGGGGATGGCCGAGCTCCAGAAGATCCTCGGTGCCCAGGGCGTCCCACAGAGGATGCACGCGGCGATGGTGCGCGGCGGCGAGACCGGAGGAACGGCGCGATGAGGCAGCAGGACGGGCACGACGAGCTGCGCGCCCGGCTGCACCAGGCGGCCGAGGCGCACGAGCCGGACCGGGCCCGCATCCTGGCGCGGATCGAGCGGGGCATGCGGCCGGAGGCGGGGCGCGCCGGCCACCGGTCGACACGGCCCATGGTGTGGGGCTGGGCACGGGTGGTGGGGGCCACCGCCGCGGTCGCGGGCATGCTCGCGGTCGGCGGTTACGCGGTGGCGTCCGCGGTGAAGAAGGACGACGAGCCGCGGCAGCAGACCGTCGTGGTCTCGCCGACGCCCACCCCGTCACCGGACGCGACCAGCCGGCCCGAACCCTCGGTGGACCCGACGCCCAGCCGGGCGCCCGAGACCCACGGGCCGACCGGCACGCCGTCCCCGACGCGGCCCTCCGCCTCCGCACTGTCCTCCGCGTACGGCCGGACGGACGGCCCGCTGTCGTCCGACGGCTCGGTCGACCCGCACAGCAACGAGTTCTGGGCACAGAGCAACCTCACCCTGAAGACCGACACCCAGCTCACCGCGCTCACGGTGCGGTTGAGGATCGCCCAGACCGGCGGGGTCGCCGACACCGGCGCCTGGCGCTCGCTGTCGGAGCAGGACTTCGACCTCACCGTGGGCGAGCAGAACGGCTTCCTGGTCTACACCTGGACGCTCAAGGCGGGCCGTACCGTCCCCAAGGGCGAATGGGTCTTCGCCGCGCAGTACAACCACCAGGACGGCGGCCGGGACGCCAAGGACGACCGCTACACGATCACGGCCACGGCGGACGGCAGGCAGCGCGCGGTGAGCGGCGACTTCGTCGCGCCCACCTCCGGCGGGGGCGGTTCGTAGAAAATCTCGGCCGGGGCGGCAACCCATCCCTCACCAGCGGCAACAAGAAAGCGCAGGGCTCTTTCTCCCCCGCAGCAGCTGAGTGAACTTTCAAGCACGACAGGATCCGCCCCTTGAGCACGCCCACGAGACACCTCACGCGCCCCCGGGTGCCCGGGGCCTTCGCGACCGGAGCCGCCACCACCGGCGCCGCCGTCGCGGCCGGCACCGGCCTCCTCGCCTCCGCCCCGCGCTTCCGCACCGGCCTCGACAGCTCCTGGGTCGTCGACCCCCACACTCAGCCCTCGACGCATTCCCTCACCACAGGGCCCTACCGTGGAAACAACCTCACCTCCGCTTTCAGCGTCCCTAGTAGTGCGTGAGCAGTGCGCGTAGACCTGCTGACCTGAGCCCCCCTCGGTCAGCAGCCCGCCGACAGAGCCCCCCTCGTCGGCGACAGGAACGCCCCGCCGGTGACGACCGGCGGGGCGTTCCCGTGACCGGGTCTCGCCACCGTCCAACAGAATCCCTCACACTTCTACAGGACCGCCCAGCACCGGCCGGCACCGCACTGTCCACCCAGGAGCCCCGCCCGTGAGCCACCCCCACCGCACCGGCTATCTCTTCGCCTACTTCACGGGCGAGGACACGGCCGACGGCGAACAGATCCGCTACGCCCTCAGCCGCGGCGACGACCCGCTGCACTGGCGCGAGCTGAACGGGGGCCGGCCCGTCGTGACGTCCACGATCGGCGAGCGGGGCCTCAGGGACCCGTTCCTGATCCGCTCTCTACTGGGGCAACATGCGCGGATACGTGGTGCCGCTCGGCGAGGACATGGAACTTCCGCGAGGCGTTCTTCGTGGTGAAGCGGCAGGGCACGTACTACCTGATGTGGTCCGAGGACGACACCCGCAGCGAGGACTACCACGTCGCCCATGCGACGGGACCGTCCCCGCTCGGCCCGTGGACCGAGCGGGGGACGATCCTGTCGAGCGTCCCGAGTACGGGATCCTCGGCACGGGGCACCACGCCGTGGTGAACGTGCCGGGGACCGATCGGTGGTATGTCACATACCACCGCTTCGCCCTGAACGGGCCCGTAAGGCCCGGCGGCGACGGTATGCACCGGGAGACCACCGTCGACCGGCTGTGGTTCGCCGCGGACGGTACCCTTCAGCCGGTCGTACCGACCCTGGAGTCGATCAGACCGGTCGAGCCGGCCGAGGACTGATCAGCTGACGAAGTACGTCGGGTTCGGGAGCTTGAACGTCCTGTCGGCGTAGCCGCCGTCCAGGTCCGAGTACTGGTCGCCGAGGTTGGCGACGATGTCGTACCCGAGGTCGTCCTCGATGTGCTCGCGCGTGCCCGACTTGTACTGCACGGTCGTGCAGGTCCAGGTGCCCGGGGTGGCGCAGGCGCTCAGGTAGGCCGGAGGGTTGGCCTTGTCCTTGAGGAACATGTGGTCGGCGTCGAGGTTCACATCGGCGCCGATCTTCTTCAGGTTGGCGACCGCGGCGGTGCGCTGCGCCTCGCTGAGACCCGAGTTGTAGAAGACCTCGACGCCCTTGGACTCGGCGTACTGGACCAGCTCGGCGCTGCCGAACACGCCCGGGCGGTCGGCCTTGTTCACGTAGTCGGCCCACGTGGTGGGGTTGTACGTGTAGTTGTAGCGCTTCTCGTAGTCGAGGCTGAGCAGCAGCGTGTCGTCGATGTCGAAGACGATCGCGGGCTTCTCGCCGTGGTGGTGACGGGCCTTGCGGGCCGCCTGGTCGATCTGCTTCCTGACGGCGGCGTCGACCCGCGCCAGGTCCTGGGCGTACGGGCTGTCCGGGGACGCCTGGTAGACGCCGTTGGCGTCCGCCGCAGTGCCGTAGTAGGTGTCGATGTCCTTCACCAGGAGACCGATGTTGTACGGCTCGTGGGTGGAGTTGGCCGTGGACTGGCCGGCCGTGGCGGCACCGGCGCCGTAGAGGGCGCCGCCGGCGACGGCACACGCTGCGGCGATCGCCGCGATACGCAGTGGCTTATGCATGACAGAAATTTCTACGCGCGTCACACCTCTGAGCGCGAGATCCGTTGCCCGATCGATACCTCTTCGGCGGCAAAAAACAGGTCAAGTGCCCTGGATGGACCAGTTCCGCTTCCCTTCCGCGGTCCGCTGTCCGGGGCCGGGGCGTTGCGGATGTACGGGACGACGCCCAGCTCGGGGACGGTCTCGGCGATGGCGCGGTGGTAGTCGACCCAGCCGGCCGGGGAGACGTACGGGTGGACGGGCTGGTGGACCATCACCATCCGGGCGCCGAGTTCACGGGCGTGCCGGGCGGAGGCGACGGCGGTCGGCACGTCGTGTCCGACACCGACCAGCACCACCGCCCGGTCGCCGGCCTCCTCGACGGTCGACTCCGTGACCAGGCGGCGTTCTTCGGGGGTGAGGGCGTAGAACTCGCCGGTGTTGCCGTTGGGCGTGAGGGTGCGGATCCCGCCTTCGAGCAGGCGACGCAGCAGGGCCCGGTGGGCGTCCCGGTCGACGGTGCCGTCCTCGGCGAACGGGGTCACCGGGATCGCCACCACGTCGGCCAGGGCCGCCCGTCGGGTCTCGAACCTCGCGCCGCTCATGCCTGGCCTTCCTGTTCCGGTGCCTCGGGGAACGCCCGCCGGACGAAGGACGCGATATGGGCGTGGAGCGTGCGTGCGGCCCCGTCCGCGTCGCCCTCCAGGGCGAGCCGGAGGATCTCGCGGTGCTCGGCGGCCTCCCGTTCCCAGGAGGGGTCGGCGGCCCAGGCGACGGTGGAGACGAGAGCGGCCTGGTCGCGCACCTCGTCGAGCATCCGGCCGAGCAGCGGGTTGCCGCAGGGCATAGAGAGGGCGCGGTGGAACTCCCGGTTGGCGAGGGACCGTTCGGCGGTGTCGTTCGCGTCGTCGGCGCGGGTCAGCGCGTCACGCGCGGCGTCGAGGGAGGCGCCGCGGCGCACCGAGCGCCTGAGCGCCTCGGGCTCCAGCAGCAGCCGTACGTCGTAGATCTCGCGCGCCAT
>Ga0182007_10002068_pt1 | contig 10313 bp, 4 predicted proteins | sample Sormic07211113_1_FD_123023 | JGI IMG/M metagenome (GOLD analysis project Ga0182007, IMG submission 123023) | Rhizosphere microbial communities from Sorghum bicolor, Mead, Nebraska, USA - 072115-113_1 MetaG | ecosystem: Host-associated > Plants > Roots > Rhizosphere | place: USA: Nebraska... | reverse complement strand
TTCGCCGCGTAGTCGAGCTTCTTCGCGGTGTCGTAACCCTGGCTTGCGTTCTTCCACGCGGGATCGTCGGCCTTGTTGAAGAAGAACGCGGCGTTGCCCGTGTATTCGGGGTAGAGGTCGATCTCGCCGCTCGTGAGCGCCTTGCGCACGATCGGCGTCGTGCCGAGCGCGATCTTCTCGGTGACGGGAATGCCGTGGGCTTTCAGCACCTGCGAAATGAGGTTGCCGAGCAGGTTGCCTTCGGTGTCGATCTTCGACGACACCACGACGGGCGTGTCGGCGTGCGCGCCGGGCGCGACGATCGCGGCGGCGAACGCGAGGCCCAGGATCCGGGCGGGCAGGGCGAGCTTCATCGGGGCCAATCTCCAGGACGGGGGCGTACGCCGAAAGTTACTTGACTGAGCGGGCTTTGGCAAACCGCGTGCGGCGGCGTGTCCACAGCCGGTGTGGGGATAACCCGCAACCGTCGTACGCGCTTGTTACACTGGAATTCACTCCCGCCTGCGGACATTTGCTGACATGAAGCCCGAGCTGCTGGTCCTCATCGCATTGCGCGGCGACGCGCATCGCGAGATCGCCGCGTCGTTCGACGTGCGTTATTCCCCGACTCCCGACGCACGCGAACGCGCGATCGCCGAACACGGCAGCACGATTCGGGCGGTGCTGACCAACGGCAGCACGGGGCTGACCGCCGCCGAGATCGACCGGCTGCCGCAGCTGACGTTCGTCAGCGCGCTCGGCGCCGGCTACGAGCACATCGACGTCGCGCACGCGAAGGCGCGCGGCATTGCCGTGGTCACGGGCGCCGGCACCAACGACGATTGCGTCGCCGATCACGCGTTCGCGCTGCTGCTCGCGACGGTGCGCAACGTCGTGCAGCTCGATGCGAAGACCCGCGCGGGCGTGTGGCGCGACGGGCTGTCGATGCCGCCGAACGTGTCGGGCAAGAAGCTCGGCATCGTCGGGCTCGGCAAGATCGGCGAGAAGTGCGCGCGTCGCGCGGCCGGCTTCGACATCGAGACCGGTTATCACAACCGGTCGGAGAAGCCCGTGCCGTACCGCTATTTCGATCGGATCGACGCGCTCGCGCAGTGGGCCGATTTCCTGATCGTCGCGACGCCAGGCGGCGCGGGCACGCGGCATCTGATCGATCGCACCGTGCTCGACGCACTCGGCCCCGGCGGGTTTCTCGTCAACGTGTCGCGCGGCAGTGTTGTCGATACCGCTGCTTTGGCAGACGCGCTGCGCGAACGGCGCATCGCGGGCGCGGGGCTCGACGTGTACGAAGGCGAACCGGAACCGCCGCGCGCGCTGACCGATCTCGACAGCGTCGTGCTGACGCCGCACATGGGCGGCTGGTCGCCCGAGGCGCTCGATCGTTCGGTGCGGCAGTTTCTCGACAACGCGGCGCGGCACTTTGCGGGGCAGCCGGTGTTGACGCCGGTGTGAGCGCCGGGCGGCGCCATCGAATCAGTCCGCCTGTTTGCAGGACTCCCGGTCGAAATCCGGCCGGTTCGCCGGCTTGTCGGCATCGAGATCGATCCAGCCGAACCGGTCGTGTTCGCCGCTCGGAACGATTTCGCGGCGATCGACCTGGCACTTCCTTCATCTAGCGATCCCCCGCCCGCATCCACGGGCATGCAGGCGGGGGGCGCGGCGCCGTTACGCCGGCAGCCGGCGCACGGTTACGCGCCTGTCGACGGCGACGCCAGCGGCACCGTCACCGACGTGCCGGCCGGATCGAGCGTCAGCCCGGTGCCCGGCGTTGGCCGCAGCGTCGCCTCATAGTCGCTGGAGAGGACGACGAGCCCCAGCCGATGGCCGGCTTCCAGCTTGTAGTCGCGCGGCATGAACGTCAGCTTCAGGTCGTACGGCATGCCGGGCAGCACCGGTTGCGACACCCACTCGGACAGCCGGTTGCGCGGGTCGGTCCATGCGCGCGTGACGATCGTCGCCGTGCCGTCCGGCGCGCGGTCGACCAGCAAGGCCGTCACGTTCGCGACGCCGGTGAAGGTCAGCCGGACGCGCGCGGTCGCGGTGCCGGACAGGCGTGCCGCGGCCGTCAGCGGAGCGGTCTCGAAGCGGCTGCGGTTTTCGCCGGTCGGCGTGTTCGCCAGCGTGAGCGCGGGAATGCGCGCATCGTCGGTGAAGCGCGCGAGCGGGCCGCCGCTCGGCAGCCGCAGCAGCGTGCCGGTGCTCGCGCCGTCGCCGCCCGCGAAGTACGTGACCGGCGTCGCGTGGCGCGCGGCCCAGTCGGCTTCCTTCAGCAGCGTGCCGTCCGCCTGCGCGATCACCGCGCGCGGATCCTGCTCGACGCCGTTGTCATAGCCGATCAGGTAGCGCGTGAACCACCGGTTCACCTCCGCCGTCCATGCGTCGGCCATCGCCGGCACGCGGGTCGGATCGGTATGCTTCAGGCGATGCAGCCACAGCTGGGTCGGCACGCCCTGGCGTCGCATCGCCAGATACCACGACGTCGACTGGTCGACGCGCACGTTATCGTCGGTGAGCCCTTGCGCGACGAGCGCCGGCGCGACCGCGAACGCGGTCGGAATGTCGCGCGCGGCCCAGAACGGCGAATAGTCGCCGGTCTTGCGGTCTTCCTGCTGCAGCGCTTCGTCGATCAGGTGCGTGCAACGCTCCGGATGCGCGTTCGTCAGCAGCGCCTTGATGTACACGTCGACATCCTCGCCCTGATAGCCTTCCGGCGCGCGCACGAGGCCGCCCGAGCGGTAGTAGCCGTACATGTTCGACAGCCCCGCGATCGGCACGATCGCGTCGAGCCCGCGCGTGCGCAGGCTCGCGACCATCTTCGGCAGCGTGCCGTCGTACGACACGCCGTACATGCCGACGTGGCCGGTCGACCAGTTCGCGACGACCGTCTTGCCGTTCGCGTCCTTCGCGGTCGCGTCGCGGCCGAGCCAGCGGATCACCGACGCCATCGCGACCGATTCGTCGCGCGTCAGGATCGTCGGGCAGCCGTCCGAGCCGGCGGTGCCGAGCGAATCCGCATAGACGATCGTGAAGCCGCGCGGCACGAAGTAGCTCTCGATCCACGAGCGGCCGGCGGCGGCCGCCTCGACCTGCTGCAGCATCCGAGTTTGCGGTGCGGCGGCGAGGATGCGCGTGGATGCCGATGCCGGGGCGCCGGCGGTCGCGGCCGGATGCGGCGTGCCGTCGAGTTCGACGTCGACGTCGTGGTTGGGGCTGTCGGCGAGCCCCGCGTAATACGGGCTCGCGAGCACGATGACGGGCGTGCGCGCGCCGTTCGCGGTCTCGGACGGCCGCACGATGCGCACGTGGATGCGGTCGCGCGTGCCGTCGCCGTCGGAATCGACCGGCGTGTCGACCCACGCGTTCTCTTCGATCGTGCCGCCGGACAGCGACGGCTGCACCTGACCATTGCTGATCACCGGCTTGTAGCGCCCGCCGCTCGCCGGATTCGCGTAAGGCACGCCGGACGGCGAAAAGCGCGCCGCGAGCGATTGCGTACTGGACTGATCGGCCGCGGCGGCGGCTCCCTCCTGTTGGCCCTGTGCGAGCGCTGACGCGCCCGCCACGCTGCCGCCGTCGTCGCCGCCGCACGCGGCGAGCGTCGCGGCCGCCACGAGCGCGGGCAGCCATGCGCGCCGCACTCCGGTTCGATGAATGTTCATTGAATCGACCTCGTCTCTTGTGATTGTCTGGAACCGGCCGGCTCGCGATACGCCCCCTGCGGCCTGGCCGGGTGCTGCGTCGGATGAAGCGGAACTGCACCATCAAAAACGGCGGACGACACGTACGAACGCCTCGCCCTGTGCCGATGCGCGTCAGGCGGCGCGTATCCGGCCGGCGTCGGGGCGAGCGCGTCGCCCCGAACGGAAATCGTCAGTGCGGCGGTTCGCCGTGAATGCAGGAGTGCGAATCAAATGCGGGCATGCCCGGACTTCCTTCAGGTTTCGGATGAAACGGAACGGCACGATGCGATGAGGCGGGAATGTTGCGAACGACGGTGCTGCAACGGCAGGAAAGCGCGACGCGAGTCGGCACGCTGGCCGGATTGCTTTCCGGAAGCTTGCGCAAAAGTTATCGCAGTGAAATGTCCGTGTCAAACTTTTTTAGCTTGAATCAAACAAAGTTTCGATATGGGTGCGCATGTGCGCTTAACTTCCCGGCAATCCGTCCGTAAACAGGGAAAAACAGGCTCAAAACGAGAGAGAACGAGGGCAATGACGATACCGGTTACGGCGGCGGGCGGCCTTACGCTCGCGCAAATGGCGCAGGCGGCGCTCGACGGGCGCCAGACGACGGACACGACGGACACGACGGACACGACGGCGTCCGGCGCCCCGCAAGACAAGCCGATCGGCATCCGCGCAATCGATCCGGACGCGCTGCAGGCGGCGATGACGAAACAGTTGTCGATGGTGGGTGACTTGACGATGAAGCTGCGCGGCGTGACCGATGCGCTCGCGACGAGCCTGCAGGACATCGTGACCAACCGCCCGGATCTGGCCGATGCGCAGTTCGACTTCACGACCGACGACGGCCGGATCCAGGTCGTGTCGAAGACGCTGACGGACAGCGATCGCGCATGGATCGAGTCGACGCTGAATTCGAACGCCGGCCTCGTGCTTGCGACGCGCGCCTTTCACGAGCAGGCCGTCGATCTCGCCGCGCAAGGCGCGGCCGTGCGCGGCGACACGTTCACGGATACCGATCGCGCGGCGGCGAGCCAGGGCGCCGATGCGCGTTTTCACTTCATGAGCCTGCTCAACCGGTCGGTCGCGGACAACCCGCCGTCCGTGCCGCCGGGCGGCCACTTCACCACGCAGGACGGCACGACGCTGACGATCGAGCCGTCGGCCGGCACGGCGCGCGGCACGCTCGCGCTGCTGAACACCGCGCGCCAGCTGTCGTCGGGCGCGGCGATTTTCGTCGATTCATCCGGCAACAAGTCCTACGGCATGCGCATGGAACTCGTCAACGTCGGCTTCGACGTGCTCGCCGGCTACGCGCCGGACGGCGGCAACAGCGTCGGCTTCCACGAGATCGCGTAACGCCGCGCCGCTCGCGCCTACTCGTCGCGCAGCGCCTCGGCCGGCCGCACCCGCGCGGCGCGCCAACTCGGGTACAGCGTCGCGACGCACGACATCAGGAACGCGGCCGATGCGATCTCGATCACGTCGAGCGCCGACAGCTTCGACGGCAGCGCGCTGAGGAAGTACACGGACGGCGTCAGGAAGCGGATCCCGAGCCACTGCTCGACCGCCGGCAGCACTACCGGGATGCTCACCGCGATCGCGCAGCCGAGCGCGACGCCTGCCAGCGTGCCGGCGAGGCCGATCGTCATCCCCTGGATCGCGAAGATCTTCATGATCGAGCGGGGCGGCGCGCCGAGCGTGCGCAGGATCGCGATGTCGCCCTGCTTCTGCGTGACCGTCATCACGAGCGACGACACGAGGTTGAACGCGGCGACCGCGACGATCAGCATCAGGATCAGTGACAGCATCCGTTTCTGCAGCCGCTCGGCTTCGAACCACGTGCGGTTCTGCCCCGTCCAGTCGCGGATATACAGGTTGCCCGACAGCGTGCGCGACAGCGCCAGCGCGATCTCCGGCGCGCGCTGCAGATCGTCGACGCGCAGCCGCAGGCCGGTCGGCGCGCTCACGTTGAACAGTTGCTGCGCGTCGCGGATGTGGATGTACGCGAGCGCGCTGTCGTACTGGTAGTGGCCCGACTCGAACGTGCCGACCACGTTGAACTGGCGGAACCGCGGCAGCGCGTCGCCCAGGCGCGCGGTGTTGCCGGGCGCGAAGAACGTGATGCGGTCGCCGATCTTCACGTGCAGCGCGTCGGCGAGCGCGGCGCCGAGCACGATGCCCATCTCGCCCGGCACGAGCGCGTCGAGGCGCCCGGTCTTCAGCTTGCGCGCGATCTCGGACACGCGCGGCTCGAGCACGGGGTCGATGCCGCGCAGCGCGACGCCCGTCACGTCGCCCGCGTTCGTCAGCAGCGCCTGCGCGTCGACATAGGGCGCGACGGCACGCACGGCAGCATTCTGTAACGATTCGTGCGCGGTCAGCCGCCAGTCGGACATCGCGCCGGACGGCGCGAAGATTTCCACGTGCGCGAGCACCGACAGCATCCGGTCGCGCACCTCGGTGCGAAAGCCGTTCATCACCGACAGCACGACGATCAGCGCGGCCACGCCGAGCGCGATGCCGGCCATCGCGGCGCCGGCGATGAACGACACGAAGCCGTCTCCGGCCGAGCGCCGGCCGCCGCGCGCGTAGCGCAGCCCGATCTGCCATTCGAACGGGAGTTTCAAGCGGTTTCCTTTCATTTCGATTCGATCCTGCCGAGCCGCGCATTCTAGCGAACGCCGCGCCGCCGTGTGCAGCGCTCGGGAGGCGGACCCGGCACCCGCGGAAATCCGCCCGACCGGCCGGTCATCGGTCGGCGTTGCGCGGCGGCACGCCGATATTTCCATCGTTTCGGGTCTGATCGATAATGGCGCCCAGCATCCGGTCGAACATACCAAATCATCACGGCGCAACCGGGCCGCGCCGTCACAGACCCATAACGATTCGGGGAAGGTTGCCGCTTGGGCAGCATGTCCTTGACAAGGAAATAACAAAATGGATTTGCTGCGTTTCTTGCTGCTCCTGCCGATCCGGGCAGCGGGCTTCGTGTGGTGGCTGCTCGGCTGCGCGCTGCGGCCGCTGGTCGGCGACGTGTCGTGGACGGCGCCCGCATGGATGGGCGTCACCGCCGCGGCCGTGCGCCGCCGCCCGTGGCATGCCGGCGGCGTCGTGCTGCTCGCGGCCGCGCTCGGTTACGGCGGCTACTGGTTCAAGCATCGCCCGAAGCCGCCCGAGCCCGAAACCGTCGGCTTCACCGTGAAGGCGCCGGCGATCACGACCTACGAGGTCGACGACACCGACAAGCCGAAGATCACCGTGCATCCGCTGGAAGTGGCGTTCTCGCAATCGGCCGCGCCGATCGAACAAGTCGGCAAGCCGGCCGGCGACGGCATCGAGATGACGCCCGCGCTGAAGGGCGCGTGGGAGTGGGCCGACGACAAGACGCTGCGCTTCACGCCGGCGGCCGACTGGCCGGTCGGCGCGCACGTCGAGGTGCGCTTCGCCGTGCATCGCGTGTTCGCGCCGCAGGTGACGATGCGCGACGACCGTTTCGCGTTCGACGTGCCGGCGTTCGCCGCGACGGTCGGCGACAACCAGTTCTACCAGAACCCCGACAATCCGGCGGAGAAGCAGGCGCTGCTGCAGTTGCGGTTCAACTACCCGGTCGATCCGGCCGAGTTCGAGAAGCGCATCGGCCTGGTGCTGGTCGGCCGCGACGGCAAGACCGTGTCGCCGCTGCGCTATACGGTCAACTACGACAAGATGAAGACGAGCGCGTGGGTCTACTCGCAGCCGCTCGAGATTCCGCGCGATCCGCTGGCGGTGCGGCTCGACGTCGACAAGGGCGTGAAGAGCGCGCGCGGCGGCAACGGCACGGCGGACGTACTGCACGCGTCGGTCGACGTGCCGGGGCTGTACAGCCTGTCGATCGGCAATATCGCGCCGACCCTGGTCGACAACGAGCGCTACGAGCCGGAGCAGGTGCTCGTCGCCGAAGCGTCCGACGGTGTGCGCAGCGCCGAGCTGGCCGCGCGCGCGAAGGCGTGGGTGCTGCCGAAGCGCAAGCCGGGCGTCGATCAGTCGGACGACGATCCGCCGTACGAATGGAACCTGGTCGACATCAGCGACGCGGTGTTGAAGCAGTCGAAGCCGCTGCCGCTCGAAGCGGTGCCCACCGAGAACGACTATGCGACGCTGCAAAGCTTCAAGTATCACGCGACGCCGGGCGATCGCATCGTCGTGCGAATCGAGGGCAACCTGAAATCGGCGGGCGGTTACCTGCTCGCCGAGGCGGCGACGACCGCGTTCACGGTGCCCGACTATCCGAAGCTGCTGCGCTTCATGGCCGACGGCTCGCTGCTGTCGATGAGCGGCAGCAAGCGGCTGTCGGTCGTGTCGCGCAACCTGCCGGGCATGAAGGTCGAGATCGGCCGCGTGCTGCCCGACCAGATCCAGCATCTCGTGAGCTTCAACAACGGCACGTACGCGCGGCCCGAGCTGTCGTATTCGTTCAGCGAGGATCACATCGTCGAGCGCTTCGTGCAGACCCGCGCGTTCCCCGCCGGCGACCCCGGCCGCGCCCATTACGAAGGCGTCGACCTCGGCCAGTATCTGAAGGACGGCAAGCGCGGCGTGTTCCTGCTGCACCTGTCGAAGTACGATCCGGCGGCCGAGAAGAAGAAGGCCGACGACGCGACGGACGGCGACACGGCGTCCGATGAGGGCGGCCACGATCAGTCCGACAACGCCGATTCGGGCGACAGCAGCGGCAACGGCGACGACGGCGACAACGCGCTCGGCGATACGCGCCTGATCGTCGTGACCGATCTCGGGATGCTGGTCAAGAAGGCGCTGGACGGCAGCCAGGACGTGTTCGTCCAGTCGATCCGGTCCGGCAAGCCGGTTGCGGGTGCAACCGTGTCGGTGCTGGCGGTGAACGGGCAGGCGCTGTTCACGCAGACGACCGGCGCCGACGGCGTCGTGCATTTCCCCGCGTTCAAGGGGCTCGACCGCGAGAAGCGTCCGCAGCTGTACGTCGTGAAGAAGGACACCGACCTGTCGTTCCTGCCGGTGACCGGCCGCGACCGTCAGCTCGACTTCTCGCGCTTCGACGTCGACGGCGAACGCAACGCGACGGGCCAGGGGCAACTGTCCGCGTACCTGTTCTCGGATCGCGGGCTGTACCGGCCCGGCGATCCGTTCCACATCGGCCTGATCGTGCGCGCGGCCAGTTGGGCGCGCAGCCCGGCCGGCGTGCCGCTGCAGGCGGAGATCGTCGACCCGCGCGGGATGACCGTCGAGCGCAAGCCGGTGACCGTCGACGCGACGGGCTTCACCGAGCTCGGCTACACGACCGCCGAAACGGCGCCGACCGGTACGTGGACGGTCAACCTGTATATCGTCAAGGACGGTCAGCCGGGCGCCGAGCCGATCGGCAGCACGACGGTGCAGGTGAAGGAATTCCTGCCCGACCGGATGAAGGTCGACGCGAAGCTGTCGCAGCAGGTCGTCGAAGGGTGGGTGAAGCCGAAGGGCCTGAAGGGCATCGTCGATGCGCAGAACCTGTTCGGCACGCCGGCCGAGAAACGCCGCGTCGCGGCGACGCTGACGCTGCGCCCCGTGTGGCCGTCGTTCCGCAGCTGGCAGGGGTATCACTTCTTCGACGCACGCCGCGCGAAGGAGGGCTACACGACCGCGCTGCAGGACGGCACGACCGACGACAAGGGTCATGCCGAATTCGATCTCGATCTCGACAAGTACGCGGACGCGACCTACCAGCTCTACTTCCAGGCGAAGGCATATGAAGCGGAGGGCGGCCGCAACGTCGCCGCGAACGCGCAGACGCTCGTATCGAACAACGACTGGCTCGTCGGCTACAAGTCGGTCGACGATCTCGGCTACGTGAAGCGCGGCAGCCCGCGCACGGTGCGGCTCGTCGCGATCGATCCGGGCGCGAGGGCGATCGACGTGAAGGACCTGCGCGCGCAGCTCGTCGAGCAGCGTTACGTGTCGGTGCTGACGAAGCAGGATTCCGGCGCCTACCAATACGATTCGCGGCTGAAGGAAGTGCCGGTCGACGAGAAGCCGCTGTCGATTCCGGCAGCCGGGCTCGACTACGCGCTGCGCACCGACAAGCCGGGCAGCTATGCGCTCGTGATCCGCCGCGCCGATGGCGCCGCGGTGAACCGGATCGAGTATTCGGTCACGGGCGCCGCGAACGTCACGCGTTCGCTCGACCGCAACGCGGAGCTTCAGGTGAGCCTCGCGAAGCACGACTTCAAGCCGGGCGAGCAGGTGGAAATCGCGATCCGCGCGCCTTACGCGGGCAGCGGCCTGATCACGATCGAGCGCGACAAGGTGTATGCACATGCGTGGTTCCATGCGGACACGACGAGCTCGATCCAGCACATCACGGTGCCGGCCGGCTTCGAAGGCAACGGCTACATCAACGTCCAATACATCCGCGATCCGTCGTCGGACGAGATCTTCATGAGCCCGCTGAGCTACGGCGTCGTGCCGTTCTCGGTGAACCTCGATGCGCGCCGCAACGCGGTGAGCGTCGATGCGCCGGCGCTCGTGAAGCCGGGCGATACCGTCAACTTCACCGTGCATTCGGCGAAGCCCGCGAAGGTCGTGGTGTTCGCGGTCGACGAGGGCATCCTGCAGGTCGCGCGCTACAAGCTCGGC
>Ga0182007_10002067_pt1 | contig 10314 bp, 9 predicted proteins | sample Sormic07211113_1_FD_123023 | JGI IMG/M metagenome (GOLD analysis project Ga0182007, IMG submission 123023) | Rhizosphere microbial communities from Sorghum bicolor, Mead, Nebraska, USA - 072115-113_1 MetaG | ecosystem: Host-associated > Plants > Roots > Rhizosphere | place: USA: Nebraska... | reverse complement strand
GCCTTCATTGGCTAATTTCTCAGTCAACAAATCTACTGCCGTATTACTTGGTGCCACAACGAGTATCTGCTGACCGTCCTGGTGATTTAGTGCTTTAATGGCTTGTACCAGCGTTGTTGTTTTTCCAGTGCCCGGAGGACCATGCACAATTGATAATTCATTTGCCGAAAGTATTTTCTGGACAGCAAGTTGCTGCGAGGAATTCAACTTTGGACTCATAAACTGTTGAATATCAGTTCTGAAGGTTACTTTCTTTTCGCCTGTCAGAATTTTGATTAAAGATAAAGTCTCAGATTTTTGGTCAGCTGTTGATGCAAGCCGGATGGCTTTCTTCATTTCATCGTAGCTGTTGTTATCGAACAAGAGATCAATTCCTAATTTTCCGGCACGGGACCACTCTGGCAACTCATCTGTTTTTAACGTGATTTTTAGTCGGTTTCCACTGATGAAGTTGATTATTCCTTCTGTGCGGTTTTCAGGATGATGCTGAGAAAACAAGGCTGCAGGCATTCCAAACCTAAATTGATGTGGCATATCTAAAGATGAAGTTCTTTCCACTTCAACCGTCAGGTAGTCGCCCCTGCTCATTTCAGATCCTTTTATAGCAATTGGATACCAGGTCAATCCACTGCTCCTTCTTTCGGAAACAGAGGAGCTTTCCGTTAAACGTTTAAAGGACTTCAAATCTTCTTCCTGTTCTAATTGTAACAGGGAAAATAGTTTATCAAAATAATTCATTTTCAATTTAAAGCACCATGGTTTGAAATAACTTTTCCAGTGTCATTGTTGCATCTGTACAGAAACCAGGATGTACTTTGGACGTCTGTACGACCGTGCTTCGGGTAGCTGTAAGCCAACGAAATCTTGATGGCAGGTCTAAACTCCCAATAGGACCTCCATCCTTGCCGCCTGCACAAATTTTATCCAAGGCCTGCAGGTGTAATTCCAGCTCATTAAGATCCAGCTTTGGGCATAAGGCCTGCAGCCTGGAGGGTTCGATGGTATATTTTAACTTTAAAAATTTCTGTTTTGCACAATAAAGAATTACACCGATATTGAGAAATTCTTCGCGTTCTACCCTTGGTACTACACGAACGAGTGCGTACTCATATAAGAATTGCTCTTGCATTTTGTGCTTCATTAACGAATATTTGTGAATGTTCTATCCTTGTATTTAAAAAATAAGCATAAGCCTGTCTGTGTTCTTCCGGTGTATCGAATTGCGTTTCACCAGTCAACCATTCATCAGGAATTAGGGCAATAACAGATTGAATAAAATCCGGTGTTAAAACAGCCTTAAATTCCTCATTTACGGTTTCTAGTTCCGTTGCCTGGCTTAACAAAACATGATCTTTAATCAAGGAAAATGGTTTTTTAGCCTGTTCTTCCCAATTTTGCCAGGAATGGTGAAAATAAAGAGCAGCACCATGATCAATCAGCCATAGCTCCTGGTGCCACATCAACATATTGGTGTTACGGGCTGTTCTGTCCATATTGGTGAGTAAACAATCAAGCCATACAATTGCTGATGCCAGTTTTGGTTCTACGGTTGTCACTGTTGGATCATAGGTTATTGCCCCTGAAAGGTAATGTAGCGCTAAATTTAAGCCTACGCTAAATTTAAGCAGATCCTGAATCTCCTCATCGGCTTCTGTACGGCCAAAAGCCTCGTCCAGATTTGCGAAAACTATTTCGGGTACCTGAAGTCCCAATTTGCGGGCGATTTCTCCGCCAATAAGTTCCGCGATTAAGGCTCGTGGCCCCTGGCCGGCCCCTCTAAATTTAAGGACATATAAAAACTCATCATCGGCTTCAGCAATGGCAGGCATAGATCCCCCTTCACGTAAAGGAGTGACGTACCTGATGACATTTACGCTCCGAATCTCAGAGAACTCATTCTTCTTCATTCTAATTTCTAATCATTTTTATGGCTGGGTCAATAATATGTGTTTACCAAAGTTTATTTGGTTTCAGTATTTAATTGACCGATAAAACAACCATTAGTTATGGTGATGGCGCAAATTTAACCTTTTATCAGCAATATGATTCAATAACTGAAAGTTGATTCAATACAGGCCCTGGATTCGCAGTTTACTCAACCATATAAGGCCAAGGGTGTCCCTTTCACTGGCAATGCTCCTGCTGATATAGTCTGAGGGATTGGTTCGTAGCTGATCTTGAAAATAATAAAGCATTAAATCTATTTCACCATATTCCGGATAAATATAATTACCAAGGGGTTGTTGTGTGACAAGTGTGGAGCTGCCTTTATGTGTCTTTGAATATAAATGTCCACCGTAGGCTAATAATATTTCATGTCCGATTTCATGTGCCGCTATCAGCTTGAAATCAGCATCAGCCTTTTCGCGGGATTTATAATACCATTTCCCCCTATGCTGAAGGTGCCCGATATTATAAAATAAAATCCGGGAGAGCTCCCAATTTCTTGATCTTCGGGACCTTGCATTAGTTTGATAGACAATTTTAGGAGATTTTAAGGCATTGTTATTCGTGTTATTTACGTTGACAAAAAACTGGTAAACTTCACCATGACCAAATACAATATTTTTACCTGCAAGTTGTTGTTCATTTCTTCCCCAATGATATTTTATTCCTGCTATTGCCAGGGCCAATAATTCAGGATTTCCACCCTCATTGAAATTTGTTCTTAATGTCGCTGTTATTTTTTTTGATCCTCTTTCAATTTTAACATCAACCCATTTAACGACCTGGTATTTTGCAGTAAAATCTACGGTCAATGTTTCTGAAACCCCGGCTTTCAAGGCTGTAATTTTTGCTTTTAAAACCCTGCCAATAAATCTGCTGCTATCGTAAATGTCATCATTGTCGAAGCCATCCCAATTAATCTGATGCGCGCCAGCTAAGGTATAATGCGTTTCAGGTAATTGCTGGTAAATTACCACTCCCTGATCATCAATTATTTCAAATACCAGGCTGTCCACAGTGACATCAGATAAAACATAATTAAAAATGAACGAGGCGTTTTCTGCCTTATGGCTAAAACCAGGAAGGCCAAAAGGGACGATGGTTTTGGATCGTACTGAAAGGTTGAAAGTCAGCAGTAAACACCGACTGTCGGATCGGTCTTGATCATTGCCGGCCATTTGCTTTATCGATTAAACTTTTAACAATTTTAGCGTCTGTAAGTTCATAGCCATATTCATCAGCCACTGTGCCTATGCCTACTTCGTTGTTTTTGAAGTTCATTTCGCTGGAAACCATTTTTTTTGCCGTTGCATGAAATTCTGTTGCACCTGTAATTGAAATAATTTCTGCTACGTTGTTTTCTCGCAGGCCTGCCCCAGGCATGATACTGATCCTGCCTGCAGCCAGTTTGATGAGTTTTTTTAATTTATTTGCTCCTTCTAAAGCATTGACCTTGCCACCTGAGCTTAAAATTCTTTCACAGCCGATCTCAATAATGTCTTCCAGCGCTTTTTCCATGTCATTGCATCGATCAAAAGCCCGGTGAAAAGTGACTTTCATGGGCTTGGCCAATGCAATGAGTAAGGCACATCTTTCCTTATCTACGCTACCATCAGACTTAAGTATTCCGAAAACTACACCATCGCAATTTAATGATTTACAGATTTCTATATCAGTCTTCATCAAGTTAAACTCCAAATCAGAATATAAGAAATCTCCACCACGTGGCCGGATAATAGGATATAATTTGATCTTTAAAAGTTCTTTTGTCAGTTTAATTTGTGCATAGCTAGGCGTGGTTCCACCATCTTTTAAATTCTCACAAAGTTCTACTCTGATTGCCCCACCTTCCTGTGCAGCCATGGCAGAGGCTACACTGTTGGCGCAAACTTCCATTTGAATCATAAGGAATTAATCTATTAAGTTAAATGAGTTTATTATAAAGTGCTTAGGAAAAATGGCTTTTTCCGGGAATGAGCAAATCTTTCTGCTGTTCGTTACAGACTGCAAAAGTAAATCCTTTTTGGATGGCATAAGCGCCGTATTCCCCTTGTTTATTTATGGCCAGAAAGCCAACCTGGATTTGTTTGGCTGTTTCAGGCTTCTTTCTAATGATCCGCATTACCGCTTCTTTGCAAGCCTCTTCAGGGGAATAGCCTTGTCTCATCAGCTCTACAACCAGGAAACTACCCACATTACGGATCACTTCTTCACCAACTCCTGTGGAAGTTGCGCCACCTATTTCATTATCAATATAGAGACCGGCACCGATTATAGGACTATCGCCAATTCTTCCATGTAATTTATAGGCCATACCACTGGTGGTGCATGCACCGGAAATATTTCCTTTTGCATCGATAGCCAACATCCCTATGGTGTCGTGGTTATATTGATTCCCGGGCATATTTTCAATATTAATTACAGGGGAATACTTGGCGGTTTTAAGCCATTCCTTCCATGCTTTTTCACTGGATTCAGTCAGTAGGTTCTCTTTTTTAAAGCCATTTTCCATAGCAAACTGCAAAGCGCCGTTACCGACTAAAAACACGTGGGGCGTTTTTTCCATTACCATTCTGGCTACAGAAATGGGATGTTTGATATACTCTAAACCGGCAACTGAACCACAATTACCTGCTTCATCCATGATGCAGGCATCCAGTGTTACCTTACCGTCCCTGTCAGGGAAGCCACCATAGCCCACAGAGTGGTTTTCAGGATCCGCCTCAGGCACGTGAACACCTTTCTCTACCGCATCTAATGCACGGCCTCCGGCCGAAAGCACTTCCCATGCTGCTTTATTTGCTGCCACCCCGAAATTCCAGGTTGAAATAACAATCGGTTTAACAATTTTCTTGTTATTGAAAGGCAGCATTCCAGCAGCCTTTTTTTTATCGAGCGCAAGAAAGGTTGCAGAAAATGCAGATATTTTCAGGAATAATCTTCGGTTAAACATTCAGTCTCTTGTATAATTTTTCATAATGGTCCTCCGCCATCAAAATTTGATTGCTAAAATATTAAAAATAAGCCAAATTGCACTTACCCCTGTTTTTCTTTATTTCTTTTATAAAGATAGTAACCTGCAATTATTGCTATAACAAAGATCCCGGATATAATTGGAAGAAACATAGTGCCTGATTTTAAAATTCGCTTATGATAACAAGAACCAAATAAGAAGGTTCATGTAACAACTACGCAATCTTATGAAACAAAACACCTGTTTAAGAGCAAAATACCTGTGTAAAAAAACAAATACTTGTGTAGAAATAGCTACACTTTAAGTAACAGATACAAGAAAGCTGCAATCGCCGCCCCTGCCATTGGACCGATTACCGGAATCCAGGCATAACCCCAATGCCCGCTACCCTTATCGGGAATTGGCAACAGGGCGTACATAATCCTGGGACCAAGGTCGCGCGCCGGATTAATTGCATAACCTGTTGTTCCACCAAGGGATAGTCCGATGGCCCAAACCAAAAAAGCAACTGGAATAGCCCCTAAAGAGCCCAGGCCTACGGGTGTTTTATCACTCCCTAACTCTGCATTTGTAAAATGGAAAATGACAAATATCAATACAAAGGTTCCGATGATTTCACTGATTAAATTTGAAGTTGTGTTTTTGATTGCCGGACTAGTGCAAAATACAGCCGCCTTTAGACCCTGGTCGGTGGTTTTTATAAAATGATCTTTGTAAATGAGCCATACAAGAAGCGCACCTAACATAGCCCCTATAAATTGTGCAAGGATATAGGCAGGCACCTGTGCCCAGCTAAAATTGCCCGCTATAGCCAGAGCTACTGTTACAGCAGGATTTAAATGCGCACCGCTAAATGGACTTGCAATAACAACGCCTGTAAAAACACCCAGAGCCCAGCCGGTGGTGATCACCATCCAGCCACTGCTGTTGCCTTTAGTGCCATTTAAAACAACATTAGCTACAACACCATTGCCTAAAACAATTAGAAACATGGTGCCGATAATTTCTGCAGTAAATGCATTCATATGATAAGTTCGTTTGAGGTTTAATAATTATTCAGTTTCAGTCCAATATTTTACAGCACCAACGGCTTTATGCCAACCCTTGATCAAGTGTGGCATATCTTCTCTTTCACCAGGTACAAATTGCTTGTTAATTTTCCACTGTTCTTGAATTTCGTTTACATTATTCCAGTATCCAATAGCCAAACCAGCAAGATAGGCGGCGCCTATGGCAGTTACTTCTGTAACTTCCGGGCGTATGACCCGAACGTTCAATACATCGGCCTGAAATTGCATTAACAAATCATTAGCGGTGGCTCCGCCGTCCACACGTAGCTCTCTTATGGTCACGCCGGAATCTGCTTCCATTGCTTTGAGAACTTCCATCGTCTGGTATGCTATACTTTCCAAGGCTGCCCGACAGATATGACCATCATTGGTTCCTCTTGACAAGCCGAATATTGTTCCTCGGGCATATTGGTTCCAATGCGGGGCACCTAAGCCTGCAAAAGCCGGGACTAAATAAACCCCGCCATTGTTTACGACGCTGGAGGCAAGCACTTCTATTTCAGCGGATGAAGTAATGATTTTAAGCTCATCTCTAAGCCATTGCACGACAGCACCTGCAACAAAAATACTACCTTCAAGCGCATATTGTACTTTGCCATCTATTTGCCATGCAATGGTTGTAACCAGGTTGTTTTTGGATAATATTGGCGTATCACCAATGTTCATTAACATAAAACAGCCTGTGCCATATGTATTCTTCACCATTCCGGTTTCTGTACACATCTGACCGAATAGTGCTGCCTGCTGGTCCCCGGCAATTCCTGCGATGGGTATTTTTTCCGCAAACAAGTTTCCGGAGGTCTCACCATATACTTCACTACTTGATTTAACTTCAGGAAGCATGTTTACTGGAATTTGAAATAATTCAAGCAACTCTTTGTCCCAGCAGAGGTCATGGATATTATAAAGCATCGTCCTGGATGCATTGGAGACATCTGTGACATGAACTTTGCCACCGGTTAAGTTCCAGATCAGCCAGGTGTCTATCGTACCGAATAATAATTTTCCTGCAGCTGCTTTTTCTGCAGCTCCGGGTACATTTTCTAGAATCCATTTTACCTTGGTAGCGGAAAAATAGGCGTCAATAATGAGCCCGGTTTTATTTTGTATGGTACCTGCTAAACCACTTTCTTTTAATGAATCACAAAAAGCAGCAGTTCGCCTGTCTTGCCAAACAATGGCATTGTAAACTGGAATCCCTGTTTCCTTATCCCAGACAACAGTTGTTTCCCGTTGATTGGTTATTCCAATGGCAGCTACATCAATTGAATTGAGATTTGCTTTAAGGATGGCCTCCGTTGCTACTGCAACTTGAGTAGTCCAAATTTCACGGGCATCATGTTCCACCCAACCAGATTTAGGGTAAATCTGTGTAAATTCTCTTTGAGCAACAGATACGATGCTACCTTGTTTGTTGAATACAATAGCCCGGGAACTAGTCGTTCCCTGGTCAAAGGATAAGATGTATTTTTCCATTTAATATTTGGTTAGTATTGGAAATTGAAGTACGACAAAGTACTGATATTTTTCAAATATCAGTAGTAGCATTCCTATTTAAGTATAATTGATGTTTATTCTATTGGAAACTAGAGCCTTAAATCCTTGTTTTAATGCAATTAAGGGCCACGGTATCGCGGTGGCTGATATTTATATCAGGTGCAATGAATATAGAATTTCCAATAAAGTGAAATGAGCGAGCGTAAAATAAAGTAGCTGCAACTTTTATGGGCGAACAGCGGAAGCCACAAAATGAAGAAAAGTCATAAGACTTTTCTTCATAAAAAAATTTAATAGATCAACCCAATGCTTTTTTCCAATCTTAGTTGGGCTTTGCAAACAATTCCTGATACATCTTTAAATTATTTTTTAAAATTCCCCTTGCAGCATGTATCCTTGTTTTCACTGTACCGATTGGTATGTGGAGTTCCTGGGCAATTTCGTGGTATTTATACCCTTCGAAATATTTAATGAAAGGGATATAATACTCTGGCTGAAGTTTGTCAAGGGCTTTATGGATATCGTCCATCATACATTTGTTCTCGCCAGTATTACTGGAGGCACTGTATCTTAGCTGATCTGACGATATTTCTTCAGTGACGCTAACCAGTGTGTTAATTTTAGTTTTCCTCCGGTAACTATTGATAAAAGTGTTTTTTAAGATGGTATAAAGCCAACCTTTTAGGTTTGTTCCTTCTTTAAACTTCGTGGCATAATGAATAGCCTTCAACAAGGTATCCTGCACTAGATCATCAGCATCATCAGCATCTTTGGTAAAGGAAAATGCGAAAGAACGTAGCGAGTCCCTGTATAAATACAACTCGTGGTTAAAATCAGTCAGTTTTGTTTCCATAGCTTCGTAAGTTTTAGGTAAAAACTAACAAACAATTCTCATACCAATAATCAGCGGTTTTGCTAAACTTTTTGCCGATTTATGATAAACAAAAATACACTATAATTGCTTCATTATCAGATAATAGTAATGTTTACAAAAATAAAAGGTTAAACCCAAAATATTATGGGTAATACCTCCAAAAATTAATCAGAATAGCACATTTAGACTCGTTTTTTCATTCCGCCATTCACAAAATAACCCGTGACCGAAATAAGTATCCGACCACGGGTTTTATTTTTGTGAGCCTTTTGGGAAAGCTCAGGTGCAACTGTTTAGATAAAGCTGTCTACTTCACGATAGGCCTGTATCAGTCGTTCTTCACCTTCAGCACCTTTCAAAGAATTACCATGCTCCATTCCCATCACACCTTTATAACCTTTTTGATGCAGGTGTTTAAACAGGTTTTTATAATTAATCTCACCAGTAGTGGGTTCCTTCCTACCGGGATTGTCACCAATTTGAATATAAGCAATTTCATCCCAGCAGCGATCGATATTCACAATCAGGTTACCTTCTGTTTTTTGCATGTGATAGATATCGTATAAAATTTTACAGGAAGGGCTGGCAACTGCTTTACACACATTATAGGTTTCATGTGTTTGCTGAAGAAATAATTCCGGTGTATCACTTAAAGTTTCCAAGACCATAATTAGCTGGTGCGGTTCGAATATTTCTGCACCTGCACGCATGGCATCGACCACATTAGCCATTTGATTGCCGTAAGGAAGCCTTCTTTCGTAAAAACCCGGAACAACAGTAAGCCATTTGGCATTACATCTTTTTGCAGCTTCAACAGACTGATGACAAGTAGCGATAAAATTGTCCTTAAATTCTTTTTTACCCGTGGTCAATGATGTTTTCCAATTGTCACCACCATCAACTACAAACACCCCCATTCTCATTCCTAACTTAGCAAGCAGGTCTCCTATTTTGGTTTGCTCCTCTTTAGATCTTTTCAAATAGCCATTGTCTTCTATTGATCGGAATCCCTGGTCATACATATATTTGATCTGATCAAGGAAGCTTTTACCAGCCAGGTTAGTGAACATTCCTGCATGGGGTGCATAATCAAGGTTAAATGGCTTTCCTTTCTTATCAGAAATCTTATTTCCTGTTCCCGCAAATGCACTGATGGCGGAGGCTCCAACCAGTGATCCGGTAGCAAGCATGCTGTTTTTTAAAAATTCAATTCGGTTCATTTCATTATAATTTTCAGGTGTATGCTAGATTAATCTACTATCATTTTCTTAAAACCTTTGGTGAGGGTATCTGCAATTTTACCATCTTTCTGATGGTAAATAAGATAAGCCTCCATATCCCCTTTACTTTCAATAAAGCGGATTGCTTCCTTAACCTCCATTGCCATCACCGCATTATCGTAGCCATCAGCAGTGATGGCGTCTTTAGCATAGATGGTGGCGCTAATAAGCTGGTTGTCCATGGGGTACCCTGTGAAAGGGTCAATTAAATGGGTGATTCTTTTAGCGCCTTTCTGAATCCATTTTCTATAGTTTCCTGAGGTTGTTACAGCGCCATCCTTTATATTGATAATATGCCTGATTTGAGGCTCTGCCATGGGGCTCAACCCAGGTCCTTCGATGCCAATTCTTCTACCAACGCCATCAGGTTTAAGCCCTTTGACCAGGAGTTCGCCACCGATTTCAACTACAAATGAGGTGACACCCAATTTGCTTAGGTAGGCTCCAACCACATCTACAGAATAACCCTGTGCAATTCCATTCAAGTCTATCTGAATTCCAGGTCGCTTTTTCTGAAGGAAATTTCCATTTAATTCAAGACCATCCATACCCACAATGTTTAAGAGTTTCCTGATCGTTAAACTATCAGGAAACTCCGTAATAGGCTTTGAGCCAAAGCCCCAGGCTTGAACTAAAGGGCCTACTGTTACATCAAATTTGCCTTGGGTATCT
>Ga0182007_10002066_pt1 | contig 10315 bp, 9 predicted proteins | sample Sormic07211113_1_FD_123023 | JGI IMG/M metagenome (GOLD analysis project Ga0182007, IMG submission 123023) | Rhizosphere microbial communities from Sorghum bicolor, Mead, Nebraska, USA - 072115-113_1 MetaG | ecosystem: Host-associated > Plants > Roots > Rhizosphere | place: USA: Nebraska... | reverse complement strand
GGGCGACACCATCATCATGCCCATCGACATCAGCACGCTCGCCACCACCATGTCGATGATGAGAAACGGAATGAAGATCGTGAAGCCGATCTGGACGCCGGTTTTCAGCTCGCTCGTCACGAACGAGGGCACCAGCAGCGACAGCGGCACGTCTTCGGGGCCTTGCATCGGCGCGGCATGCGAGATGCGGGCGAACAGCGCGAGATCGCTTTCGCGTGTCTGACGCAGCATGAAGGTCTTGAACGGCGCGAGGCCGCGGTTGACCGCCTGCTCCATCGGCATCGAGCCTTCGGAGAACGGCTTGTAGCCGTCGGTATAGGCCTTGTCGAGCACCGGCGACATGACGAACAGCGTGAGGAACATCGCGAGGCCGACCAGCACCTGGTTCGGCGGCGTGGTGCTCGTGCCGAGCGCCTGGCGCAGCAGCGACAACACGATGATGATGCGCGTGAAGCTCGTCATCATCAACACCATGGCCGGCAGGAACGACAGCATCGTGAGCAGCAGCATCGTCTGCACGCTCAGCGAGTAGGTCGTACCGCCGTTCGGGCCGGGGCTCGTGTTGAAGGCCGGCAAGCCGGCGGTTTGCGCGAACGACAACGCCGGCAGCGCGAGCATCAGCGCCGGCAGCGCCACGGGCGCGACACGGCGCAATACCGCAAGCACGGTGGAGGCGGCGCGGGAGAGACCGATGGATCGCACCGGGCGTGACACCGAGGTTGACGCTTCACGCGCTGATTGAAGACTGAACTGCATTACCGAACTCCGCCGCCTTGCCCGTTGAAACGTTTGCCGACTTCGCCTTTCAAGGCGTCGCGAAAGCGTTGACCGAAGGTGCCCGGCAACGCCGCGCCCGCTCCGGCGACGCCAGGTCCACCCGACTCGCCGGTTGGCGTGCCGCCGGCCGCATCGGCCGTGGCCGAGCCCGCCGGCATCGTATGCAAAAGACGCACGTTGCCCGGCGCCGTGCCGAGCACCAGCCACGTATCGCCGATCTCGACCACCGCGACGCGCTCCTTGCCGCCGAGCGAGGCGCCGCCGATCGTCTTCACGAGGCCGCCGCGGTTCGCCGGCTGCAAGCCGAAGCGGCGCGCGAGCCACGCGCAGCCGAACACCAGACCGATCACCACCAGCAGGCCGACGATCGTTTGCAACACCGCGCCGACGCCGAGCGCCGGCACAGCCGTGCCCGCGCCGACGCCCGAGGCCATTTTCGCGGCGTTGTTGACCGCGTTCATATCGGCCGCTTGCGCGGCGAGCGGCGCCGTTGCCAGTGCGAACGTGAGCGCCGAGGCGGCTGCCACGTTCGCCGCGAACACGGCGCGACGGACCACGCGTTTCATCGATTCAGCTTCCGGATGCGTTCGGACGGCGTGATGATGTCGGTCAGACGAATACCGAACTTGTCGTTCACCACCACCACTTCACCCTGTGCGATCAGGCAGCCGTTGACGAGCACGTCCATCGGCTCGCCCGCCATGCCGTCCAGTTCCACCACCGAACCTTGTGCGAGTTGCAGCAGGTTGCGGATCGCGATCTTGGTGCGGCCGAGCTCGACGGTCATCTGAACGGGAATGTCCAGGATCATGTCGATGTCGTTGCGCGTCGAGGTCGGCTCGACTTTCGACAGCGGCTGGAACACGCCGGCCGTGGTCGCGTCGACTTCCGTGTTGTCGTTCTGCTCGGCCAGCGCGCTGGCCCAGTCCGCCATCGCCGTTTCGTCGTCGGCGCTGACCGCTTCGGTCTCGGGCTTTGCGTTCAGGTCACTCATATCCACCTTCCTTCATCGTGTCGGCTGCGCTGATCATCTTCTGGACCCGCAGCGCGTACTGACCATTGAAAATTCCGTAGCCGCATTCCATGACCGGCACCCCATCGACCTTGGCCGTGATGTGTTCGGGAATGTTGATCGGCAGAACATCGCCCTTGCGCATGTTCAGGATCTGTTCGAACGTGACCGGCATCTGCGCGAGATCCGCGGTCAGTTCCACTTCCGCCGCCTGCACCTGCTGCGACAGCACGCGGACCCAGCGGCGGTCGACTTCGAGCGCCTCGCCCTGGATCGGCGACGAGAGAATGTCGCGGATCGGTTCGATCATCGAATACGGCATGCAGATGTGCAGCGTGCCGCCCGTCGAGCCGAACTCGATCGTGAACTGCGTGACGATGACGATTTCGTTCGGCGTCGCGACGTTGGCGAACTGGGTGTGCATCTCCGAGCGCATGTATTCGAACTGCAGCGGACGCACGCTCTTCCACGACGCCGCGTAATGCTCGAACGTCAGGTTGAGCAGCTTCATGATGATGCGCTGCTCGGTCTGCGTGAAATCGCGGCCTTCGACGCGGGTATGAAAGCGCCCGTCGCCGCCGAACAGGTTGTCGACCACGAAGAACACCAGATCCGGGTCGAACACGAACAGCGACGTGCCGCGCAACGGCTTGATGTGGACCAGGTTCAGGTTGGTCGGGATCGGCAGGTTGCGGGTGAACTCGCTGTACTTCTGCACCTTCACCGGGCCGACGGAGATTTCCGCCGAGCGCCGCATGAAGTTGAAGATGCCGACGCGCAACAGACGCGCGAAGCGGTCGTTGATGATTTCGAGGCCGGGCATCCGGCCGCGGACGATGCGTTCCTGCGTCGCGATGTTGTACGGGCGGACGCCCGGACGATCGCTTTGCTCGGCTTCCGAATCGGACTCGCCGGTTACGCCCTTGAGGAGGGCATCGACCTCCTCCTGGGACATGAACTCTTCGTGGCCCATTGCTTATTCCTCGTGCGTCCCGTGGCGGTTGATGATGGCGGCGCTAGACAACGTCACTGGGGACGTCACTGCACGACGAATTCGGTGAACAGCACATCCTGGACGTGCATCGGCGCGGCGCCTTTATCGGTCGGCTGTTCGACCAGCGTCTTCAGTTCGGCGGCGAGCGCGTGCTTGCCTTCGAGCGGCGCGAGTTCGTCGGGGTGCTTGTTCGACAGCGCGAGCAGGAGACGGCTGCGCACTTCCGGCATGTGTTCGGTGAGTTCCTGCTGGGTTTTCGCGTCGGTGAGCTTGAGCGTCAGGCCGATGCGCAGGAAGTGCTGCTGGCCGTCGTCCGATTGCAGATTGACGGTCATCGATTCGAGCGGGAAGAAGATCGGCGCCGGAGCCGGGGCGGGCGCGGCTTGAGCCGGATTGCCGGCCGGGGCGCGTTTGGACATGAAGAACCACACCCCCGCGCCGGCTGCGCCCGCGGCGATGATCGCGATGAGGACGATCAGGATGATGCGCTTCAACGGGCCCGGCGATGCGGGCGCGGCTTGCTGGTTTGCGGTCGTGGATGCCATGAGGTTTGCGGTTGCTTGCCGTTAGTGCTGGTGATGGTGATTGTTGTTGATTTGCCTGCGGCGCGATGGGTCGAAAAGAAGGGTTAATGCGGGCTATCTCTTGTTTTTGGCTTTCGGCGCCTGGCGGCGCGGGTTTTTGTTTGGGGGTTTGGTTTGGTTCGGTTGGTTCGGTTGGTTCGTTTGGTTTGGTTTGGTCCTGGATTTGTTGGCCTTTCCTTGCTGGCTTAGTGGTCTATTAGCGTTGCCCCTGTGCGGGGCGGCACCTACTTTCTTTGCCGCCGCAAAGAAAGTAGGCAAAGAAAGCGGCTCACACCGCCAGCTTTGAAGCGGGTCCCCTGGCTTGGAGGAGGCAGTGGTGCATCTGGAATCCGTGCCCTCGCACATTCGACGCTCGTGACAAGGCCGTCATACTTCCCGCCTCGCACTGCGTGCTCGCCGGAAGGGTCGGCTTCAAAACCCGCGGGTTTGATCGCCGGAGGGGGCGCATGAAAAGCGGCGGGTTCGGTGCGCGGAAGAAGCCGTTCGAAACCTGCGGTTTCAGTCGCCGGAGGGGGCGCATGAAAAACGGCGGGCTCGATCGTCGGAAGGGACCGCTTCAAAACCTGCGGTTTCAGTCGCCGGAAGAGGCTGCTTCAAAACCTGCGGTTTCGGTTGCCGGAAGGGGTTGCATGAAAAGCGGCGGGTTCCGTCGTCCGAAGCGGCTACGCGAAAACCGATGGCTTCGTTTGTGTGCGGTGGGGTCCTCTGCTTCGCGTCGGCGGCGCGCCGGAACGCCCTGTGGGTTTGGAAGTGCCGCACCGGACCATCGGCCGGCCCCGCCGAAATGGGATCTCGCGCCGTGACGGGAACGCAGCGCTTTGCGCGGCAACGATGCCGGGCGCCCGAACCGTAGGAGCGGTTTAATGAAGCACCGCGACGGCGCGCGCAGCGCCGCCGGAAGAATGACTGCCTTGTCACGGGCGTCGAATGCGCGAGGGCACGGATTCCAGATGCACCACTGGGCCCTCCAAGCCAGGAGACCCGCTTCAGAACTAGCGGTGTGAGCCGCTTTCTTTGCCTACTTTCTTTGCGGCGGCAAAGAAAGTAGGTGCCGCCCCGCACAGGGGCAACGCCAATAGACCACTAACAAATCAAGGAAAGGCCAACAAATCCAGGAGCAAACGAAACCCAAACCCCGCCGATCAGCCCAATCCATCAAACAAAAGTATCCACCAACCCCACCTTCCGCCGAACGGCGATATCACCCACCGTCCCCACGGCCCCAGACTCAGCGCCGCCGGCAAACGAACCCCGACCACCACGCCCACCTGACCGCCCAGAATCAGCACTCTGCTGCTGCCCGCCCTGCCGGGCAAACCCATCACTGACACTAGCGCTGCCAAGCCCGATCCCATTGGCCTCCATCGCCTCCCGCAACTTCGGCAACGCCGCCTCGACGGCTTCCCGAACCTGCTGATGCTGCGAAACAAACAACGCATGCGCATGGTTATCGGCCACCTGCAACACCACCTGCAACGGCCCGAGATCCTTCGGATTCAACGTGAGTTCGGCACTTTGCGAATGCGCATTCGACAGAAACACCACCTTCTGACTCAACGCCTCGTCCCAGTCGGCCGTGCCCACCTGCGGCGCCAACGCATTCGCCGCTTGCGCCGCGCCCGCGTTACCCGTCGTCTGGACGGCCGCCGTCGTGCTCGCGGCGCTCGCCGCGGCCTGGGTGGCGGCCAGCGCCGCCGTCGCCGCATCGGCCGCCGCCTTGAAAGACCCCGGATCGCCAGCTTGCCCGCCGCCGGCAGCGCTCGCCGTCAGCGCGTCGGCCGCCGCCTTCGTCGCCGCGGACGGGTCGGCCACGGTCGTCGCCGCCGTCGTCAGCGCGCTTTTGGCGTTCTTCGCTCCCTTGCCGTCGCCGAACAGGCCCGCCGCAAGCGCCTTGTCGTCCGCCGATCCGCTCGCTTTTCCAGTTGCGCCGGCCTGGCCGCTTGCCGCCGTCGCCGCGTTCGCCGCCGCGCCGACCGCCAACGCCTGCTGAGGGACCACGCCCTGGCCGTTGGCCAGCGCGGCAAGCGCCGCCTGCAACGCGTCCTGCGCCGACTTCGGATCGGTGGCGGCGGTTTTCTTGCCCGGCGCGCCGACGCTCGTGGCGTCCGTGGCCGAGCCGGCCAGCGTGGTGGCGGCATCGGTCGTGGCCGTGGCGGGCGCGGCCGTTACCGGCGCGGCGGCGGCGTTCGCGTCGGCCTGAGCCTGCGCCTGCGCGGCGGAAGCCGCCGCCGCGGTGCCGGCGTCGGTCCGGCTGCTCGTATCGCCGGATTTCGGCGGCGTGGCGGCGCTCTTCTCGGGCGCGGCCTGCTGGGCTGCGTCGGCTGACGACGAATCGGACGCCGCCGTTTTCGTCGCGTCGCTATCGTCCTTGCCGCTGCTCACGTCGTCCGCATCCGGCGTCGAAGCATCGGGCGGCGGCGGCGCGTCATGCACGCTCGACGACGATCCCGTCGACGCGGAAGCCGACGACGAAGCCTGCTGCTGGCTCGCGCTCCGCGCGGCGGCGTTGTTCTGCAAGTCGATGCTTTGCTGCAAGCTTTGCGCGAACGGCATGGCGGCGCTCGCGGCCGCGGCCTTGTTGGCCGCGCTGGCGGACGAACTGCCGGCGGGGCCGCGCAGCGATCCGATCGGTGAGCCGATCTGTGAGAGAAGCGACATAGGAAATCCTGTCAATCCGTCAAACGGTGTGTTCAGTAGTCGAGGCGGCGCGCGTGCGTCATGCGCCTTCGGCGCGCATCCTCAGAATTCGGGCGGCGTGTTCGTCGGCGTCGCGCTGATCGCGCCGCGCCGTGGTTTTCGCTTCGGCGGCTTCGCCGCGCGCCTGCAGCACTTCATAGGAGCCGAGCTTCTGCTTCTGACGCTGCCAGTCGGGCTTGGCGGCCTCGAGGCGCGCGTTGGCCGTCACCAGCAGGTTGCGCTGCTGTTCGATGGCGGCGTCGAGCGTGTCGATGAACGCCTGGAAATTGCGCATGTTGCCGGCGGGCATGCCCGTCTGCGCGGTCGCGGTGAAGCGCGCGTGATATTCGTCGCGGTACTGCACCAGCGCGTCGAGCTGCGCCTCCACGTCGTTGCGCTCGCGCTGCGCGCGGCCGAGCCGCTGCGCGGCGGCGTCGACATCGTCCTGAGCGAGGCCGATGAGCGTCTTGATCGGAAAGTGTTTCGCCATGGTCAGGCTCCTTGGGCAAACAGCGCGTCCAGCATCGCGAGACTCGGTTCAAAGTTCGCGCACTCGCGAAAACCTTGCTGCAGGAAGGCTTCCATCCGCGGATACAGCGCGATCGCGCGGTCGAGCAGCGCGTCGCGCCCGCTCGAATAAGCGCCCACGTTGATCAGATCGCGGTTGCGCTGATAGCGCGACAGCATCTGCTTGAACATACGCGTTTTGTCCAGATGGTTATCGTCGATCAGCGCGGTCATTGCCCGGCTAATCGACGCTTCGATGTCGATTGCCGGATAGTGACCGGCCTCGGCGAGCGAGCGCGACAGCACGATGTGGCCGTCGAGAATCGCCCGCGCGGAGTCGGCGATCGGGTCCTGCTGGTCGTCGCCCTCGGTGAGCACCGTATAGAACGCAGTGATCGAGCCGCCGCCCGCCGGGCCGTTGCCGGTGCGCTCGACGAGCGCCGGCAGCTTGGCGAACACCGAAGGCGGATAGCCCTTGGTGGCGGGCGGCTCGCCCACGGCGAGCGCGATCTCGCGCTGCGCCATCGCGTAACGGGTCAGCGAATCCATCAGCAGCAGCACGTGCTTGCCCTGATCGCGGAAATATTCGGCGAGCGAGGTGGAATACGACGCGGCCTGCATCCGCAGAAGCGGCGAGACGTCGGCGGGCGCGGCGATCACCACCGAGCGCGCGAGACCTTCCTCGCCGAGAATCTGTTCGATGAATTCCTTCACTTCGCGGCCGCGTTCGCCGATCAGCCCGATCACGATCACCTCGGCGCTGGTGTAGCGCGCCATCGTGCCGAGCAGCACCGATTTGCCGACGCCCGACCCGGCGAAGAGGCCCATCCGCTGGCCGCGGCCCACGGTCAACAGCGCGTTGATCGCGCGCACGCCGACGTCGAGCACCTTGTGAATCGGTTCGCGGTTCAGCGGATTGATGACCGGCGCGGACAGCGGCGCATCGGCGTGCGCGCCGAGCGGACCCAGGCCGTCGAGCGGCCGGCCGGACGCGTCCAGCACGCGGCCGAGCAATTCCCAGCCGACCGGCAGGCGCTTCGCGCCCGCCATCGGGTCGGCGATCGGCGCGCTTTCGAGCGGATAGACGCGCGCGCCTGGCAGAAGGCCGATCACCTCGGTGGTCGGCATCAGAAACAGCTTGTCGCCGGAGAAGCCGACCACTTCGGCTTCGGCCATCGGCAGCGAACTGCCGGGCGGCAGTTCGATCATCACTTCGGCGCCCACCGACAGACGCAGGCCGACGGCTTCGAGCACGAGGCCGGCGGCGCGCGTCAGACGCCCGCAGGCGCGCATCGGCTTGGCGATCGCGTTGCGCGCGCGCAGCGCGTCGAGCTTGCCGCGCCAGGCTTGCATGTGCGGATTGCTGTCGAGCGCGGGATCGTAGGGCGCATGCGCGGCAACGGTCGAAGCGGCGCGCGAGGCCGCGTTCAACGCAACGTTCGACGTGGCGGATTCGCGGCGCGCCGATGCGCCCGTCGTGCCCGTCGTGCCCGTCGTGAGATGGCCCGCCGCCTCATCGCGCAACGCGGCGTCGATGGCCGCGACCGCGGCCGCGGCGGGCGTGGCCGCCGCCGGTCTTTCCGCGAGCGCCTCGGCGCCGAACGACGCCAGCGCGAGCTCGCGTTCGAGCGGCGTCAGATCGCTGGCGCGGATTTCCTCGATCGTCGGCTTCACCATGTGCTCACCTTGCCGAGTGCGGCGGCGACGCGCTCCCAGCGCGTGTCGATGCCGGCGTCCACTTCGCCGGAGCCGGCTTGCGCGCGGCAGCCGCCGCGCTCCACCGAAGGATCGGTGCGCACGGTCCAGCCCCGCGTTTGCAGTTCTTCCAGCAGATAGGCTTCGACGACCGGCAGATCGGCGGGGCTCACGATCAGTGCGGGCGCGCCGAGCAGCGCGGGCTCGGCGGCCAGCACCTCGCGCGCGGCCGCGATCAGCGCGGTCGGATCGTGCTGCACGTGCTGGCGCACGACCTGTTGCGCGATGTCCAGCGCGAGCGCGACCAGCGTCTCGGAGATCGCGCCCTGCGCGCCGTCGAGCGCGGCCTTGAAGGTTTGCGCGAGCGCGGCCAACTGCGCCGCCTGTTCGCGCGCTTCGCTCTGGCCTTGCTCGAAGCCTTGCGCATGACCCTGGTCATAACCGGCCTGGTAGCCGAGCGCCTGGCCGGCCACGTGCCCCGACGCGATGCCCTGCGCGTGCGCGGCCTCGCGCAGCCGTTCGAGTTCGGCTTCGAACGCGCCGTCGTCGACTTCGGGTTCGGGCGGCGCGGGCGGCGCCGGATCGAACGAGGCCATCTCCCAGCGCTGGTAGGCCGAGAGCCGTTCCTTCGCCGTGGAGTTGCGATTAGACATACGCATCTTCCGCCTTGCCGCCTAGCACGATCTGGCCGCTTTCCGCGAGGTTGCGCACGATCTGCAGGATGCGGCGCTGCTGCGTCTCGACTTCGGAGACGCGCACCGGACCGCGTGCGTCGAGGTCTTCGGCGAGCAGTTCGGCGGCACGCTGCGACATGTTCGAGAGGAACTTCTGGCGCAGCGCGGGCGGCGCGCCCTTCAGCGAAATGATCAGCGCCTCGGACTCGACTTCCTTCAGCAGCAACTGGATCGCGCGGTCTTCCAGGTCGAGCAGGTTCTCGAACACGAACATCTGGTCGATGATCTTCTGCGCGAGTTCGGCGTCGTACTGGCGAACGTTCTCGATGACGCCTTCCTCGTGATTGCTCGACATGAAGTTGAGAATTTCCGCCGCCGTGCGAATGCCGCCCATCGGGCTGCGCTTCAGGTTGTCGCTGCCGGACAGAAGACCCGTGAGCACGTCGTCGAGTTCGCGCAGCGCGGCCGGCTGGATGCCGTCGAGCGTCGCGATGCGCAGCAGCACGTCGTTGCGCAGCCGGTCGGTGAAGCAGGCGACGATCTCCGAGGCCTGATCGCGGTCGAGGTGCACGAGGATGGTCGCGATGATCTGCGGGTGCTCGTTCTTGATGAGTTCCGCCACCGCCGCCGAATCCATCCACTTGAGGCCCTCGATACCGCTGGTATCGCTGCCTTGCAGGATCCGGTCGATGATCGCGCCGGCCTTGTCGTCGCCGAGCGCCTTGGTCAGCACCGAGCGGATGTAGTCGCTCGAATCGAGCGACAGCGCCGTATGCTTCTCGGCCTCGCGCACGAACTCCTGCAGGACGTCGTCGATCTGTTCACGCGTGATGTTCTTCAGCGCGGCCATCGTCACGCCGATCTTCTGGACCTCGCGCGGCCCGAGGAACTTGAACACCTGCGCGGCTTCTTCCTCGCCGATCGACATCAGCAGGAGCGCGCTCTTCATTACGCCTTCAGCGCTCATCGGACACCCAATTTTTCACGACGGTTGCAACGATCTTCGGATCCTGGCGCGCGATGCTGCGCGCGAATTCCAGGTTCCGCTCATATTTGTGTCTTGCGTGTTCGAGCGCGAGCTTCTCGTTGTCGGCTTCCAGCTCGACCACCGCGCCCTCGCGCTCGGCGGCGGGAATGCCGTCCAGCAGGACCGGCTCGTCCGGCGACGGCAGCGCCGCGGCGGCGACCGGCTCCGGCGGCGGGAAAGCGCGGCGCAGCGCCGGCTTCACCATCACGAAGTAGAGGAACAGGGCGACCGCGCCGATGCCGAGATACGTGGCGATCTGCTTGGCGAGCGCGATCATGTCGGGGGTGCGCCACCACGGCACGTCGGCGTTCGGGTCGAGGTCGGCGGTGAACGGGCTGTTGACCACGTTGACCGAGTCGCCGCGCGCCG
>Ga0182007_10002065_pt1 | contig 10320 bp, 17 predicted proteins | sample Sormic07211113_1_FD_123023 | JGI IMG/M metagenome (GOLD analysis project Ga0182007, IMG submission 123023) | Rhizosphere microbial communities from Sorghum bicolor, Mead, Nebraska, USA - 072115-113_1 MetaG | ecosystem: Host-associated > Plants > Roots > Rhizosphere | place: USA: Nebraska... | reverse complement strand
TATTGGGTGCATTGAACTTGATGGTACTCAACGACGGCGACTTACCGCACTGGCTCGCCTCAATTGTTCGGGCAGTCTTGCGACTAAAGCCGGGGGGCCGTGATGAACCATGACCCTATGACCTATGGCGACGTACTACTGACTATTCGTATCTGTATTCATCTGGCGACCCTCGGCGTTTTGCTCGGCTATTCGAGCGAACACCGCACGAAATGGTTTTCGACGTTACTCGCCTTCCTCCTCGCCGGTACATCGTTCGCGATGGCCGTGCAGAGTCTTATCCGGTTTTCGATTTACGGGCCTACCACGGAAATTTGGAGCGTGCTGTTCTTCGGCGTCGTGCTGATCCTTATCAGCTATAGCGGGGGGAATATCGCGAGGGTTCTTTATCAAGATCGACGGTGGTTTACGCGATGAACATCAGCAGCGCCGGTATCCAAACCATCAAGGGGTTCGAGCAGTTACGGCTAACCGCCTATCTCGACTCGGGCGGTCGCTGGACTATCGGCTATGGACATACCGCGTCGGCCGTTGCCGGGATGCAGATCAGCGAGGCGAGAGCGCTCGAACTACTCGCTAAAGACTTGGCCGAGGCAATAACCGCCGTGAACAAATTGGTCACCGCCCCGCTTGAACAGTACGAGTTCGATGCCCTCGTGTCGTTCGTCTTCAACATCGGCAAGAGCGCGTTTAAGACCTCGACCATCCTCCGGCTTATCAACGCCCGGTCGGACCATATGTCCATCGCCGCCGAGTTCAAGCGCTGGGTATATGACAACGGTAAGCGGGTCGCAGGGCTCGAAACACGCCGCGCAAAAGAACGGTTGCTGTACCTGGGCAGAGTTGCCCATCCATGAAGGGGAACGGCTATGAAGCTTATTGAAGGTTGGGAGAAGGCTTACAAGTTGAGTTCGGTCCAGTTGGGCACGGCCGCTGTTGTAGTCGCTGCCGCTGACCAATGGCTACCCGCCGTGTCGGCGTTCCTCCCGCCTTGGTTGTCGGGGCTACTTACCGCCCTCGCTATCGTCGCCCGTGTGATTGCTCAACCCAAGGCAGCAGCCGAGATGAAAGCCGACTAACCACGGTGCTACACGATGAAGACCAAGGCGAGCTGGCACCACCTATACAACACGAAGGAATGGAAGCAGCTACGCCTTGCTCAGTTACGCAAGGAGCCTATGTGCGCCTACTGCCTCGCCCTCGGGTTGTATACCAGTGCGAACGTCGCAGACCACAAGAAGCCGCACAAAGGTGACCTCACGTTGTTCCACGACCCGGACAACCTCCAGAGCCTCTGTAAGCTCTGCCACGACTCGGCCAAGCAGACCCTTGAGCGGTCTGGCGTGTTGCCCGGTTGTGACCCCTCCGGCCGTCCCCTCGACCCTCGCCACCACTGGCGCAGGTAGGGGGGGAGGGAAAAAGCTTGCACAGACACTGCTAAAGACCGATCGCCCATAACGGTCTTCATAAAAACGTATTTTTTTAGGAATTTGGCTATGGCTGACCGAGGACGCAGATCAGCGGCGTCGCTTGTTGTCGCCTCGCCCACGTCGTTATCGCACCGGCTCGCACCGCCACCGACTTTGACCAACGCACAAAAGGCGGTCTGGGTTTCGGTCGTCAACTCGAAGCCGGCCGAGTGGTTCGGCGAGGAACACGGGCCGATGCTCGCGCAGTACTGCCGGCACAAGGTACAAGCCGACCTAATCGCGCAGCAGCAGGAGAGTTTTGACCCCGCGTGGCTGACCGATGACGAGGGTTTGAAGCGATACGACAAGCTCGGCGCGATGGCCGAGCGCGAAACGCGCTGTATGAACGCGCTACTTCGCTCGATGCGGCTGACTCAACAGAGCCTAATCCGCGCCGACAAGGTAGTTCACTCGCAAGGTAAGGGGCGGAAACCGTGGCAGCTCGAACAAGACTGACACGGGGGGAGCGCAATTGCGCGTGGATTGAGGCGCACTGCTGCATCCCCGAAGGCCGAATGGTCGGGCAACGCGTCAAGTTGACCAAGCATCAGCGCCGTTGGATGAAGGTTATTTACGATTCGCCGACCCGCGTTTTCATTTTGTCGATGGCCCGCAAGAATGCAAAGACCGCGTTCAGTGCGTTCATCGTCTTGCTTCACTTGTGCGGACCCGAGGCGCGGCCGAACTCGCAGCTATATAGCGCGGCACAATCCCGCGACCAAGCTGCAATCCTGTTCGAGCTGGCCGCGAAAATCGTTCGGCTCAGTTCGGAATTGTCCTATTACGTCACGATTCGGGACACCGCCAAGGAGCTTTTGTGCGGCGAACTCGGGACGTTTTTCAAGGCGCTATCCGCCGACGCCTCGACCAAGTTCGGGCTGTCTCCGGCGCTCGTTATCCACGACGAATTAGGCCAAGTTGTCGGCCCCCGGTCGCAGCTTTATGAGGCGCTCGAAACCGCAAGCGCTGCGCAAGACCAGCCGATGTCTATCATCATTTCGACTCAAGCCCCGAACAGCGCCGACCTATTTAGCCTACTCATCGACGACGCGCTCACCGGAGCCGACCCGCGTAACAAGATCGAAATTTGTACCGCTCCGATTGACCTCGACCCGTTTAGTGAGGAGGCAATCCGCGCAGCGAATCCGCACTTTGATGACTTCATGAACAAGACGGAAGTACTACGCCAAGCCTCCGACGCGAAGCGTTTACCGGCTCGTGAGTCGGCGTATCGCAACCTAATTTTAAACCAGCGCGTGGCGGCGAAAGCCCCGTTCGTAAGCTGGGCCGTATGGGAGGAAAACGCCGGGAAGCCCGAGCCATATCACGGACAAAAAGTCTGGGCTGGCCTCGACCTTTCGAGCGTCTCCGACCTTACCGCGCTCGTCTCTGTCACCGAGGATGGCGACGTTCATTCAACCTTCTGGTTACCCGAGGAAGGCATTAAAGAGAAGGCGCGAAACGACCGCGTACCGTATGACGTTTGGGCCGAAGAGGGTCTGCTAGAACTCACGCCCGGCCGCTCTATCGAGTACCGATATGTGGCCCGGTGGCTGCGAGAATTGTTCGATGATTGCGACGTTCAGGCGCTCGCATTCGACCGTCACAACATGCGTTTCCTAACCCCGTGGCTAATCGAGGCGGGGTTCTCTGACCTGGAATTGACGCGCTTTAAACCCTTCGGCCAAGGCTGGGTGTCCATGTCCCCGGCGCTGCGTGAACTCGAAGCGCGGCTACTCGCCAAGGGCTTACGCCACGGCAACCATCCGGTGTTAACCATGTGCGCCGCCAACGCGATCACCGTCGCGGACGAGGCAGGCAACCGCAAGTTCACAAAGAGCAAAGCGACCGGCCGTATCGACGGGATGGTGGCGCTCGCTATGGCGGTCGGCGCGCAAGGCGAACCGACCGAGGACGCTCCTATCCACGACTTATTTATGGTGCTCTGATGCTATTTTTCGGCAAGCAAAAAAAGCTAGAGCAGGAGGTCGCAACCCTCCGTGCGGAGCTAGGCAAGATCAGCGCGAATACGCTTGACGGCTGGGGAAGTGCCGAGCAGTGGGCCGAGTTCTTCGGCGTTAAACCAGCCTCGTCTGGCGTCTCGGTTACGGTCGAATCGTCGAAGCGTAGCGCTGCCGTTTACGCCTGTACTCGATTGATCGCCGGGGCCGTCGCGTTGCTCCCGCTCCCGGTATACGAACGGACCGCCGACGGTAGCCGCAAGAAGGCGGAACACCCGCTCTGGTGGCTCCTCAACGAGAGCCCATATCCGACCCTTACCGCCTGCTCGTTTTGGGAGTGGATGCTTGCGTCCATGCTGATGCGGGGCGACGGATTCGCGCAGATTATCCGCGACCGTAGCGGCAACCCATCGAGCCTGATGCCGCTTCCTCGGGAGTGCGTTCACGTTACCGAAAAGGACGGGCGCCTCGTCTACTTTGTCAGCGATGGCGAGTCGGTGTATGGCCTGTTTGATGATGACGTTTTGCATTTTCCGGGCTTCGGTTTCGACGGGTGCAAAGGCGAATCCGTTATCCGATACGCAGCCCGACAAGCCGTCGGCACCGCACTTGCGGCCGACGAATACGCCGGGGAATTTTTCGCCAACGGTGCGGCGCCTTCCATTGCGCTCTCTTATCCGCAAGGCGTAGCGCCTACCGAGGCGCAGCAGAACCACTTACGGACTCAATTCACCGAGACGTATACCGGCAAGGGCAACCGTCACAAGCCATTGCTGTTGGTTAACGGCGGGAAAATCGAGCCGGTTTCTATGACGGCCGAGGATGCGCAGCTACTCGAAACCCGCAAATTTCAGGTTATCGAAATCGCTCGCGCCTTCGGCGTACCTCCTCACATGGTCGGCGAGACGAGCGCCTCGACAAGTTGGGGGAGCGGCATCGAACAAATGTCCATCGGGTTTGTTCGCTACACCCTCGGCCCGCACCTTCGCCGGATTGAGCAGGAACTAAACCGCAAGTTGTGGCCGCGCTCGCCGCGCTATTTCGTCGAGTTCAATCGCGACGGATTGCTGGCCGGCGATAGTAAAACCGAGTCTGAAGTCATCTCGAAATCGCTCGGCGGTCCGGGTGCCCAAGGCTGGATGACCGTCAATGAAGCACGGCGCATTAAGAACCTTCCGCCCGTACCGGGTGGCGACGTTCTCTATCTAACCAACGTTCCACAAGGGGCCAGCGTATGAAGCTGATGCAGCTCTACCTAAGCAATCAAGCCGCACCGCGTCAGGCCCGAATCGTTCAGGCCGGGCGTGAGGCGACCGTCTACATTTACGACATTATCGGTGAGTCTTGGGCCGGTGGCGTCTCCGCTCGCGAGTTCGTTCCCCAGCTCGCCGCGTTGGACGTGGACACTATTCACCTTCGCATCAATAGCCCCGGTGGCGACGTATTCGATGGCCGTGCTATCGCGAACGCACTTACCCAACACCCCGCCCACGTCGTCGCTCATATCGACGGTCACGCGGCGAGCGCTGCGACCTATGTAGCCCTTGCGGCCGACGAGGTTGAAATCGCAGACGGCGGTTTCTTCATGATCCATAACGCGTGGACCGTAGCACTCGGGAACGCGAACGACTTCGAGGCAACGGCCGGCATTCTGCGCAAGGTGGACGCGAGCATTGTCGCGGACTACCAACGCAAGACCGGCAAGTCTCCCGAGACAATCACCGAATGGATGGACGCCGAGACTTGGTTCACCGCACAGGAAGCCGTCGATCACGGGTTTGCTGACCGCATCGCGCCAGGTCAGAAGGCGGCGAAAAACCAGTGGAACCTTGCGGCCTACACCAACGCACCCGCAGCCCTTACCGAACAACCCGAACCAGAGCCAGTGATTGACCGCGCAGCCCTAGAGCGCCGGCTATCCCTGCTCGAAGTAATCGCGCCATAGGCACTCGCCATCGCGAACCCAGACCCGCCATCGGCGGGTTTTTTTATGAATGGAGAAAAGTAAAATGACTATTCAAACCATGCGCGAGCGCCGTAACGGTCTGGCTGTTGAGGCGCGCAAGCTGTTGGACGAATCGAAGGACAAAGCGTGGACCGCCGAGAACCAGACCAAGTACGACGGTCTGACCGGTGAAATCGTTGAGATCGATCAGCGCATTGAGCGCGAGCAAAAGCTGCTCGACCTCGCCGCCGAGGAACACGTTCAGCACCGCGACCGCGACCCGAAAGCCAAGCGTGATACTGAGGACATGCTTTCGGACATCAAGATTTTTGATTGCTGGATGCGTCGCGGTGAAAAGGGCTTGAGCGCCGAACAGGCGACCAAACTCTACAACACGATGTCGACCACTACCGGTTCCGAGGGTGGCTACACCGTTCCGTCGTTGATCGCCTCCGAGCTGATCAACTCGCTGAAGGACTTCGGCGGTATGCGCGCCGTGGCGCAACTCCTGACCACCGCGCAGGGTAATCCGCTCAGCTACCCAACCAGCGACGGCACCGCCGAAGTCGGCGAGCTGCTCGCGGAAAACACTGCGGCCGCTGCGCTCGACCCGTCGTTCGGCACCGTGGGTCTGAACGTGTTCAAGTACAGCTCCAAGGTGATCGCCGTTCCAATCGAGCTGCTGCAAGATTCGAGCGTTGATATTGAGGCGTTCGTCCGTGCGCGCATCATCGAGCGTATCGGCCGTATTACTAACCAGCACTTTACTACCGGGACCGGCACCGCCCAGCCTCGCGGTATCGTGACTGGTGCGTCGTCCGGCAAGGTCGGCACCACCGGCCAAACCTTGACCGTCATCTATGACGACTTGGTTGATCTGCTCGAATCCGTGAACGAGGCTTACCAGCTCGGCGGCGAGTGCAAATTCATGTTCGCCCAAACCGTTCGCGGCTTGCTGCGCAAACTGAAGGACACCGCTGGCCGTCCAATCTGGACGCCGGGTTACGAGGCCGGTATCACCGCTGGCGCACCGGACTTGCTGCTCGGCAAATCCGTAGTGATCAACAACGATATGCCGGTGCCTGCGGCTAACGCGAAGTCGATCATTTACGGCGACATGAAGAAGTACATCATCCGCGACGCAATGGCCGTGAACTTGATGCGCTTCGACGATTCGGCTTACGCCTCGAAGGGTCAGGTGGGTTTCCTCGCCTTCATCCGCTCGGGTGGTAACCTCGTCGACACTGCTGCCGTGAAGTACTACGCGCATTCCGCGACCTAAGAAACAACCGGGGCGGCCTTCGGGTCGCCCCACTTTTTCGTTGGCGGAAAGGGTGGAAAAAATGGCCGTAACTAAATTGATTTCTACACGTTGTCTTGTTGCCTTCACTCTGGAACAAGTCGACTACAAACCAAACCAAGTCGCGGAGTTTTCCGCGCCGGTTGTCGCTACCTTGAAAGCGCTCGGCTGGGTCGACGACGACAAGGCTGCCGTGGCCTACGCGTTGCAAATCAGCGAGGCATAAATCATGCGCCTAGAATTGCTCACCCCTCCGGCGACCGAGCCTGTCACGTTGGCCGAAGTCAAAACGCGCCTGCGTATTGACGACGCTACGGACGACGCCGGGGTGACGCGGTTGATCGCGTCCGCGACCAAGCACGCGGAGAGTATTACCCGGCGAGCGTTCGTAACGCAGAGCTGGGCGTTAACCCTCGACGCGTTCCCGTGCGGTTCTATTTCGCTCCCGCTTCCCCCGCTCCAATCGGTCGAAGAAATCAGCTACATCGATTCGACCGGGGCGACCGTTGTTCTGCCGACAACCGAGTACCTCGTCGACAAAAACGGCATGATTGGCATGATCCACCGCGCCTATCAAAAGCAATGGCCGACAACCCGAGCGCAACCGATGGCGGTCCGCATCAAGTTCACGGCGGGTTATGGCGCGGCTGGTGCGGTTCCTTCTGACCTGGCATCGGCCATGATGTTATTGATTGCGCACTGGGACCAAAACCGGGAGCCGGTCGTGGTCGGTACGATTGTTTCGAGCGTGCCGCTGAGCGTCGAATCGTTGCTCGCTCCCTTTGTGATTCCGGGGGTTGCATGAGACTCGGCCCGCTACGTCACCGCGTTACGTTCGAGAAGCGCAAGACCGGCCGCGACGAGTTCGGCCAGCCGCTCGAAGGGTGGGATTTAGTCGCGACTCTGTGGGCTTCCGTCGAGCCGATTAGTGGGCGCGAACTATTGAGCGCTCCACAAGTACAGGCCGAAGTGACTCACCGAATCCGCTGCCGATATCGGGCCGGGCTTGAGGCGTCGCAGCGAATCGTTTTCGATAGCCGCCCGTTTGATATCCAGTCGGTTATTAACCCTCGCGAGATTGGTGCCTCGTTGGAAATCTTGGCGACCGAGGGGCTTACCGATGGCCGATGAAATTAGCGTCAAGGGGTTGAGCGAACTCAAGCGCACGATGGAAGCGCTACCCGCACGAATCGGCGAGAAGGTTGTCCGCGCCGGGCTCCGAGCTGCCGGCCAAGTCATGCGCAAGGATGCTCAGTCTCGGGTGCCAATCCTCAAGTCACCGAGCAAGTACCGGAAGCCCGGCACGGTAAAGCGAGCCATCGTTATCAAGCGTTCGCGTAAGGATAAATTCGGGGTGTACATCGGTATCAAGCTTTTAAAGGCGAAGCAGATTAAAGCCTTCAAAGGCGGCAAGGTTAACAAGGCTGCGGCTCAAAATCCCGATGATCCGTTTTACTGGTTGTTCCTCGAATTCGGTACGGCGAAGCTCACGAAAACCCCGTTCCTGCGGCCGGCGTTCGAGGCGAAAAAGTTCGAGGCTCTCCGCAAGTTTGAGGAGTACTGCAAGCAGCGCGTGGTGAAGGAAGCGGAGAAACTCGCGCAAGAGATGGGGAGCAAAGCGGCATGATCGAATCAGACGTTCAGTCGGTACTCGTTGCATCTGCCGCCGTCGGCGCCTTAGTCGGCGACCGGGTAGCCGCAGGAATGCTCCCCGAGGGAGAGCTACGCCCGTATGTGACTTACTCGCTAATCACCGGGGAGCGTATCCCCTCGATGACTGACTCGGGCTTGATGCGTCATGCGCGAATCCAGATCGATTGCTGGTCGCCGAACTACGGACAAGCGAAGCAAATCGCGCTCGCCGTCCAAGGTGCAATAGAGGCGAGCGCGCTGTTCGAGGTTGTGTTCATTGCGGACCAAGACCTATACGACAGCGAGGTAAAATTGCATTACGTTGTCCTCGACTATTCGGTCTGGCAGGTGACGGCGTAGTTAGTTCAGGTCGACCCATAAGTGGCGTTGAGCCGCCATAAATTTGTGATCGTAACCCTTATCCCAAGGCAGCCGTCCGTTGTTATCGGGGATAACCATTTGTAGGAACGTCGGGGTTTTCTTCGACCTCTCGTAATGGAACAACGCCTGACAGCAAAAGTCGTTCGCGGCCGAATCGGGAAGGTAACGAAACCCCACCGGGAAATTTCCGATACTTGAATCAGTCTGCCCGGCGACGAACGTTTCGCCGGCTTGAATCTTTTGGAAAATTGCCCAGAGGATACCGTGGCAATTTTCGAGGCGTAGCCCGCAGATAAGGATTTCCGGGTGGTCAAGTTCGGTAAAGCCAACGGTATAGGCAAAGACGCCTTTAGGGTCGGGGACGGCGATAGTCGTAAACCCCACCCGAGCAATATCGCCGGTTATTCTTTCGCGCATATTCATTTGGTTTTTCCCTCTGCTGGTGGTGGGTATCCGATTGTTTCCCGCGACGCGTCGCCGTCGGGTCGAATCCGATTGTTCATCGGGTCTTTAAACCAGCCCTGCGGCTCCTCGTCCTTTTCCGGGTCAAAGGCGCTCATAGCAGCGACGGCATCGGCCAGCGTCTTGTAGCAATAGCAACATTCAAACCCGTGGTAATCCAAGTTAAAGAACAGCCGCCCGTTAAAGGCCATCTGCGCGGCCGCTAACCATGTGCCGTCCTCAAGTTGGCGCGCATAGGTGTAACCCATACCCATTACGTCATCTAGGTCTATCCCGAGCCCGGAGGGGTTCGGCTTCCCGGTGTTCATCTCTTCTGTCCCCTGGGCAGATCGCCCACGGAACTCGGGGCGACGACCTCGAATTGTATAACAAAAGTAATCACGCGGCGCACTGCCGACGAACTCCCCCGCAAGTCACACGACCCCCAACCCCATACGCTCGGAGTAATTTCCATGACTTCTAAAAGCCGCGCCGTGTCCTCGCAGGGCACCCACTTCTATATCGAGAACGCAGCAGCGACACTCGCGACAACCACTATTACCGGCATTTCCAAGGCGGCAAAAGCCGTGGTGACTTTCGCGTCGCATACCTTTGTAAAGGGCAGCGTGATTCGTTTCGCCGCCGTCGTCGGGATGACCGAGATTAACGGCCTTGAGGGTATCGTCGAAGCGACGACCGCCACCACCGTGACCCTCGCGAATATCGACTCTACTGGCTTCACGACTTACGGCAGCGCCGGGACCGCAGCGGCGCTCCAGTTCTTCGAAACCTGCCAGCACAAGTCGTATTCCGGTTTCGACGGACAGGCGAGCGAGATCGACACCACGACTCTTTGCTCGACCGCTAAGGAAAAATCCCTCGGCCTGCAAGACTTCGGCGGTATGTCGGCAGACCTTCACTATGTCGAGGACGACGCATTCCAGATTGAGGCGAAAGTCGCCAAGCGCGAAGCGTTGCCGCGCTGGTTCAAGCTGGTTAAGCAAAACGGCTATATCAAAATCTTTGAAGGTTACGTGCGCTCGCTGAGCGACTCGGGCGCGGTCGACGGGACCAACGCCGGTACGCTGGCGGTCACTATCACCGGCGAAGTTTACGAGGTGGCCAGTGCTTAATCGCGATCAAATCTTGAGCGCAAAAGACCGAGCCCAACAGGTAATCCATATCGAAGAG
>Ga0182007_10002062_pt1 | contig 10331 bp, 8 predicted proteins | sample Sormic07211113_1_FD_123023 | JGI IMG/M metagenome (GOLD analysis project Ga0182007, IMG submission 123023) | Rhizosphere microbial communities from Sorghum bicolor, Mead, Nebraska, USA - 072115-113_1 MetaG | ecosystem: Host-associated > Plants > Roots > Rhizosphere | place: USA: Nebraska... | reverse complement strand
GACGCCCTTGTTCGCGGCGTAGTCCGTGCTGCGCACGCCAAATGCCGCATAGCGTCCGTCCGGCGACAGTTGCGGGTCGCTGACCCGATCCATCATCACCAGGTCGCGCACGTTGAAGGCATGTGGACCCTCGGCTTTGGCGAACGTCGTATCCACAACATCACCTGCCATGGCGGGCGTAGTAGCGAGCGCAAGCAGCAGCGCGGCAATCAGGGGTTTCATGGCACTTCCTTGGGTTGGACAAAGCAATGACGGTAAGCGGCAAATCCCGATCAAGCAAGCTCAGTTTGCCATCTGGGACGCGTCAACTTGATGCTCCTCTGTGATTTGGGCGGTGACGCCGCAAACCCACTGGCGAACGCCACGCTATTCCGAAATCGGTACGCTACCATCTGGCCGAGCTGTGGGGACCCACTGAGCCAACGGAACGAGTATCGGATATGAAAGTCAAACCTGTTGTATCGCTGGTGGTCCCCTTCTATAACGAAGGGACCACCGTCGAGGCTTTTTTTGAGACTATCAACCGGACGCTCTCGACGATCGACGCAGTGGCATTCGAAATCGTCAGCATCGACGATGGCAGTATGGATGACACGCTTGCGCGACTACTCGCCGCGTCGCGGGCCGATCCGCGAGTAAAGGTCTTGGAGTTGTCACGGAATTTCGGCAAAGAAGCCGCCCTGACGGCGGGCTTGGATGCAGCCAGAGGTGATGCCGTGATCCCCATGGACGCCGATCTTCAAGATCCACCCGAATTGATCGTGCAGATGATTGAAAAGTGGCGCGATGGGGCCGACGTGGTGCTGGCACGTCGAATCGATCGGCATACCGACTCAATGGCGAAGCGCGGTACCGCAAACCTGTTCTACAGGATTCACAATCGGGTTTCCCATGTGGAAATACCTCGCAACGTGGGCGACTTTCGATTGATGAACCGCGCCTCGGTCGACGCATTGAAACGCCTGCCCGAGCGACAACGATTCATGAAAGGAATGTTTGCCTGGATCGGATTCCGTACCGAGGTGGTCGAATACGAGCGTCCAGCAAGAACTACCGGTTCCAGCAAGTTCACCGGCTGGAAATTGTGGAACTTTGCACTTGAGGGATTCACGAGTTTCAGCAGCGCGCCGTTGCGCATATGGAGCTACGTTGGCTCGTTCGGCACGCTGTTAACACTCACCTACCTTGTATTCATTGTCATCCGAACATTGATTTATGGCATCGACGTGCCGGGTTACGCTTCCCTGCTGGTGTCCGTCCTGTTTTTCGGAAGTCTGCAGTTGCTCAGTATCGGCATACTGGGGGAATACGTCGGACGGATATACATGGAATCGAAACAACGCCCGGTATACGTCGTTCGGCAGGTTTACGGCGACAGCCATGAACCCTGAAGCCTATGTGGAAATGGCTGCCACCGAATCCACGCATTGGTGGTTCTGTGCACGTAGAAAAATTCTCGAACGCATCATCGAGACCATGGAATTGCCACGCCAGGCTCGCATCCTTGAAGTGGGCTCGGGAACGGGAGGTAATTTATTGATGTTGTCTCGCTACGGCCAGGTGAGCGCCATGGAAATGGACGAAAATGCCAGAAGGATTTCGTCTGAAAAAACCCATGGCCAATTCGCCATACGTGCGGGCAACTGTCCGGAAAACATCCCCTACCAGGACGAGCAGTTCGATCTTATCTGCATGTTCGACGTGCTCGAACATATTGACGAGGACCAAGAAACCCTTGCTGCCCTCCGTAAATATCTGGCGCCTGATGGCCGCGTGCTGATCACTGTGCCTGCGTATCCGTGGCTGTGGAGCGCGCACGACGTTTTCTTGCACCACAAGCGCCGCTATACCGCCCGAAACTTGCGCGAAATTTTCAAGCGGAGCGGCCTCCGTATCGACAGGCTCACGTACTTCAACACGCTGCTTCTACCGTTGGCGGCCTTGGCAAGGCTGAAGGATCGAGTCGCCGAGCGCAAAAAATCGTCTGGCACGGAAATCCCCCCACCGCTCATCAATACAGCCCTCAAAGCCATCTTTGCCAGCGAACGACACATGCTGGCGAGCTTCAACCTTCCTGCTGGCGTTTCATTGCTGGGTATCGCCCGTGCTGAGTGAGAGGTGGAAGCACCCCGCCCTTTCGCGACTCGTGCGATTCGGTATCACGGGCTTGCTGGCAACCGGGATCCACGTGGCTGTCGCCGTCACGCTGATCGTCAGGCTAGGCATGTTTCCATACATAGCCAACTCCATCGCTTTTCTGGTTGCCACTGGCTTCTCCTACGCCATCAACACGCGGTGGAGCTTTTCGACCCGAATGGATCGCGGCACCCTACTGCGCTATGCCTGCGTTGCCGCGTTCGGCTGCCTGGCCACCATGGCCATAGCTGCCGGCTCTGAAGTAGCCCATCTGGACTATCGCCTCGGCATATTGCTGGTGATCGTGTTGGTTACGCCGGCTACCTTTGCACTGCACAGTCTTTGGACCTATCGGTCAGCGAGCTGACTTACGCTGTTGCCGCAACCTATCTAAACCAAGCGCAATCCCGCGCGAGCTGCCCAACTTGCTTGCGCGCGAACATCCACAGTTACGTCCGCTGATGGGCCCATGCATACTAGGCGCTGAACAACTGCACGTAGCAATACATGCCAACCACCAATCATCCTGAAAAGCACTGGCATTGGCTGTTGGCGCTGTCGGCAATCACCGTGCTGGCCCTCGCGCTGCGCTGGTACTACGTAAGCACCGCATTGGTACTGAATCCTGTGCGTGGAGACGCTACGCAGTACTTCGCCTATGCATGGAACCTCGCGCACCACGGCGTTTTTTCCAAAGATGCAGTGGACGCCGCAACACTCCACCCGGACAACTACCGCGACCCTGGCTACCCCTTCTTCCTGGCGCTCTGGATGAAGCTGCTCGGTGCCGGAGATGCTTGGTACGCAGCGGTTTTGTTGAGCCAAGCGCTCTTGGGTGCATTGACAGTCACTCTTGCCGTCCAATTGGGTAAACATTGGCTTACATGTCGCTGGGCTATCGGCAGCGGTTTGCTGATGGCCGTATGGCCACACAGCATCACGATCAACGGATACCTTCTTACCGAAACACTGTTCGGATTTCTGTGCGCATTAGGTTTGCTGTTGCTCGCTCGAGCGTCCCTGCGTGGAAGTACCTGGATGGCGACCATGGCTGGCCTGGTCCTAGGCGCGGCGGCGCTGACGAACGCGGTATTGCTCCCCTTCGGCGTTCTGCTGGCATGTTTTCTGGCGTGGCGCAAATTGGCTCCTCGAAAAATTTGCGCTGCGCTGGCGCTGGGCGCGTTGCTGCTGCCCAGTGCGTGGGCCATTCGAAATGCACAACTACCCGCCGCAACCACTGGCAGCTCGTCGAAAGATCGTGCTCTGCAAAACTTCGTACAGGGTGCGTGGCCAAGCTTCCATGACGCGTATCGAAATTCGGTATTCGGCGACGCTCCTACGCAAGCAAATGCGCGGGATACGCTAGACGCCGTCGATAAGGAGTACGCCTCGTTGCGACAGTCGCCCGCCGACGGGGCCAAATCGATCGCGCAGCGTTTTAGCCAGCATCCCTGGCGCTATGCCGCCTGGTACCTACTTGAAAAGCCGCGAGAATTGTGGAGTTGGGCAGTCGTCATCGGCCAAGGCGACATCTACGTCTACCCGACCGAAAACGCACCTTTTCAGATCAGCACGCCCTGGATTGCCTTGGCCGCGATCTGCCATGCCCTCAACCTCCTGCTGATGCTGCTGGCTTTGGCAAGCTTGCCAGCGGCACGGCTACGCTGGAGTAGTTCACCGCGAGAAAGCAACCAAGGCGACCAGAGTTCACTGGTCTCAGTAATTTGCCTGCTGACATTCGTAACCATGGTTTACACCATTTTGCAGGCAGAGCCGCGCTACTCCATACCGTTTCGACCATTCGAGGCGCTGCTGGCCATTACCACACTATGCTGTGTCACCACTTGGTTGCGGCGCAGGCATTTCGGTGGAGGAGTTGCCCCACTGGCCTCACGCGAAGTCCCCTGAAGGCCGATCATCATCGCGGCATCCTGCAAGCGTGATGAAACGCACGTTACCAAGTGAAGGTTGGTATAAAACGTGCTGTCTTAGGTGCACTCATAGGGGAGTCCACCATGTTGCGCCAGCGCATTTCCGCCGGTTTCACCTTGATCGAATTGATGATCGTCGTGGCGATCATCGCCATTCTCGCCGCCGTCGCCATCCCCGCGTATCAGGACTACCTTGTTCGCGCGCAGGTCACGGAAGGCATGAGCCTCGCGGGTGGCGCGAAGGCCGCGGTATGGGATTTCGTCTCCAACACCGGGCGCTACCCACCGAATAACCAGTCTGCTGGCTTGGCTACCAACACATCGATCAGTGGCAGCTACGCTTCCAAGGTCGATGTGACCGATGGCAAGATCCAAGTGTATTTTCAGGGATCGAAAGCCAATAGTCGCATTAACGGCGCCAGCAAATATCTGGCTCTCTCGCCTATCACCCAGACCGGCAGTATCGTCTGGACATGCACCCCAAGCACACTGGAAGGCAAGTACCTGCCGACGTCCTGTCGCAAATGAGGAAAGGCTTATCCTTGCGCGTGGCATCAAACACACAAATTGACAAATAGCGTCACTATCTGACCGCCTCGGGCAGGCACTCTTACAAGCACACCGATCACAGTTCGTACCTTTGTAAGGCCTTCACCACATCGCTTGCGGGCTTCCGTGACGACGGGCACAATCCCTTAGCCTAAGGTTATGAGGGAATACACCTGCGGCAAACGTGGCACATAAGCTGCTTCACTTTGCCGCGAGCTTCCTGGTCGTTCCGACCGAGAGTATGGGGTCCGATCCCGCCTAGGGGGATACGGGACTGGGGCTCAGGGGGCATCACAACGGTTAGCTAACCAATACAGAGGAACCACCATGAAGAACATGCAGAAAGGCTTTACCCTGATCGAATTGATGATCGTGGTCGCGATCATCGCGATCCTCGCCGCTATCGCCATCCCGGCTTACCAGGACTACTTGGTTCGCACCCAGGTTTCTGAAGGCGCGGTACTAACTGACGGTGCCAAAACCGCTGTTTCCGAGTACTTCTCAAACACTGGCGTATTCCCGGCAGCTTCCGTATCCGCCGGCCTTCCCAGTACTGCGGCTTCAATCAGCGGAAAGTACGTTTCCGGCGTTGACCTGCCAGCGCGCGGTGTGATCCGGGCGACTTTTGGCGGCCAGTCCAGCAACAAGATCTCCGGGAAATACTTCTCGTTGTCCGCGATCGACAAGGGTGGCAGCATCGCTTGGAGCTGCACCAACAGCACCTACACGACGGTTGATAAGAAGTACCTGCCGACCTCGTGCCGCTAATAGTCCAACAGTATCGACACTGTTGATGAATAGGGAAGGGCCGCCATGTGCGGCCCTTTTTTTTCGGAACCGCCAGCGCATATGCGAGATCGGATTAAACCCAAGCTCCCAATCATTACGCTGCCGTTGCTCGGGCTGCTTACGTTGACCATTTACTGGCCGGGCCTGCACGGCGGCTTTCTATTTGACGACTTCGGCAATCTTCCCGCCCTGGGCAAGTTCGGCCCCATCAACAACTGGGCCACATTCTGGCGTTACATTACGTCCGGCATCGCCGATCCCACAGGTCGTCCGCTGACGTTGTTGACGTTCCTGCTGGACGCCAATAATTGGCCCGCGGATCCTTGGCCGTTCAAGCGCACCAACCTGATCCTGCATCTGTGCAATGGCGGGTTGCTATACCTGCTGCTGACCAGAATTGGCCAACAGCTTCGTTATGACATCCATAGAGCCCGCAGCGCAGCGCTGTTCGGCAGTTCCATGTGGTTGCTACATCCCTTACTGGTGTCAACCACCTTGTATATCGTGCAGCGCGAAGCGATGTTGCCAGCCACATGTCTCATGTCGGGGTTGTTGTTGTGGCTGCACGGAAGAGAGCGATTGGTCACTGGAAAGATCGGATCCGGGCTAAGTTGGAGTGCCATTGGCCTGGGCGGTTTCACCGTTCTGGGCACCTTGGCCAAAGCCAACGGCATACTGTTGCCACTTTACGCATTGCTGATCGAACTCGTCATTCTGGCCCCCAGGCAGCCGATGCCCGCAGGGGGAGTTCAACGCGCTTATCGCCTGATGCTTCTTCCATTCGTGGTCTTCCCCACCATCGCCTTGTTTGGCTATCTGGTGTGGATCGGACTGCACGGTATCATTGCCGGCGGCACTCCTGGTGTACGTACCTGGACCTATGCGCAACGCCTGTGGACCGAACCGCGGGTACTGATGGACTACCTTGAACTGCTGTGGTTACCGCAACCGTTTTCGAGCGGACTGTTCAACGATCAGTACACGGCGTCGACTGCATGGCTTCACCCCATCACCACACTGCCCGCACTGCTCGCCGTGCTCACACTGGTAGGCGGCGCGTGGTGGCAGCGGCAACGTCATCCTGCACTAGCGCTGGCCGTATTGTTCTACTTCGCGGGACAATTGCTGGAATCTACATCAATTCCGCTGGAGCTTTATTTCGAACATCGCAACTATGTGCCGGCACTGCTGATGTTTTGGCCACTTGGCCTCTGGCTGACCGATGGCCGCAATCTACAAGTGCCGAAGCATGTGTTGCTTTTGGCGTTGCCCCTCGTGCTTGCGGGTATGACTTACCTGCGCGCAAACCTTTGGGGCAATGTGCAGGCACAGGCTATGGTCTGGGCGAGGATCAATCCTGATTCCCCGCGCGCCCAAGCGAATGCGGCACAAGTCGAAATAGACAGCGGCCACCCCCAGGATGCCGTGCGCCGACTGGAAGGATTGCTGATCGCTCAGCCGGACCAAGCCCAACTCGCATTCAATATGATCGATGCGCGCTGCAAGATGGGGGGCATCACAGCCCGTGATATCGCAACGGCGCTCAACGCCATGCGGAAAACGCCCAACACCGGCTCGCTAGTTGCACAATGGGGAGAACGTACATTGCCCATCGCTGTCTCGGGCCGTTGCCTTGGTTTGACCCCGGCAGTTCTGCTTCAAATGATCGATGCTGGTCAGAAGAATCCCAAGCTGGCCGAGGCTGGCCCACAACAAGACCTAATCTACTTGCGAGGCCTAGTCGCCTTGGCCGCACATCAGCCGGCCGCAGGCCTGGCCGAATTCACCCGCGCACTGGACCTGCAAGTACGTCCCGACATGGCACTGAAAGCCGCTGCAACCTTGGGTGCAGCTGGATATCCGGCGCAGGGTTTGCGGCTACTTGATCACTATCAAAGGGTGCGAAACGCCGCCATGCCACCGAGCATTGGCATGCCAATGCTGCATGCCTGGGTGCTTGCCCGCCAGAATTATTGGCCACACGAATTCACCCACCTGCGAGATCAACTCAACCTCGACGTCAAAGCTGGCAATGCCGATACTGCACGATCACGCCCCGACGCGAGTACCGCCCACTGATGCGCCCATCATCAACACGTTCGTCATGGCATCTGTGGGTGTTGGCAGCAGCCTTCGCCGTCACGATTTTGGTGTACTGGCCGGGCCTCCAAGGTGGCTTCCTGTTCGATGACTACCCAAACATTGTAGACAACAAGGACGTGCAACCCACTGATGCCAGTCTTCCCTCATTAGTCGGCGCTGCGCTGTCCTCACCGGCCAGCGAATTCAAGCGACCACTGGCCTCGCTGAGCTTTGCAGCCAACTACCTCGTCACCGGCCTTGATCCTTACTGGATGAAGCTGACCAATCTGATCATCCATCTGTTAAACGGGTGGTTAGTGTTTCTGCTCGCCCGAGCGTTGCTGCGGGCGTCATCGCCGCGGCAGGCTCCAACTTCCGCTCCTGTAGAGGAAGACATCGTCGCGGCTATGATTGCCGCCGGCTGGATGCTGTTGCCGATCAACCTTACTGCCGTGTTGTACGTCGTGCAGCGTATGGAGAGCATGGCCAACTTGTTCGTCTTGATTGGCCTGATCGGGTACGTCGTCGGTCGCCGCAGGATGCTTACAACGACGCCTACTGTTTCTCCCGCCGCCAAGGGAGGATCAAATTGGGCAAGCTTCATCCTGTGTGTCGTCAGCATCACGCTTCCCGTCGTCTTGGGCGTGCTGGCCAAGGAAACGGCGGTGATGCTGCCGCTGTACACGCTGCTGATCGAATGGACGCTGTTTCACTTCCGCAAGCCGCAGCAATTTCTTGCAGGTTCCGCTAAAGGCGAAAAAAAATACCCACCACGAGATCCACGCCTCATCGGCCTATTCATACTGGTACTGGCACTGCCCATTGTCGTCGGCCTGACATGGCTGCTGCCCGGCGTGTTGAAACCGGAAACCTGGGCTGCTCGTGACTTTACCTTAGGCACGCGCCTGCTCAGCGAAGCACGCATCGTCGTCAACTACATCGTCTGGACACTTTTGCCGACGCCGAGTGCGCTGTCGTTCTATCACGACGATTTCCAGATCTCGACAGGGTTGCTGACTCCATGGACCACGCTCACCAGCATGGTCAGTCTTGTAGCGCTGATCACGCTGATGCTGTGGTTGCGCGCGCGCCGACCATTGGCGACGCTCGGTATTGCAATGTTTCTCGGTTGCCAGCTGCTCACCGGCACCATCCTCCCGTTGGAACTGATCTACGAACACCGCAATTACTTTGCCAGTTTCGGTCTGCTACTGGCGATCGTTCCAATACTTGCCGTGCCACGTACCGTTCCGTTTGCCCTGCCCCGACATGCTCTATTGGCCGGTCTTATGCTTTGCTGGACAGCGCTGACTGCGCTTACCGCATATGCGTGGGGTAATCCGTTGCGGCTCGCAGAGGATCTGGCCATGCGCGCCCCGCAGTCACCGCGGGCGCAGTATGAGCAGGGCCGAACCTATATCATTTACTCGCACTACGATCCTGCGTCTCCATTCACTCAGTTGGCGTACGCCCCCTTGGAAAGGGCCGCGGCACTGCCCGATGCATCAATCCTGCCCGAACAAGCGTTGATCTTCATGAACGCGCGCATGCAGCTACCGTTGAGAGATGCCTGGTGGGACAGCATGGTCGCCAAGCTCAAGGCACGCCGGCCCGGCGTGCAAGATGAAAGCTCGCTGGGTGCTTTGACCCAATGCGCGCGTGAACATCATTGTGACTTGCCGAAAGACCGCATGATGGAAGCGTTCCTGGCGGCGCTCGCCCACCCGTCCCCCAACGCTCGCCTGTTCGCCACATATGGTGATTACGCCTGGAACGTACTGGATGATCATGCCCTTGGCGAACGGATGACCGAAGAAGCGGTAAAGGCCAGCCCGAATGAGCCGGCATATCAGATCACGCTGATTCGCATGCTTGCAGCACAAGGCCGCAAAACCAGTGCCATCGAGGCGCTCAGACGGTTAAACGAATTGAATATAGGTGGACGACTGGATGGTAGCCTGTCCGCCTTGCGAGCCCTGCCAGGTTTGCAATAACACACGTAGGACCGGCCAGTTTTCCATCGGCTGATCAGTCATCATCCTTCTGCGCACTCGAACCATTTGCCAAGAGTCACCAATGAAAGCAGTCATACTCGCAGGTGGTTTGGGTACACGAATCAGCGAAGAAACTATAGTGCGCCCCAAACCGATGATCGACATCGGCGGCAAACCGGTGCTCTGGCACATCCTCAAGATCTACTCGCAACATGGCATCAACGACTTCATCATCTGCTTGGGTTACAAGGGCTACATGGTCAAGGAGTATTTTGCCAACTATTTTTTACATACCTCCGACGTCACCTTCGATCTGACCAAGAATCGCATGGACGTGCACCATCAGCATGCCGAGCCGTGGCGCGTCACCTTGGTCGATACCGGCGATCAGACACAGACCGGTGGGCGTCTGAAGCGGGTCGAAAACTATCTGGAAGGCGAGACATTCTGTTTCACCTACGGCGACGGCCTCGCCGACATCGACATCACGGCACAGCTGGCATTCCACAAGGACAGGACAGGTCTGGCCACCATGTGCGCCGTGCAGCCCCCGGGGCGCTTTGGCGCCATTGACATCCAGGACAACCGAATCATCCGGTTCGAGGAAAAGCCTTCGGGCGATGGTTCGTGGATCAACGGCGGCTTCTTCATTCTTGAACCAGGCGTGCTCGGCTATATCAAGGGCGACGCCACGATCTGGGAACGCGAACCGTTGGAGGCATTGGCGCGTGATGGTCAGATTTCCGCGTACACGCACAGCGGGTTCTGGCACCCGATGGATACGCTGCGTGACAAGCTGAAGTTGGAGGAACTTTGGCAAGGTGGTCACGCTCCGTGGAAGGTCTGGCCT
>Ga0182007_10002061_pt1 | contig 10332 bp, 8 predicted proteins | sample Sormic07211113_1_FD_123023 | JGI IMG/M metagenome (GOLD analysis project Ga0182007, IMG submission 123023) | Rhizosphere microbial communities from Sorghum bicolor, Mead, Nebraska, USA - 072115-113_1 MetaG | ecosystem: Host-associated > Plants > Roots > Rhizosphere | place: USA: Nebraska... | reverse complement strand
GCCGGGGCTTTATGCCGTCATTTACTTCTTGGGCGCAGGCTTCTTCTTTTTCTTGACCTTTTTACCAGTCTTCTTGCCAGCTTCATCCAATTCATCTTCTTCGTCCTCTTCCTCCTCCTCTTCGAGTTCAGGGTTCTCTTTGTCGAACTCATCACGGCGGCTGCCCTTACCTTCAGGGTTAGCGTTCAATGGATCGTTCTCTCCAAGATCCTCTTCCTCTACAGGACCAGCTTCGGCATCGAATGCAGCACGGCCAGTTTCAGCCAGTGCAGGGTCTTCGTCAGGGCCAGTCTCAGCATCGAATGCATCTCGACGCGAACCTTTACCTTCCTCGCCTTCCTTGACTTCCAGTTCTTCACCACCCAATGGATCTTTATCCAGTGGATCGTTTACTTCATCGCCAGCGGCCAATGGGTCATCCAACGCATCCGGTTCAGCCAATGCGCGAGCAGAGGCTTCAGGGTTATCGGCATCCAGAGCAGCAGCCGGTTCGTCAGCACTCAACGACTGCGCAGCCGCATCTCCACCATCCAGTGGATCAGTGCTATCGCCGGTTTGTGCAGCATCGCCCATCAGTTCAGCGTCCAGCGGGTCGGTTGCATCCAAAGGTGCATCGACGCCTGGGATCACGTTACCGTCAGCATCCGTTTGACCCGGCAGTGGATTGCCTTCCGCATCTACCCCACCAGGGATTGGATTACCAGCAGCATCATAAGCAACTGCTGGAGCATTAGGATCTACCCATGTCCCATCGCGTTTGGCTTGAGCCGTTTCCAGACGTTCACGACGCGCAATGGCTGAGTCGTTCACTTCCTTCATGTACTCTTCCACGCAAGCCAGTACACCCTCCATGTGTTGCTCGTTCTCTTTGAGGATGTTGATGACTGGGGTGTCTTCTTCCTTAACGGTGTTGAACACATCCAGTTCTGGCAGCACGTTGTGTTCACGCAGCCACTTACGCTGGAAGTACGCAAGGTACGCGGCTTTGGTGGTTGGGATCGAATCAAACAGCTCAGCAGCAGCCGTCGCATCGAACAGGGCTTCGTTGAAGTACGCATCCAGACCTTTGGTGATCGAGTCGGTGTACTTATCGTACTGTTCCATTTGCTCGGTCATGCGGTTGGTCTGAGGCGGCGGCAGTGTAACCGACAGCGAACCAATCAGATCGTTCAAGAACTTCTCAGGTTCCTCGCTGTACTCACCCTTGAGGTACTTCTTGTTCTCCATGATCAGGTCCATCAACTCTTCCATCAGCGTACCGGAGTTGCTGATGTAACCACGGTGCCAATCCACCAAGAATGGTTCGAAGTCTTCCTGCCACTTCAAGACGCGCTTCAAGAACATGAGCTGGTTGTTCACGACGGTGGTCGCAAAGTCAGACCCTTGCGCCGCATCCATAACCTCAGGGGTGAGGCCGAACATCTGGATGTGACGTTTACGCAGGTCGTCAGTCAGTTCACTCGACGGTTCCTTCGCCGTACCTTCACGGGTCTGGACATCGAACTCCACTTCAGGGAAGGCGCTGTTACCGGTGACCACGATGTTCTTACCAGCGTTAGCCAGTGCGTACATCAAGTCCATTGGGTGCGTCGAACCCAGTGGGAAACCTGAACCGTTGATCTCGGCATATTGGTTCAACATGAACTCAACCGTGCCGTACGGGTCTTTGTCTTCCTCTGGAACCTTGATGGTGATCGTCTGACCGCCAGTGGCGTTGGTAATAGCCGCAGTAGTAGCAGCCAGCAGCAACGAAGCACGGATCGAACCCAGGATCTTGCCGTCTTCGAGCATCGAGCGACCAATGCCGAATTCGTTGTAGTCGAACGCGACGTAGATCAGCATCTCGGCAGGGACGAACAGTACCATGGTGTTCTTGGCAGCAGCCTGACGGGAGAACATCAGACGCATGGTTTCTTCACGCAGCGAGAAGTCGTACTCACCGCTGATAGCACCGGAACGCAGACGGTTACGCAGATCGTCTTCAACGATGGAGGCGTGAGCCTTAGCCATCTCATCGATCTCGTACGGGTTCCAACCATTGATACCTTCACCCACACGACGGGTCATGGTCAGCAGCGAAGACGCTACGTCACCTGACGGGGACATGCCATTGCGGATGTCGTCGTAGTAGTTGTTACGCGAAGCCATCGACAGTGGGTTGCCGTTGACATCCATCAGGATGAAGTAACCCACGTGTTGACGAACGTTGCCTGGAACGTGAACCGGGATCACCGACTCAGAAGGCAAGTGCATCATCACCGGGTGACCCACGGTAGGACGGTTCAACTGCTTAGGTGTCAACAGCGGTTGTAGGGGCACGTGCTGATAGTTACGGCGAGCGAAGAACTTGTTCTCCACTTCCTTCATCGGCATGCGCTTTTGTTCGATCAGTTGGGTGTCACCGATCTTGGCCAGGTCTGCTGCAACGGTCTTCTTCTCGTCGGGTTTGGCCACCGCCTTCTTGGCGGCTTCCATGGCGATAATAGGAAGGGACTTGCGACGAGCACCGTACACTTCTTGCACACGGTGTTGACGCAGGCGATCCATGAGCATCGGGTTCTTGAGCATCTCCGGGTTATCGGTGACCTCGATCTTGCCCGGAAAGTTGAACTTCACGGTCTTGGCTTTGCCGCCGATGGTGACGTGTTTCTCGATCCCTTCGAAGGAGATTTGGAACTCATCCTGAGTGGCCGAACCGATCGAGTTCGCATTACCGAACAGGCTCTCAAAAGAACTGACATCACCCTCGATCGCTTTGCCCGATTTACCCAGAACCCCGTAAGGACGGTACCAGCCCTTCTCGGTGATATGGTCGCCCAATGTTTCCATCGACGGACGACCTGCGGTGTTGATCGCATAGTCAATCGTGGATTCGGGCAGAATCAACATGGGGTAAGAACCTTTCATGAACAGAGCGTCACTCAAGATCTCTGGCAGAAGCTTCTTTATTCTATAGACGGTCTCGAAAAATTCCTTGATTTTACGAAGGCATGGGCCGGTCAGGTTACTGTCCAGCTCGTCGTTTCCGATGCTGTAGACGAGATCGCTGCTGGTTAAATCCGACGGCGACAGAATGGCACTGACGACGATTTGTCGGCACAGGTCCATGTCAGGAAGCATTTGAAACAGGTTGTTTGCATCGTTGATGCTGTCACTGATACCGCGGGCCAGTTTACTGACCACGTTACCATTGGGCATCTCCAAACCTTTGTGACGACGGTCGCCTTCGCCTTGTTTCTTGCCTGGTGGAATGAGCTTGGAGATGATCGCCAAATCGTCGGCGGAGATGTTCTTGAAGTCATTCAGCTTGGTAAGGCGGTTTGTACGTTGTTCGCTCATCTGAGGCTCCATTGACCACTCAGGGGAAGGGCGCTTAAACACCACCCTGCTTAAAAATTCGGTTTATACCATGACGCTAAGACGTCGTTCTCCTGTGGAGTTATAACCGCTCAGAGGATTTGTATCATGAGTAGCGCCTACTACGACCTTTATATAAAGGGCGTGTACGATCTTGCCAGCACCATGGTGATCAAGAGTGAAGACACCGCTACGGCTATCAACAAACGGCTGAAGGATACACTCTACGCCGTTGACGATTACGAGCCCACCACGTGGCGGTACTACATGAACTTGGCTGGTCGCTATCACGAAAGTGATGTGCCTATGACAGTCAGGTCACTGGACACCGAAGAGGACATCCCCTTCACGCTGGAAGCTCTTAAAGAGCACACCACTACCCGCCGGGAATACACCTACAGCAGCCGGTACTACCAAGAGCTGTCGGCACGTTACCCAACTCAGACACGGTTAATCTTGGGGATTCTCAACCCCATCGACATCAATGCCGCCATAGCGGCCGATGACCATACCATTCTCTGGGTTGACCCACTTCTGGTGGAAGGCTGGGAGATCAACTTCAAAGAAAAGCTTCAGCGTTGGGTCACGGCTGTCCTGACGCGCTGGGATGTGGTCGATTACCGGCAGACGAACGATTCGCTGTACGTCGCTTCCCGCTTGGCGGTGATGTTTGCGTTCTTGCCGATTGCCATTCACTTGGTACGGCTTCAGAACTGCAAAACCGATTATGCCCACACGTTCCATATCAAACAGTACTTGGCCAGTAACGGCAAGTTGACTGCGCAGTTCGACTACTTGACCCGCAAACAGCAACTGTTCCTTTATAGGAACATTCGCTGGATCAACCGTAACAACGGTAAGGTTGAGACGTTCGAACTCTTGACCCAGAAGATGCTCACCGACCGGAACTTCCCGTTGGCTGAGTACATCATCCGTCACAACACCGAGCAGCAACCGGACAACCTCTACCCCTCGATCGAGATGAACCGTCAGACCTTGAACGGTTTACACGCGGCCTTGGGGCAAGACATTAAGTCGGTGCGTGAAGTACTGGAGATGGAGAACGATCTGGCGCGTGAGAACTCGCTGGTGGCTTCTGAGGCCAACGAAGCTATTCCGTTGGTGATGCGCAACTCGCTCGACAGTGCCCTGAACACCAAAGTCCTTGAGAGTAACGTGTTGGATAAAACCGACGCCGAACCTTTCACGCTGACAGAGGTGGTCTTGAACCACTGGATCTACTTGTCCAACATCGGCCTGTACAACACCGTCCTTTCGGTGAACAACCCAGGCACCGGTGAGATGATGCGGATCGGGGCGAAGGATGCCTTCACGCTGTACCTGTACACCTACAACAAAGCCATGGGCTACACGTTTGAGCACATCCCCCGTCTGGAGGCCTTGCGCGTCCGACGTGTCAAACAGCCTATGCCCGCTGAGTTGAAAGGGTTGGTGGAGCGTAAGTATGTCCCGCACGAGTTGATCGATTACGCGTTCGAGAACCAACCATCGATTGGCAACTACATCTCGGTGGACTCGTTCCGTAACGCGGCGATTGACATTCACCAAGCCATGTTGCGTCACCGTGACTTGGCCGTGTACCAACCGCACTACAAGACCCGTGGTCAGCTCAAGCAAGCCACGGATCGGTTCTACATGGACTACCCGATTGATCCTGAGAATGGTCAGTCGTACAGTTCGTGGTTTAAGGAACGCAGTCTGGACGTCGAACAGCTCAGCCCTCTTGAGCTGGATCTGTTGTCCACCGATCTGTTCACCTTGGCCACTGGTCAAGACGCTGCCACAACTAAAAGCCTCAAACAGATTCATGCCGCGATGTTGTCGGTCATGGGTCAGTTGTCCAGTTACAGCGTCCAGTACATCCAAACGATCAACAGCGGTACGCTCAAGATCGTGGACTGGCCGTACCTGCGTCCCGGTGATACGAGTTACAAAGCCTTCAACTTCATCAAGGCTCGTAACAACGGGGTGAACGCACACTGGCTGACAGGCTACCACCACCGGATGCTGTTTAACCGGTTATCGGGGATCTCCAACAGTCTCTTCAGCTTTAAGTCGAAGACTGAGGTCTACTACGAACTGGACTTGGATTACACGTTGGTTGCCTCCTCAGCGACTGCCCATCATGGGTGCAAGCTGGGTGTCAACGCGATGTACCTCGCCCCAGACGTATTGGAACTGGAGGAAGCCGTAGGTGAGGGAGTGGCAGACGCGTACGAGGATCTCACGGTGTACCCATTGGCGGCTGTGTTTGCGAGCCTTACCAGTGATGCATACGTCCCTTTGACCACTGCACAGAAGACAACCCTTCTTACCACCATGGCTTGATTAGGTTGACCCTAAATGCTAAACACACCACAGCTATTGAAACTCACACCGACGGCGGCACTGTGGGAGATCATCCAATCCTGCCTGTCGGCGGGTTTCAAGCGAGAGTACCTGACTATAGGTCTCCCGACTGAAGACTCAGGGTTGGTCACTCGCATTCCGCTGTCGCTGGATAAATCCAAAGCCCCTGTTGAATATTGGGGGCACACAGGAGTCGTCCTGTTCAGCTACAACCGACTGGATCTGGAAACCTTCTTTGATGGCATGGACTTGGAGTTCTACACCAAGTTCCCCATCACGGTGGGTTACTTTGTCAGCATGGTGGCCGACCGTTATGGGATCGTCTTTGATTCCAATGACTTCGGTGGGGGCGTTATTACCCAAGAGAGTGCAAAGGATTTCATGCTGGCCGCGCAGGCTCAGTCCCTGCGTTGGGTGGGGCAGGTCAAGCCAACGATCCGACCATTGATTCGCCCAATCTCTCAAGTGGTTCTCAAGAACCGTTTGGCAACCGTGGCAGATCCCGTGGAAGGTCAAGTGGACGCACCGAATGTGAAGACCTTGGCAGTGGCGGAAATCAATGCCATCAACCCGACTGTGGACATCCCTCTGTTGCTGGAGGAATGCACGCTGGAGAACCCAGTGGCCGTGTCGGGTACAGCCGATGGTACCAACACTCGGATCACGCTGCGGATTGTGAACAGCAAGACCTACAGCGGCTCGATGAACATCTACTATCGCCGTCGCGACATCATCAAACTGACTGACTTTGAAACAGTGCCTGTAACTACCGACACTGCGACAACGACAGCCGATCTGATGGTGATCATCGCCGCACGCTTTGGGTTCTATCTCGATCCTGCTGATGTCGCTTCCAACGCTCTCCCTGACATGGAGGTCGGTGAAACGCAGACGCTGGTGATTGCTATCAAATCCGCCTCCTTGCTCTACGTGGGGTCTGTCACAGTCGACTACACCAAAGGGTCTTCGGCATAATTGCGTTTGAGAGCGTTCTATGAACTTCGACACAGCCAAGCTATTAAGGCTGCCGCCCCTATCGGCCTTGATGGTAATTGTCAACGAAAGCCGGAATACGCGCTTAAACCCAAACCAGATCAGGGTGACGAGCGTAGCCTCCAAGGGCGAGCGGGTCACCGAGGTCACGCTTGAGGCCTTCGACTCACCCGACCGATTCGTTGAGAAGCTTTACAAGGGCAGTACCACCTTCACTTATAAACGCTTGGACTTGCAGCAGATCTTCGATAACGGATTTCTGATCCAGACCAAGCTTCCAACCACCAGCTACAACGTGCTCCAGGTCATCACTGATCGCCATGGCATTGTGTTTGATGAGGACGACTTTGAGAACGTCGTTATTCGCTCAGGCAACTTCCTGCTTACCCCTAAGCCGGAATCATTGCGTTGGGTGGGCAGCGTTGTCCTCAAACTTGACCCGAACGCCGGGGCGATCAACTTGGCAGACATCATCAACGTCAGACAGCTAAACGGTTTGACGTATGAGGGTGCAGCGCCACAGTTGACTGAGGGTATTCCTGTTACGCAGTTGTCCGGTTTGACGTACGAACCTTAGGAGATAGTTACATGTACAATCGCGTCTATCGGTACGACAAGCCGACCGAGGAGGTGTTGCTAGATATTCTGAACTACACCAATAAAACGGCGTACGAATCTCGGCAACTCGGCTTTGGCCCTCCTCTGGCACTTGGCGATACCCTGACCCAACTGGTGATCAGTCCTACGGACAACGTCTCTTGGCAGAAGAATGCCACGGTTAAGTACAACCGCTTGAATCTGGGAGAGACCTTCGAACAAACCCCGTTGGTGATCGACGTTCCTGATCAAGAAATCACCACCATCCTTAAAGCCTTGAAGGATCAGTGTCGTGTGTTGTTCGGCGCTGATGAGGTGACGCTGGTACAGGACACCTCGGAACTGGCTAACGTCTTGACTCACACGGTCTTGGCCGCTTCTGCTGAAGACGCTGCTGAACCCGTCGTGAATGACCAGGTCTACAACTATCGACTGTCGGCTGACTTCGGCAACCTGATCTGGGTCGGTGAAACGCCGGTGTTTGTGCGACAGACCCAAGAGTTGATGGGTCGTGACATTCGTACGGACTTGGCGATCCGACATTACTTCGCTGAAACCCGCAGTCGCAAGGTGGCCATCGAACTGATCGTCGATAACACCAAAACCGCTGATGACTTTGCCGCACTGCTGAAGAAGTTCCCAGCAGGAAGCAAGTTGCCTACCAGCACCCCCTTTGTCAACGTGGGTAAATTCCTCACTGGGGACACGTGGGTCTCTGACAAAGAACGCGCTCCATTTAACCTGTATGAAGCCCGTGTGCTGTACAACGGTCTTAACTCAGGGCAGTACTTCACAGGGCAACGCAAACACTCCCATGTCCTGGCATTGGAGCTGAGCGAGGCCTGCACCAATCTTTCTGGGATCTGGTTGATACCGTACCGGGATGCGACAGCCTATCGGTATAGTGATTACCGAATCGACCACGGTCCGTTACTGGATCAATAACCTTTTGCGGATTGAAGGATCTTAGCACTATGAACGTATTGACTACCACGCTGTGGAGCACCTTTCTACAGACCTGCGCTCACCTGAAGACTCCGTTCAAGATCTTCGATCACACGACCTTGAACGAGAAACAGCAGATCAACGCCAGTGCTCAACTGCTGGCCGGTGAGATGCCTTCGCTCAAGTACTACGCCATCGGCAACGGCGGTCATCGCTACGTCGCTGGTAAGAACGGTTTCCCGCTGATCAGTCCGATCCAACATTTGGCTGACCATGCTGCGCTGTACAACCAGCTTCCGTTCGTGTTGCGTGCCATGGACAACGACCTGTCGGCCGATGAGCGTAACGCTTACGCCATGCGTTCGATCTTCCCATGGGAAGGCCGTAACTACTACGCGTACTGGCTCAAGCGCCTTGACCTGTCGGGCGTGGTTCCTGGTCTGAAGTCCACCATCGTGGAAGACGGGGTGTCCAACACTACCGAATACATTCCCACGACTGCGTGTCTGAACCCAGTGGCCCCGGACATCAGCAACACGACCGCAGTGACCACCAGCGGTGAGTACCTGTCGTCCAGCGCCATTCTGTCCATCCCGTTCACTGAGCGAGATGTGACCGAACTGCTGAACGTGGCCAAGATCCTGTACAACGATGAGCAGTACGCTGTTATCAGCGAATTCGCTTTCGTTACGGGCGTTGACCGTGTGCTGTCGATCCCTATCACGGGTGGTAGCATCAACTACCTGGAAGCCATTGCTGCACAAGTAGCGACCTTCGTGTCGGCCTACTACCAAATGGTTTTCAACACCAAAGGCTTCGACTTCCGTATGGAAGTGGGTGCGGTAGAACCGTTGCTGGGTGCAGAATCGATTATTACTGCACAACGTGTACCCATTACTGTGACCAGTAATTAAACCGCTTGCACAGGAGCTATCAGGGGTAGGCAACTGCCCCTGAGACTTGTCATGATTAGAATCTCCGATACGGCCTACATCTATCGCATCCTCTCCATCGACAACGGTACCACCACCATGGGTATCGTGGTGAGTGACCTGGATCTGCGCACAGGCAAGATAGAAGTCGTCTATGCAGAAACGTGCAATGCCACCGTATCATCCCGTCGTTATCAGAGCATCATCGAACACATGGGGGATCGGTTTGCACGCTACCGAACTCTCGCGCTTAATCTGAGAGAAGTCCTCGACGAATACGACGTTGACGTTGTGATTGCCGAAGGTGCTTACTCCCACCTCAACTTGGAAACCTTTGCCATCCTTCGGGAAGCGCTTGCGGTTATTCGAGAAACGATCATTGAGTACGATGATCGTCTAGAGTTAATTGTTGTTCCTCCCACCAAGGTCAAGAAAGCCGTGAAGGCTGAATCCTACCAGGGAAAAACAGCGATGCGTCAAGCCGTACTGGCATTACGCCATGTCACCTATTTGAATGGAATCAAACCAGAGCTTCTGGACGAACACTGCATTGACGCAATCGGGGTGGCAGAATACCTTGCGATACAAACCCTAAACGAAGTTCACCGCAGGAAATAGCCATGAAACTCGACGATGTCCTCAAGGTTGTTGGCAGCAGCACCCTTGACGCATTCCCATGGGGGTCGTCGGTCGTGATGTTGGTCAATAGTTTTCTCCCCGATGACCAGCAATTGACAGGGAAGTCTACAGGGGAGCAGCTCAGTCTATCCATCAGTGGACTGCCAGTTGAACAGCAACAAGCCATTCTCACGGCCAAGATCAATCCACTTAAAGCAGTGGCTGACTTGAACACCGCAGTGCCTGCTGGCCCTGCACCAACTGGGCTGTTGATCGGTAAAGATGGCAAGCTCTCTCCGACCGCCCTTATTGCTCTCTCGACAGCGTTAATCGCTTTGTTCATGGCGGTCGATCCGGCCGCCGCTGGCAGAGTGTTGATGTCTATCGACTGGGAGAAGTTGGAAACAACCGTCACCCACATCTCCAGTATCATCAAGATGATCATGGGAGACGATGCGTCGTAATAGCGGCATAAAACCCCCACTCCTACCGTAATGGATGGAGTGGGGGTTTTATGCCG
>Ga0182007_10002060_pt1 | contig 10333 bp, 6 predicted proteins | sample Sormic07211113_1_FD_123023 | JGI IMG/M metagenome (GOLD analysis project Ga0182007, IMG submission 123023) | Rhizosphere microbial communities from Sorghum bicolor, Mead, Nebraska, USA - 072115-113_1 MetaG | ecosystem: Host-associated > Plants > Roots > Rhizosphere | place: USA: Nebraska... | reverse complement strand
TGAGCAGGATAACTCGGTTTGCACTGATGATCCAGAATGTAAAACAACTTTACAATACCCAAATAGGGTATTAACATTCCCTTTATGGGTACTTATTCTATTGGATTAGCAGATGCACTTTTCTCCAAAGTACAGCAACGGGTACTAGGGCTGCTGTTCGTCAATGCAGACCGTAGCTTTTATACGAACGAAATTGTACGTTTTGTTGATTCAGGAATAGGCGTTGTACAACGCGAATTGGAAAAACTGGCGGCATCAGGATTAGTCACGACCAGAAAAGTTGGAAACCAGAAGCACTATCAAGCCAATCGCGACACACCGATCTTTGAGGAGTTGCGCGGCATCATGCTGAAAACCGTCGGCCTGGTCGATATTTTACGTGCGGCGCTATTGCCGCTAGCCGATAAAATTCACGCAGCCTTCGTTTATGGCTCTATCGCCAAAGGCAACGACACCGCAAAAAGTGACATCGATGTATTCATCGTTGGCGAAAATGTGGCCTATGCGGACTTGTACAACTTGTTAAGTGCCAGCGAAGCGAAACTTGGCCGACCTGTGAATCCGTCGATTTATTCAATGAAGGAGTTGGAACGTAAGCTAATGGAGAAAAATACTTTCGTGTTGCGGGTATTGGAGCAACCTAAGATTTTTCTGCTAGGCTCTACCGATGCTCTCCCAAAATCTTGAAAATCTGGTGAAGACGGGTAATTTGAAACCTGAACTAGCCAGCCAAAATGAATTCAATGGATTACTACGTTCTGCAAAAGCTCGGATAACTGATTCAGCCAATCCGGATCTTGCCGTTGAAAGCCGTTTCGACCTGGCTTATAACGCATCGCATGCACTGGCTCTGGCGGCTCTGCGCTGGCATGGCTATCGCTCTGATAATCGCTATATCGTTTTCCAATGCTTAGAGCACACACTGAACATAAAGCCAGAAACCTGGCGCGTGCTGGCGCTATGCCATCAGCGACGCAACGTCGCCGAATACGAAGGCCATCTTGAAGTTAGTGATCAATTGCTTGCTGAGTTAATCGCTGCTGCAGATTTTTTGCAAAAGAAAGTTGCAGCAATGTCGTCAATCAAGCCCGTGGTTCCATGAGGGGTTACAACGCGGATGACGGTGCAATCATATGGATGTGTGAAATACCATCTTCGTCATACAGTTCACCAACCGGCTTAAAGCCAAAGCTGCCATAAAACCGCTGCAGATGTGCTTGCGCGCCAATCTTGATGTCATGTCCCGGAAATAGCTTGATGGTTTCCGCCATCGCTTGCCGCACCAGTTCATTGCCGGCACCCTTGCCGCGCAGTTCAGGTGCTGTCACTACCCGCCCTATCGACGGCAGGTGAAACGCTTTACCCGGCGGCACGATGCGCGCATACGCGCCCAGTTCGCCGTTCGGCAGGTAACCCAAACCGTGCCAGGAATACAGATCGATGCCGTCGGCATCCTGAAACACGCAGGTTTGCTCCAGCACGAACACCCGCTGCCGCAATTGCATCGCTGCATACAATTGCACAGTACTCAGCTCCTGGAATGGCAGCCAGTGCCATTCCATCATCGTTGCTTCTGCCATGCCGTTAAGCCGTGCCGCCGACAGTCACGCCATCAATACGCAAGGTTGGCTGACCGACACCGACCGGAACGCTTTGTCCTTCCTTGCCGCAGACGCCGACACCTGGGTCAAGCTTCATGTCGTTACCGATCATCGAAACCCGGTGCAAGACGTCCGGACCGTTGCCGATCAGGGTTGCGCCCTTGACCGGATAAGTGACCTTGCCGTTTTCAATCATGTAGGCTTCGCTGGCCGAGAACACGAACTTGCCGTTGGTGATATCGACCTGGCCGCCGCCGAAATTGACTGCGTACAATCCGTTTTTCACCGAAGCCAGGATCTCCGCCGGATCCCTGTCGCCGGCCAGCATGTAGGTGTTGGTCATGCGCGGCATCGGCAGATGGGCGAACGATTCGCGCCGCGCATTGCCGGTCACCGGCATCTTCATCAGACGCGCGTTCATGGTGTCCTGGATATAGCCTTTCAGGATACCGTCTTCAATCAGCGTAGTGCATTGGCTTGGATTGCCTTCGTCGTCGATATTCAACGAACCGCGACGATCGGCGATGGTGCCGTCATCGACCACGGTGACGCCTTTGGCTGCCACGCGCTCGCCGATGCGACCGGAAAACGTGCTGGAGCCTTTGCGATTGAAATCGCCTTCCAGGCCGTGGCCGATCGCTTCGTGCAGCAGGATGCCTGGCCAGCCAGGTCCAAGCACTACGGTCATCGGGCCAGCCGGGGCTGGCCGCGCATCCAGATTCACCAGTGCCGAGGCAACCGCGTCGGCAGCATACTGTTCCAGTATGGCGTCATTGAAATAGGCATAGCTATAACGTCCGCCGCCACCGCTGCTGCCGGTTTCGCGGCGGCCGTTCTGTTCGACGATGACTGTTACCGAGAGTCGTACCAGAGGACGGATATCGGCGGCAATCACGCCGTCGCTACGTGCCACCAGCACTACATCGTATTCTCCGGCCAGGCCGGCCATCACTTGCACCACGCGCGGATCCTTGGCGCGCGCCATGCGCTCTACCCGTTCCAGCAATTTGACCTTTTCGGTGGCGTCCAGCGACACCAGCGGATCGTGCGGCAAATACAATGAACGGCCGCCGTTTTGTTGCATGCCGCCGGCAATCTTGATCTTGCCGGCGCCTTGGCGGGCGATGGTGCGAGTTGCTACCGCGGCATCGTGCAAGGCGAGTTCGGAGATTTCATCGGAATACGAAAAAGCGGTCTTGTCGCCGGAAATGGCGCGCACGCCTACACCCTGATCTATAGAAAAACTACCGGTCTTGACGATGCCTTCTTCCAGGCTCCAGCCTTCGCTCTTGGTGAACTGGAAGTACAGGTCGGCATAATCGACCTTGTGCGTGAACATGGTCCCCAGCGCTTTCAGCAAGCTCGATTCGTCGAGGCCGAACGGAGTCAACAGAATATCGCGCGCAACGGCTAAAGTGCTCAGGTTTGGTTCAAATGGTTTCATTGGTATTCCGGTTTTACTGTGATGTTAAGTGGGATTGTAGAGCATCCCAGGCCGAGCTGGCCGCAGCGGCGAAAATAGTCATGTCTAATAGTAAATTCAACAGCAAATTCGTATTGCTGATAATTTCTATAACTTGCGGTGCAGCAATGCCGGCAAACTGGCCCGTACCCCCTCAAGGAAATGGGGGTCGATAGTGCCGCCGACAAGGCCCTCGCCTTCCGTCAGCACCGATTTAATTTCACCCCAGGGGTCGATCAGCATGCTGTGGCCCCAGGTACGGCGGCCGTTCGGATGTTTGCCGCCTTGTGCCGCCGCCAGCACATAACACTGGTTTTCGATGGCGCGGGCGCGCAACAGGGTTTCCCAATGGGCTTTGCCAGTGGTGTAGGTAAAAGCGGCCGGCACCACGATCAAGCTGCAATCGCCAAGCGCCCGGTACAACTCGGGAAAACGCAGGTCGTAACAGACCGACAAGCCCACCTTGCCAAACGGCGCCTCGAAACTGCCCACTTCCTTGCCGTAGACAATCGTGCGCGCCTCGTCGTAGGATTCTTCGCCTTGACTGAAACTGAACAAATGGATCTTGTCATAGCGGCTGACGCGCTGGCCGTCGGGGCCATAGACTAGCGTGGTGTTAAGCACTTTGCCAACCTCGTCGGCAATCATCGGCAAGGTACCGCCGATCAACCAGATGGCATGCTCTCTTGCCAGTTGCGCCATGAGAGTCTGGATCGGCCCTTGATCAAGGGCTTCGGCGCAGGTCAGCTTGTCGGCTTCATGCATGCCCATGATCGGCCAGTATTCGGGCAGCAGCACCAGTTGCGCGCCCTGCCCGGCAGCATCGGCCACCAGGCGCCGCGCCGTATTGAAATTTTCTTCCAGCACCGGCGTCGACGCCATCTGGATCGCGGCAACTTTGAAACTGGCTGAGCTGTCTTGCTGCAATGGTGCCTGGCTCATGGTGCTGAACTCCTGCGCTGGTGAGATAAATCGACAATAAGTTGACAACAAGTTGAATCAGCGGCCGGACGACAGGTCCGGCGTAGTCGCTGCCGGTGCTTCGGTCTTGTGGTCCAGTTTAGTGACCACCGGATCGGTCCAGGCACCGGTAATATTATATTCAAAGGTGAAGGCGCGCATCAGCGGATCGCGCAAGAACAGTTGCGCCAGGAAAGTGCCGATGCCGATCACCGGATTGATCGCCAGTAGCGCCACCGAGGCCGTGCCGGCACTGATTTCGGGCAGCACCGCCACATGCAAATCCTGGGTTTCATGGGCAATATCGGCGACGCCATCCATCAATACCGTGGCGCTCACGCCGCGCATCTTGAAATTATCGGTGCGCGCCTTGCCCTGCGCGATCGAGGCCGTGCCGACCACGCTGTCGAAGGCGAAACCTTCAGAAAAAATATCGCGAAAATCCAGGGTCAGGCGGCGCGGCAAGGATTGCAGGCTCAGCACCCCGAGCAGCTTGGCGGCGCCCGGATCAACCTTCAGGAACTGGCCTGACGCCATATCCAGATTCACCTGGCCGGACAGCGATGGAATATCCATGGTGAACGGCAAACCCTTCCAGCTGACCTCGCCGTCCATGCGCCCTTTGGCCGCACGCAACACATGCGCAAAACCGAAGCGATCCAGCAGTTTGCCGGCGTCGGCGATATCCATGGCATAGGTCAGGCTGGTGGTGTTATCGCCGTTGACAGTAGTCCATTTGCCGTCTGCCTTCAACTCCGCATCAGGATTCTTGATCGACAATTTATGAATACGCCACTCGTTTCCGACATTAGCGCGTACATTGTTGGCGATTAATTCGAGGCGTCCCAGTTTCTTGCCGAGTAACTGGAAATCCTCGGCGACAATATCCAGTCCCGGGATCTGGGTGGAGCTTCCTTTACCTTCGAGCACCTCGCCAACGTCCGACTCGCCGCCCTGTGGAATAATCAGCGAAGACAGGCGCGCAGTGACCTTACCGAGGCCGCGTCCGGACGGCGATGCATTCCAGGTGACATAGCCCGACGCCTGCTTGGAATCAACATTGACTTGCCATGCGTTCTTTTGATACGAAGCGCCAAGCACCACGTTGTCCAGCGTCTTGCCGAGCAAGATCAACTGGTTAGCCCTGACCGAGACCAGATTCGGCTCTGCGTACTGCGCCAGGCCAGACAACGCTGATTCGTCCCCGGTTTTGGCAGTGGCCTGGTCGTTCAAGGCGCCGGTCAGACTGTTCCAGGCATCGATATTCAAGGACTTGGCATTCAGGTTGACCGCCACACCGCTATCCGGCTCAGGCAGCGGTGCATTGATGCCGATGCCGCCGCGCAGTATTTTCCAGTCAGCCTCCTTATTGGCCCCGCCAGGACTGTTGAGAGGTTTCTGCCGCTGATAGCGGGCGACGATGGCCGATCCTAACGTCAGCCTGAGCTCATCACGCAACATTGCCGCATCGTCGGAAGCCGCACCCAGCCATTCGAATTTGAGCGGCATGGCCTCACTGGCACTCTTGCGCAAGGGTTCCGGAAAATCCAGGCCCATGCCTTGCAGGCTGGACTCGACCACCAGCTCGGTATGATGATCGCGGATCGCGATGTTGGCGGTGTAACGGCTGCTGCCGCTGGCATGCGACAGCAGTTTTTGCATCGACGCGGTTGGATACATGGCGCGCAAGCCGTCAATAGCAGCGCTGCCTTCCACTTTGACCAGGGTCTGATGATCGGCTTGGGTACCGCCGCTGACCTGCGCCGGGCCGCCCAGCATATTGCCTTTGATGCCGTTCAGGTTAAAGCCCTTTTCATTGAACTCAAGCTGGCCGGTGGCATTGGCGATAGGCGGGATGGCTTTTTGCAGGATTACGTCATTGTTCTGGAACTGCAATGCGCCGGCGACCTTGCTATCGATAAGATGGGCCAGCGGCAATTGCAGGTTCAATTCCAGCTTGGCGTTGCCTTTGGCTTGCGATTCGTCGGTAAACCCGCCGATCCAGTGCTGCACCGGACTATTCTTGGTGAACTGCACAAAATTCTGCAAAGCGCCCGCTGCACTGCCATCGATCAGCAACATCTCATCGTGCGATGACAGATCAGGCATCGTCGCCGTCACATCGCTCACCGTCACACCTGAGGTTTGCGCAGTGGCGGCCTTGATCTGCAAACGCGTGCGGTCCAGCGCGATGGTGCCGTCTATCTTTTCCAGCAACGGCCACAAGGGTTGTTTACCATCCTGGCCGAAATGACCGGGATCGTATTCCAGCGTGCCGTTTTCTATTTTCCCGGCAATGCTGAATTCACCTTGCGCTTTAGGGTTGGCTTTGGGGTTGGCCGGATCGGTGCGGAACGGGAAATCGGCGAGGTCGCCTTTGAGCCGGATCGTGACATCTTTTGCCTTGCCGTCTTTAAGCGCGCCGACCAGCCAGTTGCGTAAATGTTCAGGAGTATGCAGCGGCAGATAGTTGCCGATTTTCTTGACGTCGAATTCGCTGATGCTGCCGGTCATGTCAATCACTCCCAGCGCCGCACCATGCCGGTCTTGCAAAGGCAGCAAGTGACTGCCGGACAGCGATCCAATCAACCCGTCCTGCACAAAACTCATGCTATCGATTTTTAACAGCACATTATTTTGCTGAAAATTCCAACGCGCCTGCATATCGAGTTTGTCGAAGACCTGCAGCGGCGTTCCGAAAAAGCCTGGCAGATCCAGCTGCGCCTTTTCCGATTTCAGGATCAGGCTGCCGCCGTCCTGGCTGGCGTTGATGCTGCCGGTCAGATTGTCGACGCCAGGAATCCCGGGCACCGCCGCTTGCGCCGGCTGGCTGGCCGTCTTCGGCAGCGCTGCACGCGGCGCCTGGGCATTGATGGTCAAACCATCAAAGCTGCCTTTTGCGCTGTATGTCACAATCGCCGGGTAAGCGCCCTGCCATTGCGCGGAAAAATCCCGCAACTGGCCGCGCGGCGCGAAATCGTCGATCATCTTGATCTGCGCAGCACTCAGGGGCAAGCGCTGGACAAAACTTGCTATGGTTTGTAAATCCAGCAGCTTGGCCTGCAAGCTGTATTTCTCTGCTTGCTTGCCTTGCGCCGGCACATAAGATTCGCTGATGGAGGTACGCGGCAAACTCAGGCCATCCGCGGTTGTCAATGAAAAATCAGTGAGCGTTACCGCGTGGCCGTTGGCGCCGAAGGCCGGCGTGCCATCTTGCGGCGCCGGCCCTAATTCTTCATGCGCGGAAACGCGTCCGCTGACATTTGCCAAAGCCAGAGGCTGCAAGTCTGGCCGCAATTGCATGGCCAGGTCATTCATTTCAAGATCGGCGGTAAAGTTGGTCACCTTGGCATGATCCAGGTCAAGCCAGGCTTGTACCGCGCCCTTGCCTTGATTGATCTCGAAGGGATAATCGAAATATGGTTTCCACGCTGTCACATCGGCATCGTGCAGATTGGCGTAGAGGGTGCCGGCCCAGCGTTTGAAGTCGGCGGTCTTTTCGGCAAATGCAGGATGGACAAAATTGGCCCGTAGATCCAGCGGCGCCGCAAAAGAAGCAGGCGGTGTTGCACGCGCCGAGAACTGATGGCGGCGCCAGCGATTTTGCAGCACCAGATCGATATTGGTCAGGATCAGTTCCGGCGCCTTGCGCAGATCGTCGCGCCAGCGCACCTGGCCGTCGCGAATCACGATCTTGCGTTGGGCCAGCAGCCATTCGGCTCCCGCGCCGTCGTTTTCCTGTTTTGAGTTGACCAGAATGCCGGCGACGAACAGGTTGCCTTGGGCATCGCGTTCGACTTGCAAATCGGGTTTATTGATTTCCAGTGAAGCCAGCCGGACCCCGCCTACCAGCGCGGAACGCCAGGAAATGGTCGCCGCTACCTGCGGCAAGGTCAGCGCAGTCTGGCCCTCTTTATCGTGAACCACGACGTTGTCCAGCACCAGACGCGGCTGCAAACCATGCCAGGATGCCTGGATCGCGCCTATCGTAATCGGATTGCCTACCGTTTTACTGGCGATATGCTCGACCTCCGCCTTGTAGTAGCCGACATTCGGCAACACTACATAACGCAAACCCAGGAACAGTCCGCAAAACACGAAATACGCCACGATCAACAACGTCAACAAGGCGCCCAGCAGATGATGGGTTACCAGGTTAATGTGTTTGTAGGTGGCAATTCCGGCGCGCCAGCAGACGGCAATCTTGCTAGCCGGCGGCGGAATTTTTGCTTGTTCTTCCAACATCAATCAGAATGGGTAAAATTAATCATTGTGAGACAGGGTAAGGCACAGATAACAGAGCCGCCAGGAAACTTGCGGCGAGTCACCCTACACACTGTCCCCCAACTGACCGGGGATAGGAAGTAAAATAAATCGGCTGCATCTGATCGATTCCAGATTGGCAAGTTATTGATGTTCGACAAGCTGCCAGCCTATATGTTCGCATGGATCAGCGTGCATATAGATAAAAAATCAGAAAGGCCGAAATCTGGCCGCAGATCAGCTGTAAAACAAGCTGTAAATCAAGCTGCAAACAAACCGCAAATCCAGCCAATGACCGCTGCCCGATTTTTTGAATTTTGCGCCATCTACCCTTTAAATCTGCGACTCTATTCCTGTGACTCCATCCTTATTAAGCAGCACCGCCGCCTCTCGTTATTTTTCCCGCTGGGTCAATGCCGAAGCCGGACGCGCCGGACAGATCGCTGAATTGGCCCAGCCGGTAACAAGATTAACCGTCAGCCCGATGCTGCTTAATCAACTGTTACAAAGAGAAACAGATTCCGGCATGCCGTTACCGCGCGCCATGCGCCGCCTGCGCAACCTGCTGGTTTGCACCCTGATCGAACGCGATTTGCGCGGCGTCGCCGATCTGGATGAAGTGGTGAGCGCGGTCACCACATTTGCCGAATTTGCGGTGCAAACCCACCTGGCGGCATTGACTGTCGACATGACGGCGTTGCATGGCGCCCCGGTCGGCGAAGAATCGGGTCAGCCTCAGGAGCTGATCGTCTTGGGCATGGGCAAGCTGGGCGGCTGCGAACTCAATGTTTCTTCCGATATCGACCTGATTTTCACCTATGCGGAAGATGGCGACACCCGGACCACCAGCGCTGAACAGCGCTCACTGTCGAATCACGAGTTCTTTACCCGGCTCGGCAAAAAGCTGATTGGCGCGCTGTCTGAAATTACCGAAGACGGCTTCACTTTCCGGGTTGACATGGCGCTGCGGCCGAACGGCGCCTCGGGGCCGCTGGTCGCCAGCTTCAACATGGTTGAGGCTTATCTTGTGACCCAGGGCCGTGAATGGGAGCGCTATGCCTGGTGCAAAGCCCGCGCGCTGACAGGCCGGCCGGAAGATATCGCCACCCTGGAGAACATCAGCCGCCCGTTCGTGTTCCGGCGCTATCTGGATTACGGTTCGATCGACGCCATGCGCTCCATGCACGCGCAAATCCGCACGGAAGTACAGCGCCTGGAAGCATTGCATCCGGAGCGCAGCAACAACGTCAAGCTGGGGCGTGGCGGGATTCGCGAAATCGAGTTCCTGGCACAGGTGTTCCAGCTCATCCGCGGTGGCCGCGATGGCGACTTGCGTGACCGCTCCACCCGCGCCACTCTGCGTACCCTGGCCGCCAAAAACCTGCTGGATGCCGAAGTCGTTGATAAATTGCTGACCGCCTATGATTTCCTGCGCAACCTGGAACACCGGCTGCAATACCTAGACGATGCACAAACCCACACCTTCCCCACCAACGAGGCAGATTGCCATATCATCGCCCAGGCCATGGGTTTTGCCGATGTGGCGTCTTTGATGCCGGTGCTCGAGCAGCACCGAACCCTGGTCGACACCCAGTTCGGGGACATATTCAAGGACAAACTCAAAGACAAACAGCAAGGCCGCGCCAGCCAGAAAGACTGGGATGACAGCGAAAATGTGCTGCATACCCTGAGCGAAACTGACAGCCGCGAAACGATTGCCCTGGTATTGACCCATTGTGGATTCTCCGACGCATCGGCGGCAGCACAGCGACTGGTCACGACCTGGCAATCGACGCGCGTGCAGAACCTGCCGGTAGCCAGCCGCACGCGCCTGCTGGCCCTGGTCAATGCGGCGTTGCCGGTGGTGGCGGCGATTCCCGAACCAGAGCGCCATCTGCCTACCCTAAGCCGCTTGCTGGATTTCCTGGAAGCGATTGCGCGCCGCGCCGCCTATCTGGCGTTGCTGACTGAATATCCCGCCACCCTGCACCGCGTGATCCGCATGATCAGCGCCAGCGACTGGGCCGCAAAATACCTGACCCAGCAT